>Ga0272446_1001101_pt1 | contig 40357 bp, 29 predicted proteins | sample YNPCB0061_FD_194587 | JGI IMG/M metagenome (GOLD analysis project Ga0272446, IMG submission 194587) | Hot spring microbial mat communities from Yellowstone National Park, WY, United States - YNP-CB-006-1 | ecosystem: Environmental > Aquatic > Thermal springs > Hot (42-90C) > Sediment | place...
AATTTTCTGCACCGATGAGCCGCCCTGTAAATGCCTTTTGCCTGTTTATCGCCCTCGCCGCGTTGATATGTTTTAGTGCCGGTTGCTCGGATGCACTCAACCTCGCGCTCGCGCCCCTCCAGCCGAACTTTAATGTCACAGCAACCGCGACCGCAGGCGGTGTTCGTATTGAATTCCAGAATGCGAAAACCGGTAAGCTTACCCGCGCAGAGGCTATCGAGGAAGCCAAAAATGATAAGAATTACAGCATCTTTTACGCCTATTACATCTTCCGCTCTAATCGCTCGCCCTACGATGACTTCCAGCTCATTATGCGGCTCTATAATCCGAGCAACGATGTCAATCGCATACACAATGAAGATATCTGGGAGGTGCAAACCGACGATCGAGGCAACGGTCGCGTCGTTGATGTCGGCGAGAACAGAGATTTCCGGCTCTCCGCCGGTAATAGCCGCAGTGCGCTCAACGAACCCTTTCGGGAAAAGGCGACAACGGACAGAACGGCATTGCCGGGCGTTACTTATTTCTACCGAGTCGTCCGTATGGCGTATGTCTATCGGGAGAGTGAAGTGACGCTCAGAGTAAACGGCAACGAGGTTAAACGCACCGAAGTCAAGCACGAGATTGCGAGAACAGACGCAAGCGGCTGGGTACAAACAGGCGACGGCAACGGACGCGATGTTACAATCAACCCGTCCGTTCAGTTCATCGACTTCGGCGCATCGCAGACGACGCAAACACTCTCGTTCACTACGAGCGGCACCGGCGTGATTAATTGGTCAGCAACGAAAACAGCAAGTTGGCTGACGATTGGGGAACCCTCGATGGGCAGCGTCAATGCAAACGGCACTTTTGCCCTCAACCTCACGGTCAATCGCACGGGACTTGCGAGGGGCAATTACCGCGATACAATTACCGTGACAGGCGGCGTCTTTCCGGCGAGAGTTGCTATTACGATAAGCGCAAGCGGTATTACAATTATTCCACCCTCTCCACGAATCGACTTTGGCTCGATACAGACGACGCAAACGCTCCTATTCAACACAAGCGGCACCGGCGTTATCAACTGGTCGGCTACAAAAACGCAAGGTTGGCTGACGGTTATTCCTGCGTCGGGTAGTGCCAATGCCGGTGGTGCTTTTACAATCAACGCCAGCGTCAATAGGACGGGACTTGCGGCAGGGAATTATACCGATACGATTACGGTAACGGGCGGCGCAGTTCCGGCAAAAGTTGCAGTCACCCTAAGCGTGAGCAGTAGCGGCGGCGGCACGGGCGGTGCCAATGCCTACACTTTCACCAGAGTCTCCGGCAGTTATACTTCTCTTCCAACTTCCACGTTGCTGATTGGCGCGGCGGTCGACGATGCGGTTTCAACGACGGTGCCGATTGGATTTACCTTTACCTATGCAGGCACGGCACAGACACAGTTTCGGGTGTCGAGCAATGGCTTTCTGGTGTTCGGCAATTCGCTCTCCGATTCACAAACAAACAACTCGTTATCCACCGCACAGCCGCTTCTGGCACCGTTGTGGGACGACTTATCCATCGGCAACGCAGGCAGTATCCGCTACGCGCTTGAAGGCAACGCCGGAAGTCGCGTGATGACGATAGAGTTTCGCTCTATGCGCTGGAACTATACCGCCACGACCGACAACGCGAATTTCCAAATCAAACTCTACGAAGGGACGAACCGCATCGAGTTTGTTTATGGCACATTCGGCACGCCGACGAGCCCCTCGGCAAGCATCGGTATCGCAGACGCCGCCGGACGATTCCTCAGCGTAACACCTGCCGCCGCGCCCTCGACCTCGACGACCGTTGCTAATAATTCCATCAACGCCGCCTCGGCACTCGCAAGCGGGACGATTTACCGATTCCAACCTTAGGCACATAACCGTAACACATTTAAACGACGCACCTCTATGAAAAAATCGGCGGCATTGTTGGTCTTGCTTTCGCTCAATGCTTTTATGGTTCAGGCGCAGGAGCGCACTTTTGAAGCCAGAGACCTGACCAACGTTATTTCGCGCTCCATCTCTATTCAGAGTTTATTCGCCAAGCGGTGGGACGCGCTTCCGGCGGAATCAAGAAATGGGTATGTCTCTGCTCACTTTGATGGCACATGGTATGTCGGTTTCAACATCAGCACGGATTTCGGCGCGCGCTCCGCCGACCTCGGACGGCTCTACGGCGATGTGTTGCTTGTTTTTCCAACCTCTGAAAGCGTGAGCATCGGTCTCGGTCTTGCTGGTTTTCGGTATGGTGTCTTTATTACTGGACTCTCGCTCGGCACACCCAGCGATGACCCGTTTGGGGGCGAATCGGTCGGCGTTACAGATTTTGCAGGCGACCAGTTCTTCGACGACCTCGTCAAACTTTCCATTGCTCACCGCGACTGGGGACAAGCGTCTGTGGATGTTCTCATCAACCGCGTCATTGAGCCTAACAGAGGTGTTGTTGCCGGAATACAGCCCAAAGAGATACGCTTCAACTTCGGCTTCAACTTAGAGGCGTTGCGAATTTTTTACATCAACAGTTTATATGTTGCGACCAAGACGCAATCCGGCTTAGCCTCTTTGAAAGTGCGGGCGGATGTCATTGAAGCCCTGCGGCGCTTTGGCATTGTTGATTTGAAACAGTTGCTCGATGGCGCATTCTTCGGCATTCAAGACCGCTTCTATCCTTATCTCAACACGCTCAATACCGTGTCAGCTCTTACCCGCGCCTTTACTTTTGATGCAGAGTTGCGGTCCGCCAATCTCTTTGGGCAAGATGACCGTGATAGATACCTCAGCATTGGGGGACGGCTCGGTATCTATTCGCCCTCGCTTATCAACGACTTCAAACGCATATTGAACTACGCCAATCTTCGGCTCTTCTTTCGCTCCGGCAACGAACAGGGTTGGTATTTCGGACTTGAAGTGCAACCGTCGCTCTACGACGACGCACGTCTCCCACTCTACGGCTCACGGAGTACCACCACATTGGGCATCTCGACAAATGTGATTATCGGACTGTCGTGGTTCAGAGCTGAACTCGGTTACGCGCTCAATCATCTTGAAACGTTGCAATACATCGCAGAGGCTTACGGCAACAACACCTTCCGCATCGTATTAAAACTCGGCAATTAGGCGAGAGACAAAGGCAATCAATAGGGGTCTTTGGTTTGCATTGCGCATCATTGAAGTGTATTTTCATTCTCTGAAATCTTCATCTGTTCATCATTCAATTTGCAGTGTATCAACAGGGAGGGAAAGGCAATGAGCAGAACTCAAATAGAGCAAGATGTCGAGATGCTTCTTCGTAGCGGCGGCGAAGCCATCGCAGCGCGGTATGACAACGCGGCGGATTGCTGGGCGTTGATTGATGAACTCGTTAAGCGTCTGCGGGCAACCGAGAAAGCCCCGTCTGACGCCGAAGACGCTGCGCCGTTTGCGTGGATTGATGTTGCGCGTCGCATCGCGGATTCTGGCATCATGGACGATTTACCCAACGATGACGCCGTCAGACACAAACAGCAAAAGGTCGTGGAATGAACCGTGTCGTGTTCCTTGATTCCGCCTATCCAATCGCCCTTTTCAGCAAGCGCGATGAACACCACCGAAAGGCGTGGGAACTTGCCAATGAGTTAAGAACCGTGAAGCCCAATGTCGTTACCACGCGCGCCGTTACAATCGAAATTGGTGATTCGCTCTCAAAAGTAGTTTACCGCCAATCTGCAATTGAATTTCTGAACGCGCTTGAAAGCGACAGGAATACCGAAGTGGTCTTGCTCACTGAAACACTTTACAGAGATGCCTTCACGCTCTATCAAAGCCGTCTCGACAAAGCATGGGGCTTGACGGATTGCATCTCGTTCATTGTCATGCAAGAGCGCGGTGTTACCCAAGCCCTTGCCGCCGATGAACATTTTGAACAGGCAGGCTTTGTGCCGTTGCTCCGGCAATGACATTGCGCCTGTAACAGGCGACAGATGTCTTAATTATTCAACTTCAATACTCGATGTGCTTATCTTTGCTTAAAAAGTTTTGTTGCATTGTGAATCAGTGAAACTATGGCTTCCGCTAAAAGACCTTACAAAATCTTCAATGTGTCGTGCTACGGCTTGAAACCGCTTAAAGACCACAGCATCGACGCGCTGGCGACCGACCCGCCCTACGGCATCTCGTTTCAAAACAACTATTGGGATAAAGATTTGCCCGACCCGCGCATCTGGCGCGACTGCTACCGCGTCTTGAAGCCGGGCGCATTCGGCGTCGTTTTCTCGTCCATTCGCCTGATGCACCGCTTGATGGTCTCGCTTGAAGACGCCGGCTTTCTCATCAAAGACGTCTTGATGTGGGCGTTTCTGAACGGCATGCCGAAAAGCCGCAACGTCGCGCTCGATATCGATAAGGAACTCGGCGTTGAAAGCGAGGTCGTCGGCAGATATACCTACACGCAGGGCTACAAAAAAGGCGGCGCGGAAAATTACTACGCCGAAGAAGGTAAATTGAAACTTGAACCGGCGTCGGAACTTGGAAAAAAATATAAAGGTGCGGGCTTAGGCGTGAAGCCCGCCTACGAGCCGATTATCTTAATTCAAAAACCCTGTGCGCCGAAATTGAGCGTCGCAGAGAACATTATTGAATACGGCACGGGCGCATTGAACTTCGAAGCGACGCGCATTCCTTACGGCGCGGACGATGAAAAAGTGGGACACAACCCGCACCCGAAGGGCAGAGTAACATCAAACATTCTGCGAACCGACGCGCTCGGCGACGGCTACGATAAATTTTTTCTTATCCCGAAAGTGCGTCAGCACAAGGACGACTTTAACGAGCATCCGACATTGAAACCCGTCGAGCTCATGCGGCACTTGGTTGGGCTGATTTCATTTGACGAGCAAACCGTCTTAGACCCCTTTATGGGAAGCGGCAGCACGGGCATTGCAGCGATGCAACTTGGCAGGCAATTCTTCGGCTATGAATTAGAAGAAGCATATTACGATGTGGCGCAGAAGCGCATCAACGCGGCTTGGCAAGACCATGAACAACTCAAACTCTTCGACAGCGCGGCGCGAAATGGAGCTGCCTAATTGCGCCTAATTAAAAAATCAAACAGGATGCCATATCTCTTACTCTTGCTCGCTGTGCTGACGGGCGCGATTCTGCCGATGCAAGTGGGTATGAACGCAACGCTTCGCCAGACGCTTGGCCACCCGATTCTCGCGTCGCTCACGTCGTTCAGCATTGGAACGCTGTGCCTTGTAATGTATGCGCTCATCAATCGACTGGCGTTGCCGTCGTTAAGCGCATTGTCCGAAAACCCTTGGTGGGCGTGGCTTGGCGGCGCGGTCGGTGCGATTTACGTCAGTATGGCGGTGATTTTAGGCCCGAAGTTGGGCGCAGCGACGCTCATCTCCGCTACGATTGCCGGACAAATGTGCTGCGCGATGGCGCTCGACCACTTCGGCGTTATGGGTTTCGCTGTCAAAGAACTTAATTTCTATAAAGTCTTGGGCGCAGCGTTCTTGGTTATCGGCGTCGTTTTAATTCAACGAAACTGAATTGATTGTATGCCCCGTATTGCTTCACTGCTGGCAAGCGGAACAGAGATTGCGGCGGCACTCGGCGCGGCGGGCGACCTCATCGGCGTCTCGCACGAGTGCGACTATCCGTCGTCGATTCGGGCGCTGCCTGTGCTGACGAAGGCAAAAGTCAATCCGCACCTGCCGTCCAATGAAATTCACCGCGATGTTCAAACGCTGATGCTTACGGCGCTCTCGCTCTACGATGTCGACGGCGAAAAATTAGAATCGCTCAAGCCAAATGTCATTATCACGCAAGAGCAGTGCAAGGTCTGCGCCGTCTCGCTCGACGATGTGCGACAAACGATTTCAAAATTGGTGCGTCAGCAGGTCGACATTGTCTCGCTCAATCCGACGTGTTTGGATGAAATTTTCCAAGATGTGCGGCGTGTCGCCGAAGCATTAGGCAAAGCGAAGGACGGCGACCAACTTGTTGCGTCAATGCACGCACGGCTTGAAGCAGTAACATCGAGCGTAAAAAATCTTGCGGCAAAGCCAAGCGTTGTCTTTATCGAGTGGATTGACCCGATATTTGCCGGCGGCAATTGGATGCCCGAATTGATTGCGCGGGCGGGCGGCGTCTCGCTGCTCGGCGAAGCAGGCGCGCACTCGAGCGTCTATACACTGCAAGACCTCATGGAGGTGAATCCCGACGTGATCGTCATAGCGCCGTGCGGATTCAAATTGAAACAAACAAAAAAAGATGTGCACCTGCTCACCGAAAAGCCGGAATGGAGAACGCTCAACGCTGTAAAAGCTGGCCAAGTCTGGCTGGCAGACGGGAATGAATTTTTCAATCGGTCAGGCCCGCGCATCGTCGAGAGTGTGGAAATGCTTGCGGCAATGCTTCACCCGCAGCACTTCGAGCGCAACTTGAGCGGATATGTGTCAAGCGAAATGGTGGAGCGGCTTGAACAGTAGAAATCACAGCGGCGCGAAAAAAAATACAATGCTGGCGCAAAAGGTGTTGATTTAAAAAATTTTTTGCGTAAGTTAGCCGAACACGACTTGCTTCAAATTCCAAACAGCAAGACAACGGGAGAAAACTTTTAGTAGTCAGACTGAGAAGTAGCAGAAAAAATGACGATGAGAACCGTTCCACAACGGAAAAAGAAATTGTGCCTGCCCGCGCCGCCATGGTTATCCAAACGCCTACATAAAGCACTCTCCATTCAATGCGATTTCAGTGGAGAATGGATATGCAGTATCAAGTGATTCAGTTTTTTCAAAGCAGTCGCTCGCTGCTGTGTGCGATGCTCTTGCTCGTTATTGCTGCACGGCCGGTGGCAGCAGACACGCCGACGGGCGAAAAACGCGCGTTTGGAACGACGGGAAAAATTGCAGGAACGGTGCTTGACCTGTCGGGCGGCGACCCGCTCATTGGCGCGACGATTACGCTCGACGGCACACGGTTCGGTGCAAAGACCGACATCAACGGCGACTATGTGATTCTCAATGTGCCGCCGGGCGTTTATACGGTAACGGCGAGTTATGTCGGCTACAAGTCGCAATCGGTGAAGGGCATCAAGGTAAGTGTTGACCTGACCTCGCGCGTCGATTTTAAGTTAGCCTCACAAGATGTCAAAGCCGAAGAAGTGGTGGTAACAGCGGAGCGTCCGCTCATCATCAAAGATGTAACAGCGACGCGCGCCGCTGTCAGCAGCGACGAAATCAAAACGCTCCCGATTCAAAATCCGAGTCAAGTGTTGGAGTTGCAAGCGGGCGTAGTCGGCGGCACATTTCGCGGCGGCAGGCGCGGCGAGACGGCGTATATCGTCGACGGCTTTGCGGTCAATGATGTCTTCGATGGCAACCAAGGGCGCGGCGCGAACAATTTGGGCGTCGAGTCGCAAGCGATTCAGGAGTTGGAGTTGCTCACCGGCGGCTACAATGCCGAATACGGACAAGCGATGTCGGCGATTGTCAATATCGTAACCAAAGACGGCGGCGCGGACTACGAAGGCAACTTGCAAACCTTTTTTGGCGGGTACCTCACGCCGAGAACGGATTTATTTCAGAATGTCAATAATGTGCGCACCGTCGGCTCGCGCGATATTCAAGGCAGTTTTAGCGGACCGCTGCAAATTCTCGGTGGCTCAAAAGACCAGCTGACATTCTTCATCAACGCGCGATACTTCGAAGACGAAGGGCGATTCTACGGCAGACAGATTTTCAATCCGGGCGACATTCTTCCTGCGAGCATTTTTACCAACAACCAGATTCTCGGCTTCTTGGGGCGGTTCAATAACCTTGCTGACTTGGAGCGGTTTGTGGCTGACTACACGCGCCGCACGCCGGGCAACTTCGGATTTGTCAACTATCCCGTCGACCCAACCGACCCGCCGCGCAGCGATGCCGACATTGCCACCAAAGGCATTCGGCTTTATCGCACCGTCAGCCAAGCCAACGACGACTTCCGTCAGTTTGCGACTGGAAGCGGACAGTTCGTTCCGATGAACCCCTATCGAAAATTTGCAGGGTCGGGCAAACTCACCTATCGACCGTCGGGGGCGTTCAAGGTGAATGGGCAATTTCTCATTTCCGATGAGCAGTTCCGAAATTTTGATTTTGAGTGGCAGTTCATTCCTGACGCGGTCGTTACCAACTACCGCCGCTCCTACACGGGCATTGTGAACGCCACGCACACCTTATCCGACCGCACGTTCTACAATCTCGGCGTTTCCGTATTGTTCAATAGCGACCGAAATTTTCTCTACGACGACCCGTTGGATAAACGCTACCTAAATTGGGGCGTGAATAACTTAACGCCCGGCGGCGTCTTTCGTCCGGGACAAGCGGACTTTGGACAGGAGTTCAATGTGTCGGGCGCACAAACGGGGCAATTTACGCGCTCGACGACGACGGTCAATCTCAAAGGCGACTTGACCTCGCAGGTCAATACCGAAAACATGATAAAAGCCGGGTTCGATGTAAAGCTGCATCGGTTGTTTTTAGAGAGCGCCAGCCTCTTTTTGGACGAATCGTCGCAGCAAACGTTTGTGCAGCGTCTGCGCCGCGCCGAGTTAGGCGAAGCCGGGTATGAGTTCTACGACCGTCGCCCGATTGAATTCGCCGCCTATGTGCAAGACAAGTTCGAGGTCAATCGATTCATCGTCAATTTCGGGCTGCGGCTCGATGTGTTTTATCCCGATGGCACGGTGCCGCGTGACCCGACCGACCCAAGTCCCTACGACCCGCTGCGTCCCGACAATTTGCCGAAAGATGCACAAGGCAACGTGGTTCCGAACATTCGCGAAAACCTACCGATTTACGTGCGCAACGGACAGGAGCTGCTTGCGAGAAACTACGACCGTGCGTCGCTCAAGTGGCAACTCAGCCCGCGCTTGGGCGTGGCATTCACGGTGGCTGAAACGAGCGTCTTGCGGTTTTTCTTCGGGCAAGTATTTCAGATTCCTAATTTTGAGTTTTTATACCGCAATCCCTTTTACCGACGCGACCCAGCTGCCAGCGTGAGCGGTCCGTTTGGCAATGCCGACCTGCGTCCGCAGCGCACCATCAAAGGCGAGTTGGGCTTGCAGCAACAATTCGGCGAAGATATTTCAATCGATGTAGCGCTTTACTTCAATGATATGCGCGACCTGAACGGCAGCGCGTTTTTACGAGAGTATTTCGACAGAGGCGCATATACCCAGTTTGTCAATACCGACTACGCGATTTCGCGCGGCATCACAATTCGCGTCGATAAACGCTTCTCGCAGCTCTTCAACTTCGGCGTCGATTACACGTTCCAAGTCGTTCAAGGCAATACGTCCGACCCTGCGGCGGCCGCGTCTGCCTTAGCTGCCAACGCGCCGCTGCCCGCCGTGTTGGTGCCGCTCGATTGGGGGCAAACGCACACGGTGAACCTAACGGGAAATTTTGATATCGACGGCTGGCTGCTCAGCGCGATTGGTCGCTACGGCAGCGGATTTCCATTTACGCCCGACTTGAACGCGCCGTTCCCGATTTTGGTGCGCGGCAGCCGCGGCGAAATTGTAACCAATTCGCTCGTCCGTCCCGCCACATTCACGCTGGACATCCGCGCTCAAAAGACATTCAAAGTCGATGGAAAAAATTTGAGCGTCTATGTGCAGATTTACAATCTGCTCGATGCGCAAAATCAGAACGGAAACTATCCGTTTGGACTCTTAACGCCCGATTTGATTTTGCTCAACACGCGCAGCCAATCGAGCGTCAATTCGGCGGCGCAATTCCAGACGCGCCCGCAAATTTTCGCGCCGCCGCGTCAAGTTTTGGTCGGCGCAAGTTTTTCACTTTGAGTAGTTCATCATGACATTGAAGACAATGAAAGTAACGTTACTTCCGACGCCGCGCCGCACAGCTGCGTTCACCGCCGTCTGGCTGACGCTGGCCGTGGTGCTGTTCGGCGACGCACTCGAGGTGCTTGCCCAAGACATTCCGCTCACCCTGCGAAGCAGTCGCGCCAATCGGCGTGTGGGATTGCATAACGGCAACCGCGTTAGAACCAAGTTTCAGAACGACGGACTCATCGGAAGTAAAACCTTCATTGCGCCGCTTCTGCCGACCGGCGCGTGGCCCGTCGATGCCAACGAATACATCTACGACCTCAACTTGGTGCTTGGCACAGAGCGCGTCTTTCGCGATACGCTGATTTACACCAACAACGACACCACTGCCAACACTGCACGTCGTCTGCGCGATAACCAAATTGTTACAGTGCCGCGCGGTCGCTTGGGAACAACGATTCGCAATATCACCATCGGCAACCAGCGCGCTGCCGATGTTACATCGGTCGCTCGCTACGTGACCACACATCAAGGACCGAGAGGCGGCGGATACAGAATCGTCAACGGTCAATTCGAGGGCTTGCAGCCGCTCGAGGGATTTTTTAATTCGGCAGAAGAATTTCCCGCCATGAGCCACATTCCTGTTTCGTGGCCCGAGCGTTGGCCAGACCAGCCGTCGTGGATAAATCCTGCCACTGGGCGTGCCGACTGGAACGGGCTGTTCGGCAGGGGCGTCTTTAATGCCGACCAAGAAAGCTACTTTGTGTTCGACGACGCCTCCGACCGTCGCTGGTTCGAAGAGTTCGGGTTTCGTCCGACCAGCGACCCGAACCGCTATGGCGTTGGGCTGCAAGTCAAAGCCAGAGGACTGCAATGGTCGAGCTTTTTGGCACAAGACAATATCTTTTGGCTCTACGAAGTCAAGAACATCAGCGATTACGATTACGATAAAGTGGTCTTTGGCTCTGTGGTCGGCACAGCCGTCGGGCGACAGTTTACGCGCAACGTCTCGGTCTTCGACCAAAGCCGCTCAATTACTTACACGTGGAACCCTGTCTCGGAAACCAACCTGCGTCCTGACCCGTCTGCGGTCGACGGCGCATGGGACAGAAATTTTCCCGTCGGTTATGTCGGCGTGGCGTTTTTGGAAAGCCCGGGCAACCCATTTGACGGCATTGATAACGATGATGATTGGGACAGAATCGGCGGCGGTTCAGCAGCGATTCCCAATCGTGGCACACCGAGCCAATTTGCAACAATTCCCGTCGGCTTGACCTCTACGACGGGATACGATTTCTATGAGCGAGTCGGCGATGTGCAGCGCGGCATTTTTGTCGGCGAGAATGCGCCGCGCGTGATTCGTGGTGGCGATATCCTCATTACCATCAACGATACGCTTATTCAAACGCCCGCGCGTGCGACGGCAGGATACGCCGCGCCCTATGTGGTGTCGTGGCGCCGAGCCGTGCAAATGCCGGCATCGGGAAGCATCACGATTACGTCGCAAGGTGTAACGCGCCGCATCAGCGTCGGCGATACGCTCCGCGAAATTTCAAGCGACTTAATTGACAACAACCTCAACGGCGTCATTGACGAAGACTACCGATTGCACTTTCGACGCACGCGCATCGAAGCCGATATTATTACCGGACGAAGTCGCATCATCACGCTGCGCCCGCTCCGATTTATTAACTACATTCAATTGGCGCAGAGCGGCGAGAACCTCAACGACCCGACACGCTTCCCGATGATTGACGAGCGTCGCGACGATGGCTTGGACAACAACGGCAACTGGACGCTGCTCGACGACGTGGGCGCAGACGGGCGACCCTCCACTGGCGACCGAGGTGAAAATACCGGCACGCCCTCAATTGGAGAAACTGCCTTTGACGCAACCGACGTCGTTGAGGCTGACCAAATTGGACTCTCGAGCTACAAGTTTGATTTATCAGGCTCGCCGCAAATGGGCAACTCCGACGACCTCTGGCGCGTTACAACGCCGGGCGTGTTCGATACGCTCGACCTTGCGCCCAAAGACGGCGACTACACCTACGGCACCGGATATTTCCCGTTGAAGCGCGGACAAACAGAACGCCTGTCTGTCGCCTTGGTCTATGGTCAAACCTCTGACGAAATCCTGACCAACAAAGACATCGTGCAGGAAATCTACGACAACAACTACAACTTTTCCGGTCCGCCGCGCCCCGAACCGCGCCTTTCGGCTGTGCCGGGCGACCGCCGCGTAACGCTCTATTGGACGAGCGAGAGCGAAGACTTTTTCGACGTGTTTATCAATCGCCGCATTGTGGGCGCACAAGGCATCACCCGCGACCCAAGAGCCTTTACCTTTGAAGGATACAAAATTTACAAAAGCACTGACCCATCGTTCAACGATGCGCGGCTCATTTCTGGCGGTCAGGGCGAACAACGATTCAGGCTGGCACCGATTGCACAGTTCGATAAAATCAATGGCGTCTTTGGATACTTTCCGCTTGCCGGACGAGGCTTGCCTGAACAATCGCGCGGCGTTGCGTTCTACTTGGGCAGAGAAACAGGGCTAACCCATACCTTCACCGATACTGATGTCGAGAACGGACGAACCTATTACTACGCCGTCGCCGCTTACTCGCGCGGGTATATTCCACAAGATTCCATTCGCATCGGCGGGCGTGATTCCATCCTGCTGATTCAGCGCCCCGAAGCCGCGATTCCGCCCAGCGAAAGCAGCATCGGCGGTTTCATCGACAGTCGCGGACGATTGCTCTTGGGACCAAACACGGTGGCAGTTGTGCCAAGAGCGCGCCAAGCAGGACTCACCGACCAAAACGCCGAACAAGACACCCTGCGCCCAAGCCGCACCAATCAAAGCACAGGCAAAGTTGTCTATAACTTGATTAACCCGCGCAAAATCGACCGCGCTCGAACCGTTCAAGTGGAATTTGTCGATACCGGCAACGACGGCATTGATAACAACGGCAACGGACTGATTGACGGAGCGGATATTTCGGAAACCCGTGAGCCGCGCACCACATTCTTCCGAGTCTTAGATGTAACCAACGCCTCGCGTCCCGACACGCTGCTGCGACAAAGCGGCGTCGTGGGCGGCGTCTTCTCGCGCAATCTGGGCAATGCCGAGTTGTATCAACAGTCGCAAGAAGGCGACTTCTTCTACCGCGCCACCGAAGAAACCGGACTAATCGATCGACTCGGCGCGTTTTTCACCATCGTCAATGTGCCGCAAACTGTCTTAGACCGAAGCTTTTGGCGGTTTCCGGGGCGACCAGTATTCCAAACCGACACCGTGCCGTCGGTAACCGCGTTTGCGGCGCAACTCTTAGCGCCCTCTATTCGCGGCAGAGCCATTCGCAAACCCGCTGAATACGCGATTGTGATTCGTAACAGTTCAAGTGCCGCCGCCAACGTGATTGTCGATGGCGTCCCGACGAACATTCCGGCGAGAACAACCAACTTTCGGCTCATCAATCTGTTGACCGGAGCAGAGGAGCGGTTTTTCTTAGACCCAGCAAGCGGCGCGCAAATCGGAGATGTGGGCGTAAATCTCAGCGTCATGGAACAGCCAGCAGGCGCAAGCGTCGACACGCTCTTCTCGTGGAACATCGTCATTTCGCCCGCGCGATATGCGCCGCGTGAGGGCGACACGCTCTTTATTCGCACCAAACGCCCAATTACATCGGCAGACCGGTTTACGGTAGAGCTTAAACCGCAAACCGAAGATGGCAATCGAGTCAAAGACGCGCTTGACAATGTGCGCGTATTCCCGAACCCGTATATCGTAACAAACCGCGCCGAAGGAAACTTGCAAGGCGCCGATACGCGCGGCAGGGCATCAAGAAAACTCTTCTTCAAAAATGTGCCGCTCAATTCGACCATTCGCATCTATACGATTCGCGGCGAACTCGTGCGCGCCCTGCGGGCAGATAGTCCCGACACCCAAGGCGCAACTGCCTCGCAGCAACCCTTTGGAACGCGCGACCGTGAAGCGCAAGGCGCTGGCACATTCGTCTACCCAACCTCGCAAGTAGAATGGGATTTAAAGACGACGGAAAACTTGGACGTCGCGTATGGCGTGTATCTCTACCATATCGATGCGCCCGGCGTCGGCACAAAAACCGGCAAATTTGCCATCATCAAATAAGGAACGGCAATGAAACGAAGTTCGGTCATAAACGCGATGCGGCTGTCGGCAATGGTGATCATGCTGTGTGCGACCGCGTCTGCATTGGCACAATCAAAATTTGGAACAACCGCCGCGCCGTTTCTCGGAATTGGCATGGGCGCGCGTGCAACCGCAATGGGCGGCGCATTTGCCGGACAAGCCGACGACATCTCGGCGCTCTATTGGAATGTGGCTGGCATTGTCAAGTCCGACAAAATTCGCGTCGGGTTTGGTCATACGCAGTGGTTGGTAAATACGCAAATCAATTGGGCAGGCGCGACAATTCCCGCTGGTGTTGCAGGCACGTTCGGCGTTGCCGTTACATCGCTCAACTACGGCAACATGGAAGTAACCACGCTCTCCAATCCTGACGGCACTGGCGAAACTTTCAGCGCCAGCGACCTTTCGGCGCAACTCTCGTGGGCGAAAAGTTTGAGCGACCGCTTCTCCGTCGGCATCAGTCTAAAACTCGTCAACCAAAATATCTTTCGAACGAACTCAACCGCATTTGCGCTCGATGTCGGATTTCTCTACGACACTGGACTCTTGCCCAACGGCTTAAAGTTGGGAGCAAGCGTCTCGAATTTCGGCACGCAAATGCGGCTCGACGGCGAAGGCTTGACGGTGAACTTCGACCAAACAGGCGGGCGTGAAAGCGGCGTCAATTCCAACATCCCCGCGCGGCTCTTGACCGACCAATACAACCTGCCGCTCATCTATCGCATCGGCGTCTCTTACGACATCGTGCGCGACGACCAAAACCGGTTCACGTTTGCAATCGATTCCGCGATACCGCAAGACAACGCCCAAACGCTCAACGTCGGCGGCGAATACGCATGGAAAAACATCTTCTTTCTGCGCGCGGGCTATAACGCGCTCTTTGAACGCGATAGCGAAAAAGGCTTAACCTTTGGCGCAGGCTTGCGCTACAATGTCGCCAGCAGCGTGGTGCTGCGCTTCGATTATACCTTTCAAACCTTCGGTCGCCTGAACCCACCGCAGTGGTTCGCCGTCGGCTTGGAGTTCTAAATGAGAAAGAAAAATTGTAACTTTTTTTATTAACAGTTCATTAATCTTACTCTGTTCTTTTTGATTGACAACAACATTTTGACAATCAGTAACAACAACTTAAAATGGAGCAATTTATGTCAAAGAAGTCTTTACTAACCTTGCTGCTTGGAGTCCTGATGTTCGCGCCCGACCTTTTCGCACAACAGGACACCATCCGATTTAGTGTCAATATCCGTCGCCTGCGGCAGACGGGACAAATTCAAGCGGGCGATACTCTCTTCGCGCTAATCTTCACGGGCGCTGGCGGCAGATATAGCCAAGCGGGCGACTCGACGCGCATCGGCGTTGTCTCGGCAAACGCCAACGACACGGTTTATACCAGCGTTCCGAGAGCGCTCGGCTCTGCGACTGTCGACTCGATTACCTACAAATTTACCTACCGCAACCTTGCGGCAGGCCGCGCGCTTGTCTTTGAAGGCGGGAGCGACCGCGTAGTAATCTTCCGCCAACCCGCCGCGCAAAGCCTGACAGCCTCACGCTATTGGGACGACAACGCCACGCAAGGCGCGCCGCGCAGAACCCGTCGCCTGATTTTCCAAGCCGATATGAGCGACCTGCTCGCTGCGGGCTTTGCCGCTCCTGATACCATCGGCGTTACAGGGCCGTTCAGAGATTGGACAGGCACGCCGCCGCCGCTTCGCCGTCAGGGTTTAACCACGACGTTCACCGACACAATCTCTGTTACCGCCGAAGCTGGAACCCCTCTGGTCTATAAGTTCAAGAGCTTTAACAATCAAACTCCTAACCGCTTTACCAACGGCGGCTGGGAAATTGGTCCCGACCGTCCGTTCAACTTCGGCACAGGAACAACCGATACCGTCATTACGCCGACGCCGATTAAACCAGTAATTGCAATTCGCGTCAGCCGCAACTTCAACATTCGTTTGGTGGTCGACACGCGCGGCAGACGGAACCTCAACGGCAGAAGCCTCGACTCAATGAGAACCGCAGGTGGGCTTACCGGAAATCTAAACGGCTTGCGCTATGGCGTTTATCTGGCAGGAGAAGGCGTGTTCGGCGCATGGCCCAACTGGAACGACACATCACTCCTGCGCAATTCCAATCCGCCGCCAGCAGGACAAGCCATTCCGTCGACCCAACGCTTCATCTTCCTGTCGCCCAGCGCAACTGAGCCAGCAGGCGTCTTTGAAGCAGTTGTGCCAGCAAGCTCGACCGCATTCGGACCGTTCAAGTTCGCCGTGTTCTACAATGGTATCTTTAACGACCCAGCGCCAAGCAATGGCAGATTGGACAACGAAGGTCTCGTCGGTGCAGACTACCTGACGACGTTCTCCAACAACATTCCGGTCGGTTCAACGGCAACCCTACGCGCGGTATTTGCGGGCGGCAACTCGACGCTCAGCGCGCCGGAACGCGATTTGGCGGCGCCCGTTGCACGCACCTACAGCTTGGAACAAAACTATCCTAATCCGTTCAACCCGACAACGACCATTCGCTTTGCCATTCCGACAAACGAAAGCGTGCAGTTGGAGGTCTATAACCTGTTGGGACAAAAAGTCGCCACGTTGGTCAATCAACGCCTCGTCGCTGGCACCTACAATGTGCAATTCAACGCGGCGCAATTTGCAAGTGGCGTTTATTTCTATCGCTTGCGCGCAGGCAACTTTACGCAGACCAATAAAATGATGCTCGTGAAGTAACTTTGTGTAATCGCTGTATTAAAAAAGGCCCGGCGCAATCCGAGCCTTTTTATTAATTCGTCATTAGTTGTATCAAACGCTGTAACAAATGCGTAAAAATGTTTTAATACTTACGTCTCTGTGCATCTGGCTGTTCGCAGGCTGCTCGAGTGAGCGCGAGAAGATTATTACAATTTGGACGCAAATGAATCCGGGCGAGCGCAAAATTTTAGACGACATGCTCGTCAAGTTTGCGACCGAAGACCCGAAGGGCATTGAACTGTCTAAACAAGGCTACACATTCAGGGAACTTTTCTACGAAACCGAACCGATACGCACGAATTTTATTATTGCTGCTCTGGGCGGAAGCGGCGCAGATTTGGTGTATGGACCGTCCGACAATGTCGGACCATTTACAAAATTGGAAATCATTCACCCGCTCGATACGCTGTTTGAGAAAGAATTTATTGATAGTTTTATTACCGAGCCAATTCCGTCGCTGACCTACCTAAACGGAAAATTATATCAAATTGGCGACCAAATCGGAAACCATCTGTGTTTGGTCTACAATAAGGACTTTCTGCCTAAGCCGCCGCGTCGAATGTCGGAGTTAATAAAATTTGGGCAAGAATTTACCAAAGACCTCGACGGTGACGGAAAAATCGACCGCTACGCGCTGGCATGGAATTACACCGAACCGTTTTTTTTTGTGCCGTTTTTAGGCGGTTATGGCGGACAAGTGATGGACGATAGCGCCAAACCAACCCTAAACGACCAAGCGGTCGTCAAAGCGGCGCAATTAATTAAAGACTTACGCGACACCTACAAAATTATCCCGCGTGAATGCGATTACAACACCGCCAATACGCTCTTTAAAGAAAAACAAGCCGCCATGGTCATCAACGGACCATGGGCGTGGGCAGGATACAGAGATAATAAAATCAATTTCGGCGTGGCGCGCATTCCGCTTATTGACGAAACCGGACTTTACCCTGCGCCAATGGTCTCGCCGCGAGGTTACAGCATTAACATCAACACAAAAGGCGAAAAATTAAAAGCCACTTGCGAATTATTAAAATTCTTATGCAGTCCCGACGTTGAACTTGAATTTTCGCGCCGCGCCGGCACAATTCCCTCGCGCAAAGAAGCCTATATCAATCCGATATTGCAAGAAGACGAAATTCTGCGCGGCTCAATAGAGCAGTTAAATGTCGGCAGAGCAATGCCCGTCGTGAGCGAAATGCGCGTGATATGGGACTCAATGCGCCCGTCGTATCAAGCCGTGCTGAACGGCAGTATGTCGCCCGACGTCGCCGCGCGGGAAATGCAAGCGCTCGCTGAGAAACTCATCAGAGAAATGAAAGAATAACCCAACGCAAAAACTAAGGTCAATATGCAGCCCGCAATTGCCACACCGAAGCCAACTGTTCAAAACGCGCCAACCCCTGCCGTTTCCGCTGCGCCAAGAAAAAAAGAACAGGCTAACCTTGTGCCGTATCTCTACGCCGCGCCGTCGCTCATTGTCATGGCGGCGATTGTGCTGTATCCATTTCTCTATAATATCGTCGTCAGTTTCAGCAATATGAACCTCGACCATTTTCGAGAATGGAACATCAAAGGGCTGAATAATTATATCAATGTTATTACCGATGCGAAGTTTTTTTGGCTGTTGCTGAAAACGATACTTTGGACAATAATTAACGTGTTTTTTCATGTTGTCATCGGCGTATTTTTGGCGATTTTATTAAATAAAAACATTAAAGGAAAAAATATATTCAGAGTGATTTTAATTCTGCCGTGGGCAGTGCCGCAGTATATCACGGCGTTAAACTGGCGGGGATTATTTAATTACGAATACGGCTCGGTAAATTTAATTCTCTCTAACATCGGCATTCCGCCCGTGCAATGGCTCTCGTCGGAGTGGGGAACATTCTCGGCGTGCTTAATCGCCAATATCTGGCTCGGCTTTCCGTTTATGATGGTCGTCGCGCTCGGCGGCTTGCAATCAATTCCTGACGCGCTCTACGAAGCGGCCGATATTGACGGCGCAAGCTGGTATGATAAACTCGTCAATATCACCATTCCGCTTCTCAAACCGGTAATGATTCCCGCCATTACGCTCGGCACGATTTGGACATTTAATAACTTCAACGTCGTCTGGCTCGTCAGCAATGGCGGCGAACCCTCCGACCAAACGCATATTTTGGTCAGTTGGGTCTATAAAGTCGGATTAAATTATTTTCGAATCGGCTACGCGGCGGCGTTCTCAATGATTGTTTTCGGTATTTTGCTCGCCTTTGGCTGGAATTTTATTAAGAAAACCAAAGCCACACAAAGCATTTACTAACACTCGAGTATATGGCGCAAGTAGTTAAAAATCCTCGTGATGTATCAACGGCTGGAAAAGTCGGCATCTACATCGTGCTGACGCTGTTCAGCCTTTTTGCCTTATTCCCAATTGTGCAAGTATTCACGATTTCGCTGCGACCGAGCAATCAGCTTTTCTCGACATCGTTGGAGATTATTCCCGACGGCGCGACAGTTCAAAACTACGTGTCGATTTTTACAAAACACCCGTTCCTCAAATGGATTTTTAATAGCCTGCTTGTCTCGCTTGCGGTTACGCTCGTAAGCGTCGGCATGGCATCAACGGCGGGCTATGCGTTCAGCCGATACAAGTTCATCGGGCGCGATTCAGGAATGATTTTATTGATTGCCACGCAGATGTTCCCTGTAACGATGCTGCTTCTGCCGCTGTTCATTATGCTCATTAAACTCGGCATCTACGACTCGTATTCGGGACTCATCGTGGCTTATACTGCCACCGCGCTGCCGTTCTGTATTTGGCAAATGAAAGGATTTTACGACACGATTCCGCGGAGCCTTGAAGAGGCGGCGCGAATCGACGGATGCACCGAACTTCAAACATTTTGGAAAGTCATCTTCCCACTCGCGCAGCCCGCGCTGGTGATTACGGCGCTCTTCTCATTTATGACCGCGTGGAGCGAGTATCTCGTCGCCGCCGTGCTGATTCAAGACCCGAGTCTCTTCACCTTGCCAATGGGCTTGAAGGCGTTTCAAAGCGACCTTGAAGTGGCGTGGGGATTGTATTCAGCAAGCGCCATTGTCGTCAGCATTCCAGTGGTGTTTCTCTTTGTGGCGCTCTCGCGCTACTTGGTGAGCGGTTTAACTTTAGGCAGCGTAAAAGAATAATCCACAAGGAAAAAACGTATCTTCGCGCCTTATCACTATTCAACTTTTTCTAAGCCATACACGTGAATCTCTTATCGCTTTTTCAAATCGAGCTGATTAAAACGTCGCACCGCGCTGCGTATTGGGTGGCAGCGGGCGTTTTTACGCTCTTTGCTGTTTTACTCCTAACGGTTATTCTTAGGGTGACGGACGGCGTCAATATCAACAACCAGCGTGTTGGCTTGGAACTGCCGCAAAGCTGGTCGCAAATGCTGGACGTATTCAAGCAGTTCAGCAAAATTTACCTGCCTATTACCGTCATCATTCTCGCCGCCAGCGAATTTACCTTCAAGACCGCTCGGCAGAACGTCATTGATGGGCTGTCCAAAGAGGCCTTTTTTACCTCTAAGGTAATTCTCGTGCTTTATTCTGCCCTAACGTATTTTTTTATCTTTTTTATCACCGTTTTGATTTTTGGATACATCGGCACAGAAAAAAAAGAAAATGCTGAAGCCCTGATTCGCGCCTCCGAGTGGCAACTCTTCGGAATGTATTTCATCGTCCTCGTCGGCTACGGCGCAATCGCGTTGTTCTTTGCATTTGTTACGCGGAGTTCTGGCTCTGGGCTTGCCTTTGCGCTGCTCTATACGCTCATCATTGAAAACTTACTTGGTCTTGCAATGGGCTTAAGTGATACACTAAAATCGTTTGTAAAGTATCTGCCAACAAAAGTGCTGGACGAACTGCTCAATCCGCTTCGTTACGATAACGACAAACTGACAACGCTGAAAGAAAACATTGAGAAAGCCAAAGAAGCAGGGCAGACAATTCCCGACCAAGTCATGCAGATGCTCCCCGCAAACGAGACACCGCAAGCGCTGGTGATTGCCTTGCTCTATATCGCAGCGTTGCTTGGCGCGACCTATCTCATTTTCAAACGCCGCGATTTATGACGATTTACCAATGGAGAATACTTTTGGCGCATTTCTCATCGTGATGGGCTTTGGCGCGGCATGGCAGTTTTTTCCGCAGTTGCCCGACCGCGTGGCAATTCGCGCTGCAATTGGCGCGATTGTTTTAAATGTGTTTCTTCCCGCGCTCTCATTTCACGTGCTTTACAATGCACCGCTCAACGAAGAGCTGTGGATAGTGCCAACCGTGTCCGCTGTTGTTTGTCTCTCGACGCTTGCGGTTGCATGGGCGATATATGAAAGCTGGTTCAAGGCATCGCAAGGGAAATTCACGAAAGCGTCGTTCGGCGCAATGTTGCTTGGCGCAGCGTGGTGTAACGCGACATATTTGGGATTGCCGACGGTAACGCTGCTCTTGGGAGACGCCTATGCCCGCGTGCCGATTCTCTATGACTTGCTCGCTATTACGCCGTTGCTGCTGACGCTCGGCGCAAGCGTGGGCGCATACTACGGCGAGACACATGAACAGAGTAATTTGGCGTCGGCAACGCGGTCTATTTTAAAATTGCCGCCGCTTTGGGCTGCGGTCGCGGGGGTGTTGCTCAATGCGTTACATGTGCCACTGCCGCAAGTATTTTTAAATGCGTGTAAAATCGCAGGGAGTGCCGTGGCGCCCGTGATGATATTTTCCGTTGGATTAGCGCTACGCTTTTCAAGCCTAAATACAGTCGTTTGGATTGTTCCAGCAGTGGGGTTGAAATTACTCTTCGCGCCGACGGTCGCTTATTTTACCGCGCGACTATTGGGACTTTCAGGCGATGCCTTTGCGGCGACGCTTCTTGAAGCCGCTATGCCCACAATGGTCTTAACGATGGTCGTTGCCGATAAATACAAATTAGATTCAGAACTCTTGGCACAAACCATCGCGGTCTCGACCGTCTTGTCGTTCATCACGATTCCGTTTCTGTGGAACTTTTTGAAAAGTTGATAAACTGTATCTTACAAAGAAAAACATCACTGAAAAAGTATGGCATTGTTGGACGTCGGCGCAACAGCGCCCGGGTTTAAATCCGTTGACCAGAACGGCGAGCCGATTTCGCTGGCGGAGTTCAAAGGCAAAAAAGTCGTGCTGTATTTTTATCCGAAAGACGATACGCCGGGCTGCACCAAAGAAGCCTGCGCGTTTCGCGATAATTTTCCGAAGTTCAAAAAACTGAATGTGGAAGTCTTAGGCGTGAGCGTCGATGACCAAAAAAAGCATAAAAAATTTGCAGAAAAGTTCGACCTGCCGTTTCGATTGGTCGTCGATGACGAAAAGAAAATCGTGCAAGACTACGGCGTTTGGGGCGAAAAAAGCATGTATGGAAAAAAATACTTCGGCACGAACCGCGTAACGTATCTCATTGATGAAAATGGAAAAATTGAGCATGTCTTTCCAAAGGTCAAGCCAGAGACACACGCGGAAGAAATTTTAGCATTGTTGAAAAAATAAATCAGGCGCAACGCTGCCATTTCATCATCGAGACCCGCTCGACCGAATGCCCGTTGCGCCGACGTTGGAACGCAGCTGGACGGTCGTAAGCAGAGACAAAACCTTCGATCGTTACGGCGTGAAACGTTTTTGGTAAGCATCAAAGAAATGATTTTAGGAAAAAAACTCGTCGTTGTTCTGCCCGCCTACAACGCCGCCAAAACGTTAGAACAAACTTACAACGAAATTCCATTTGACGTCGTCGACGATGTCGTTCTGGTGGACGACGCCAGCAAAGACGACACAGCAACGCTTGCCCAACGCATCGGCATTGCGCATGTCATTCGTCATGAGAAAAACAAGGGCTACGGCGGCAATCAAAAAACCTGTTACGACAAAGCCCTATCGCTCGGTGCGGACATTGTGGTGATGCTGCACCCTGACTATCAATACACGCCGAAGTTGATTGCGCCAATGGCAAGCATTATTGCAAACGAGGTGTATCCGTGTGTTTTAGGGTCGCGTATTTTGGGCGGCGGTGCGCGCAAGGGCGGAATGCCGCTCTACAAATACATTTCAAATCGAGCGCTCACCTTCGTGCAAAACGTGTTGATGGGCCAAAAGCTCTCGGAGTATCATACAGGCTATCGAGCGTTTTCAAAAGACGTGCTGCGGGTGGTGAATTATCATGCGAACTCCGACGATTTTGTGTTTGACAACGAAATGCTGGCGCAAATTTTTTTCGCTGGATTTCAAATCGCCGAAGTTACTTGCCCGACGAAATACTTTCCGGAGGCGTCGTCCATCAATTTTCAGCGCAGCGTCAAATACGGCTTCGGTGTCTTGCGCGTCTCGCTCTCGTATTTTCTGCAAAAACTCGGCGCAGGGAAATTTAAGCTGTTTGACCCAAAAACCTAACGGCGGTGCTTAGCCCTGAAAACGGCAAGCACCCGTTCAGAGAATTTCATATCCAAGAGTGATATAAAAATTTCTGCCACGACCGGGCAAGTTGTTGATGCTAAAATGTTCGTGATAACGAGCATCAAAAAGATTTTCAATTCCAAAGCGCGCACTCAGATGCGCAAAGGGTTGGACACCGAACCGCACATCAAAGACAATCCACGCCGGCGTAACATCTTCAACTAAAATTGCCTGCGCGACTCGAGTTTGTTGGAGCGCAAACCGCGTTGCAAGTTCAAGTTGCCAAGCGTTCTGGCGCATGGTCGCCCGCACATTTCCCGAAAGCGGGGGCATAAACGGCAACGGCTCGCCAAGCTGAAGCGATTCGCCGAATTGATAAGCCAGCGTTGCCGCTGCATCGACCGTCTCCGAGAGGGCAAGTTGAGCGCTGGTTTCAACGCCGGCAATCACAGCGCTGCCCATATTCTGATAGCGTCTGAACGCCTGAGAAAACTGCCGATTGTTCGGATTCGCGTTGATGAATGTTAGTCCTGCGATGTAGTTGTCGAACTGCGTATAAAACAGTTTAGCTTTAAGGCTGCTGGCGCCGCTCCGATGTTCAAAAGCAAGTTCGGTTTGCCAACTTCGCTCTGGCTCCAAGTTCGGATTGCCGATGTAGATGGAATTATCGAGCGGGTTATAGAGGTAAAACCCGTAGTTTTCAATGTACGTGGGCGCCCGCGAAGCGCGCGCAACAGAGACGGAAATTTTTTCCTGCGCGCTCAGTTGCCAGCCGCCTTCGACAATCAGACTGGCGAGAAGATAATTCAAACGAAACGATGCCGACGAGACATAGCCTTGAAACTGTCGTTTGGAAAGTTCGTCGGCGGCGTCGCGCTGAAGCAAATCAAGCCGACCGTTTGCGCGCAGCGTCAGGCGTGGCGAAATAAAGCGAGTGTAATCGACACTGATGCCTGCGTTCCATGTGGTTAGGTCGCCAAGATTGACAAGATACATCGGCGCAACATCGGGAAAGATGCTTCGCATTTCCATATCGGCGAAGGCGTTGACATGATGCGCATCGAGCGTGACTTTAAACAAGTCGGTGCCGCCGAGAATGGTCGCGTTCAGCAGCAACCCGCTGGTGCGGTTATCGCCATACATCGGCATAAACATATCTGGCATAATCACACGCTCTCGAATTTCGCGAACCGTCCGCGAATAATCGTCCATCCAGTGCAAGACTTGATTGGTATAAACTTTCACGCTCAGGAGCGGCAGCCAGTCGGCAAGCGCACGCGCTTCATAGTCAAGGCTGAAAATATGGGCGTCGGTGCGCGTGGCGTCCATAATCAGCGCGGGATACCCGATGTTGCGCGCAAAGTCGCCAATGTATGACGCCGAAAACTTGTGCGTGCCAAACGCTTTGACAAGATTAAACTTGACATTCTCTTTCGAGTAGCCGGAATTTAAAATCCGCTCGCCGAGTCCAGCATAAAAATCGCCGGAGCGCTTGACCGAAAACGACCCGCGCATTGCCCAGCCGACAAGCGAGTGCGGGGCGAGATTGACTTCACCGCGCGCCCGAAACAAGCCCGAGACCGCCTCATAGCCTGTCTCGAGTTTTCCGAAGAACGCACGCTCTAAATCAGGCTTGGTGGTTACAAAGTTCAACGAACCGCCGATGGTTTGAGCAAACGATAAATCTTTTGCGCCCGCAGCCACATCGAGTTTTTCAATGTTCTCAATTTCAAGATACGCTGTTACCGGATCCATTCTATCTACGCACGCCGAGTGCATCTTCATGCCGTCAATCGTTACGGCGATTTGTCCGCCGCTCATACCGCGAATCATTGGTTCTTGTGCAAAGTTTGCTCGGCGCATCAGTTGCACGCTTTGCGAGAGCGAGAGGGCGTCGTCCGTCGAGTTCAGTGTCCGCATTCGCTCTTGAAACGAGACATCGCCATAGACGACAATTTCTTCGCTCAAAACAAGCGGCGCTGAAAGCGAATCGCGTGTCGATGCCATCTTCGCGCGTCGTTGCAGCGAATCGACGACTGCGCCAGACTGCGCAGCGGCGTCAAACATTGCCGCAAAAAAACAAACGGTGAGAATTACTTTTTTAACCATTGTGCGCCTCCGCGTTCATAAGATGAAAAAGAAAAACGTGCGCCCAATTTCGGAGCCACCTCTGGTGCACCAAACATCAATTCGCCAATCGCCTTTCATATTGAATCCGATGCGTCCTCTGTATGCGCCGTTCTGGGTATGACGCGGGTTTTCGTTGCCTTCCGAGCCATGCCCCATTGACGGCATTAAGGTCTCGAAGACGACGGTAAAATCCGAAACGGGGAAATACTGAGCGACGAGGTTATCGCCGTCGCGTGTGAGCCGCTCTTGGTAGATAAACCAAAGAAAATCTTGCACGCCAACCTGCGGATATTGCGGCTCTGAAAAAAACAATAAATATCGTTTGGAATCTGTGCCGCTCATTTCTGCGCAACGCCACGAAGCACCAACAGACCGAACAAAGCCGACGCTGTCGATGCGGTCGTGTCGTTTAAACCGAATGGAGAAATTCCAAAGGGCAGCGCGCGGCAGAAAAACAAAACTTCGAAACTTGCCCTCAACGGCGGTTGCCGCAGTGGTCGGCGCAATAAACAGCGTGTCTGACGCAAGCGAGGCTTTGACGGTGAGTTCATCGGGCGTAATACGCTCGCCAGTCGCTGCATCGCGTAACTCGATGTCCAAAGCAACTGTGCCTGTGCGTAATGAATCGGCGGCGATAATGCTGACCGCGACGCCGTTCCGTTGAGCATCATAGACCGGAATAGAAACGGGCTGTGGCTCTGCGTCCGCGCGTAAAGGATTGTTTCGATAGGTTTGGCAGCCTATCATGCTCATAAACAGCAGCATGACAAAAAACTGTGCTGACCAGCGGCACTTGTTATTGGCGACGGTGCGTTTGCAAAAACGATTCATCAGTCAAGGAGTTAAGAAAATTAACAAGGTCTTGTTTTTCCTGTTCTGTCAGCCCAAGTGGTTTGATGAGCGGATGTTGGTTGGGCGATTTCAGCCCGCCGCGATTGTAATGATCAATCACATCGTGCAGGGTCGGGAGCGAGCCATCATGAAAATACGGCGCGGTCAGCCCAACATTGCGCAGCGTCGGCGTTTTGAATTTGCCCTTGTCGCTGTCAAGAAACGTCATGGAATATCGACCAAGGTCGAGATAGGTGCGTTGGCTGCCGTTGTCATGAAAGGCATTTGTCGTGAAATTGAATCCGCCGTGGCATTGAGAACAGTTGGTTCGCTCGCTGAAAAAAAGGCGCATGCCGCGTTGCTCAGAGTCGTTGAGCGTGGCGGCGCCCCGTTGAAATCGGTCGTAGCGTGAGTCGCCTGAAATCAAGGTGCGTTCAAACGACGCAATCGCATCAAGAATGTGCAGAAGCGTCGGCGGGCTTTGAAAGGCATCGTAAAACAATCGCCGATACGACTCGTCCGCGTTGAGCCAAGCGATAATCTCGGCGATATGTCCGTTCATTTCATCTTCATTCTCGATGGCGGAAATTGCTTGTGCTTCAAGCGTTTGCGCGCCGCCCGACCAAAAGTAAAGCCCGTTGTAGGCGACGTTCGTCAGCGAGGGCGCGTTGCGCAGTCCGGCTGCGCCTGAAACGCCGACAGATGTCTGAAGCGTATCGCTGAACGCGCGTTCAGGCAAATGGCAGGAGCTACAGGAAATTTGACCGTTGCTTGAAAGCCGTCCTTCAAAAAATAAACGTCGGCCCAGCTCTACTTTCTTCACGCTGAGCGGATTGCTTGTCGGAATCGGCGGAGCGGGAAACCCTGGTGGCAACGATAAGAATAACGGCGCGTCTCGCTCCGGCGAAGGTTCATTCGGCAACTTGCATGCCGCAAGCGACAGCAGCATAAACCAACTCACGACCGCCCGCAGGCAAGGCAAGCGGTCGTGATGGCACAGACTCTTGAACATCATGGTCTGAATCTGAATGTGTTGGCTGTGCGTTGGTTATCGCGGAACTGCTCTCCGAGTCGACGGTCGTTCGGGAACAGCGCGGGATTTCGAATCACCATGCAGTTCGGCGCAGTCGCCAAATCAATGCCAGCGAAAAACCGCGCGTAGTCGACTTGAACCGAAATGACATTGGTTTCCCCAGCGCGAATTTCAAACGGCTGCGAGAGCGTGATGCTTGACGCAAAGTCTGTCGGTCCGCCGATGTGGTAGAAAAATCGAGTATTCGGCGTGCCAGTGCCAGCAGGCGAGTTGTCGTAGAAGCCCTCAACGCGCGTGAAGATGTAACCGCTGTTCCACGACCACCAGTTGCTTGGTTCAGGTGAGCTTGTCCGTGCCAAGGGGTGTGTCGGACGCAGTCGCGCTGCTTCCAGTGCATCGATTCGGTTGAGTTGGTCGTTGAGTCCAACCGTAAAGCGAATGGCTTTGTATCGTCCCGTCAAGGCGGTTCCTAACGCGGCGTCTCGATTGCCAGCGTCGTGACGGAACAAAATAATTTTATCCGTGACGTTCAAAATTGCCGTATCGCCCGCGCCTCTAACAAAACGCACAGACAGCGGCTCGTCGGTAAAGCGAACCTCTTCGTTGTTTTCGCGGATGAGCGCAATGTCGCTGATGTAAATCCGTGCTTGGTTGAAGCGAGCGTTGCGCCCGTTGAGCTGAACGACCACATTTGTATCGAGAGCTTGCGAACCGACGACAGGCTCAAGGCGCAGCGACACCCGCTCGCTGGTCGGCGCCGGGTCGGTCGCGTTTCGAGAACAAGCAGAAATAAAAACAGATAGGCAGATAAAAACCGCCAAATAAACAGTGGATTTCATATTGATGATTGAAATTAGCGTTGAAAAAAAGACAATTCATAAACAAAGCGACTTGCCTTTGAAACGGCTGGGACGCGCAGAAGAACGTGAGCTCTCTACAACAACGTCCAGAGACGTGCTAATGCTCAAAACGCCACGCGATTGGCGAGCAAAGACGAAAGCGTTTCAAAAGGAGGCGCCGAAAAATTGAGTATGGAGACTTATGCGGTTGTAGGCGGGCGAAAAACATCGCTGGAAAATCCTATCAGGAGACAGGGCGAGTCAACCAAATTGAATGAGTGAGTAGCCTCGCAAAGAACAAAAAGAACAAAATGGTTTTGAATAAACTCATTGATTTCCGGGAACCGAAGTTCAGACTTGATGGCATCGGATTTTTGTATCGGCGCGTCTTCATCAATCGAGTTGATATGACATTTGCCGTTACACTGGTCGTTCTCTGGATTGACGCAATACTGTTCGGCAATCACATCTTCAAAGGCGAAATAAACGCTCCAAAGAAGGGGGGAACTGTTGGCATAACAAACAAACAGTGCGAGCGTGAGTATGTGAACAAACTGTTTCACGGAATACTGCTTAGGACTTCGCGGTCAATTTTTTTGCGACTGGTTTCCACTAATATACAAAATAGAAACTGCTTCCATGCTGGCGTCAATTGATGAGCGATGCGAATTGGAAATAGCGGACCTATCAGCATTATTTCAAAATCAGTCGGCGTTGCGGTCGCGCTGTCGCTGATGGCGCTTTGGACGCTCGCGCCGCTCTTTTTTGGCGCAAAGGGATTTTTAAAGAGGGATTTCTGACTCAAAATCCTAACGACGAAATTTACTCACACATTGAACCAATAACTTACTTTCATCACGATGCCGCGATTGCGAATGCCGAACACATTGGTATCGTAGTTGTCGGTATAAACCAAAAATACATCGCTCATTGGCGCAAACCGCCACTGTAGGCGTGCATTAAGGTTCATGTTTTGAATCTGCGTGTTGTATTGAAGGAACGTCGTGATGAACAAATTTTGCGTCAGCGAAAGGTCGAGCGTCGTGCCAACGAGCGTCAGTGTCGCGCTCTCGTAAGGGGCAGGCAAGGTGATGAAGTTCTGTTGCAAGTTCACGCCAATCGAGCCAAACGGCTGAAAGCGATAGGCGGCGCGGGCGAGGTATTGCACGCGACTGCCGTTGAAATAGCTGCCGTAGAACGCATCACCGCCGAACGTAAACCGCTCCCGAATGTCGCTGCTGAACCAGCCGCCAATGAGGCGATAGTTGTAATCGCCGATGGGCAGAGGCGTGCGGTTGCGTCCCGTCGCGTCGAAGGGCGCGGTCAATCGCGTGAAAATGTCGTTGTAAAAAACGCCGGTCTCGACCGTGTTCTGAAAATTGAAAAAGTAAGCCACTTCTATCGTGCGGTCGAGCGTTTGCAAAAAGTCCTGCGAGCGATACACATCGCCGCGCATAAACAAGCCGTGATTATTCAGAATGTCGGACTGCGGGTAAAAACGATATTCGCCGATAGGCTCAAATCGCCAAACGCCTTTGCGCGGCGCAAAGCCGACTTCGGGATTGTAGTTCTGCCCGATGAACTCGTGATTCCACTCCAAACGAAATTCCGGCTGGTCGTAACGCAAAAAAAGCGCAGTCGCGTATTGAGAAGGTCTCGAGACGGGGGTGAAGTTGTGGTGGTAAAAAAGTTTGCCGAGCCAGCGGCTATCGTCAGAAATGAAATTGAAGTCCAAGCCAGCGACGCGGTTGAAATTGTTGCCATCGACGCCGCCGAAATTGTTGCCTTGTCGATTGACGAAAATCGCCGAGATGTTCGAGCGCGCCAAAACCTGACGCTGCACGACCGCCACCGAGTAATTATTGCCCTTGTAGTTCAACGCGGCTTTATCGCCTGTTTGCATATTGAGCAGCCCGATGCGCCAGTCTTTATCGAGGTTGCCGCTCAGCCGCGCGCCTGCAATGATTGGAATTTGTTGTCCGTTGGAAAGCCCAATTTGGCGCGAGAAAAACGGGCGAATCCGCGAGAAGCCGAAACTGGAAAAGAGATCGGCATTTTCCAAAAAAAATTGTCGCTGTTCGGGAAAAAAAATGCTGAACCGGTCGAGGTTGGTTACTTGGCGATCGACATCGACTTGCGAGAAGTCAGGGTTAAGCGTTACATCTAAATTAAGCGACGGCGTAACGGCGAATTTAATGTCGCCGCCCGCATTGAAGGTTGCGTTTGGAAAATTTCGGTTCAAGTAGTCGGCGCTGTTGCTGCCGATGGTGTAGGGAATGAGCGAGATATTCGCGCCGGCGCTTTTCGGCGGTTCGTCCCACACGAGCGTCCCCATATAGGCGAGGTTCAACACGAAAAAGTTTCGAGGAATCGGAATCCACGACGAACGCTCGTTTTGTTTGAGATTGTTCCGCGCGAAATTGATGCGCCACTCCGAGCCGTTGCTGTTGAAGCGAAGCGTGTTGAACGGAATTGCCATCTCTGCAATCCATTTGCCCGGCTCAATGCGCGTTTCGGAAATCCACTTGTTGTCCCAATTGAGCGAGACATTGTCTCCGTTGGCGATTAAGCCTTCGCCCTGTGCGCCGACCGGGCTGACGCGAAACGTGAAGCCCGATGTTTTATTATTGAGCGCATCAATATAAACGCTGAAATTATCGCTCTCGTTGAAACTAAAATCGCGCCGAAGCGATTGGACGATGAACTCCTGCTCGTCATCGTAACAAACGGCGGCAATGTAAAGATGGCTGTCGTCGTAGGTGACAAACGCTTCGGTTTTGGAACGGGCGAGCGAGGTGTCGAACGGAAAATTTTGAAAAAAATCTTTGGCGGCGTCTGCCTCGCGCCACGACGTTTCATCGAGTTTGCCGTCGATGATGATTTTATCCGACGCGCGTTTCAGGCGCAAGCGGTAAGTGGCACTCGAGTCGAGCGGTCTTGCCCAAAGCACCGACGACGACGCAACCCACATTAGAAAAAGAAAAACGGTAACCGAGCGCATCATAAAAAGCGAGTTGAAGGCGAAATCGCCGTTGAAACCGTGTCGGTGTCTGAGCGGGCGTCAAATCGTGTTGGAACATGGAGAGCCTGCAAAACAGTTGAAAGATGCACGTTTGCGCTTCCCACGATCACGATGAAAACAAGGATTGTTTGACCGACGCTTTTAAAAAAGCGGAAAATGTGTATTTTAACGAACCTCTTTGACAAAAGTTTTCGTAGTAACAAAAAACTTTCTCTGTAAAAGCCCTGTCAAGTTATGAGCGTCTTGTCGAGACTCATTCGCGTGTTGAAAGCTTATACGACCGTGCGCGGCGGCGCAGTGGATTTATCGGATACGCGCTGGGAGGACTTGCTCAAAGAAGCGGAGCGGCAATATAACCGCGCCCGAAAAAAAGCGTCGGAAGAGTTCAACGCGAGAAGGTCGTCGCAGCACAGCTACCAAAAAAAATCCTACCAAAACAGCGGCTACTCGTCCTACTCGAATTCGTCGTCTTCAACCTCAAGTTATCAGACCAGCAAAGACGCTAAACTTGCAGGCTACTACGCCAATCTCGAGGCGCCCTATGGCTCGGATTTGGAGACCGTGCGGCAAGCTTGGCGCAAGATGGTCGCAAAGTATCATCCCGATAAATTTTCGAGCGACCCTGAAAAACAAAAAATCGCCACTGAACTGACCAAAGGCATTAATCATGCTTACGAAGAATTATCCAAACATTTAAAGCAATCATTGTAACAACCATAACTTAAAACCATAGGAGAACATGCCATGGCAGCACATTTTGACAAAGTTAAAAATTACCTCTTGGACATGGATTTGAAGATTGTCAAAGAGGACGAGGCAGCGGAACTTGTCGTTGTCGAAGATGAAGAATACGGTATTAAAAATCTCGTCGTCGATTGCGAAAACCCAATCGTTATTTTGGAGCAACTGATTATGCCGGTTGCGAATGAAAGCATGGAGCTTTACAAACGGCTGCTGCAAATGAACCGCACGCTGGTTCACGGCGCGTTTGTGTTGAGCGAAGACGGCAAAAATGTCATTTTCCGAGATACACTGCAGCTCGAAAATCTCGATGCCAATGAACTGCAAGCGTCGGTCGAGGCGCTCTCGCTCGCAATGGCGGAGCATAGTGCGGAACTCTTGAAATTTGCAAAGAACTAACAACATAAATTTGGAGGGCAAAAAATTATGGCTGGTCTGTTTAGAAGAATTTTCAGGGTGGCGCAGTCGGAGGCGCATTCAGTGGTCGATAAGCTCGAAGACCCGATTAAAATGACCGAACAAGGCATTCGTGAATTGCGTGAAGACTTGGCGAAGTCAATCCAAGCGTTGGCGCAGGTCAAAGCCGTTACGGTGCGCTTGAAGAAAGACGGCGAAGCGCAGCAGTTGCAAGCGGCGGAATACGAGCGCAAGGCAATGGCACTGTTGCAACGCGCTCAAAAAGGCGATATCGATATGGCAGAAGCCGAGCGACTTGCAACCGAAGCCTTAAACAAAAAAGAAGAGTTTGCTCAACGCGGCGCTCAACTTCTGAGCGACTATCAGAAGCAGCAAAAGCTCACCGACGATTTGCAAGCCAAAGTGCAAAAGTTGCAATCGACCATTACGCGCTACGAGAACGAAATGGTGACGCTGAAAGGTCGCGCCCGTGCTGCCGAAGCGACAAAGAAAATCAATCAACAGCTCTCTGGCGTCGATTCCTCTGGCACGGTCGCAATGCTTGAAAAAATGAAAGACCGCGTCAATCAAACCGAAGCCGAAGCCGAAGCCTACGGGCAAATCGCTGATGCAACGACGAGCGTCGACGACCAAATCAACAAAGTGCTTTCCGCACCGTCTGCCTCTTCGACATCTGATTCGCTCTTGGAGTTGAAGCGCAAAATGGGAATGTTGCCGCCTGCCGATGCGCCAAAGCCCGCTGACGCATAACCGTAACTTGATGTGAATAGAAAGCAAAACGGGCGGAGGTGTTCCGCCCGTTTGAGTTGACCTTTTGGCGATGGAGGACAGCTACGCTGCCGCTCCAACTTCCGCTGCGACCGCCGACGGGTCGTAGTTCAAATTCGGCGCCAGCCAGCGCTCGACCTCTTCGACCGACATCCCCTTGCGCGCGGCATAATCTTCCACTTGGTCTCTGCCAATTTTGCCCAATCCGAAATACACTGCTTCTGGATGCGCAAAATACATTCCCGATACAGATGCCGCAGGATACATCGCAAAGTTTTCGGTGAGGAAAATGCCCGTGTGTTTTTCCACTTGAAGCAGGTCGAACAGCAGGCGTTTTTCTGTGTGGTCGGGACACGCTGGATAGCCGGGCGCAGGACGAATGCCTTGATACTTTTCGTCAATGAGCGACTCGTTGTCAGTTGCTTCGTTTGGCGCATATCCCCAATACTCGGTGCGGATTTTTTTGTGCAGCATTTCCGCAAAGGCTTCAGCGAGTCTATCGGCCAATGCCTTTGTCATGATGCTGTTGTAGTCGTCGTGCATATCCTCAAATTCTTGAACGAGCTTCTCTATGCCGATACCGGCTGTTACTGCAAAGCCGCCGATGTAGTCGGCCAGCCCCGTCGATTTTGGCGCAATGTAATCGGCAAGCGCACGGTTAGCACGTTCAGCGCCTTTTTCATTTTGCTGTCGAAGCGTGTGAAAAGTGGTAAGGACATGTTCGCGCCATTCGTCGGCGTAGACTTCAATATCGTCGCCAACAGAATTGGCAGGGAAGAGGCCGAATACCGCTTTCGCCGTTAGGGCGTTTTCCGCGATGATGCGCTCGAGCAGGCGGTTGGCGTCGTGAAAGAGTCTGGTGGCTTCTTCGCCGACGACCTCGTCGTGCAAGATGTTCGGATAGCGTCCGGCAAGTTGCCATGTCTGGAAGAACGGCGTCCAATCAATGTAGCCGCGCAGGTCGGCGAGCGGGACGCTGTCTAAAACAGTCAATCCAAGTTTCTTCGGCGTATAAAGGTCGGTCGGTTTCCACTCAATCGAGGTGCGGTTCTCGCGTGCCTCGTCAAGAGAGACATATTTGCGTGTAACTTTCTTTTTCAGGTAACTCTCGCGCAAGTCCGAATACTCGTCTTTGATTTGGGCGGCGTAGATGTCTTTTTGTTCGGGCGTAACAAGGCTTTGCACCACAGGCACGCTGCGCGACGCATCAAGCACATGAACCACCGCGCCCGAATAGTTCGGCGCGATTTTTACTGCTGTATGAATCTTCGATGTTGTTGCGCCGCCGATGAGCAACGGCACCGTGAATCCAAGCCGCTCCATTTCTTTTGCAACATGAACCATTTCATCAAGCGAGGGCGTAATCAAGCCCGATAGGCCAATGGCATCGACGTTTTCTTTTCGGGCGGTTTCCAAAATTTTTTCGGCGGGAACCATGACGCCCAAATCGATGACCTCGAAATTGTTGCACGCCAGCACCACGCCGACGATGTTCTTGCCGATGTCGTGAACATCGCCTTTCACGGTTGCCATTAAGACTTTCGCCGCTGCCTTCGCGTTGGGATTCTTGGCTTTTTCGGCTTCAATAAAGGGAATAAGGTGAGCGACAGATTTTTTCATCACGCGCGCCGATTTGACGACTTGCGGCAAAAACATTTTGCCTGCGCCGAAAAGGTCGCCAACGACATTCATGCCGTCCATCAGCGGACCTTCAATCACGGTGAGCGGCGTCGGATATTTCAACCGCGCCTCTTCGGTGTCTTCGACGACGAATGTATCAATGCCTTTGATGAGCGCGTGTTTCAGGCGTTCCTCGACCGAGCCTTTGCGCCATTCCTCTTCTTTGACATCGGCGGTTTTCGTTTCGGAGCGTTTCTTGAGCTCTTCGGCAAACTCGACCAATCGTTCGGTTGCGTCTGGTCGTCGGTTGAGCAGCACGTCCTCGACACGCTCCAAGAGGTCTTTATCGATTTCTTCATAGACTTCAATCATGCCGGCGTTGACAATGCCCATGTCGAGACCAGCGCGAATGGCGTGATAGAGAAACGCCGAGTGCATGGCTTCGCGCACGGGATTGTTGCCTCTGAACGAAAATGAAATGTTCGAGACACCGCCAGAGACTTTCGCGTGCGGCAGATTTTCTTTAATCCACCGTGTCGCGTTGATGAAGTCCATAGCGTAGTTATTGTGTTCCTCAATGCCGGTTGCAACCGTGAGAATGTTCGGGTCGAAGATGATGTCCTCTGGCGGGAAGCCGACGTCTTTCGTGAGAATATCGTAGGCGCGCTTACAGATTTCAATCTTGCGCTCGAATGTGTCGGCTTGTCCGCGTTCATCAAACGCCATGACGACTGTCGCCGCGCCGTATTCCAAGACTTTTTTGGCTTGCTCTTTAAATTTTTCTTCGCCTTCTTTGAGCGAGATAGAATTGACAATCGCTTTGCCCTGCACGCACCGCAAGCCGGCTTCAATGACCGACCACTTCGAGGAGTCAATCATAATCGGCACGCGCGAGATGTCCGGCTCGGAGGCAATGAGGTTCAGAAACGTCGTCATAGCTGCTTCGGAATCGAGCATGCCTTCGTCCATATTCACGTCAATGACCTGCGCGCCGTTCTCGACTTGCTGTCGCGCCACGCCGAGGGCTTCTTCATACTTTTGCTCCTTAATGAGCTTGGCGAATTTTGGCGACCCTGTTACGTTCGTGCGCTCGCCGATGTTGAGAAATCGCGTTTCGGGCGTTACAACGAGCGGCTCAAGACCGGAAAGCTGCATGAAGGTCGAGCGCGGCTGCGGGCGGCGCGGCTTGAAGCGCGCCGCAACGTCGGCGAAAGCCGCAATGTGGTCGGGCGTCGTGCCACAGCAGCCGCCGACGATATTGACGAAATGGTGTCTTGCAAAGTCCTCGAATTGCGCCGCCATATACTCGGGTGTCTCGTCGTATTCGCCAAAGGTGTTTGGCAAGCCCGCGTTGGGATACAAGCTGGTGTAGCACGAGGCGACTTTTGCAAGCGTCTCGATAAATGGTCGCATTTGCGCCGAGCCTAACGCGCAGTTTAAGCCGACGCTGAGCAAATTCGGCGCGTGCGCAATCGACACCCAAAACGCTTCGGTGGTCTGTCCCGAAAGCGTTCTGCCGCTCTGGTCGACAATCGTGCCTGAAATCATCACAGGAACGCGCCGACCGACTGTATCGAAATACCGTTGAATGGCCGAGAGTGCGGCTTTGGTGTTGAGCGTATCGGTGATGGTCTCGATGAGCAACAGGTCGGAGCCGCCGTCGATAAGCCCGCAGACTTGCTCGTAGTAGGCATCGAAGAGTTGTTGGTAGGTAATCGCGCGAAAGCCCGGGTCGTTGACGTCGGGCGACATGGAGGCGAGCTTTGTCGTCGGCCCAATCGCGCCGGCCACAAAGCGCGGTTTGTTTGGCGTTTTTTCGGAAACCAGTCGCGCGACCTCCTTGGCGAGTTTGGCAGATTGAAAGTTCATCTCATAGACGAGATGCTCCATGACATAATCGGCTTGTGAGATACGGTTCGCGCTGAATGTGTTGGTCTCAATAATGTCTGCGCCTGCTTCCAGGTATTGCAGATGAATTTCTTTGATAATCTGTGGCTGCGTGAGCGACAGAAGTTCGTTGTTGCCTTTAACCGAGCCTTTAACGGGCGCGGCGGCGTGTCCGTGCGCTGGGTTTGCGCAACCATTGCCGACATCGTTGCGCTCAATGCCTGTGCCAGACTGGGCGTGCGCTTCGTGCAGCACGTCGTCAAGTTTACGCTCTATGGCTTCGGCGACGGCATCGTGCGGCTGGGCAGGGTTAAAGTCTTTGAACCGCTCACCGCGATAATCTTCTTCGGTAAGTTTATGGCGTTGAATCATCGTGCCCATGGCACCGTCAAGGACAAGAATGCGCTCTTGGAGTAACTCGTGTATGGTCGGCTGTGACATATCGTTAAGTTTGATGTTGGACTGCAAAATCAATCACGATGGCTCGAAACAAAAAAGCCTCTCCGATGGAAAGGCTGTCGTGCGGCATTACAAAATTTTGGACACGACTCCGTTTCGGAACTCTCTTCGGAAAGCGCCGTTCCCGAAGCCTCTGATGCCGTGTCCATACCTAATGGCGCATCAAAGTAACAGCGAATATACGGCGCAAGCAGTAAAGCGCAAAATATCACGGCGAAAAGGTGTAACTGAGGACGAAAGCCCCAACATAACTGCACGCCGCCGTCAAACTGCCAGCACTTGCAAGCGCGGCTACGCGGAACGAACAATTTCGCAAAAGCGTATTATATTCCCATTATCAACATCAAAGGAGGCGCAGTATGGCAAACGTTGTTTCAAGCCGCGGCGTAATCTCAATTCCAATTCAGAAAGTTGTCGGGTCGGGCATGGTGAACGCCACAGACGCGCTTGCCGTCGAGGAGCCGTTGGAAGTTCGGCTCGGCGTGCAAGGGCAGCGCGACGCCAAACGGGTTTCCGTTACAATGCGCACGCCGGGCAACGATGTTGAACTCGCTGTGGGATTTCTCTTCACCGAAGGCATCATCAAATATCCAGACGATATTGCCGCTGTGGCGTATGCCGATAAACCCATCGAAGGAAAGCTACATCAAAATGTCATTCGCGTCGATGTCAACCCATCGGTGAACATCGACGTGAAAAATTTGGAGCGAAATTTTTATACGGCGTCAAGTTGCGGGGTGTGCGGCAAGGCGTCTATTGAGGCGATTCACACAGGCGCCTGTCCAGTGTTCTCCAAAAATAGCCCGCGCTTCGAGGCAACAACGATTCACGGCATGCCCGAGACGCTGCGCCAAGCGCAACGTGCATTCGACCAAACGGGCGGGCTACATGCTGCTGCACTGTTCGATGCGAGCGGACAATTGATTGCCCTGCGCGAAGATGTCGGTCGGCACAACGCGCTCGATAAGCTCATTGGTGCGGCGTTTGTGAACGGCGCGTTGCCGCTTGATAAATTCATTGTGATGGTAAGTGGTCGGGCAAGTTTCGAATTGGTTCAAAAAGCATTGATGGCGGGCGTCCCTGCGCTGGCAGCGGTCGGCGCTCCATCGAGCCTTGCGGCAGAACTCGCCGATGATTTCGATATGACGCTCTTGGGCTTTGTGCGTAACAATCGGTTCAACATTTACGCGGGCGCATGGCGAATTAACGCGCAGCCGCTGAACGGTGATGCCTGCGACCTTGTGGTGTATCGTGAACTTACTGCCGACGATGTGCAGGGCGTCTTTGAAACAGCGCACGACTCATGGAAAGAAACCTACAAGAACATCTTTACGCCAGCCATGATTGAAGCCATGGTGCGTCGAGACTATTCGCCCGACGTGCTTATGGGCTTGCTGCCGAAAATTGCCTCAGGCGAGATGTTCTTTCGAGTCGCGCTCGTCAATGGCCGAGTTGTAGGGTTTTGCAATTTCGGCTACTGCGAAAAAGGCATGGAACTTCGGCGAATTTACCTGCGTCCGGCCTACATCGGCAAGGGCGTTGGGAAAAATCTCTTGGAGGCAGGAGAACGGTTTGCACGCTCCAAAGGCAACCGAGCCTATTTCTGCTTTGTGCATAAAGACAACGAAGTCGGCAAGCGATTTTATCTGAAAAACGGCTTTACGCACTGCGACAATGCCGACAACGGCGACGAGTGGTATATGGAAAAAAGGCTCAACTAATCGCGCAGGGATAATTCAGAAACCGTTGAGCGATAGGAAAGCGCTTCCAGCACCTTTTTCAAAACAAACATTCTCAATTAACAACCTGAACGACAATGAAATTGCGCATCAAAGGAAATTCTATCCGCCTGCGTTTGACGCAACGCGAAGTCCACGCATTAGGAAACGGCGAAACGGTTGAAGAATCAACGCGATTTTCCCAAACGACAACTTTTACTTACGCCGTTTGCCCTAATCCGACCAACGCGCCCATCAGTGCATCATTTGAACATAATCGGCTGTCGGTCAGCATCGCCCGTCAAGCGCTCCGCGAGTGGGCGGAAAACGATGTGGTGGGCTTTGAACACGAGCAGTTTGTCGGCAATGGCGAGACGCTTCGCCTGCTCATCGAGAAAGATTTTGCCTGCCTCAAGCCGCGCGTTGGAGAAGACGATACCGATGCTTATGCTAACCCAATGCAGGGACAGAGCTGTTAACTGTCAGTATTTTACCTAACGATAACAGAGCCACGAATCATGAGTAAGCAAAATGACAACCAGCATGCCTTGAACGGCACTACCCCCTTGACTGCAATGTTTTCCAAACGAGATGTGAAAGCCGAGCCGCCCGTTGTTGAAGAAACAGATGTGAAACTCGGAGCAACGAAATCCTACGCGGGCGGTATGCCTGCCGTTACAAGTGCGATGAAGCACGCGCTTGGGCAAATGACGGTAACAAACACCGCGAAAACATTGCTTGCCGTCAATCAGAAAGACGGGTTTGATTGTCCAAGTTGCGCATGGGCTGACCCAGACGCCGACCGCTCTATCGGCGAGTTCTGCGAAAACGGCGTCAAAGCTGTCTCAGAAGAAGCGACGAAAAAGTGCATTGGTAGAGACTTTTTTGCAAAATGGTCGGTCGAGGAGCTCTCGCGCAAATCCGATTACTGGCTGGGCAAACAAGGGCGACTTGCCGAGCCGATGATTCTGCGAAAAGGCAAAAGTCATTACGAACCGATTTCATGGGGCGATGCCTTCGAGGTGATTGCGAAAGAATTGAACGCACTTGCCTCTCCAAACGAAGCGGTGTTCTACACATCGGGACGGACGAGCAACGAGGCGGCGTTTTTGTATCAACTCTTTGTGCGGCAGTTCGGCACAAATAATCTGCCCGATTGCTCGAATATGTGCCACGAGTCGAGCGGTGTAGCGCTGAAATCAACGGTTGGCGTTGGCAAAGGCACCGTCTCGCTGCACGATGTTGAGCATGCAGATGTCATTTTCGTCGTCGGGCAAAATCCCGGAACAAATCACCCGAGAATGCTTACTGCGCTACAAGAAGCTAAGCGCAATGGGGCGAAAATTGTCAGCGTTAATCCGCTGCCCGAAGCAGGTCTGCAGCGTTTCAAGCATCCGCAGGAGGTCGTGGGCGTCGTCGGAAAAGGCACGAAGCTCTCGGATATGTTCTTGCAAGTGCGCATCAACGGTGATGTGGCGCTCTACAAAGGAATTTTGAAAGAAATTTTTGAGGAAGAGGAGCGCCGCCCCGGTCAAGTGTTGAATCACAAATTCATTTCGGAAAAGACCATCGGATTTGAGGAACTGCGCGAAAACATTGCCCGCGAGCGTTGGAGCGACATCACAGAGCAGAGCGGCATTGCGCGAGAACGCATCAAAGAAGCGGCACA
>Ga0272446_1001102_pt1 | contig 40351 bp, 35 predicted proteins | sample YNPCB0061_FD_194587 | JGI IMG/M metagenome (GOLD analysis project Ga0272446, IMG submission 194587) | Hot spring microbial mat communities from Yellowstone National Park, WY, United States - YNP-CB-006-1 | ecosystem: Environmental > Aquatic > Thermal springs > Hot (42-90C) > Sediment | place...
ATCAGCACATGCTCAGCGACGCCGGCACTCTGGGCGTCGGGTGCACTTACAGCCTGTTGGTTGCGCCTCACGAGATCACGTCAATCAGCAAGAGAGATAGTCACCTGTTCGACAAGCAAACTTACGAACAACACGCAAATGGCAGCCAACATGCACTCACAGAAAACGTCACATAACAGATTTGCAGATTTTGCATGCCACATATTGCATGCCTTGACAGTTGAACTCAGCTCAGGTACATTGCGCATTGAGAGCTATGCCGATATTCAACTATGATTTTTTTGTTAAGGATATCGAGTTATCGATTTAGCGCGATTTTGCATAAATTCAGCAAGCCAATTGTAGCACGACGGTGTGATGGAAGGCATACTGCTTATTACCGGAGGGTCTATCAATGAAAAAAATCATTTGGTTCATGATGCTCACCATGTGCATGCTTGTCGTATCCCCCCAGGCAGGGCATTACTTGTTGCCGACGGCTGCGGCGAGTAGAGCGCAGGTCGGTGAAAGCAACATGTGTTCAGCACCACAAGCCATTGGAGATTACCGCGCGTTTATCCCGCTGGCGATGACCCCTTTAACTTCAACCATATCTTTTTTTGAAACATTTGACGGCATGCCAGCTCAGCCGCTGGGTTGGCGCTCCACAGGATGGTCCGCCAGGTGGGATGTCACAGTGCACTCCCGCGATGTGGACACCTGGTATGAACTGGAAGAGATGGTCACCGACCACGGCGCAGACTGTTCGGCGCCGCCGGCAACGCATACCCTCAGCCGTCGTTATGAGGATGCCGTCTATCAATGTCGCAATCACGTCATGACAGCAATCCAGGCAGGGGGATACGGCATGATCTACCTGACGCCTAACCACATGGTGGATTTCAGTCAGGGCACAGCGACAATCCGTTTCGACGTCTCGACGCTGCGCAACAGCCTCCGCGACTGGATCGATCTCTGGATCAGCCCCTACGATGACCACTTGCAGATACCGTTAGATATGGATCAGGTGGACGCCAGCGGGCCGCCGCGCAACGCCGTTCACATCCGCATGGACCTCGGCAACAACTTCTTCACTGCCGCCGTCTATCGCAATTTTCAGCCCATCGACATCGACAGTGACTATGTCCCGTATGAGGACTTTCTCACCCCAAGCGCCCAGCGGCGTGACACCTTTGAGGTGCAGATTTCGCGCACCAGCGTGAAATTTGGGATGCCGGGCTACAGCTTTTACTGGGTCAATGCAACAATTCCTGATCTGGGCTGGGATCAGGGGATCGTGCAGCTCGGCCATCACTCTTATAATCCCACCAAGTGCGATGACTCTTGCCGTGCTGGGACGTGGCACTGGGATAACGTGATGATCAGCCCAAGCCGCCCGTTCACCATCACCGCCGCCAATCGCCGCTACGCTGATCGGGCAAACCCAACAATCAACCTGTCAGCGCCCGCGCCGGCCAACGCCCGGCTGCGATTTACCGGTATCGGCCCGAACCTGGAGGTGCGTTTCAGCGGCGGCGCCTGGCAACCTGCGATCCTTCAGACGCAGGATAGCAGCCAATTCAAGGAAGAACACTTCCGCAACTACTGGATGCCGATACCCGCCGGAACGACCCAGATCGAATTTCGTGGGGATGACTGGTGGGGGGCAGACTGGCATGCCCGCGATATAACCGTGTGGTCGCTGTATTGATGCGCGTTCGTCCAACTTGAGATTGGCGGGCCGCCGCCCCACTATGCCATAGCAACTGCGCCAGCAGCGCAGTCTGGCGCTGCCGGCTGGGGCATGCACCGGTCGCGTCCCGGGTTGCAGAACATGCCACCCTTGCGGCTACACGGACAAGCGACACGTTCGATCTCGTGTGGCAGCACACCTATCTCCGTGTGTGAATGCATGTGCGCGCCGGCCGTCGTGTACACTTGACCCATTGACAATTCAGCGATTGACGATTGACACCAGTTCGCCGCCCATCGTCTGTGCTCTGTGATCTGTCATCTGTAGAGGAGTGATTTAAGATGTGCCTAGCTGTCCCGGGACGCATTGTGAGCATTGCCGGCGACGACCCCCTGATGCGCATGGCCAAAGTCAACTTTGGCGGCATCGTCAAGGATGTCAACCTGGCCTATGTGCCTGACGCCAAAGTGGATGACTACGTGATCGTGCATGTCGGATTCGCCCTCAACACCATCGACGAAGCCGAAGCCAACCAGGTGTTCGAATACCTCAAGGAGATGGGCGAATTGGGCGAGCTTGAGGATGCGGGTTCTTCAGGCTCAACAGCGCCGCGATGAAATACCTGGACGAGTATCGCGACGCGACGACTGCGCGCCAGTACGCGCAGGCCATCGCCCGCGTCACCACCCGGCCCTGGACGATCATGGAGATCTGCGGCGGGCAGACCCATGCCATCGTCAAATTCGGCATCGACGAACTGTTGCCGGGCACCCTCACCCTCGTGCATGGGCCGGGCTGCCCGGTGTGCGTGACGCCGGTCGATCTGATCGACAAGGCGATTGACATTGCCGGCCGGCCCGACACAATTCTGTGCTCGTTCGGCGACATGCTGCGCGTGCCCGGCACGGCAAAAGATTTGCTCTCTGCCAAAGCAGTCGGGGCGGATGTGCGCATCGTCTATTCGCCGGTGGATTGCCTGAAGATTGCGCGCGACAACCCGGCCAAACAGGTCGTCTTCTTCGCCGTGGGATTTGAGACCACCGCGCCGGCCAATGCGATGGCCGTCTACGCCGCCCGGCAACAGGGCATCGCCAATTTCTCCATGCTGGTGTCGCACGTGCTGGTCCCGCCGGCCATGCAAGCGATCCTGTCTTCTCCGCATAACCAGGTGCAGGGATTTCTGGCCGCCGGCCATGTGTGCGCCGTGATGGGCTACACCGAGTACGAGCCGATCGCGCGCAGGTATCACACGCCGATCGTCGTCACCGGCTTCGAGCCGGTGGACATCCTGCAGGGCGTCTACATGTGCGTGCGGCAGCTTGAAGAAGGCCGCGCCGAGGTCGAGAACCAGTATTCGCGCGTTGTCCGGCGAGAGGGCAACCCCCAGGCGCAGAAGCTGATCCACGAGGTGTTCGAGGTCAGCCCGCGCGTCTGGCGCGGCATCGGCGAGATTCCCAACAGCGGCTACGCGCTGCGCCCGGCCTACGCCGACTTCGACGCAGAACGGCGCTTCCATTTGACCGCGCGCGCCGCCGAAGAGTCCAGCGAGTGCATCGCCGGCCTGGTGCTGCAAGGCGTGAAGAAGCCGGATCAATGCCCGGCCTTCGGGACGCGCTGCACGCCGGAGCGTCCCCTCGGCGCGCCCATGGTGTCGTCGGAAGGCGCCTGCGCCGCCTATTACAACTACCGGCGCACAGCCGCCGAACCCGCGCCGCTGAGGCAATCAGGCGGGTAACGCCGCGCGCCGCGGCCATATCCGGCACATCTGACAGGGACAGCGATTCCCTGCGCTGCAAACCCAATGGACACACCCTCAGACTTCACCCTCTCCTGCCCCATTCCAATCTCCGATTACCCGACCGTGCTGCTCGCGCACGGCGGCGGCGGCAAGCTGTCACACATGCTCATTGAGCGGATGATGCTGCCCGCCTTCGGCAATCCGGCTCTCGACGCGCGACATGACGGCGCGGTCTTCACGCTCGATGGCGGCGCCCGGCTGGCGTTCACCACCGACTCCTACGTCATTCATCCGCTGTTCTTCCCCGGCGGCGACATCGGCTCGCTGGCCGTGCATGGCACGGTCAACGACCTGTCGATGTGCGGCGCCCGCCCGCTTTATTTGAGCGCCGGGTTCATCATCGAAGAAGGGTTGCCGATGGAGACGCTGTGGCAGATCGTGCGGTCGATGCAACAGGCAGCGCAGCGCGCTGGCGTGCAGATCGTCACCGGTGACACGAAAGTTGTGGATCGCGGCAAAGCGGATGGGCTGTTCATCAACACCGCCGGCGTCGGCGTGATCGAGCACGCCCTGCGCATCGCGCCGCAGTCGGTTCGGCCCGGCGACGTGTTGCTGGTGAACGGCGACCTGGGCCGGCATGGCATGGCCATCATGGCCGTGCGCGAAGGGCTGGAGTTCGAGAGCGCCATCGAAAGCGACTCTGCGCCGCTCAACGGTCTGGTGCAGGAACTAATCGGCGCGGGGATTGCAATTCACTGCCTGCGTGACCTGACGCGCGGCGGGCTGGCCAGCGCCCTCAACGAGATTGCAGATGTTGCTCAGGTCAGCATCGCCATCGAGGAATCGCGCATCCCGGTGCGCGATGACGTGCGCGCGGCGTGCGAGATTCTGGGGTTCGATCCGCTCTACGTGGCCAACGAAGGCCGGCTGGTTGCGTTCATTGCGCCGCAGGACGCAGACCGTGCGCTGGAGATTGCGCGCGCGCATCCGCTGGGCCAGGGCGCGGCGCGCATCGGGACGGTCGGTGAAGGCGGCCGGGCCGGGATCGTGACCCTGCGCAGCCGGATCGGGGCTGCGCGCATCGTGGATATGATGAGCGGCGAACAGTTGCCGCGCATTTGCTAGACGCGCATCCGGGCCACCAGCGCGCCGATGGCCAGCGCCAGCCCCAGCGTCGGGATCAGCGCGAAGAGGAAACGCGGCGAGCCGGCCAGCAGGAACACAATGGGCGGCAGGATGGTGAAGTAAGCCGCGCCGACGCCCATGCTGATGGCTGCCACCAGCCACATGTATTGCCCGCGTGTTTTGCCGAGCGCGCGCCGGATCGCCTCGGCCACCACGCCGCCCACAATCGGGCCAATGAACACCGACAGGATGATGGCGAAGAAGCCGATGCTGCCCACCAGTTGCAGCGCAAACCCGCCCACAATCCCCAGCGCCAGCGCGATCCCCCCGCCAATCACATAGTGGATCGGTTGCGCGTTGTAGAACGTGGCCACGCGCGCCTTGACGTAGTACGGGCACACATAGCCCGTGGGCGTGCGCCGGGCGTCTTTGGGCATCAGCGGGCGGTTGCACCTGGAACAACGCAGCGTCGTGGGGCCGCTCGCCACGTAGGGGCAATTGTCTTCGGGCCTTGCGTCAGAGGCCAGGGGAACTGTGCGCGTCACGGTGTTTATTTCAGTGCTCATGATGTCATCGAAGCCGAACTATCTCACGACAACATGAATCCGTTCTCAGACTGGGAGCGAGTTGAGCACCTCGAGCATGACCGGCTGAATCAGCCCGTTGCTGGCCACAATATCTCCGCGGCCCAGCATGTCCTCCCCGCCGGCGCTGTCGGTGACAACACCGCCGGCCTCGCGCACGATGGCGATGCCGGCGGCGATGTCGTGCGGTTTGATCTTCGTTTCCCAATAGCCGTCCATCTGGCCGGAGGCCACCAGGCACAGGTCGAGCGCCGCCGAGCCAATGCGCCGCACCGCCTGCGCCCTGCGATTGAAAGCGTCGAAGGCGCGCAGATTGTTTTGCGGGCTGCGGGCATAGTCGTAGGGGAAGCCGGTGATGAGCAAGGCGCGCTCCAGCGAATCGACGCGAGACACGCGCACAGGCCGGCCATTCCAGACTGCGCCCAGGCCGCGCGCGGCCGCATACAGGTCGCTTGTGGCCGGGCTGTAGACCACGCCGACCGACGGAACGCCATCGATCAGCAGGCCAATCGACACGCTGAAAATCGCAAAGCCATGCGAGAAGTTGGTGGTGCCGTCCAGCGGGTCGATTTGCCATTCAAAGCGCGCCGGCTCGCCAGCCGGTGCTTGAGCGGCATACGCGCCGCCCTCTTCACCCACAATCGCATGGCCGGGATAGCGCCGGCGAAGCTCGGAGACGATGAAGTCCTCGCTGCGCTGGTCGTATTCGGTGACCACATCGCCCGGCCCGCTTTTGAAGCGCAGCGCCCCGTGGTTGCCGGCGCGAATCTCGGCCAGCCCTTCGAGCAAAATGGCCCCGGCGCCGCGCGCCAGGGCGATCGCGGTGTCCAGCAGGGGCGCGAGTGAATCAGAATGCATTGTCATGAGAACGGATTATCCTGCGCAGCAAACAGGGCAAGCCACTGGCCTGCCCTGCTGTTCCCGGCGGCGCTCCACAGCGCGCCAGACTGTGGTGAGACGTTGGCGGCCTATCTGCTAGCCAGATATTTTTCCGCTTCCATGGCGGCCATGCAACCGAAGCCGGCCGAGGTGATGGCCTGCTTGAACCAGTTGTCGTGCGCTTCGCCGGCTGCAAACACACCGGGCACACTGGTGTGCAGGCGCGAGTCAACCGTGAGATAGCCTTCGTGATCCATCTCGAGTTGGCCGCGGAACATCTCGGTGTTCGGCTTGTGGCCGATGAAGATGAACACACCATCCACCGGCGTTGTCTCGACCGCGCCGGTCTTGACATGCCTCAACACAACATCCTTCACCTTGCCGTTGCCCTCGATGCGCTCGATGACCGCGCTCTTGACAAATTCGATCTTGGGGTTCTGCATGGCGCGGGCCTGAAGCGTCGCGCCGGCGCGAAACTCGTCGCGCCGATGCACGATGCGCACCCGCGAGCCGAACTTGGTCAGGAACAGACTTTCCTGGAAGGCGCTATCGCCGCCGCCGACGACCATGATCTCCTTGTTGCGGAAGAAGAAGCCGTCGCACGTCGCGCAGTATGAGACGCCGCGTCCCACAAACTCGTCCTCGCCTGGCACGCCCAGCTTGCGCGGCGTCGCGCCGGTCGCAATAATCACCGCCTCCACCTCGTAGCGCCCGCCAGTGGAGAATAGTTTGAAGGGCGGCCCGCTGAGATCGACGGATTCGATGGTTTCTTCGACCATGCGCGCGCCAAATCGCTCGGCCTGTTCGCGCATGGCCTGAGTCAGCTCCGGCCCCTGCAAGCCGGCCGGGAAGCCGGGGAAGTTTTCCACTTCTGTGGTGGTGGCGATCTGCCCGCCAAAGGCCGGACCGACAAAGACCAGCGGCTCCAGAAAAGCGCGCCCGGCGTACAATGCCGCCGTCAATCCCGCCGGGCCGGCGCCGATAATCGCAAGTTTCTCAGTCATATCTCATTACCTCGTAAACGACAAAGCGTCTGTCGTTGATGTGCCTCGACTTAGATGCATTTTATCCAGAAAAGTGCCATCTTCTGGAAGCGGCTAGAATACCGCAATGTCACGCTCCTGGCGCGATTTCCCGTGGACGCGCGGCTGGGGCCGCTTCCTGCCGCCGCTCGGTTGGATGAGCGTCATTTTTCTGATGTCGGCTCAACCCTCCCTGCCTTCGGCAGATGACCCCCTGCTCGACGTTGTTCTCAAGAAGGCCGGTCACATCACTGCTTATGCGGTGCTGATGGCGCTGCTGTTGCGTTCGGCGACGCCCGACCAGGGTGCGCTGACACCGGGCAGGATTATTGCCTGTTGCGTGATTCTGTTGGGCTACGCATGCAGCGATGAGTTTCATCAGTCTTTTGTCCCAGGGCGAAACAGCTCGCTTACAGATGTCATGCTGTTTGACACGGCAGGCGGATTGCTTGGGCTGGCAGGTTATTTCTGGACCCGAACCAGGCGCGACAAACCTTCGCCCGCCAGCAAGAGCAATATTAAGCGTCAACATCCTGTTGAATAGAGTTGTCGCGCTGAGATTGCAGCGCAATAGACAAGATGACGGTATACTCAGCCACAGCCTACGATGCTGGTAATACGGCCATATCGCAATGTTTGCTGGCCGCCCGTCGAATGATTTCGCATGTTTTTTGACACTCTATGACAGTTGTGTGAGGTGCTCAGATGTCATGCAATGTTGTTTATCTTATGGCCGGCGATCAGCCTGATCGAGCCATCGAGAAGGGATTGACTGAAGCCGGCTGCAACATCCAACTGACGCGCTCCATCGCAGCCACGATGGCGGCGCTGCAAGCCATGCGTGATGCCGGGGAAGCTTCGACACTGCTGGTAGCCGAGGTACAGGCAGGAGGCATTCCGCTGCTTGCGCTGTTGCAGGAACACCGAATTGAGGTGGGCGCCATCCTGATGTTCGACCAGAATGGGACCGATATCCACGCAGTGATCAAGGCGCTGAAATACGGGGCCTCCGACTATCTGCTCGCCAGCGATCCAGAATTTCAGCGCGAGATCCGCGCCCGCATCCTCGCCGAGCGTGCGGCTATGCGGTCTCCAAAGCAGGCCCGCCGCTCAGAGACGCCCGCGATGGGCGCTGCCAGAGCCGCGACCTCAAAGCTGATTACTATGCCGGGCTTCCATTGGGATCCGGCCATCCACGTTATCTATGCGGGCAGCGGCTACCTGCGTTTAAGCCCCGTCGAAGGCCGCTTGTTTGATCTGCTGCTGAACAAACGCAATCGCACTGTGATGTTGGAGGAGTTGATTCGCGCCGCGTTCAACCGACCGGACATGGATGTGAACCGAGGCGTCAAACTGCTGCGCCCGCACATGATGCGGCTGCGCAACAAGCTGGAGCAGTTTCCCGAAACGGCGCACCGCATCATCAACCTGCGCGGCAGCGGGTACATGTTCATCTGAAGCGCGTCGCCGGAGCGACCGCGCGTGTGACGCCGGCGAAATCGCGCCGCGCAAACTGCCCTCGCCCTGCCCGGCCAACCCACTGTTGATCGCGCACGACCACGTCGCCGCGCGCGATCACATCGCGCGCCCAGCCGGCGCAGGTCACCCCCTCGTAGGCTGACCAGTCGATGGCTGAATTCAGTTCGCCTGCCGCCAGCGTCTTGTGAAGGGTCGGGTCGAAGACGACCAGATCGGCGTCATACCCAACGGCAATGCGCCCCTTGTCGGCAAGCCCGTACAGCTCTGCCGGCCGGGCGCAACACACCCGCACCCAGTCATTGAGCGTGATGCGGCCCCGGCGCACGCCGAATTCGTGCAGCAAACCCAGCCGCGTCTCGATGCCGGGGATGCCGCCCGGCGCGCGACGAAAGTCCAACGCGCCGGCGTCTTTTTGAGCGCGGGTGAAGGGACAATGGTCTGTGCCGACCACATCGAGCGCGCACGACGCCAGCATGCGCCACATCGCATCCTGATCGGCCTGCGGCCGCAGCGGCGGCGCGCACACCCACAGCCGTCCATCCTCGCGCGCCAGCGCGTCCTCGGTCAGCGTCAGATAGTGCGGGCAGGTCTCGCCGAACACGCGATCGTTGCCGCGCAGCTTCGCGTCTGCGACCACGCGGGCTGCCGCCTCGCATCCGATGTGAAAAATCATCACGCGCGCGCCGCTTAACTCAGCGCACAGGACGGCCCGCGTCACTGCCTCATGCTCGTTGGCCGGCGGGCGGGTGCGCGCGTGGTGAATGGCGCGCTCAGGATGATCGACGACTGCTTCGCGCAACACTTCGATGACATCGCCGTTTTCGGCGTGGATGCAGGCCAGGGCGTTGAGTTCGGCCACCGCGCGCAGGGCGCGCAACAGGTCGCCATCGCTGACTTGAAAGCCGGGGTAGGCCATGTACAGCTTGAAGCTGGCGCAGCCGGCCTCGTAAGCCTCGCGCATCTCGGCAAGGCGCCGGGCGCTCACACGGCGCGGGATGCCGGCAATCGGATGCTCGTCCGGCTGGATGGTCATGTGCAGGCCAAAGTCGATCACCGCCTCGCGCGCCTCGTCCAGGCGTTTGCCCAGCGCATCCGTCAATCGCTCACCCGGCTCGGTCTCCACAAAATCGATGACGCAGGTCGTGCCGCCCATCGCGGCGGCGCGCGTGCCGGCAGCCCAGTCATCGGCGGTGTAACCCACGCCGGTCGGCATCTGCAAATGCACGTGCGCGTCGATGGCGCCCGGCAAAACATAGCAGCCGGAAGCGTCGATCACGATTTTGGATTTTGGATTTTGGATTTTGGATTGCGGCAGGACAGCCGCGATCTTGCCATCGCGCACAGCGATATCCGCGGCAAAGGTTGCGTCTGCCGTCACGACTGTGCCGCCCGTCACTAGCAGGTCAAACTCCATCTTCGCCATCTTCTCCTTGCGCATCACAGGATCAAACAGAAAGGCCGGCCCGCCGGGCCAGATGCGCGGCGCGGTCGCGGCATTCGTCGAGCAACGCAACTTCATCCAAAACCAGAACGTGTCTGCCCGCCATCAAGACGCGTCCATCGACAATCACCGTATCCACGTCGCTGCCGCGCGCGTTATACACGACAGCGGACAACGAGTCGCCAACGGGTTGAACATGCGCCGCGTTCAAGTCGAGCGTGACCAGGTCAGCTTTGGCGCCTGTCATCAGCCGGCCCAGTCTCGCGTCCGCCAGCGCGGCGGCCCCGTTCACGGTTGCCAGATCAAGCGCCTGCCGGGGGGAAAGCGCCTGCGGATCGAGGGTGGTGACGCGCGCCAGATAGGCCGCGAGCCGCATCATCTCGATCATGTCCTGGCCATCGTTGCTGGCCGGCCCATCAGTTCCCAGCGCCACATTCACGCCGCCGCGCAACAATTGCGTCACCGGCGCAACGCCCGACGCCAGAATCATGTTGGCGGCCGGGCAGTGCACCACCGTCGCCCTGCGCCGGGCCAGCAGTTCACACTCGGCGTCCGACAGCCACACGCCATGAATGGCGTGGAAATCCGGCCCCAACACGCCGAGATCGTCGAACCATTCGACCGGCCGGCGCCCGGTCTCCTGGACAGTCATAGCCGCCTCATCGCGCGTCTCGTTCATGTGGCACACCGTCAGCGCGCCATGCCGGCGCGCCAGCTCAACCGTTCGGCGCAGCATGTCTGCCGAGCAACGCCACGGGGTGATCGGGCCATTGGCGATGGTGATGCGCCCGTTGGCCGCGCCATGCCATTCGGCATACAGCCGCTCGAAATCGGCCAGAATCATGTCCGGCGCTTCCGCGTTGGCGCCGCGATCGTTCCACGCGCGCGCCAGCACCAGGCGAATGCCGATTTGCTCGGCGGTCTGCAACACCACGTCGGTGTGCTGGCGCGTGACCGGCAGCTTGAAATGGTGAATAACCGTCGTGGCCCCGCCGCGCAAGGCTTCGACCATGCCCAGCATGCAGGCCAGGCGCACATCCTCGACCGTCATGGCAGCCTGCAATTTCCAGATGCAGTTCTTGAGCCAGTCCAGCAACGAACGGTTGGCGCTATAGCCGCGCATGAAGGTCTGTTCGAGATGCGTGTGCGCGTTGATCAGGCCGGGCAGCGCGATCGTGGATTTTGGATTTTGGATTTTGGATTGGGTGTTGGGTGTTGCGTATTGCGTACCGGGTATTGCGTATTCTGACTCCTGACTTCTGTCCCCTGACCCCTGACTCCTGACCTCTGACTCCTGCTCAACCGCCGCGATGCGGTCACCCTCGATCAGGATGCGACCATGCGCGACGACGCGATCCGGCAACACCAGCCACGACGCTTCAAGGGACGGCATTTTCAGTCCACCACCTGACGCAACAACAGGCCGATCAGCGCCCACAACAGCGCGCCCGCGCCGGGGATGGTCAGGTTGTCCAGGCCGGCCGGGCTGATCGCTTCAGCAAACGCGGCAACGCCGGCCATCAGCGCCGCATACAACACTACCGAATCGGCCGGCCATCCGAACACGAGCAGCGTGACAGCCACGCTGACGAACGACAGCGCCAGCATCGCCAGCGTGCCCTCCCAACTGCGCGTGGCGCCGGCGATGGTGTAGCGATGCCGGCCCCAGCGTCGCCCGATAATCGCCGCGAACGAATCGCCCCACGTCAGCGGCATGAGCGATGCGACGAACAGCGCCTTTGACCGCTCAAAGAAGATCAGGGTCATGAGAATGAACGCGAGCGGAAAGACGATCGTGCCCACGTTCGACTTGTCGTCTGATTCCATGGCCTGAAACAGATTGCGGCGGTACGAGATATAGTTGATGAGGACAAAGGCTGCCGGCGGAACGATGGCCGCCCACGGGCTGGTGAACAAGGCCGCCGTGCCGAACGCCCACATGCCCACGCCGATGTGCACCCCCTTGCGCGTGAATTCCACGCCCAGGCCGAGCGCGCGCCGCAACGCCTCGGCGACGCCCAGAATCAAAAAAACATAGACAAACGAGAGGAGGATAGCCAGCGGGTCCGTCATTCCATCCCGTAGAGACGATCCAAACTCAGTTCGGGGGCCACTGTTTCCGGCGATTGCAGGGTGAGGGCGGCCGCGCGCAGGCCCAATTGCAGTGATTCGGCCATGCCAAACCCTTCGCGCATGCCGAAGATGACCAGCGCCGTGAGCGCGTCGCCGGCGCCGGTCGTGTCCACAATCGCGCACTTCAACGCCGCAAACTGGCCGCTCTCATCCACCGTGGCATAGCACGCGCCGCGCTCGGCCTGAGTAATGACCACCCGATCCACGCCCAATCCCACCAGCTTGCGCGCGGCCTGCAGCGCCTGGTCGGAATCCTGGATAGGATCGCAGCCGAGCAGGGCTTCTGCTTCCGCGATGTTGGGCGTGATGAGATCCAGCAGATGCAGGTGCGGGCGCAGGTTGCGCGCGCGAGGCGTCGAGGTCGGATCGACGCAGATGGGTTTGCCGTACTCGCGGGCCAGGTGAATGGCGGCCAGCGTCGCGTCATCGGTCAGATTCATGTCAAGCGCGACCATGCAGCATTCGCGGAAGGCGTCGCGATTGAGGCGCAGATAGTCGGGCGTGATGTGGCGGAGCACGCGCAAGTCATCCAGCCCCAGTATCAGTTCGCCCGTCTGATCGAGCGCGGCCAGATAGGTGCCGGTCGGCTCATCTTCGATGACCAGAGCGCGCGAGACATCCACGCCAACATCGTCGGCGCTGTCGAGGATGTTCTGGCCGGCGAAATCGTTGCCGACTGCCGTGAGCAGCGTCACCGGCGCGCCCAGGCGGGCCAGGTTGTCGGCGATGTTGCGCGCCACGCCGCCAAAGCTCGTCTTGATCGCGCACGAGTTGGATGAGCTGGCTATTGCCGGACCAAACAGACGGCCCTTGATATCCAGATTCGCCGCTCCGATCACCAGGATTTCGTCTGTCATGCTCTCCCGCGTTTCGCTATCAGCAAACCATTTTCCCACTCAGTCGTCAGCCACATGGCGGCCAGCTTCTGACTACTGGCTGCTGTCTGTTGACAACCCTCTACCGCACACCGGCCAGTTGCCACACCACAACCAGCGCGACCAGCGCCACCACCACAAACTCAATCAGCACGGCGCGGCTCAAGCGATCCTGAAAATACTGCTGGGACAGCCCGATCAACACATAGAAAACGGTCAATAGAAGCACCCCGGCGCTCCAGTTGGAGATGTTCCAGTAATTGAGCGCCCAGGTGGTCTGCCCGACTATGAGGCCAATGACGCCGGCAAAGACGGCCGCCGTCCTCAGCCCGATGATATGCGGCGCCATGAGATCGAGCGCCAGGCCGGCGGCGATGAGGGTGGTCAGCGTGGCGCTGATGATGCTGCGCTCGCGCGCGCTGTAGATGAGCGTGAACAGCGCAAAGGCGATGGCGTAGCTGACGCCGGTGAGCGCCAGACGCGCAATGGCGTAGCCGCGCGCATTGGGCGACAGGCTGACGTACTCGGCAAAGACAAGGGTGGCGATCATCGTCACGCCGATGACGAGGGTGACGATCCACAAGGGCCAGGTGGGGATGCGCGTCAGCAGCAGGCTGAGCGCCAGCGCCGCAAACGCGGGCGCGATCCAGAAGGGGAAAAGATAGGGGACTTCGCCGGCGCGCACATCCGGGTGATCGCGCAGCACCCAATCCACGCCGGCGCATGTCAGCACGGGGATCAAAATCAGCAACAGCGAGTCGGTCGATAGATTGATGGAAAGCGGCGAGCCGAGAAAGTTCAGCGTGGCGCTGCGAGCCGGCAACTCGACGACGAGCAGCGCCAGCGGAGTGAGCGCAATAAGCCCCACCAGCGCCAGAACGCGCTCGCGCACAAATGCGGCGGTCAACCCGCGATCGGCGTCACGCGCCGCTGGGTGCGCCGGGGACGCAGGGTCAGGCCCAACGTTCTGCATCGGTGACTCAACCATTCGGATTCACATGCCGGCCGCTGCCCATCGGAGCGACCACTGTATGACCATCAAACGCAAGGCGTCCGCGCACAAAAGTCTGCCTGACAGCGCCGCGCGCGCGCCAGCCGGCAAACGGCGTCCAGCCGCACTTTGAAAAGATCGGTCTGTCGCCGATGGACCAGGCCGCGCCGGGATCGACCAATACCAGGTCAGCATCGAATCCCGGCGCAATTGTACCTTTGCGAGCCAGTCCAAACACGCGCGCCGGTCCCTCGCAGCACAGGCGCGCAATATCGGCCAGGCCCAGGCGAGCCGGGCCATATTCGCCGGAAGCAGCGGTCAACAACAGCGGCAACAGGGTTTCCAGGCCGGGCACACCGCTGGGAGGGCGCGCGCCGCGCTTTTCTTCCAGCGTATGCGGGGCATGGTCGGTGGCGATGCAATCGACGACATCCAGGTTGTCCCACAGCGCGTTGAGATCGGCCAGTTCGCGCAAGGGCGGATTCATCATGTAGCAGGCCGGCGGTTGAGAGCGCAGGCCATCGAGCATCCGGGTCTGCAACTCGTAGTCCAGCGTCAGGAAAAGATGATGCGGCGTGGCTTCGCACGTGATCGGGGCGCCGCGCGATTTGGCCTCGCGCACCATTTCGATCTCGCGCGCCGTGGACAGGTGGCAGATGTGGGTTGGCCGATCCAGGCGCCGGCAGAAGGTGATGGCGCGGGCCGTCTCTAACTCGGCGCAGATGGGCGGACGCCGGGCGCCGCGCCGCGCGAAATACTGGACGGCCGGCTCGTGCTCGGCATGCACGGCGATCACCCGCTCGCGCGGGTAGCGCGCAAAATGTTCGTACTGCGGCTCGAAATCCTGCACCAGCAGGTCACCGGTGCTGCTGCCCATATAGATTTTCAACCCGCACTCGCCCAGATGCGGCGCCTGTTCCGCCACGCGCTGGTTGGTGTTGGTCGCGCCCAGGTACAGGCCAAAATCGCACACGGCTTTGGCGCGCGCCAGGCCGAGCGCGCGCTCAAATGTCGCCGGATCGGTCACTGCGGGCGATGTGTTGGGCATGGCCAGCACTGTGGTGACGCCGCCTGCGACCGCCGCGCAGGTTCCGGTGAACCAGTCTTCCTTGTGTTCTGCGCCCGGCTCGCGCATATGCGCATGAGCGTCGATCAAGCCGGGGAAGATCAACAGGCCGGCGGCGTCGATGGTCTGGGGCGCTTCATTGGGCAAGCCATGCGCGGCGCGCAGGGTTGCAAGGTCATCTTCGCGGATGGCGTCTGCAACGGCCACGATCTGTTCGCCGGCGACGAGGACATCTGCGCGACGCAATCCAGCGGCGCTGACGAGCGCGCCCTGCCGTATCAGAATCATCACGTCATGCCTCTGTGGCGGGGGTCAAATCTCCATGCGCCGGCCGGTCGGTCCGCGATGCCAGCGGCCAAAATCCTTCTTGCCGTCCAGTTGGTCAAGCGTCAGCACCGGCCCATCCACGCACACCAGGATGTCGTCCAGCGCGCACTGCCCGCACACGCCGAAACCGCACTTCATATACCGCTCGACGCTGAGTTGGCCGTTCCATCCCTGTTGCCGGCACAGGGCATGCAGCGCGACCAGCATGCGCTCCGGGCCGCAAGCGTAGACGGTCATTGGATTTTGGATTTTGGATTTTGGATTTTGGATTGGGGAATTGGCGATTGGGGCGATGAAGTGTTGGCGGATGGCGTCGGTGACAAAACCTCTGACGCCGCGCGAGCCGTCGTTGGTGCTGAGCAGGAGCGGAACGCCCAACTCGTCGAATTTGTCTGCGTACAGCAACTCATCGGCGACGCGCGCGCCGATCGCCGCCGTGACATCCATGTTATGGGCCAGGGCTTGCCGGGCCAGCGCGTACAGCGGCGCGCTGCCATAGCCGCCGGCCACCAGCAATGCGCGCCGCTCGCGCTCCAGCCGGAACGGCTTGCCAAACGGGCCGCGCCAACCCACACTGTCGCCCGCCTGAAGCTCATGCAGCGCCATCGTCATCGGCCCCACGCGGGCCACGCTGATCGTGAGCGGCGACATGCCGGCGATGCTCATCGGCTTTTCATCCACCCCCGGCAGCCAGAGCAAAATGAACTGCCCCGGCTCGGCGTCGATGTCGCAATCAAGAATGAACGTCTTGACCAGCGGCGTCTCGCGCCGGATCTCAACGATGCGGGACATGCGGGGCAATTCGAGCGCCTTTGCCCCTGAGATAGACATTCCCGGAATCTTAAAGATTCCGGGAATGTCCGAAGCGGCGTCCGAAGCAGATCCAGGCGACATGCGATGATTCTAGCAGACCGAATTAGAATCCAGGGTCATGGCTCATTTGACCTCTTCAGTGATCGAACAGCTCAAAGCGCGCATCGACGCCCGGCGCGACAATATTGTGCGCTTCATGCGCGAGATCTGCGCCATCCCCAGCATGGACTCGCAGATCGGGCCAGTCGGCGAACGAATCGCCCAGGAGATGCGCCGGCTGGACTTCGACGAAGTCCGCTTCGACGTGATGGGCAACATCCTCGGCCGGATCGGCAGCGGGCCGCGCGTGATCGTGTTCGACTCGCACATCGACACCGTGGGCATCGGCGACCGCTCGCAGTGGCAATGGGACCCGTTTGAAGGCAAAGTGGAAGACGGCGTGCTCTACGCGCGCGGCGCGTGCGATGAGAAAGGCAGCACGCCCGGCATGGTGTATGGCATGGCCCTGGCCCGCGACCTGGGCCTGCTCGACGGCTGGACGGCCTGGTACACCGGCAACATGGAAGAGTGGATGGACGGCATTGCCGGCCTGTGCTTCGTCGATCACGATCCCAAAGTGCGCCCCGACTTCGTGGTGATCGGCGAGCCGACCAAAATGCAGGTCTATCGCGGCCACAAAGGGCGCATTGAGATGAAAGTGGTCGCCAAAGGGCGCAGCGCGCACGCCGCCAGCAACTTCCTGGGCGACAACGCCATCTACAAACTGCTGCCGGTGATCGCCGGCGTGCGCGACCTGGACGCCCGCCTGCGCGCGCACGAGTTTCTGGGCAAGGGCACGATCACGGCCAGCGATCTGCGCGTGAGCACGGCCAGCATCAACGCGGTGCCGGATGAGGCCACCCTGTTCATCGACCGGCGCCTGACTTTCGGCGACACGCGCGAGAGCGCGCTGGCCGAGGTGCAAGCCATCATCGACCGGGCCGGGGCCGGCGACATGCGGCTGGAGATGCTCACGTACGACGAACCAAGCTACACCGGTTTCCGCCTCACGCTCGACAAGTATTTCCCGGCCTGGGCGCTCGACGAGTCGCATCCGCTCGTGCAGGCCGCGCTGAACACCACAGAACTGGTGTACGGCCGGCGCGCGCGCACGGGCAAATGGGATTTCAGCACCAACGGCACGTACTGGGCCGGCCAGGCGGACATTCCGTCCGTTGGCTTCGGGCCGGGCGACGAAATCTACGCCCACACCACGCTCGATCAGGTGCGGTTGGACGATGTGGTCAACGCGACGGCCTTCTATGCCGCGCTGCCGGCGATGATTTCCAGGTGAGACGAAAGATGCTGGACAGCTTGTTGAACTACACGGATTGGCTGATGAATCGCGTTGCCGACGCCTGCCGCACGCTGCCGGCCGGCCTGTTCACCGCGCCGACGATCTTTCCCAACGGGCGCGCGCTGGGCAATGGCAGTCTGCGCGACACTTTCCTGCACATGGCCATGATCGAGCACCGCTGGGTGGGCATACGCCTGCTCGGTCAGCCCTATCGCCCAACCGGCGAGCAGTTCCCGCCCCACGCCTACCCCGACCCCGATCGCGTGATGGACGTATGGCAATCTGGCCGCGCTTTGACGACCCAGTGGCTGTCGGCGCGTGCCGCCGAACTGGACACGCCCCAAGAGATGCAGGGCATCTTTGGCCGGGCCAGCTTTCGCGCCACGCCGCGCGATCTGCTGATGCACGCGCTGACCCACACCATCAGTCATCGGGGCGACATCACCTCGCAACTGTCTTTCCTGGCGGTGGAGCCGCCGATCCTCGACTACGTGATCTACGCGCAATCCAAAAGCATCTGACCCTTCGACACTGGAGACAAAACAAACCATGCCTCGCACAAAACCCGTCACCCTGGCCGGCCGCGATTTCATCAGCGACCTCGACTTTTCGATCCCGGAAACGGAAGCCGTGCTGGAACTGGCCAGCCGGCTGAAAAAGGAATATCGCGCCGGCAAGCCGCATCCGCTGCTGCGCGACAAGACGCTGGCGATGTTATTCTTCTTCACCAGCACCCGCACGCGCGGCTCGTTCGAGGCCGGCATGGCTCAACTTGGCGGCCATGCCGCCTTCATCGACAGCGACACCACCCAGATCTCGCACGGCGACACTGCCAAAGAGATCGGCCAGATCTTCGGGCGCTACTTCAACGGCATCGCCATCCGCCAGTGCGACTGGGCGTTTGGCAACCGCTATATCAACGAGGTGGCGCAACACAGCCCTGTGCCGGTGCTGAACATGCAGTGCGATGTGTATCACCCCTTCCAGATTCTGGCCGACCTGCTCACGATCCGCGAATACAAAGGCAAAAACCTGAAAGGCTGCAAGATTGCCGTGAGTTGGGCCTACGCCGCCAGCTACCAGAAGCCGATCAGCGTGCCGCAATCGCTCATCATCCAGATGGCGCGCTTTGGCATGGATGTGGTGCTGGCGCATCCGCCCGAATACAAACTGATGCCGGAGATCCTGCAACAGGCCGAGCAGGGCGCGCAGCAAAGCGGCGGCTCGTTCCGCATCACGCACGACATGGACGACGCTTTCGAGAACGCCGATGTGGTCTATCCCAAATCCTGGGGCTGTATGCTCACCACCAGCGATCTGAAGGAGAGCGCCGAGATCGGCAAGCGGTATACGTCCTGGATCTGCGACGAGCGGCGGATGGCGCTGGCGAAGAAAGACGCGATTTACATGCACTGCCTGCCGGCCGATCGCGGCCTGGAAGTGACCGACGCCGTGATCGACGGCCCGCAGTCGGTGGTGTATGACGAAGCCGAAAACCGCCTGCATGTGCAGAAGGCGGTCATGGCGATGACGATGGGCGACAAGGCAGCGCAGGCGAAAATCCAGGCGAAACCGAAGCCGCAGCGCAAGACGCGTCGATAAGGTTGCGCTGTTCCCCGCGATTCAGGTGGTATAAAGGGCTGATGAATCTGATCCGCTCAAAACCCATAGGACATTCAACGCGCCAGCCGCCCGGCCCAACCGGCGATTGGCTGGGAATGCGAAGCTTGCAGCGTTTTCGCAGCGCGCCTCTGGCGTATCTGACCGAGCTGGCGCGCATCTATGGCGACATAGTGCGTTTCCCGCTGGGGCCTTTTTTCTGCTACCTGGTTGCCTATCCCGCCGGCGTACATCAGGTCTATGTCGAGCAGGCCAGCCATTTTCACAAAACCCGCCTGACCAAGTATGTGTTCGAGCCGTCGCTGGGCCAAAGCCTGCTGACAAGCGATGGGGAGTTTTGGCTGCGTCAGCGCCGGCTGATTCAGCCCGCCTTTCACAGCAAGCGCATCGAGTCTTATGGCCAGATCATGGTCGACTGCACACTGCGCGCGTTGGCCGATTGGCGCGACGGTCAGGAACGTGATGTTCACGAGGACATGATGCGGTTGACCATGCGCATTGTCAGCAAGGCATTGTTCGACACAGAGGTCGGCGAAGCAGTTGATGAGGTCGGCGCGGCCATCAGCGTCGCCATTGAAATTGCCAATGCCAAATTCACGCGCTTGTTTCAAATTCCGCGCTGGCTGCCGACGCGCGAGAACCAGCGCGAACGCGCGGCGTTGGCCAAAATCGATGCGCTGGCGCACTGCTTCATCGAGGAACGGCGCGCGCTCCCGCGCGAGCAGCTTGAGCAGCGGCGCGATCTGCTGTCGATGCTGTTGCTGGCGGTCGATGAAGATGGCGCCGGCGGGATGACCAATCAACAGGCGCGCAATGAAGTGTGCACGCTGTTCCTGGCTGGCCACGAAACCACCGCTGTAACTCTTAGTTGGGCATGTTACCTGCTGGCCCAGCATCCTCACGCCCAGGCCCGCCTGCGCGAAGAAGCGCGCGCTGTGCTGGGCGGCCGGCCGCCGACGACGCACGACCTGCCGCGCCTGACATACACCGGTCAGGTGATCCGAGAAGCGCTGCGGCTTTATCCGCCGGCCTGGATCACCCCGCGCGAAGCGCAACAGGACGTGCAGATCGGCGACTGCCTCATCCCGCGCGGCGCTGTTGTGTTTGTCAGCCCCTGGGTGTCGCACCATGATGGGCGTTACTTTCCCCAGCCCGACGCCTTCATGCCAGAGCGATGGACAGAGGCGTTCGAGAAACAACTGCCCAGGGGCGCTTATTTTCCCTTTGCCTCTGGGCCGCGCGTGTGCATCGGCAACACATTTGCGCTGATGGAAGCGCAGTTGATTTTGGCGATCATCGCGCAGCACTTTGAACTCGAACTGGCGCCGGGGCAGAGAATTGAGCCGGAACCACTGGTCACGCTGCGCCCGCGCCATGGCGTGCGGATGCGGCTGCGCGCCGTGGCGGCGTGAAACCAATGGCCCCGAAAGCGTCGTCGGGCGACTCCGGGTTGCGCAAACGCGCGCTGGCTTATGCGCCCACCTCTCTCAGGGTTGTTGCCAGGGCTGGCTAACCTGCGCGGCTATCGCCGGGCCTGGCTGCGCAGCGACATCGTGGCCGGCATGACGGTGTTCGCTGTGTCCGTGCCGTCCGTGATCGCTTACGCGCAACTGGCCGGCGTGCCGGCGGTCACCGGCCTGTACGCCGCCCTGGTCGCCATGCTCTGTTACGCGCTGCTTGGGACTTCGCGCCAGCTCATCATGGGGCCGGAGGCGACAAGCGCGATCATTGTGGCCAGCGTGCTGGCGCCGCTCACCAACAACGGCGACCCGGCGCGACACGTTGCGCTGGCGTCTATGCTTGCGCTGATGGTCGGCCTGATCGCCATCGGCGCCGGCCTGTTGAAGGTCGGCTTTCTGGCCGACTTTTTCTCCAAACCCCTGCTCACCGGCTACACGCTCGGCACCGGACTGATCATCCTCGCCAGCCAGTTGGGCCGGTTGCTGGGCGTGCGCCTGGAAAACGACGATTTCTTCCCCCGGCTGCTGGAGATGGCCTCGAAACTCGATCAGGTTCACCCGCTGACGCTGACGCTGGGCGGCGCCGGCATCGCTTTCATTCTGGTCGTGAGGCGATTCGCGCGCAGGGCGCCGGGGTCGCTGGCGCTGGTCGCCCTGATGACGATTGTCTCCGCGCTGCTCGATCTCAAGCAGCACGGGTTGGCCGTGGTCGGCATGGTTCCGACCGGCCTGCCGGTAGTGGCCTTGCCGGCCATCTCACTGGCCGATGTGCGCGACCTGTTGCTGCCGGCGCTCAGCCTGTCGCTGATCGTGTTTGCCGATGTGGTGCTTACGGCGCGCCTGTATGCCCGGCGCAACGGATACGAGATCGATGCAAGTCAGGAGCTGGTCGCGCTGGGCGCGTGCAATCTCGCGGCCGGCCTCACCGGCGGCTTCACCGTGGCCGCCAGCGGCTCGCGCACGGTCGTCAACGACGATCTGGGCAACAAGTCACAGATGTCCGGCCTGATTGCGGCGGCGCTCATCGCGCCGTTTCTGCTGTTCTTCACGCCGCTATTGAGCGAATTGCCAACTGTGGCGCTGGCCAGCATCATCTTTGTGGCCGCCTTCCGGCTGATCGACGTGCCGGGCTTGGTGGAACTGGCGCGCATGCGCCGGTCGGAATTCGGCCTGGCGCTGGTGACGATCCTGGGTGTGCTCACGGTGGGCATCCTGCAGGGCATCCTGTTCACCGTGGCCCTGTCGATGATGGTCATGGTGGCCCGCACGGCCCGGCCCTACGACGCAGTGCTGGTCAGCGTGGAGGGCATCGATCGCTTTCACGCCGTCGACCGGGTTGACAGCGTCGAACTGATGCCCGGCCTGATCGTGTATCGTTTCCATGCTCCGCTGTTCTTCGCCAACGCCCAGCGTTTTCAGGCGCGCGTGAAGCAGTTGATCGCGCGCGCCCGGCAGCCGGTGCGCTGGGTGCTCATCAGCGCCGAGCCGATCATCGACATCGACTCAAGCGCCGCAGAAGTCATCCACCAGCTCAATGTCGATCTGGACGCGCAGGGCATCGAACTGCATTTCGCCGGCGCCAGCCCGCCGCTGAAGTGGATGCTGGGCCAGACCGGCCTGACCGACAAAGTGGGCGAACACGCCTTCTATTCGAGCGTCAATATCGGGGTGAAGGCGTACCTGCGCCACCTCAATCAAAACGACCCGCAGGGCAACTGACACCCTGCGAGCCGCGATGTGGGCCTGCGCAACGCTGAAGACGGATTCTTAACCGAACGTCTGGCGCATTCTGTCGCAGTAGTACTGCACGTTCTCCCATTTGGCGTCGCCGGCGATGCGATGATCCATGCACGGCAGATACCCGCCCAGATCGACCAGCCGCTTCAACCGCTCGATTTCGGCGTCAACCGCCGCGTAGTCATACTTGAACACGCGCTTGTCCATGCCGCCCACGCCGCGAATGGCTTTGCCGTATTTCTCGCGCCAGGGCGCCAGGCTGGCGTGCCACGTGCCCACCTCAATCGGGAACATGACATTGACGCCGTTCTCGATCCACGTCGGGATGAGATGGTCGATCATGCCGTCGCAGTCGAGCGAGATGAGGTCGATGCCATGCCGGCGCAGCAGGTCGGTGATGCGTTTGTAGTGCGGGCCGACCTTTTTGTGGAACACTTTGGGGCTGACCAGCGGGCCGTTCTTGTAGCAAATGTCCTCCCAGAAGTGCCCGATGTCGAACCTGGCCCCGCTGGCGAGCGCCGCCTCTGTGTTGCGATAGCACAGTTCGGCGTTGGTGTCGATCATCTCGTCGAACAGGTCCTCGTCGTCGGCGGACAGGTAAGAGAGGTTGACCACGCCGACCACGTCGCGAAGCGCGCCGTACAAGCTGCCGCAATGCAGCAGGATATGCGTCTCGCGGTTCGGGTCGGTCAGAAATTCCCTGCCGCCCTGGTCGAATCGCTTCAATGTTCCGTCGCAGTTGACCCAGGCGCTGGTCACACGCTCCGGGAAGAACTGATAGCGATGCTTGTAGATCTCATCCCATTCTTTGCGCCCCTTGAGGGTGTGGTCGATCTCAGCGGGGATGCCATCCACGTCGTCACCCTGAAGCACGACAACGCCCTCGCTGTTCAGAAACTTGCGCATGCCGTCTGGCATGACTTCGATCACCTTTGGCTCGAACATCGGCCAGATGCGGGCGTGCGGCGCGAAGATGCGGTGATAGTTGCCGTCGAAGCCGAGCTTGCGCGACAGCGCGTCTTCATCGGGGCTGCCGTCGTGGATGTTGGGATAGTCCGCCAGGTTGAAATGCCCCTCAGCGGCCCACTTGCGCAGCGTCGCCTCCAGAAAGCCAAAATGGAGGATCGGCAGGCGATCGTAGTTCTCGTAGTTCAGCGCGGCCAGAATGCGTTGCCGGGTGTTCATGCGCTCTCCTTTTCTGCAGACATTTCTGCAGACATTCCCGGAATCTCAAAGATTCCGGGAATGTCAACGGCGGAATGTCAACGGCGGAATGTCAACGGCCTGTCAAGGGCAAGTATGCGCGATTTCGGTCGCGGCGCAAGCAGGGGCGAGTCTGAAACTCGCGCCTTGCGCCCTTGCGCTGCCACACCCAACACCCCCGGAATCTTTGAGATGGAGCGTCACCACACCCAGACCCAGGTGCCGGGGTTGGTCTTGCCGGCCTGGGCGTAGCCCCATTGGCTCGCCTTTGGGTCAGACCACTCGAACAGCCAGCGCGCGTCACGGATGGACAGATTGACGCACCCCCGGCTTTTCTTGAACCCGAAGCCATCATGCCAGTAGGCGCCGTGCAGCGCATAGTCGCCGGAAAAGAACATGTTGAACGGCACTTCTTCCAGGTAATATTCGCCCAGCGAGGGATCGCCCGCGCCGTTGTACATGGGTTGCAAGCGGTTCTTGTACTGGATCTGGAAGACGCCTTTGATCGTTTCCCACTTGGGCAGTCCGCTGGACACCAGCGACGCAAAAACGAGGCGCTCGCCCTCGTAAGCGGCCAGCGTCTGCTCGTAGATGTTGACAAAAATCCATTTGCCATGCAACCGCTCGCGCATGTTCTTGACCTGCGGGGGCGCCTGGCGCGGCGTCACAATACCCAGCCGCTGCTGGCGCGTCCACTGCTGTTCGCCGACGCGGTACCAGATCGTTGCGCCCACCACGGCTTTCTCATAGATTTGCACCACATCGTAGCGACGATACACCGGCGCGGCCGGGTTCGTGTCGCCGCCCGGCTCCACCGTTGGCTGAAACTCGCTCAGCACCCAGGCAAACGGGCGATCGGGAGTCTCGTCGAAGAAGCGGCCCTGGAAGCGCGAAGGCCGGGTAAACGTCAGTTTCTCCGCCAGGATCCATTCCTCGGCGTTGATCTGGCTGACGCGCACGCCGTCGATTTCAATGGTGTCCAGAACGGTGACCCACTCATAGCCGTTCAACTCTCGCACCGGCGCAGCATTGCTGATAGCGTCCTGCGGCGATCGAAACACCGGCACTTTTCCGCCCGCCGTGTTCACGTGGGCATAGACTTTGTTAAACAACGGATCGTCTTCGGTCTGCTGACCGGCCGGCGATGTCTGCGCAACCGGCGCCGCCTGAGCCGGCCCTGCTGCCAGACATGACGCAACGCACGTCGCCAACACCGCCAGCGCCGCCATCATGGCGCCAGATTGAACACGCGCCGGCGCCAACCCGCCGGGGACGATGAATCCCATTCTGATCCATTGCTTCATCTCAGCCCAGCCTCTCTGCATTCCAATCGGTGTCATCACCACATTATTTGTCGCGCATCGCCTGGCGTTCCTGTCCTGTGGTCGCCCATCACCGCCGGCCCGGCGCTCATTCGATAACAATCGTACACCACAACTACGCGCGCGATCTCAACGCGCCCTGCGCACCTGGCCCGCGATTCGCCAATAAACAACGCCGGGGGTCGCAGCGCGCGCTCAGCGCGCGATCTCGATCCCCGGCGTCAGAAACACCGTCGGTCAAGTTGCGCGGCTAACCCAGGGGGCCAAGCTTGTCGGCCACGAACCAGACCAGAAAGGTGATCACGCCCAGCAGCAACGCCGGCTGATGCATCGACTCGCGGTCTTCGATCATGTGAACCCGGCCGCGAATCAAATCCCACAACCTGTCGGCAAAGAGCATGGGGCCGACCACCACCGGCACGATCAACAACCACAACGGAATCACCTGCATGGCGATGAACGCAAGGATCACTACGGCAGCCCCGGCGATCGACAGAATCATCAGCACTTTCGTCCACTTCGCGCCGATCAGGTCGGCTGTGTGGCGAATGCCGGCTTTTCTGTCCACGACCGCGTCGCGCATCTCGTTGTTCAATTCGCCATACACCGAAACAAACACGACCATGAGAAAGAACAGCCAGCTATAGGGCTTGCCCTGGTCGTAGGTGAAATAGGCGCACAGGAATTGCAGGCCGGCCAGCGACAGGCTGTGCGAGATGAGATCGGCCACCGGCACAGCTTTCAATCGCGCGACGCGCCACGAATAGAGGAACGCCAGCAACAGGCCGAATGCGCCCAGCAAAAACGGCAACAGACCCAGCAACGCGTACAACCCCAGCAACGCCACCGCCACCACGGCGCAGGCCGCAATGCCCATGCGCGGCGAGATCATGCCGGCGCTGATCGGGTTGCGCGCCGCCTTGCGGGCGTCCAGCGCGTCGTCCGGCGCGTCCTCCACATCGTTGTACATGAAGGCGAATCCAACAACCAGGATGTTGGCGACAAAGACGATGAGCAGGCGCAGATCGAAATCTCCCCCGCCCAACTTGGCGCCCATCATGGTCGATAGCGCGACGAACAAGACGTACTCGCGGTAGCGCGTGAGCGCCAGCAGGCCGCGCACGGGCCGGCGCAGCCAGCGCAGGGTGATTCTAATGGATGTTGGCATGACCGTGATTATACGGTTGCCCGGCGGTACAATGCGCCTCTGATGCGTCTCAAACACCTCACCCTCACAGGATACAAAACCTTTGCCAGCAAGTCTCATTTTGAATTTGGAGAAGGGGTGACGGCCATCATCGGCCCGAATGGGTCCGGCAAGAGCAACATCGCCGACAGCATCCGCTGGGCGCTCGGCGAGCAGCAGTTCTCACTGCTGCGCGGCAAGAAGACCGACGACATGATCTTTTCCGGCAGCGCAAAGCGCCCGCGCGCCAGCATGGCCGAAGTCATCCTGACCTTCGACAACAGCGATGGTTTCTTCCCCATTGAGTTCAGCGAAATCGCCATCGGCCGGCGCGCCTACCGCGACGGCGCCAACGAATATCTGCTCAACGGCAACCGCGTCCGGCTGCGCGACATCGCCGACCTGCTCGGCCACACCGGCCTGGCCGAGCGCACCTACACCGTCATTGGCCAGGGGCTGGTGGACAGCGCGCTCAGCCAGCGCCCCGAGGAGCGCCGCGCCCTGTTCGAAGAGGCCGCCGGAATCGCCACCTACCGCAACCGCCGCGACGACGCGCTATCACGGCTCGATGAGACCCGGCGCAACCTCGACCGTGTGCGCGACATCCTGGCCGAGATCACCCCGCGCCTGCAACACCTGGAGCGGCAAACCGAACGCGCGCGCAAATACCAGGCCCTCGCCGCCGAACTGGCCGGCCACACCCACGCCTGGTTCGGCTTTCACTATCGCAGAGCGCGCGAGGCAGTGGCGCACGCTGCGCAGCGCCGCGATCAGGCCCAGGCGCGCGTCGATGAGGCGCAGCAGGTTGTCAGCGCGCTGGACGCCGAACTGGCCGGCCTGCGCGCCCGGCAAGCCGCCCTGCGCGCCAGCGTCGCCGAGCGCGAAAACGCGCGCCAAACGGCGCGCCAGATCGCCGACGCCCGCGCGCGCGATCTGGCCGTGTTGCGCGAGCGCGCCCGGTCGGTCGAAGCGCAACGCGCAGAGGCGCAACAGGAACTGACTGCGCGCATTGCCGCCCTGGACGAGCTGGCCATCCGCGCAGCGCACGCCGCAGCCGCGCTGGCCGGCGCGCAGGATTTGCTGGCGCAGCGGCAACGCGAGCTTGAATCGGCCCAGATGCTGGCTGCCGAAAGCCAGGCGGCGCGGGCGGAGCTGGAGCGCGCACGCGACGCCGCCCAGCAGGAATTGATGCGCGCCAACACCGGCGTCACCCAGGCGCAAAACCGTCTTCAGATCGCTCAACAGCGCCAGCGCGAACTGGCCGCCCAGCTTGCAGAGCATACCCGCCGCGTCACGCGGGTGGGCAACCAGCGCGACGAGACAGAGGCCCGGCTGGCCGGCCTTGACCAGACAGTGAGCGAAGACGCGCAGCGCCTGCAGGCGCTTCAGGGGCGTTGTGACGCGGCCGCGCGCGACCTGGAGGCCGCCCGCGCGGCGCTCGCGACGGCCCAGTCGGCTCTGGCGGCGGCCGAAGCCGAGGAAAAGATGGCCTCGCGGGTCAGCCTGTTCGCTGAGATGCGCGCCCAGCAAAGCGCCGGCGATCTGGCGGCGCAGGCGCAGGCCGCCGAGCTGCCCGGACTGCGCGGCGCGCTCGTGTCGCTCCTGCACATCCCGCCCGACGATCAGAAAGCAGTGGAGGCGGCCCTCGGCGAGATGGTGAAAGCCATCATCGTGGACGGGCCGGACAGTCTCACCCGGTTGCGCGCATGGCTGGCCGGCCAGACGGCGCAGGCAGGCCGGCTGAGCGTCGTGTCGCTGCCGGCTGTGCGCCCTGTCAACGAAGCGCGCGCGCGGCTGGATCACGTTCTGTCCGAGCGCGCGCGCCAGGCATTGGCGCGACCGTTGCTCGACACCATTCAATTTCCGGCCTGGTTGCGGCCGGTGTTGCATGCCATTGCCGGGCGCGCTTATATCACCCGCGACTTTGAGGCAGCCCGCGAGCTGGCGGCTCAACTCCCCGCCGATTGCCTGTGTGTCACGCGCGACGGCGAGACTGTTTTCGGGAATGGGACGGTGTCGCTGCCGGCAGGGCCGCGCGCGCCCATCATTCTGGGCAGCGAAGCGCCTCGTGACGCATCCCAGGACGCGCCGGAGGTTGGGCAAACCGCCGGGTTTGCCGAGGCGGAACTGCCGCTCATCACCCCGGAGGAGGCGCGCGCCAATCGTATGCGCGCGGCGCAGGCGCGCGATGAAGCGCAACGCGAACTGGACGCCCGCCGCCGCGCCCTCGATGAAGCGAATCGCGCGCGCGACGCATTTGCCCGCGAGGCCAATGCCCGACGCGCCGGACGCGACGACACAGCCCGCCGTCTGAACACGCTCGAAGAGCAACTGGCGCTGATGGCCGGCGATATCGCGCAGCTCGAACAGCAGCAGGCCGAACTGGCGCCCGAAGAGGAAGCCTTGAGCCGGGAGATGGCACTGGCCCAGACTACGCAGGACAACGCGCGCCAGGCCCTGGCTGCCATTGAACAGCGATTGCGCGCGCATCTCGCGTCGGGCTGGATGGAGCCGCTAAACGCCGCCTACGCCGGCGTTGCCACGGCGTCCGAAGCCGCGCGCAGCGCCGAGGCCGTGCGCCGCGAGCGGCTGGCCGCGCTGGACGACGGCATCCGCCGGCGCGATCACTACATTGACCGGCTCTCCCAACTTGACGCGCAACATCAGGCCGCGCAGAACGCACTGGAATCTGCCCGCCTGGCTGCTGTGGCAGCGGATGCAGAACTGCGCGAGAGCGAGACGGCGCTTGCGCCCCTCCAGGCCGAACTCAACAGCGTGGAAACGCGCATCCTCGAGGCCGATCAACGCCGGCGCGAGGCCGGGCAGTCGCTGCGCGAAGCCGACGCCGGCCTGAATACGGCGGCGCTTGATCTGGCGCGCAACAACGACGAACTGGAAACGCTGCGCGAGCGCGCGGCAGACGCTTTTCAGAGTGACGAGAGCGATGACACGGCGGACGCCGCGCAGTTCTCTTTTGAATCGCGCGAGCGCGCGCTGGCGTTGCTCGAATCGCTTGAGCCGGCCGATCAACTGCCGGAGGGCATCGACGAGCGCATCACGCAGTTGCGCAACCAGATCCGCCGGCTGGGCGCCATCAACTTCGAGGCGCAACGCGAGTACGACGAGTTGTTGCAGCGCCATGCCTTTCTCACCGAGCAGGTCGCCGACCTGGAACAGGCCATCACCGCCCTGCAACAGGTGATCGCTGAACTCAACGACGTGATGCAGGCGACCTTTCGCCAGACGTTCGACGCCATCGCCACAGCGTTCCAGTCCACGTTCAAGCTGCTGTTTGGCGGCGGGCAGGCCAAACTCACCCTGGTCAACGCCGAAAACCTGGACGAGGCGGGGGTGGAGATTCACGCTCAGCCGCCGGGAAAGCGCCCGCAGACTCTGGCGCTGCTGTCGGGCGGCGAACGTTCACTGACGGCAACTGCGCTGTTGTTCGCCATTCTGCGCGTCAAGCCCACGCCGTTTTGCGTGCTGGACGAAGTGGACGCGGCGCTCGACGAAGCCAATGTGGGCCGCTTTCGAGGCATGTTGGAAAGCCTGGCGGACCAGACGCAGTTCATCGTCATCACCCACAACCGGCGCACCGTCGAGGCGGCAAGCACGATCTACGGCATCTCGATGGGCACCGACGGGGCAAGTGTGGCGTTGTCGCTGCGGCTGGAAGATGTGAAGGAGTAGTCAGTGCTGAGTGCTGAGTGTTGAGTCTTGAGTGCTGAGTGTTGAGTGTTGAGTCTTGAGTGCTGAGTGTTGAGTGCTGAGTTACTCAGTCGTTGACGTCGCGGAGGCCGTCCGGCTCGCCGTCCCCGCAGCCTGTTGGGCAAGCCGCCAGGCTTGCCGTTGACCTTGCCGCTGCCGTTGCCGTTGCCGCCGCCGTTGGGCACGCCGCCAGGCTTGCCGCTGCCGCAGCCTGTTGGGCAAGCCGCCAGGCTTGCCGTTGACCTTGCCGCTGCCGCTGCCGTTGCCGTTGGGCAAACCGCCAGGCTTGCCGCCGCAGTTACCCGTTGCGACTCTCTCTTGTCGCGCAAACAGGTAGAATGGCGCGCATGTTGTCTCAGGAGCAACCGGCGTTGGCGCCTTCATCCTCCATCGCATCAGGCTGGCCCGGCGTGATCGCGCGCTATCGCTCGCGCATCTACATCAGCCATGACACGCCTCCGGTGACCTTGCTGGAGGGCAACACACCGCTCATCCCCGCGCCGCGCCTGGCCGGCGCGCTGGGCAGTGGGTTTGAGCTTTTTCTGAAATACGAGGGCCTGAACCCCACCGGCTCGTTCAAAGATCGCGGCATGACCACAGCCATGACGCAGGCAGTGGCCGATGGCGCGCGCGCAGTCATTTGCGCCAGCACCGGCAACACGGCGGCATCGGCGGCGGCGTATGCGGCGCGCGCCGGCCTGAAGTGCTTCGTGCTGGTGCCAGAAGGCAAGATCGCCGCCGGCAAACTGGCCGGCGCATTGAGTTACGGCGCAACCGTCATCTCGATCGCCGGCTCGTTCGACGATGGGTTGCGCATGGTGCGCGAGGCCGCCGAGCGCGCGCCGATTGCGCTGGTGAATTCGGTCAATCCGGCCCGGCTACAGGGCCAGAAAACCGCCGCGTTTGAGATTTGTGACGCACTGGGCAGCGCGCCGGACTGGCTGTGCCTGCCGGTGGGCAACGCCGGCAACATCACATCCTACTGGCTGGGCTTCAGCGAGTACTTCAACGACGGCGTCGTGACAGGCCGGCCGCGGGTGCTGGGCGCGCAGGCGGCCGGGGCCGCGCCGATCGTCGCCGGCAAGGTGGTGGACCATCCAGAGACGATTGCCACCGCCATTCGCATCGGCAACCCGGCGCGCTGGCGCGAGGCGGTGAACGCGTTGGATGAATCGGGCGGACATATTTGCGCCGTGACCGACGACGAAATCCTGCATGCCTACCGGCTGGTGTCGCGGCTGGAAGGCGTGTTCTGCGAGCCGTCGTCGGCGGCCGGCCTGGCCGGCATCGCCAAAGGATTGCGCGAAGGCTGGCTGGAGTTGCGCGGCAAGCGGGTGGTGTGCGTGCTGACCGGCCACGGGTTGAAGGATCCCGACACAGCCATTCGAGGCTGGCCGGCGCCGGTCACCATCGCGCCACGCATCGAGCAGTTGATCGAGATATTGAGCGATTGAGCGATTGAGCGATTGAGTCATTGAGTCATTGAGTCATTGAGTCATTGAGTCATTGTGGGCTGCCCATCGTGACATGAGCCGACTGATCTCTGTTCGGATCCCCGCCACCAGCGCCAATCTGGGCCCCGGTTTCGATAGCATGGGGCTGGCGCTGGATTTGTGGAACCGGTTCGACTTGCACACAACAGAAGATGAGCCGGGGCGCAAAAAGCCGGTGGTCGAAGTGCGCGGCGAGGGCGCGGACACCTTGCCGAGGGACGCCACCCATCTGGTCGTCCAGACGATGCTGGAAGAACTGGAGCGCATTGATGGCGAACGACAACCGCGCGCGCGAAGTTCGTCAATCGCCAATCCAAAATCCAAAATCCAAAATCCAAAATTGTCAGTGCGCATCGTGTGCGACAACCGCGTGCCATGCGCCAGCGGCCTCGGCTCCAGTTCAACGGCGGTGCTGGCCGGCCTGATCTTTGCCTATGCGCTGGCCGAGCAGGCCCAACACGCGAGCTTTCTGGAAAAAGCCGGCCTGCTTGACCGTGTGCTGCATCGCGCAGCGCAGATCGAAGGGCATGGCGACAACGTGGGGCCGGCGCTGCTGGGCGGACTGATCGTCGTCTCATCGCAGGGTGACAGCGTGATCGCGCAGCGCATTCCGATGCCTGTGATGCGTGTGGTGGTCTGTGTGCCGTCAGTCAGTTTATTGACCCGTGAAGCGCGGGCGATGCTGCCGACGCAGCTCTCGCGCGCCGACGCCGTGTTCAACATTGGCCGCGCCCTGTTGATTGTGGACGCCCTGCGCACCGGCAACATGACTCTGTTGCGCCAGGCCATGGGCGATCGCATGCACGAACCGTATCGATTGCCGGTCATCCCCGGCGCGTTGGAGGCGCGGCGGCGCGCCCTGGAAGCGGGGGGTGTGGCTGTGAGTTTAAGCGGCGCAGGGCCGGGGCTGCTGGTCTTCGCCAACAACCATCACGAGCGCATCGGACAGGCCATGCAGGCCGCATTTGCCGAGGCCGGCGTGGCGGCGCGCTACTGGGTCATGGACACAACCGACTGGGGCGCGCAGATCGAGATGGGCGACAGTGTGGCGCCGGTGGCGCCTGCTTCAATGCGCTCTGCGCAGCGCAGAAACACAACGCGCAGAAGGTGACTGTATGGAAATCCGGGAAGAAATGCTGGCCGAAACGGATAACTACTCGATCGTGCTGTTGCGCGATCCCGCCGGCGAAACAATCTACGACCTCAACATCGATCAGGTCACGATCCATCTGCTCAAAGAGGACCTGGACGAGCTGATCGAGTTGATCGGGCAACTCAAGAAACGCTGAAGGCCGGTGTTTGCGCTCAGTCGACCAATGCCCGCTTCACTTCCTCGTAGATCGGCAATGGTTCCAGGCTGGGCGTGACAAAGGTGTAGCGGTCGCGGTAGCTATAGGCCGGCGCCGGGTGTTTGAACACCCACACAGCCACACAGCGCGCCCAGGGCCAGTGCTGCTGCGCGTATTCCCACGCGCCCAGCGTGTACGCGATGCGCTGCGCTGGCGTGACGGCGAACACCCAGCGCGGGTCATCGTTCCAGCCGGATTCGGTGATATAGACCGGCGCATCTTTATCCCCATGGCGAAGCATGATCTCGCGCAAAAGTTCTGCGCGCCGGAAGTTGATGCGGTCGGGCGCCGGCGGCTCATCGTGCGGGGCGGTGCGCCCATAGCTATGCACGGCCCAGGCGTCGTAGGGGCGGCTTCCGATTTTGGATTTTGGATTCTGGATTCTGGATTGACGATTGGCGATTGATGATTGGCGCGCGGCCTGGGCGTCCAGCGCCTGATACATCTGCTCCAGATAGATCAAATCGTTCAGTCCCTGGGCGCTGCCGGGCGGTTCGAGAGTGGGAGCAAGCGCGCCGGCCAGCACCACCATATCAGGGTTGGCCTGCTTGATGGCCGGGTAGACGACGCGCAACATCTCGACGTAGCCGGCCGGATCGACCGGGCGCATGCCCCACTCAGCAGCCAGGTTCGGCTCATTCCACACGATGACGTAGTGAATCTGGCCTCTGAAATGCGCGGCAAACGCAGCGGCAAATTCGGCGAAATCGGCATAGCGCGCGCGATCCAGGTAGGTCGTCGTCGTCGCCTGCGCGTTCGGGTCGGGGCGCGCCCAGTCGGGCACAAAGCCCAGCCGGGCAATCAGTTGCACACCCTGGCGATTGGCGTGCCGGACGATGCGCTCGGCGTTGCGCCAGTCGTATTGCCCCTTGCGCGGCTCCATGTAGGCCCAGGGCAGAAACTCGACCACCCATGGCGCGCCCATCTCGCGGATCATAGCCAGCCCGCGCTGGATTTTCCATTCCTCCACTTCGTTGATGAACAGGGTGTGCACGCCGGCCAGCGCGTTGCGGGTGACGACTGTCTGCGGCTCGCCCAGCGTCACCAGCAAGCGCGGCGGTTGGATCAGCGACAGCAGCCACAGCGCCAGCGCAACACGCAGCGCCGCGAGCGCCAGTTGCTTTGCATACGCAACCCAACGACGGAGCGAGGATGACAAGGTGAAGCAGTGAACGGGTGAGAAACGCTACTTTATGACGACGCCAACGCACATGCCGTCGCTGATCGGCGCGAGGATCGACAGCAGGCGCGGGTCGGTCGCCATGCGATGGTTGAAGGCGTGAATGGCGCGGATGTATTCGTCGTCGGGTGCGGCGTCCACTTTCCAAACGTTGCCGGCTGCCGAGGCGTTGTCTCCAACGATGACGCTGCCCGGCCTGACCAGTCGCAGGGCGTGTTCGAGGTAGGCCACATAGCCGGGCTTGTCGGCGTCGATGAACACAAAATCGAATGGCTCGCCGGGATCGAGCGCGGCCAGCAAATCCAGCGCGTTGCCTTCGCGCACTTCGACTTTGCTCGACAGACCGGCGCGGGCGACGTTCTCGCGCGTGAGTTGCGCGTGCAAGGGATGCGCCTCCAGCGCCAGCAGCCTGCCGTCTTCGGGCAAAGCGCGGGCCAGCCAGATGGCGCTGTAGCCAAACAGCGAGCCGATCTCAAGGGCGCGTTTTGCGCCGGCGGCTTTCATCAACACTTGCAAAAACCGGCCCTGTTCGGGCGAGATGTGAATCAAGGGCACGCCGCGTTTCTCGGCCTCGGCGGGCAACTGGCGCAGCAGGTCATCCTCCTGCGCGAAGTGTTCCACGATGTAGTTGTACAGTTGTTCGGTGATCGGGGTTCCTTTCATGCCTCTGCCTCGTATCCAGCTATCGCATAATGGGTCAGTATAGCGGGCAGTCTGAGCAGCGGAGTGTTCAGCTGTCGCGCAGCCTCAGCCAGCGAGAAACAGCGCGTGATCAGCGCGGCGCAATGCACAAGCGGGGCGGAGAGACACTCTCCGTCCCGCTTCATTCAGGCGTGCGCACCGGCTGCCCTGGCGATTGAATCTCTGTAGCCTTACCCTCCGCTCGAAGACGAAGTGTTATCGGGCGTGACCGGGGGGTTGGGCGCCTGCCAGCCGCCGCGGCCATGTCCGCGCCCCGGCCTGCCAAACTTGCCAAAGCCGTCACGGCCCATTGGCATGTACCCTTTCTCGATTCCTTCGAGCATCCAGTCAGCCTGCGCCTGGGTGATCTTGCCATCCTTTACGGCCTGGGCGATGCGGTCTTTCATGGTCTGGATGCGCTCCGCATTCATGGCGTCGATCACCGTTTGCAGCGCCACTCCCTGCGCCTGGGCAATCTCTTCCAGCGTCTTGCCGCTGTGCAATTGCTCGAACAACTGTGTCGGGGTCAGATTCAGAGCTTTGGCGACGGCGTCGAACTGCGTCCACGAGCCGCCCCAGAACCCAAACCCGCGCCCCATCATCCTCTTGCCTTGAGTCACACCTGGGGTCGCACTGGGTGTCGCGCCCGGCGTCTCACCCTGCGCGAAAGTCGTGCCGGCTGCGACCGCTCCAGTCACGGCAATCAGCGCTGCTGCGCCCACCGCCGCAATCCATTTCCCTGCCTTCATATGTATTCAGTTACCTCCATATCTGGCATCTTGTGTCCAGGCTCGTCCGGTTTCAACCGCCTGTTGCCAGGACTCTAGCAAGCGATTGTGAGTTGCTGAAGAAGGAGAGATGGAGATTGTGTTGACTTTTCACAATCTGCTTACAATGCGCCGGGAGGAGGTGCAGTCTGATGCAGTTCAGGCCAGGCGCGCTCATACTTGCCGGCGACGCGTATCACAACCCCAACGACGCCTTCGAGGGCGTGGGGGAAGCGCTCAGGACAGGCTGGGCTGACGCCGAACAATGCGCCATAGGCGGCGTCATCCAGCTCGCCGGGATAGCCGGCCAACACCTTTTCCGGGTGGTCGAACTGGATCAGCCAGGACAATTGCTCGCGCGTGAGGATCACTGGAATTCAATTGGGTGTAGAGGACTCAGGGCGAGAGATGCCTGACCAGCGCCGTCACGATGGCGATCTGGCCGGCCAGCGAAGGATGCAAGCCGTCGCTGAGCAACAGATTAGGGTTGGCCGGCGTTCCAAACACAGCCTGAAGATCGACAACCGGCTCGGGCCGGCGCCGCACGATGTCGGCCACTGCGCGCAGGTCGGCGTTGGTGAACATGATCTGGTTGCCCTGGCCGAGCCACCAGTCGGCGGCGATCTTCTCTTCGATCACCGTGGCCGGCGTCATCCACACCCAGCGCGCCGAGGTTTGCGTCAGGGCGTACTGGCGCAGAGCGGCCAGATTGCGCTCGGTCTCGGCCGGGCTGAGCATGGTCTTGGCCGGGTGCAATCCGTGCCGGCGCGCGTCGTTCGTGCCGATCATGCAGATGATCCAATCGGGCTGCTCGTTCACCACGCCGAGGAAACGGGCCAGCACATCGGAAGTGGTGTGGCCCGACACGCCAGCGTTGACGAGCGTGATGCCATCATCGGGTCGGGCGAGGGCGAGCAAATGGCGCAGAATCTCGGCCCATGATTGATCGTCGTCGGTGATGCTATCACCCAACGCCACCACTTTGGCCCCCGGCGCAAACGGCAGCCGGGCCACGCGGGCGGCGAAGTCAGCCTCCTGCAGCAGCGTCTGCGCGGCGCTGCGGGCGTTGTCATCAAAGCCGCGCTTGATGCGCCGGTACTCGGCCACATCCAGCCCGAACGCGGCGGCGATGATGTCATCGGCAACGCTGGCATCGTTGACGCCGGGCAACGCGCCGAGGGTCCTGGCCGGATGAATGAATTGAACGAGATACGCCAGTTGTTCGGGAGAGTAGGGAATCATGACTGTGAGTTTGGCCTTCAAGGCGGCGCTGGTGATTGGTTCAGGCATGACTTATCGCCTCCTTCGGCGCAGATGAAGTCAGTGTACTACAGGCATGATAGGGTAGGATTGCCGCCAGAAATCATGACCAGCACAATGCTTTCACACGCTTCGGCGCCCGACGTTGCCATGCTCGGCAACTGGATTCGCTCCTGGACGCAGCCGGATGGGGCCATCCACGGATTTCACAACCACTCGGTGTGGGGCGGCAACCCCTATCGCTGGAACGACTGGACATGCGGGCATAGCACCTGGGCCAGCCCGTTCCTCGCCGGCCTGGCGCTCGCCCTGCGCCAGCGCATGAACCCCGACGGCTTGACCCTGCTCGAACGCCTGATCGATTTTCAGACGCGCTCTTTTCAGCCCGACGGCAACTATCGGCACATTGGCTTTCAGGTTGGCGAGACGCTGAAAGGCGGCCTGATCCACAACGCTATCGCCAACGCCTCGCTGGCAGCCGCAGCCTGGCATGGGCGCGAGTTCCTTCGCCCCGGCCTGCTCGACCAGATTCAGCGCGCCTTCGACCAGAACACGGCGTGGCATGGCCGCGCCTCAGCCAGCGGCACTTGCAACCAGGAATACGCGCGCGTGTGGGGCAAGCTGTTGTATCAGCGCGCTTTCGAGAGCCGGCGCTGGTATGACGAAGTGCCGGACGATCTCGACCTGCTGATCGAACACTTTCACATCGGGGGTTTTCCCGACGGCGACTGCGAAGCCACGTGGCGCGCAGCCGCCGACCACAGCGCCGTCGAGCCGGCGGAATACTACGGCCTGATGATCCTGCCGCTGGTGATGGCCTTCGAGACCTACAGCGACCGGCGCTATCTCGATCACGCTAAACGGCTGTGCCGGCATGTCGTTCGCTCGGCGTGGGTGGACCGAAACGGAGCAACGCGTTTGCACCGCCTGTGGTATGCGCGCGACGGCGTCTGGCGGCGCATGCGCGAACCAATGCTAATCGCCGGTATGGGCGACACGCTGGAAGGCATCAGCGCCTGCCTACGCCACGAACATGATGAGGAGATGGCCGCCTTTCTTGCACAGTGCGACGCCACCTACGCGCGCTATCAGAACCCGCGCGGCTACTTTGCTTCGGCCACCGGTTGGCAGAGCGAAGTGGATATCGCGCCCAGCTCCGCATGGCACGCGCACGACTTTCGCTATCTGGCAGGCCGGCATCCCATAGACGACGCTTTCTGGACAACCTTCTTCGCGCCGTATGAGCGCACTTCGGTGTTGCTGGGCGATCAGTGCTACTGGGTCGAGCGCGGCGCGCATTGGAGCATCGCCGATTACTTCTGGCAGGACGTGTTCTGCTTACTCGGGCGCAAGGATGAGAAAGTCTTTGGCCGCGATATGGCCTGGATACCCAGCGAGCGCGCGCTGCCGCAGCGATTCAAGTTCCCCAACCCGCCACAGTTTTTGAAAGACGACAATGTCATTCGCCTGATCGAGGGCCACTGGGCGGAACTGGATGTGACCTCCATTGCATCTGTGCCGCTGGCGCGCTGAGCAGGGCGCGAGTTCAGCGCGGTGTTTTACATGACGATTCCGCAATCGCTGGCCGATCTTCTTTCGCGCGAGCAGGAATGGGTGGTCGAGGCGGTGCGCGCGATCGCGGCGCATGAGGCCATGCCGGCTTACCTGGTGGGCGGCGCGGTGCGCGACTGGCTGCTGGGCCGACGCATCGACGATCTGGACTTTGCCGTCGAGGGCGACGCCATCGCCTTCACCCGCGCGTTGGCGCGCGCGCATGGCGGCGAGATGCAGGCGCACGAGCGCTTTCGCACGGCCACATGGGTCGCGCAGGGTCAGTCTGTGGATGTGGTGACCGCGCGCGCCGAGACCTATGAGCGGCCGGCTGCGCTGCCGCGCGTCACGCCGGCTGCCATCACCGACGACCTGCTGCGGCGCGATTTCACGGTGGATGCGCTGGCGCTGGCGCTGCGCGACAATCGCCTGATCGACGTGTGCGACGGGCAGGGCGACCTGCAACGCCGGCTGATCCGCGCCCTGCACGCGCGCAGTTTCATCGACGACCCGACGCGCATTTTCCGCGCCGCGCGCTACGCGGCGCGGCTCGACTTTGCTGTGGAAGCGGAGACGCGCGCGTGGATCGACCACGGCCTGCCGCACGTGGGCGCGCTGAGCGGCGAGCGGGTGAAATATGACCTGGAGCTGATCTTTGTGGAGGAAGCGCCAGCGCGCCCCCTGTCTCTGTTGAGGGAATGGGGCGTGTTCCGCGCCGTGGGCATTGCCACACCGAGGGATGATCTGTTGACGGCGCGCTTTGCCCGGCTTGCCGACGTTCTCACCGCTGAAGCGTGGGATTTCGGCTCGCCGGGTATGTCAAACGATGATTTGCGGCGCGCAGCCGGCTGGGGCGCGCTGGTCTACAACCTGGGCCAGATGAGCGTCAGCCGGTGGATCGACTGGATTCCGTTCACCGCCGAGTTGCGCGATGCGCTGGCGTCGCTGGGCGCGCTCAGCACACTCAGCGCGCAGGCCTTTGGCGGGCCGCCCAGCCGGCAATCTGAACTGCTCAGCGCGTTCAGCGGGCTGGCGCTGTGGTTGGGCTGGCTGTTCGACCGCAACCCGCTCAAACAACAGGCCATGTGGCGCGAATGGCACACCTGGCGGCGCATACAGCCCGTCACCACAGGCGAGGTTTTGAAAGCGCGCGGGCTGCCCCCCGGCCCGCGCTACGGCCAACTGTTGGGCCGCTTGCGCAACGCCTGGCTGGATGGGGAAGTGACCACGCCGGAGGACGAAGGTCGCCTGCTGGACACGCTCCTGAGCCTGACAGTCTGACCCGCGCGCTGCGCGCCGGCCAATCCGGTACAATCATCCCATGCAGTTGGAATCACAGCAGGAATCGATTGAACGCCGGCTGAAACGCTATTTCCCGGCGGAGCAATCGTCTGTGCTGGCCGAGGTCATCACCGACGCTTACAAAGACCTGGTCAAAACCAGCGACTTCAACGAACTCAAGGGCATTGTGCGCGATCTGGCCGAAGCCCAGAAGCGCACCGAGCAGCGCGTCGAGGAACTGGCCGAAGCCCAGAAGCGCACCGAGCAGCGCGTGGACACTTTGGCCGTGCGCATGGAGGAACTGGCTGGCGAGATGCGCATCCTGGCGCGCGGGCTGAATGAGACACGAGCCGAAGTCAGCGGCCTGGCGCGCGGGCTCAATGACACACGGGCCGAAGTCGGCGGCCTGGCGCGCAGCTTCGGTTACGCCCTGGAAAACGAGGCCTACCGCGCGCTGCCGGCCTTTCTGGCGCGCAGGCATGGGCTGGAAGTCATCGAGCGGTTCGTGCGCACCGAGATCGGCGGCGAAGAGATTAACCTGTTCGGCAAGGTGCGCCGCAACGGCCAGGAAGTGCTGATCGTGGGCGAGACTAAACTGCAACTGGACGAGCGGCGCGCCAATCGCCGGGAAGAGGATGAAGTGCTGGCGCAACTGGCGCGCAAGGTGGCGGTGGCGCAGGCAGAGATGCCGGGCGTGGAGATCGTGCCGCTGCTGATTACGCACTACGCGCGGCCGGCCTTTTTGCAGCGCGCCCGCGAACAGGGCGTGATCGTTGTGCAGAGCTTTGAGTGGTAGCCTCACCGGAGCCAGTTGGGTGCGTTCACAGGTTGGGGCAACTTCATACCCTGTCCGGGAAACTCACCGCAGAGACGCCGAGGACGCAGAGTCTGTTTAAGGACTTTTCTCACCGATCTTTGTATCTGGGCATTGGCGCCGGCAAGCCAAATCCGTATCTTGCCCCCGGTTGTGAACACACCCAGCCAGTTGGGGTGCGTTCACAGTTTGGGGCCACTGCATTCCCTGTGTGGCAAACTCACCGCAGAGACGCTGAGGACGCAGAGCCTGTTTCAG
>Ga0272446_1001103_pt1 | contig 40346 bp, 30 predicted proteins | sample YNPCB0061_FD_194587 | JGI IMG/M metagenome (GOLD analysis project Ga0272446, IMG submission 194587) | Hot spring microbial mat communities from Yellowstone National Park, WY, United States - YNP-CB-006-1 | ecosystem: Environmental > Aquatic > Thermal springs > Hot (42-90C) > Sediment | place...
GGAAACCTGGTTTCCCCAGACCCCTGCTCCACACCAACGGGATGAACCCAGGGTTGTTCCTGGGCGGGCGACGCCCGCCCGGACCCGCCCGCGGGCGGGCGAGGGGCACAGGCCCGGGTGCGCGGGCCTCTGGCCCGCATCTGCGCGGGGGCGGCGCCCGCCCACATCCGCCCGCTGGGGAGGGGCTGGGGAAACCAGGTTTCCCCAGCCCCCTGCTCCACACCAACGGGATGAACCCAGGGTTGTTCCTGGGCGGGCGACGCCCGCCCGGACCCGCCCGCGGGCGGGTGAGGGGCACAGGCCCGGGTGCGCGGGCCGCCGGCCCGCATCCGCGCGGAGACGGCGCCCGCCCAGACCCGCCCGCGGGGCTGTGTTCACGTTACGTTAGACAGGCTCGAAAAGCCACGGAGTGAACCATGAGTGACCGCTATGCCCGCTCGAAAGAACTCTACGCCGAGGCCGTTCGGCTGATCCCTGGCGGGGTCAACTCGCCGGTGCGAGCCTTTCGCGGCGTCGGCGGCACGCCGCTGTTCATCGAACGCGGCCAGGGCGCCTCTATCTGGGACGCCGACGGCAATCGCTATATTGACTACGTGCTCTCCTGGGGGCCGCTGCTCCTCGGCCATGCCCACCCGGCGGTGGTCGAGGCGGTGCAGGCCCAGGTCGCGCGCGGCGCTAGCTTCGGCGCGCCCACCGAACTGGAGACGGCCCTGGCCCGCCGCGTGCTGGAACTGATGCCCGGGCTCGAGCAGGTGCGCTTCGTCAACTCCGGCACCGAGGCGACGATGAGCGCCCTGCGTCTGGCGCGGGCCTACACCCGCCGCGACAAGATCGTCAAGTTCACCGGCTGCTACCACGGTCATGCGGACATGCTGCTGGTGCAGACCGGCTCAGGCGTGGCCACCCTGGGCCTGCCCGACAGCCCCGGCGTCACCGCCAGCACCGCCGCCGACACCCTCACCGCCGAATACAACGACCTCGAGGCGGTGCGGAACCTCTTCGCCACCCACGGCGGGCAGATCGCCGCGGTGATCGTCGAACCGGTCGCCGCCAATATGGGCTTTGTGCTCCCCGAGCCGGGTTTCCTCGAAGGGCTGCGAACGCTGACCCGCGAGCACGGGGCCTTGCTGATCCTCGATGAGGTGATGACCGGCTTCCGGGTCGCCCCTGGCGGGGCCCAGGGCCTGTGGGGCATTGACCCGGATCTGACCTGCCTGGGCAAGGTCATCGGCGGCGGCCTGCCCGTGGGCGCCTACGCCGGCAAAGCGCCGATCATGCAGATGGTCGCGCCCGCCGGGCCGATGTACCAGGCCGGCACCCTCTCGGGCAACCCCCTGGCCATGGCCGCCGGCCTGGCGACGCTCACCACGGCCTTCACCCCTGAGCAAGGCGTGACGCCCTTCGACCGGGCCGCCGCCTGTGCCGCCGAACTGGCCGCCGGGTTGCGCGCCCTGGCCGAAGAACGCCAGGTTCCGCTCCAGGTGGGCCAGGTCGGCACGATGTTCGGGTTCTACTTCTTGAAGGAGGCCGGCGCTCGCGTCACCAACTGGGCCGAGGCGAAGCGTCTGGTGGACCCGCAGCGCTACGGGCGCTTCTTCTGGGCTATGTGCGAACGGGGGGTCTACCTGGCGCCGTCGCAGTTTGAAGCCGGCTTCCTCAGCGCCGCCCACGGCCCCGATGAGGTCGAGCGCACCCTGGCCGCCGCGCGCGAGGCGCTGGCTCTGGCATAGTACGTGTTCACATTTCTCCCGGGAGCGCGGGCATCTTGCCCGCGGAGATGCGACAAGGGCGGGGCGCCCTCACTCCCAGGCACGTGTGTTACTCCAGGTGTGAACAGTTCCCTGGCATAGCGCGGGGGCGTCGTTTTGCGGTATCCTTGCTGCTGTGAAGTGTTGCCGGTTCAACCGTTACCGTCGTGAGAGGGGCGCGGTGAGGCGTGGCCTCGCCGCAACTGATGGTTCCGCCCGCAGCGGGCGCGTGCCCCGGCGCAGCCCGAACGGGACTGCCGCCGCGGGCGGAACGATACGGGGCGCGGCGGGCGCAGCCCTCCGCAACTCCCCTGAACCGGCGCGTGACGGGCCGCGCAGCGCACCGATGTCTTACGAGCAGCAGCAAGGACAACGATGAAGCGCAACAAAGTTATCAGCGCAGAAGAGGCAGTGCGCGTCATTATGGATGGTGACACCGTGGCCACGGGAGGGTTCGTGGGCATCGGCTTTCCCGAGGCCCTCGCCGTGGCCCTGGAGCGCCGCTTTTTAGAAACCGGCTCGCCTCGGAACCTGAGCCTGGTCTTTGCCGCCGGGCAGGGCGACGGGCGCCAGCGGGGCCTGAACCACCTGGCCCACGAGGGCCTAGTGGCCCGCGCCATTGGCGGGCACTGGGGCCTGGCGCCGGCGCTCGGGCGCATGGCCCTCGAAGGCAAGATCCGCGCCTACTGCCTTCCCCAGGGGGTCATTTCGCACCTCTTTCGGGCCATCGCCGGCCGTAAGCCCGGCGTGATCACCCACGTCGGCCTGCATACGTTCGTTGACCCGCGCCTCGAAGGCGGAAGGCTCAACGCGATCAGCGCCGAGGAGGTGGTGCAGGTAGTGGAACTGGCCGGCAAGGAGTATCTGTTCTATCCCGCCTTTCCGATCTCCATCGGGCTGATCCGCGCCACGACCGCCGATGAAGAGGGCAATCTCACCATGGAGCGCGAGGCGCTGACCCTGGAGAGCCTGGCGATCGCCCAGGCCGTCAAAAACTCCGGCGGTATCGTCATTGCCCAGGTCGAACGGGTGACGACCGAGCACGTCCGCAACCCCAAGGAGGTCCAGGTGCCCGGCATTCTGGTAGATTGCGTGGTGATCGCCCCGCCCGAGTTGCATCCTCAGACCTTCGGCGAACCCTACAACCCGGCCTATACTGGCGAGGTGCGCGCGCCCCGCGGGCGCATTCCGCCCCTGCCGCTCACGCCGCGCAAGGTCATTGCCCGCCGCGCCGCGCAGTTCCTCTCCATCAACGCCGTGGTCAATCTCGGGATCGGCATGCCCGAGGGCGTGGCCGCGGTGGCCAATGAGGAGGGCATTCTCGACCTGATCACCCTGACGGTCGAGCCGGGCGGCGTGGGCGGCGTGCCCGCCGGCGGATTGAGCTTCGGCGCCGTCACCAACCCCCAGGCAATCATTGACCAGCCCGACCAGTTCGATTTCTACGATGGCGGCGGGCTGGACCAGGCCTACCTGGGCATGGCCCAGGTGGACGAGGCCGGCAACGTCAACGTCAGCCGCTTCGGCTCGCGCCTCGCCGGGGCCGGCGGCTTCATCAACATCAGCCAGAATGCCCGCAACCTGTTCTTCCTTGGCACGCTGACCAGCGATGCCATCGTTACCATCGAGGCCGGGCAGGTGCGTGTTCACCAGGAAGGCGGGCAGCGCAAGTTCGTTCGTCACGTGGAACAGGTGACCTTCAGCGGCCCCTTTGCCGTCCGGCGCGGCCAGCAAGTCCACTACATCACCGAACGGGCCCTCTTCCGGCTGACCGCAGGGGGCCTGGAGTTGCTCGAAATCGCGCCAGGTCTCGACCTCGAACGCGACGTGCTCGCGCGTATGGAGTTTCGCCCGCGCATCAGCCCCGACCTGCGCCAGATGGACCCGCGCATATTCGCCGAGCGCGCGATGGGTCTGTCGCAGCAGGCGGTGCTGCGGCTCGAAGAGCGCGTTCACTACGATCCCGAGGCCAATATCTGCTACGCCAACTTCGAGGCCCTGAACCTGGTCACCGAAGATGATGTGGCGCGGCTCTCGGCGTTCCTGGACGGTTACTTTCAGAGCCTGGGCCGGCGGGTCAACGTGATCGTCAACTACGACAACTTCAACCTCAACCCCGCCGCCGCCGACGCCTTCTACGCCATGGTCCGGCGCAACACCGAGCGCTACTTTCTCTCTTCGACCCGCTATTCGACCAACGCCTTTTTCCGGCGTCTGCTCGGCGCGCGACTGGAGGGGATCGATATGCCGCAGGCGGTCTATCGCAATTATGCCGAGGCGCGCGAGGCGCTGGGGTGAACCTCGGGGCAACCTGATTGTTCTACTCCCTCCTTCAAGATGATCGCGGGAGAGGATTTCCCCACGCTTTCAGCGGAGGCGTGGGGAAACCCGGTTGCCCCGCCCGTTCGGCAGGACAAAGCAACGGAGAGGAACGCCAATGACCCTGACCGACACCCGTGAACTGGTCCACGAGTTGATGCGCGAGGCGCAGGCGACCCTGATCGCTGGCTTTGAAGACGTAGAGCGCGAGGGCGCGCCCTATGCCGGCCTGCCGCCCGGCCGGTTCGATGGCGCGACCTGGGAGCGTCCTGGCGGGGGTGGCGGCACGGCCCGCGTGCTCACCGAGGGCGCGGTCTTCGAGCGCGCCGGGGTGAACGTCTCCGCCGTCCATGGGTCCGAAGTGCCGCCAAGCATCTACCAGGAGAAGCCCGCCACGCGGGGGCATCCCTACTTCGCCACCGGCGTCTCGATGGTGCTGCACCCGCGCAACCCCTACGTGCCCGCCTTTCACGCCAACTTTCGCTACTTCGAGGCCGGGACGGAGCGCTGGTTCGGCGGCGGCATGGACCTGACGCCTTCCTACGGGTTCGAGGAAGACGCGCGCCACTTCCACACCACCCTCAAGGCCTATGTCGAGCGGCATGGCGTGGTGGATTACTCGACGGTGAAGGACTGGTGCGACCGCTACTTCTACCTGCCCCATCGCAAAGAGATGCGCGGCATCGGCGGGATCTTCTTCGACGACCTGAGCCTCCCCGGGGAGGAGGGCTTCGACCGGACGCTGGCCTTCGTCCGTGAGGGCGCCGCCACCATTCTGGCTGCCTACTTGCCCCTGGTGCGCCGCCGCTGCGCCACTCCCTACGGCGAGCGCGAACGCCGCTGGCAACTCTACCGGCGCGGGCGCTACGTCGAGTTCAACCTGGTGCTCGACCGCGGCACCCGCTTCGGCCTGCAAACCGATGGCAACATCGAGGCCATTCTGATGTCGCTGCCGCCGCTGGCCCGCTGGGAGTTCCAGTATGCGCCCGAACCCGGCTCGCCCGAGGCCGAGCTGGCCCGCTTCCTGACGCCCCGGGACTGGGCCGCGTAGCCGTGCACACCTTATGCACAAAAAATGTTTATATAACACGATCTTTCATAAAGTGTTATAATGCGGGAAACGCCGTGACCCGGTGAGCAACGTACCGGCCTTCCCCAAGGGAGAGTGCTATGCCCCCGAAGGCATCCTTTACGCGCGAAGACGGTCTGTACCATTCGTTCTGCGGGCTGGTGAGCGTTGGCTGGCTCTACCAGAAGATCAAGGACAGCTTCTTCCTGATCCTCGGCACCCACACCTGCGCCCATCTGCTCCAGAACACCCTCGGCGTGATGATCTTCGCCCGGCCCCGCTTCGCCGTCTCACTGCTCGAGGAGGGCGATCTGAGTTCGGCGCAGCCCCACATCGCCGACCAGATCGAGGAGATCAAACGCGAACATCGGCCCTCGGTGATCTTTCTGCTCTCGTCGTGCACGCCCGAGGTGATGAAGGTGGAGTTCGAGGGTCTGGCCCATTCGGTGAGCACGCCGGAGGTGCCGGTGCTGTTCGTGCCGGCCTCGGGGCTGGATTACACCTTCGCCCAGAGCGAGGATTCGGTGTTGCAGGCGCTGCTGCCCTTCTGCCCGGTAGCCCCGCCCGATGACCGGCGCGTGGTCTTCCTCGGCTCGGTCAACGACGCCATCGCCGATGATTTCGCCCTCGAGGCCGCCCGTCTCGGCATTCCCGTGGCCGGGTTCCTGCCCGCCAATCATTTCCACGAACTGCCGCCCATCGGCCCCGGCACGGTGATCGCCCCGTTGCAGCCCTTCCTGCCCAGGGTCGCCAACCAGCTCGTCAATGAGCGCGAGTGTCGCGTGCTCTCCTCGCTCTTCCCCTTTGGCCCCGACGGCTGCCGCGCTTTCTGGGAGGATCTGGCCGCCGAGTTCGGCCTCCAGGTGGATCTCTCGCAGCGCGAGGCTCAGGCCTGGGAACGCATCAAGCCCCATACTGACCTGCTGCGGGGCAAGAAGGTCTTCTTCGCCGCCGATACGCTCCTCGAACTGCCCCTGGCGCGCTTTCTGCGCGCCGCGGGGGCCGAGGTGCTGGAGTGCTCCACCCCCTACATCAACCGGCGCTTCCACCATCGCGAGTTGAAGGCCCTGGAGGGGGTGCGCCTGGTCGAACAGGCCAATTTCGAGCGCCAGCTCCGCTCCATCGCCGAGGAGCAGCCTGATCTGGTGATCTCCAACATCATTACCGCCAACCCCTTGATCGGGCGCGGCGTGGTCGCCAAGTGGGGCACCGAGTTCATCTTCTCGCCCATCCACGGCTGGGCCGGCGTCAATACGCTCGCCAGCCTGTGCACCCGCGCCCTGCGCCGCCACGCCCAGCTCGACCCCCTTGGCCTCGATCCGGTCTGGACCGCCGGGGTGATGCCCAGCATCCCGGGTGAGGTGATCCCGCTGATGCGGAGTTGATCGCGCTGAAAGGACGAGCGATGCGACTAGCCTACTGGATGTACGAGGGCACTGCCCACCACGGCGTTGGCCGGATCGCCAACTCGATGCGTGGCGTCCACGCCGTCTTCCACGCGCCGCAGGGCGATGATTATGTGACGACGATCTTCACCATGCTGGAGCGCACCCCCGGCTTCCCCGCCATGACTACCAGCGTGGTGAGCGGCACCGACCTGGCCCGCGGCACCATCCGCCTGCCCGAAACCCTCCGGCAGGTCGAGGCCAGCAAGCGCCCCGACGTGATCGTGGTGGTGGCCTCGTGCTCCACCATTCTGCTCCAGGAGAACCTGGAGATCGCCGCGCGTTCCTCGGGCGTCGGCTGCGAGGTGATGGTCTTCGATGCCAATCCCTACCGTATGGCCGAGACCCGCGCCGCCGATGGGCTGTTTACCGAACTGGTGCGGCGCTATGCCGCGCCCCAGGCGCTGACGCCCCGCCCCAGCGTCAATATCCTCGGCCCTTCGTCGCTCGGCTTCCACGCCCGTCACGATCTGATCGCCCTGCGGCGCATGCTGCGGGTGCTCGGCGTGGATATCAATGTTGTCGCTCCCTGGGGCGCGGCGATTGACGATCTGCGCCGCCTCCCCGCCGCCTGGGTGACCATCGCGCCCTATCGCGAACTGGGGCGCCTGGCCGCCGAACATCTGCAGGCGCAGTTTGGCGTGCCCGCCCTGTGCGAGGCGCCTATCGGCGTGCAGCCCACCCTGCGCTGGCTCAATGCCCTGGTCGAGCAGCTCAATCAGGTTGGCGCGCGCGCCGCCGGGCCTGCCTTCGCCCCGGTCACGCTGCCACCCCTCACCGCCTTCTCCCTCGATGGTATGTCGGCGCCCTCCAACGTGCCCTGGTTCGCTCGCACCGCCGATATGGAGAGCTTCTCTGGCAAGACCGCCTTTGTCTTCGGCGACGCGACCCATACTGTCGGCGTGGTCAAGTTCCTCGCCGATGAACTGGGGATGCCCATCGTGGGCGCGGGCACCTATTTGCTCAAGGAGGCCGACTGGGTGCGCGAACAGCTCCAGGGCTACGTCACCGATGAGCAGTTCCTGGCCACCGACGAGTTCCAGCAGGTGGCCGCCCGCCTGGCCGACCTGCGCCCGGAACTGGTCTGCGGCACGCAGATGGAACGCCATACCGCCCGTCGCTATGACCTGAACTGTATGGTGATCGCCCCACCCACCCATATCGAGAACCACCTGCTGGCCTATCGCCCCTTCCTCGGCTTCGACGGCGCCGATGTGATCGCCGATGAGGTCTACACCACCTGCACCCTGGGCATGGAGAAGCACCTGATCGATCTCTTCGGCGACGCCGGCCTGGAGGAGGCAGAAACCGCCCCCGTCGGCAATGGCGCCCTGGCCCCGCCCGTCGAACGCGCCGAACCTGTGGCCCATGCCGCGCCGGCCCGCGCCTCCGCCAATGGCGGCGCGGTGGCCGTCGCTCCTCCGCCGGTCCAGACGGTCAGCACCCCGGTCTGGACCCACGAGGCCGAGGCTATGCTGAAGAAGGTGCCCTTCTTCGTGCGGGGCCGGGTGCGCGCCAATGTCGAGAAGTACGCCCGCGAGCGCGGTCACGCCGAGATTACCGCCGACGTGCTGCTCTCCGCCAAGGAGGCGCTGGGAGCGTGAGACATGGTGTCGCTGCGCGGCCGTCTACGCACCCGTTCGTGAGAGGCGCGGCGGGCCGCGCCCCCCGCGTCCACGACAGAGAGAGACCTATGTCTACCACATCCGCCCGACCGTTGCACGAAATCACCCTCCTCAGCCAGGCCGAGCGCTTCAAGGGTCGCCCGAAGCTCTGCTCTGACTGTGGCGTGTGCGGCGGCGAGTTGCGCCCCGCTATGGCGCGCTCCTGCGTTTTCGTCCAGAATCAGCACGAGGCGCTCGAATTGCGTCTCCACGGTCGGAACCGGCGCGATGGCGACGAGTTGCTGTTCGGCATCTACCGGGCCATCCATGTCATCCGCCTGCGCCCGGTCAACCCCCAGGCCCAGTGGAGCGGCGTGGTGACCGCCCTGGGCGCCCTGCTGCTCGAACGGGGCATGGTAGACGGCGTGATTACCACCCGCGCCGTGCCGGGCACGCGCTGGGCGCCGCTGCCCTTCCTGGCCCGCACCCCCGCCGAGGTGATCGCCTCCGCCGGCAACAAGCCCTGCCTCTCGCCGAACCTGGAAGTGCTCGACGAGGTGCGCGCCTGTGGTCTCAAGCGCCTGGCCTTCATCGGCACCGGCTGCCAGGTGCACGCCCTGCGGGCACTCGAGGCGGAACTGGGCCTGGACCGGCTCTACGTCATCGGCATCCCCTGCACCGATAACACCGCCTACCCCGACCTCATGCGCTTCCTCAAGCTGGTCTCGAAGTCGCCCGAAACCGTCGTCCACCACGAGTTTATGCAGGATTTCCGCATCCACCTGCGCCATGAGGACGGGCACATCGAGAAGGTCAATTTCGTTGACCTGGACGTGGCGCAGCTCGGCGGCGAGCGGGGCATCTTCCCCGCCGCCTGTCTGAGTTGTTTCGACTACCAGAACGGCCTGTCGGATCTGACCATCGGCTACATGGGCGCGCCTCTGCCCCCCGAGGAACGCTGGCAGTGGACCCTGGTGCGCACCGAGCGGGGCGAGGAACTCTTCAACCTGATCCGCCCCCACCTGGAGTCTGGCCAGCTCACCCAGGGCGGCAACCGCCGCGCCGGAATGCGCGCCTACGTGCGCATGCTGCGCCGGCCGCCCCGGCGCCCGCCCGCGCCGGTGCGCAAGTTCGTCGCCTGGATGCAGCGCACCAGAGGAACGAAGGGCCTGGAGTTCGCCCGTGGGGTGATCGAGATGAAACTCATGCGTAACCTGGTCTACGTGCGTGATCAGCACGCCCGGCTGGAGCGCCGCATCGTCCCCGGCTACGTCTATCGCGCCCTGGCCGGCGTCGCCGATGTCTATGCGGAGGAGTTCGGTCGCCCGCTGACTCCTCCGTAGAGTAAGTGTTCACATGTCTCCCGGGAGCGCGGGCAGCTTGCCCGCGGAGACGCGACGAGGGCGGGACGCCCTCGCTTCCAGGCGCGTGGTTTACCCCAGGTGTGAACAGGTACTCCGTAGGGGACCCGGGGCGGCGGGAAACCGGGTTTCCCCCGGCCCGCGGGAGGGTCTGCAAGGGCCCAGCCCTCCCAGGAACAACCACTGATCGTGAAAGCAACCAGGGAGAACAAGGAGAGCACGCATGAGCATGATCCTCGCGGTCTACGGCAAGGGCGGTATCGGTAAATCGACCACCAGCGCCAACCTGTCTGCGGCCATGGCCCTCAAAGGCGCCAAAGTGCTGCAGATCGGCTGCGACCCGAAGCACGACAGCACCTTCCCCCTCACCGGGTTGCTCCAGCCGACGGTGATCGATGTGCTCGAGGAGGTGGACTTCCACGTGGAGGATGTGGTCCGCGAGGACGTCATCCGCACCGGCTTCGCCGGCGTGGATACGCTCGAGTCCGGCGGCCCGCCTGCCGGCTCGGGCTGCGGCGGCTACGTTGTCGGCGAGACAGTGAAGCTGCTGAAGGAGTTTGGCCTGTACCACAAGTACGACGTGATCGTCTTCGACGTGCTGGGTGACGTGGTCTGCGGCGGCTTCTCCGCCCCGCTCAACTATGCCGACTACGGGCTGATCATCGCCTGCAACGACTTCGACAGCATCTTCGCCGCCAACCGCCTCTGCCTGGCGATCGCCCAGAAGAGCCAGCGCCACAAGGTGAAAATGGCCGGCCTGATTGCCAACCGCGTTGACCCGGAGTTCGGCGGCACCGAGTTGCTCGAGCAGTTCGTCGAAACCGTCGGCACCAGGATCATCGGTCGCGTGCCCTATCACGACCTGATCCGCCGTTCGCGTCTCGCCGGTAAGACCCTCTTCGAGATGGAGGGCGAGGGCAAAGACATCTGTGTCAAGCCCTTCAACGACATGGCCGAGTACCTGCTCGGCCAACCTGAGGCAACCGTCCCCAATCCGCTCCATGATCGCGCGATCTTCGACGCGGTCGGCGGCTGGAAGTAACGGAGGTGTCGCGGACCCGCGGCATGCCGTACCCAAAACCTATGCACCCGAAACCCAGCTACGCCCTTGCTGGCGCCGCCCTGTTCAATCCGATGGCGGCCATGTTCTGGCTCGATGTGGTCCGGGGTCGCAAACCATCCGTGGGTCTGGCGCTCGTCGGCGCCGCCGGGGCCGCCTGCGCGGCGCTGGCGGCGCCGCGGGGCAAGGTTGGCCAGGCGATCGGCGCCGGGGCCCTCGCCGCGGCCGGCGCCGCGCTCGCCGGGCTGGCCCTCGAGCGCTACGTGGCCTGGATCGAACGCCAGGACCCTGAGCCGCGCCCCCCCGCGGCGCAGGCGCTCCTCGTTCCCGCGGCTGCCGCCTGCGGCGCCGCCGTGGGCGCCGTGGCCCTGGCGGGGCGCCACGCCACCGCATACGCCCCCTACAGCGGCAAAGCTGGCGATTACCGCTGGATCGCGGCCGATCCACACCCCGCCGCGCGCCCCAGCGCGTGGACCGGCTACCTGTTGCACCAGTTCGGCGTCTGGGGCTGCGTCTATGCCGCCCAACGGGCGCGCCTGTCCTACGCCGAGGGCATGCGCGCGGTCAACTGGATCGCCCTCGGCGTCAATGCCGCCGGCGTGATCCTCCACGTCCTGCAAACCCGCCACTCCTACGATGGGCTGGCCCTCGATGTTCCCGAAGGCACCTCCCTCGGCTCGGTCTCGTTCATGCTCATGCTGATCCTGGTGCTCGAAGCCCCGCGCCGGGGTCTGGTGATGGGCCTGCGCCAGTTGAAGCTGCCTCCCGAACTGGTGCGCTTCGTCCGCCGCTACCACGGCTACATCTTCAGTTGGGCCACGGTCTACACCTTCTGGTACCACCCGATGGAGCCGCTGCCCTCGCACCTCGGTGGGTTGTATCACATGCTGCTGCTCTTCGTCCAGTCCTCGCTGCTCTTCACCACCGCCCATCGTGACCCGCGCTGGACGCTGGCCCTGGAGATGCTGGCTATGCCCCACGCGGTGATCACCACCTTGCAGAAGCGCAGCGGCCTGGAGCGCATGTTTACCTTTGGCTTCCTGGGGATGTTCGTGCTTAGCCAGATGCACGGGTTGGGCCTCTCGCGGCGCGCCCGCCTGGGGCTTGGGGCCGGCTATGCCGCCGCGGCCCTGGCCTGGTATGGTAGTCGCCGCGAATGGCGCCGCCTGCCCGATGTGCTGCGTATCCCCATCCTCGAGTACGGCATCGTTGGCTTCCTCGTGCTGCTTACCCTGATACTCCGCCTGCTGCGCCGGCCCCTCAGCCGCGTCGAAGTGGTGTGACGCTCCCGCCGGGGGGCCGCGATGCGCGCGGTCCCCCGGTTCTTCTCACGTGAACATACGCCCTCGGCGAGGGATGTGGGGAAACCGGGTTTCCCCACGCCCCCGCCCCGCAGGGGGATGGGGGAACCCGGTTTCCCCATCCCCCTGCGCAAGGGCCAGGCCCTCCCCAACGCTCCCGCGGGCGGGGGTATGGGGGAACTGGCTTTCCCCATCCCCCTGCGCAAGGGCCAGGCCCTCCCCAACGCTCCCGCGGGCGGGGGGTATGGGGGAACCTGGTTCCCCCATGTTCACGTCAGGCGCAGGCCGGCTTCGCAGGACCGTAGCCCGCGGCTTATGGTCTTTGAGGAATTCAATCCGGTATCCCGCGCTAGCCGTCGGGCTAAAGCCCTCGGCTAGGGGATGCGAAGCCCGCCTGCGCGGGCTAGAGCGGGGTAATTGTTCAAAGACCATGAGCCGCCGGGCAGAGGTGAACGCCCCTCGCCAGACTCGTGTTGACGCCCGACTCGCGGCTGGACTATAATGCTCCTGTTATGCTGGTTGCGGCCCCGCCCCATCGCGGATAGATGCCCTGACAAAGCCGGGGCGAGTCTGTCGCTACCGAGGAATGGCGGGGTGGCGCAGCCTCCCAGCGGTACATGGCATGGATACATGAAGGCCTGGTTCAGGATCGGGCGTTCTAGCTTGAGCGTTGCTCCACATCTCCACAGCTCTACCCCTCCACAGAACCGGTCCGGAGAACTGGAGAGCTATGGAGTTGAAGGCTGGATTGTCACGATCGTTTTGAACCTTGCCTGAGGCGGAGAATTGCACATGAGCAGCGTCTCGGGGCAGCGCGGGCGCAAGGTGACCGCGCGCAAGCAGAATCCTCTCACCATCTTCTACCTCGTTGTTGGCGCCATCGCGCTCATCGGGATAGCCGGTCTTGCCACCTGGCTCTTGCGTAACCGCGCCAACCCGCCAGTTGCCGCGCCCACCGTTCCAGTGGGCCAGACGGACGAAGGCTTCTGGTACAAGGGCAACCCCGAGGCGCCGTTGACTGTCACCGAGTACGCCGATTACCAGTGCCCCTCGTGCGCCTACTACGATCGCAACATGGCCCCGATCATCTCCCGCGACTACATCGAGACCGGCAAGGTCAGGTTCGTCTACCACGAAGTGCCCCTCGACAGCCACCGGCACGCCGTGGCCGCCGCCGCTGCCGCCCGCTGCGCCGGCGAGCAGGGCAAGTTCTGGCAGATGCACGATATGCTCTATCTGAACCAGCAGCAGTGGTCCCCCCTCAATAACGTGCAAAATGTCTTTAGCGGCTACGCCGGGCAGTTGGGCCTCGATCGCGCCGCCTTCGACGCCTGTATGAGCAACGGCGCCCAGGCCCAGGCCGTTACCGCGGCAGCCGAGGCGGCCTTCGCCGCCGGGGTGAACGCCACGCCGACCTTCAACGTCAATGGCCGGATCGTGGATATGCGCGAACTTCCCGGCGCCATCGAGGCGGCCCTGCGGGCCGCCGGCCAGTAGCCGCCCATTGACAGCCCGTATCCGCGCCGCTATAATGCCGCGACTCTTGCCACAGCCGTCCATGCGGCTGCGCCGCACACGAACAGGATGAACATAGGTTCTTCCTGGGAGGGCTGCGCCCTCCCAGACCCTCCCGCGGGTGGGGGAATGGGGAAACCCGGTTTCCCCAGCTCCAGCAGCCTATGTTCACGTTAGCAGCGCAGAAATCAGGTGCCTCGTGCGTAACCGGGAACTTGTTTCGCTCATCCTCATCGCGGTCGTCGCGGCCCTGGCCCTCTGGATCAACCTGGTCCCCGGCCAGACGTTCCTGGGTCGCGATGTCAGCTTCCGCCTCGGTCTCGACCTGCAGGGCGGTATCCAGGTGTTGCTGCGCTCGACTGACCCCGAGACCACCCCGGACGAGATGGAAACCGCCCGCCGGGTGATTGAACGCCGCATCAATGCCCTCGGCGTCGGCGAAACGGTGGTGCAACTCGCCGGCAACGACCGCTTGATCGTCGAACTGCCCGGCGTCGAGAACCCTGAACAGGCCATTGATACCCTGCGCGGCACCGGGCGGCTCGAGTTCATCGACTCGCAGGGCCAGTTCCTATCCCCCGGCACCGTCGTGCGCACCAGCAACAGCCCCAACCCGCCCCAGTTGAGCGCCACCGAGGGCGTGACCGAAACGGTTGATCCCGCTACCCTCGGCCCGATCTACCAGAGTATCACCGATGGCGCCGATCTCGATACCGGTTCGGTCCAGCCAACCATTTCCCAGACCGGTGTCGCCAGCCGGCCCGCCGTGTCCTTTACCTTCCGCGGCGAATCGGCCACGCGCCTGGCCCAGTTCACTGCCGGCAACATCGGCCAGCCGATGTGCATCGTCCTCGACAATCGCATCGTCAGTTGCCCCGTGGTTGACGCCGCGCTGACGGATGGCTCCGGGGTGATTACCACCAACAGCGTTGAGGATCGTGACGCCATCCTCAATCAGTTGAAGTACGGCGCGCTCCCCGTGCCCCTGGTCGTGGAAACCACCCGCTCGATTACCGCTACCCTGGGGCAGGAGTCGGTCCAGGCCAGCATTGTCGCCGGTACGGTGGGCCTGGTGGTGGTGGCCCTGTTCATGATCCTGTTCTACCGCTTCCCCGGCGTACTGGCGACCCTCGCCCTGGTCATTTACACCCTGATCAGTTTTGCGATCTACCGCTTTGTGCCCATCACGCTGACCCTGCCGGGCATCGCCGGCTTCGTGCTCTCGATTGGACTGGCAGTGGACGCGAACGTGCTGATCTTCGCCCGGCTCCGCGAGGAGTACCGGCGCGGACGCGACATCCGCAGCGCCCTCGAACTGGGCTTCGAGGAGTCCTGGCCGGCCATTCGCGACTCGAGCGTTTCGACGCTGATCACCTGCGCGGTGCTCTTCGTCTTCGGCAGCAATTTCGGGGTGAGCATCATTCAAGGCTTCGCGCTGACCCTGGGCCTGGGCGTGCTGATCAGCCTCTTCACGGCGGTGGTGGTGACGCGCACCTTCCTGCGCCTGGCCGCGCCGCTGTTCCGCGACGACCGGGCCTGGCTCTTCGGAATCGATCGCCGCGAGGCGCTGGCCACGCCGCCTGCCGGCCCCAGGGTGGTGTAGGACGGTTATGGAAAAACTTGTCGCCCGGCGCTACTGGTGGTTCCTCTTCTCCCTGGTGATGATCCTGCCGGGGATGTACTTCATGCTCCTGCATCCCCTGGTCACCACGGGGAAGTTCGCCTTTGGTCTGCGCCCGAGCATTGATTTTAGCGGCGGCGCCCTGTGGGAGTTGCGTTTCGCCGATAAGGCCCCCGGCGAGATCAGCGACGAGGCCGTGGCGGCGGTCTTTGCTGCTCAGGGCTTCGACAACGCCCAGGTGCGCATGAGCCAGGTCGAACTCGATGGCCGCCAGGTGGCCGATGCCATTGTGCGCACTCGCCCCCTCAGCGAAACCGGTCTGCGTGAAGAGACCGCCGCGGTCGAGGCGGCCCTGCAGGCCGAGTTTGGGGCGGTTACCCGCGAACGTCTCGAAAGCGTCGGCCCCACCGTTAGCCAGGAGAGCACCCGCAGCGCGATCTTCGCCGTGGTCGTCGCCACGCTGATCATTCTGATCTACCTGACCTGGGCCTTCCGCAAGGCGCCCCATCCCGTGCGCTATGGGATCTGCGCCATCCTGGCCATGATCCATGATGTGCTCATCGTCCTCGGCATCGCGGCGATCTTCAGCACCTTCAACCAGCGCTTCGAGGTGGACGCCCTGTTCCTGACCGCCCTGCTCACCATTCTGAGCTTTTCGGTGCACGATACTATCGTCGTCTTCGACCGCATCCGCGAGAACCTGATCAATCGCCATCCCGCCGAGACGTTCGATGCTGTCGTCAACCATAGTATCGTGCAGACCCTGCCGCGCTCGATCAATACCCAGTTGACCACCTTCTTTACCCTCACGGCTTTGCTGCTCTTCGGCGGCGAGACCATCCAGAACTTCGTGCTGATCATGCTCATCGGCCTGGTCAGCGGCACCTACTCGTCGATCTTCAATGCCGCGCAGTTGCTGGTGGTCTGGGAGCACCGCGAGTGGCGGCGCTGGTTCGGCCGCGGCGGTTCCAACGCCGATGAGCGCAGCGCCGCCCCCGCAAACTAGGGTGATGGGAGCTGTTTGATCCCGGAATGGTTATCACGTTCCTCACCGATTTCGGCTATGCCGACGCCTACGTCGGGGCCATGAAGGGCGTGGCCCTGGGGATCTGCCCCGGGGCCACGCTCGTTGATGTGACCCACGCCGTTCCGCCCCAGGACGTGCTCGCCGGCGCGCTGCTCCTGCCGGCCTATGTGCCCTTCTATCCGCCCGATAGTGTGCATGTGGCCGTGGTGGACCCCGGCGTGGGCAGCGCGCGCCGGGGCGTGGCGCTCGAAGTGTGGCTCGATGGCGCGCGGCGCTTCCTGGTCGGCCCCGACAACGGCCTGTTCTGGCCCTTGCTGGCCGACGCCGAGAGCTTTCGCGCGGTCAGCCTGACCGAGGCACGCTACTGGCGCCCCCCGGTCGCGCCCACCTTCCACGGGCGCGATGTGTTTGCCCCCGTGGCCGCCCACCTCGCCGCCGGCCTCCCGCTTGAGGCCCTCGGACCGCCGGTGAACGACCTGGCGCGCCTGGACCTGCCGCCGGTTCAGCGGCAGGCGGGCGCGCTCCAGGGGGAAATCCTTGCCGTCGATCACTTCGGGAACTGCGCAAGCAACATCCGCGCCGCCGATCTCGCCGGCCTCGGGGAGGTGTCACGGCTGCGGGTCCTGGTCGCCGGGCATGATCTGGGGCCGCCCCGGCGCACCTTTGCCGATGTGGCGGTGGGTGCGGCGCTGGCGCTGATCAACAGCGCCGGGTACCTGGAAGTGGCCGTGCGCGATGGTAGGGCCGACGCGGCCCTTGGTCTTCGGCGCGGCGTGCCCATTCGGGTTGAAGCCTGTGCCGCGCGGCCCGACGCCTGAGGAGCGTGGCCAGATGGGGGAACCCGGTTCGTAAGGGTTCACCTTTCTCCTGGGAGCGCGGGCATCTTGCCCGCGTAGATGCGACGCGGGCGGGACACCCGCGCTCCCGGCCTATGGTCACCTCAGCCGTCCATGCGGCTCCGCCGCACACTGACGGGATGAAAAAAGGTTCTTCCTGGGAGGGCTATGCCCTCCCAAACCCTCCCGCCGGGTGGGGTCTGGAGAAACCGGGTTTCCCCAGACCCCTGCGTGAGGGCCAGGCCCTCCCCAACCCTCCTGCGGGCGGGGGGATGGGGGAACCTGGTTCCCCCCTACCCCTGCGCAAGGGCCAGGCCCTCCCCAACCCTCCTGCGGGCGGGGGGATGGGGGAACCTGGTTCCCCCACGTTCACGTCAATGCTCTACGGGCGCGTGGGTCTCCACCCGCGCGGCAGTGCTCGACACCAGGGGCGTCACTGGTTCGTGCATCAGCCAGTGGTAGCAGGCCATAGCCACCGGGGTGAGCAGCCAGAAGTTGAAGAGGCGGAAGATAATCGCCGCCGGCAGCGCCGCCGGTCCAACCCCAAGCTGGGTGAGCACGGCGACCAGCGCGGCCTCCACCGTTCCCCCGCCGCCAGGCAGAACGTTGAAGGTTGAGGTGACCAGGGCGATGCCAAAGGCCGCCAGCATCATCCCGAAGCTGGCGCTGCCTCCCAGGCCGATAAGCACCGCCAGCATCGCCAGGCTATGCCCGCTCAACGCCGTGAGTTGCACCAGCACCAGCAAGATGACATCACGACGCCGGCTGGCCAGCAAACCCCGCGCGCGGGTCAGGTCGGCGACGATCCGCGCGGCCCGGGCCCCCGTCCAGCGCTGGCCGAAGATCCTGCCGATGCCCAGTTGCAGACGGGTGACCCAGCGCCGCAGCACCGCCTCGGGGCGGGTGAGGAGGTAGATGCCGCTCCCGATCACTGCCACTGCCACCAGGGCCGCCACCAGGCTGGCGATGGTGGCGTCAAGGCCGTGGAGGGCCAGGTAGATCAGACTGAAGATGAAGACCAGGAGCATGGCGATGGCGTAGCTCAGGGTCTCGAGCGAGGCGATCAGCGCCGACTCGCCCGGCGAAATGCCTCGCCGGGTAAAATTGCTCATCAGAAAGGCGTAACTGCCGACCCCGCCGGCGGGCACCGACTGGCTGATGACGATCGCCACCAGCGCCGTGGCCCAGAGCCGCAGCGTCCCGATGCGATAGCCCAGTGAGCGGAGCACAATGTTGAAGACTTGCGCACTGACCAGGTAACTGGCGCCGATCAGGATGATTGCGAGGGCCAGCCAGAGGGGGCGCGCCTCGCCGAGCAGATCGAAGGCCTCGGCGATCCATGCCCGGTTCAGAAAGGCGAGGACCAGAATGGCCAGGCTGATGAGCGCACTGGTGAGGAGCTTCCAGCGAAACGTGGGCATCAGCGGGTCCTTTCATCGCGTGACGTGGTCAGGCGCATGGACGCCGCCGGTTGGGGTTTGCAGCGGCACGAGCAGGAGAAGGGTTCAGATCTGTGTGCCGATGCGATCGTCACCTTCGCTGGCGAGACGCTCCCGGTCGCCTCGCTCAGTAGCTTCGGTTCAGATCCGTATGCCAATGCGATCATCACCTCCACACCTCCAGCGTGGCGTGTGAACAACGGTTTTTTGCCTTCTACCGGGCGCCTGGCGCTACCAGGCAATGTGAAATTCGCCTTCTTTTCCGGTAGCAGGTTCCCACGTAACATCCACCCTTTCTACCGCGGCGTCATTTGGACCGCTGTAGCACCAGCTTACCATCTGCTGTACAGCCGCGCGTGTGCCCTCAAACACCGCCTCGACCCGGCCATCGGGGAGATTGCGCACCCATCCCTCTACGCCGAGGCTGCGGGCGCGGGTGCGGGTGTGCGCCCGGAAGCCCACACCCTGTACCCGGCCCGAAATAACCACGCGCGCCCGAACCTGTTCCATGGCCGTTGATCGCTCCTTAATGGGTTAAACGCGCGATGTTCGGGCCTTTGCGGCCCGAACCACTGGCAAGTATACCGTAGCGTTGGGAACCATGCAATCGGGAACTTCTTCGCAAGTTTTGGCATTTCCCCTGGGAGCGCGGGCGTCCCGCCCTCGTCGCATCTCCGCGGGCAAGCTGCCCGCGCTCCCGGGGGCGGTGCGCTCCCCTCCCAGCCTCCCCCACTGGAGGGAGGCGCGCGGCTTCCTCTCCCGGCTCGTGAGGCCACGCAGGTAGGCTTCGCAGAAACATCGTCCCCTGGAGAGGGGCGTGGGGAAACCGGGTTTCTGCACACCCCCGCCCGCGACAGGGTGTGGTAGGATTGCGCCCTCCCAGGAACCACCTTTTCCATCCCGTGGGGGCGTGGGGAAACTGGGTTTCTGCACACCCCCGCCCGCGACAAGGTGTGGGCGGGCGCGGCCCGCCCAGGAAGAACCTGATGTTCATCCCGTCGGGGACCGGGGCGCCGCGCGAGGCGTTACGTCGCACCCCAGGCCACGCCTCGGCCCGCCGGGGCAAATAATGGTATACTGCCTGCGGAACAGCAACACCGCGCCGATTGGTCCGCCCTGGAACCGCACAATGTCTGATCAGGCAAAGATCCGCAATTTTTGTATCATCGCCCACGTCGATCACGGCAAGACCACGCTCTCCGACCGCCTGCTGGAGATGACGAGCACGATCAGCGAGCGTGAACGCCGCGAGCAGCACCTCGACTCGATGGATCTCGAGCGCGAGCGGGGCATTACCATTAAGCTCAAAGCGGTGCGTATGCACTACCGCGCCGCCGACGGCGAGGTGTACATGCTCAACCTGATCGACACGCCCGGCCACGTGGACTTTAGCTACGAGGTCGGGCGCTCGCTCGCCGCGTGCGAGGGCGCGCTGCTGGTGGTTGACGCGGCCCAGGGGATCGAGGCGCAGACCCTCGCCAATGTCTACCTGGCCCTGGAGAACGATCTGACGATCATCCCGGTGATCAACAAAATCGATCTGCCCGGCGCGCACCCCGATGAAGTGGCCGCGGAGATCGAGAAGGTGATCGGCATTCCCGCCGAGGAGGCGATCATGGCCTCGGCCAAGGAGGGCATCGGCGTGCCGGAGATCCTCGAGGCGATCGTCCGGCGCATTCCGCCGCCCCACGGCCAGGCCGGGCGCCCCACCCGCGCGCTGATCTTCGACTCGCACTACGATCCCTACAAGGGCGTGATCGCTGCCGTGCGCGTGGTTGATGGCGCTATCCCCTCCGGCGCGCGGGTGCAGTTCATGGGCACTGGCGCCAGGACGGAGACCCTCGAGATCGGCGCCTTTCGCCCCGCTATGCAACCCTTGCCTGCGCTCAATACCGGCGAGGTGGGCTACATCGCCACCGGGCTGAAGACGGTCGCCGATTGCCAGGTGGGCGATACGGTGACCCTGGCCGAGCAGCCCGCCGAGACGCCGTTGCCCGGCTACCGCCCGGCCAAGCCCATGGTCTTCGCCGGTCTCTACCCGGTTGATAGCAACGCCTACCCCGAACTGCGCGACGCGCTTGAGAAGCTCAAGCTCAACGACGCGGCCCTGTCCTTCCAGCCCGAGAGCTCGGCGGCGCTCGGGTTCGGGTTCCGCGCCGGCTTCCTCGGCCTCCTGCATATGGAGATCGTGCGCGAGCGGCTGGAACGTGAGTACAACCTCGATCTGCTGATCACTGCCCCCAGTGTGGAGTACCAGGTGCTGCGCACCGACGGCGAGATTGTCACCGTCTCCAACCCCTCGGAGATGCCCGAGGTCAGCAAGATCGCCGCGATCGAGGAGCCGATTGTGCAGATCAGCATTATCGCGCCCGCGCGCTACATCGGCGTGATTATGGAACTGGTGACCACCCGGCGCGGCGTCTTCGAGACGATGGAGTACCTCGATCCGACCCGCGTGCTCCTGAAGTACCGTATGCCCCTCGCCGAGATCGTGATTGATTTCTACGACCGGCTCAAGAGCAGCACCCAGGGCTATGCCTCGCTCGATTATACCCTCGCCGGCTACCAGGAGGCCGATCTGGTCAAGCTCGATGTGCTGGTCAACCAGCAGCCGGTTGACGCCCTCTCGCTGATCGTGCATCGCGACTTCGCCTACCAGCGCGGGCGCGATCTGGTGGAGCGCCTGCGGCAGCTCATCCCGCGCCAGATGTTCGAGGTGCCCATCCAGGCCGCCATTGGCAGCAAGGTGATCGCCCGCGAGACGGTGCGCGCTCTGCGCAAGGACGTGCTTGCCAAGTGCTACGGCGGCGATGTGACGCGCAAGCGCAAGTTGCTCGAAAAGCAAAAAGAGGGCAAAAAGCGCATGAAGATGGTCGGCAACGTCGAGATCCCCCAGGAGGCGTTCATGGCCATTCTGTCGCTCAATGAGAATGGGAACGCGGATCGCTAACGTGAGCATAGGCTCTCGAAGAGGGGCATGGGGAAACCCGGTTTCCCTATGCCCCCACCCGCGGGAGGGTCTGGGAGGGCTTCGCCCTCCCAGAAACAACCTTCTTTTCATTGCGGCGTTGTGCGGCGAAGCCGCATGGATGGCTGAGGTAAACATGGGGGAACCAGGTTCCCCCATCCCCCCGCCCGCAGGAGGGTTGGGGAGGGCGCAGCTCTCAAGCGGGGGGTAGGGGGAAACGAGGTTTCCCTCTACCCCCGCCCGCGGGAGGGTTTGGGAGGGCGTAGCCCTCGGAGCGGGATATGGGGAAACCCGGTTTCCCCACGCCACTCCAGGCAGTGGTGGCATGTCACAGCCCTCCTGTTCAAGAACTTGCCGCTTGCACCACGAACGAACAACTATGCAAACCACAGGCCATCCTCCTCGCATGCTCCTCTGGCTCTGCGCCGGTCTGCTACTGCTCACCCTGGCGGGATGCGCCAGCACCCGGAACGGCCAGCAACTCGCGCCGGCCGATAGCCCGGTGATCGTGCGCTTCGGCGGGCAGACGTACACCATCGCCGATTTCGAGCAACGTTTGCAGCGCGACATTGGCCCCGGCGTCGCCGATCTGGTCGCTCAGGGGCAGACCCGCGAGCAGATCGAGCAACTGGCCAATGAGGCCAATATTCGCGCCACGATCTTTGATCGCATGATCCAGGATCTGCTGCTGCTCGACTACGCCCGGCGCAATGGCATCGGCGCCGACCCGGCCGCGGTGGATGCCGCGGTGCTGCCGGCGTTCTCCCCCGGTGTTGATGGGCCGCTGGCGCCGATGGTGGCCCAACGCGAGCAGGCGGCGCGCGAACAGCTCGTGTTCGAGGTGATCGCCCGCAACACCCGCGCCGATATGGTGAAGGCGCGCCACATCCTCGTGGCCGACGAGAATGCCGCGAAGCAGGTGCTGGCCGATCTGGCCGCCGGCGCTGATTTCGCCACCCTCGCCCGTGAACGCTCGCAGGACACCGCTTCGGCCACGAAGGGCGGCGAACTGGGCTGGTCGCCGCGTGGCCAGTTCGTGCCCGAGTTCGAGGAGGCGGCCTTCTCCGTCCCGCTCAATACTCCGACCAGCGTGCAGAGCCAGTTCGGCTGGCACGTCATCGAGGTCCTGGCGCGCGAAGAGAACCGGCCCTTCGAGAGTTTTGAACAACTGCGAACCAGTAGCAACGCCCAGGCGTTCTACGAGCAGAGTTTTATGCCATGGTACGAAGAACTGCGGCGCCAGGCCGAGGACAGCGGGTTGCTGGAGATCGCCCCGGGCTTCGATCCGAATAGTGTGCCGCTACCGTTCCCGTCCGAGGGCGGGGCGCGCTAATAGCCTATCCAGGTAACCGGCCTGGTACGTGTTCACATGTCTCCTGGGAGCGCGGGCAGCTTGCCCGCGAAGATGCCACGCGGGCGGGACGCCCGCGCTCCTCAGCGCGCGCGTTGCGCCAGGTTTGAACAGCCGTCTATGCGGCTGCGCCGCACACGAACAGGATGAATATAGGTTCTTCCTGGGAGGGCGAAGCCCTCCCAGACCCTCCCACCGGGTGGGGTCTGGGGAAACCCGGTTTCCCCAGACCCCTGCGCAAGGGCTGCGTCCTCACCTTCCCGGAGGCGGGGGCGTGGGGAAACCCGGTTGCCTCACCCCCTCGCCGAGGGACTATGTTCACGTGAGACGGTCATGCGCATGGCGCACCACGCCGCGATGCACATGACCTGGGAGCGCGGGCGTCCCGCCCTCGTCGCGGCTCCGCGGGCACGGTGACCGCCCCCCTCCCCGGCCCTCCCCCCGCTGGGGGTAGGGAGTCCGGCGCCTCCCCCTAGCGGGGGGAGGCTGGGAGGGGGGCTGAACCCTGCGCACGATGGTCACCTCAGCCGTCCATGCGGCTCCGCCGCACACCGACGGGATGAACATACTTCTTGGGAGGGCTTCGCCCTCCCAAACCCTCCTACCGGGTGGGGGGGATGGGGAAACCCGGTTTCCCTATGTTCACGTTAGTTACTAGATGATAGGCTCTCCATATGCCAGGAGTAGGATGTGAACGCGCTTCCACTTAACGGCGGGGACCTCTTTGCGGCTGCCCTGCGCGCCCTGGATGTGGAGGTGCCGACGGGCATGCAACTGTGGACCGTGGAGGCGTTGCTCGCCGCGGCGCGGCCAGCCGGCCTACCCCCACCCGATGCCTCGCCGCGAGTGGCCTCGTATGCCGAAACGCAGGGCCTGGGGCCCTACGCGCCGCCCGCGGCGCCGTTCCCCCTGCTCGCCAGCGTACCCGCGCTGCTCGTGGGCGCCCCGGGCGCCGACTGGCCCGCCGTGGCGCGCCTGCTGCTCGTCCGCTATCCTGGCGCGCATCCCGCGCGCCTGGCGAGCCTCGATGCCACCGGCATCCCCCTGAGCCGCGATGAGCGCCCCCTCGCCCATGTCGCCGGCTGGCGCGCGCACCCCGCCGCGGCGCTGCATCTCTGGTATCTGCACCCTCTGCCCGCCAGCGACGACCTGCGGAGCGCCGAGGGGCTGCGCTGGGTGGTGGCGCGTCTGCTCGGCCCCGGCGGCTGCCCCTGGGACGTGCGGCAGACGCCCCGTTCGCTCCGCGCCGCCCTGCTGGAAGAGGTCCACGAAGTGCTCGAGGCCCTTGATAGCGGCGATATGGCCGCGTTGAGCGAGGAACTGGGCGATCTGCTAATCACCGTTTTCAGCCAGAGCGAGATGGCCCGGCAGGCGGGCCACTTCGCCCTCGAAGACGTGTTCGAGCAGGTGTCGCGCAAGCTGATCGGGCGCCATCCGCACGTCTTCGGCGCGCTGGCGGTCGAGGGCGAGGGCCAGGTGCTGCGCAACTGGGAACAGATCAAAGCCGCCGAGCACGCCCGCAAAGGGCGCGCCCGCGGGAGCATCCTCGATGGGGTGCCGCCGACCCTGCCCGCGCTGGCCATGGCCCAGAAACTCGGCAAGAAGGCCGCCCGCGCCGGCTTCAACTGGAACGACATTGCTCAGGTCTGGGCCAAGCTCCAGGAGGAACTGGACGAACTGGCGGAGGCCGCGTCCGTGGGTGACCCGGCCCATACCGCCGAGGAGCTGGGTGACACGCTCTTCGTGCTGACCCGCCTGGCCGACTGGCTGGGCCTCGACGCCGAGACGGCGCTGCGCGAGGCCAGCGCCAGGTTTCGCCGCCGTTTCAGCGTGGTTGAGGCCGTCGCCGCGCGTCAGGGACGTTCGCTCGACGCCATGTCGCTCGACGAGTTGATGGCCCTGTGGGAGACCGCCAGGAAGGCATGACATGCCACCGCCGCTGGAGTTGTATCTCGACGACATCGTGCAGACCCGCAAGCCCCACCCTTGCGGTGGCGACACCTGGCGCATCGTGCGCCTGGGCGCCGAGATTGGCATCAGGTGTGAACGCTGCGGGCGGCGCGTGCTGTTGCCGCGGGCCGAGTTCGAGCGGCGCATCAAACGCTTCGTGGCGCGCGGCCCCGCCGGGCCAGCATGACCGTGTTTGAGCGACATCACCTATGTTACCGTCACGCCCGGCGGCTGATGGTCTTTGAAGCACTACCTTTCAGCGTATACGGCGCCGCAGCCCCCCTCCCAACCTTCCCCCGCTGGGAGGAGGAGTCGCACTCCCTCCCCCGGCGGGGGAGAGCTGGGGAGGGGGCCGTCACCCTGGGCGGGATGAGGGGAACCCTGGTTTCCCCTCATTTCTCTCCAGCCGTCCATGCGGCTCCGCCGCACCCCGACGGGATGAACATCTTTCTTGGGAGGGCGTAGCCCTCCCAGACCCTCCCACCGGGTGGGGGGATGGGGAAACCCGGTTTCCCCATCCCCCTGCGGGGCGGGGGTGTGGGGAAACCCGGTTTCCCCACATTTTTCTCCAGGGGACTGTTTTTAGCGGATGCATTACTCGACAACCATCAGCCCGAGGGAACGAGGCGCCGCGCAAGACATAACCTCACACCCCGGTCTGAGAAAGCCGTTGTCGCCGCTGGCGGAATGTACTATCATGCATATACAAGTATGAGCGACCGTTACCGAAAGCAATGCGCCTGGCAGGTGGCCGGCGGGTGGGCCGTGGCGCGGATCGTGGCGCTGCTGGTCGCGCTCCTGGCGCTGGTGGCCGTTGCGGGTCCGCCACGGGCCATGGCGGCCCAGGGGCGCGGCCCGATCTACACCCTGACCCTCGACGGCGTGGTAAGTCGCTACAGTGTCGGCTATCTGGAGCGGGCGCTCCGCGAGGCCGAAGCGGCCAATGCCGAGGCGCTGATCATTCAACTATCGGCCACCGGCGCCGTGCTGCGCGACGCGCGGGCGTTCGCGGACCAACTGGCGCGCGCCCGCGTCCCCGTGGTGGTCCATGTGGCGCCGCCGGGCACGCGGAGCGGCGCCGCGGGCGTGTGGCTGTTGGCGCCGGCGCACGTGGCGGCGATGGCGCCCAACACCAGTTTTGGCATTGTCGAGCCGCTGGTGCGGCCCGACCCGAACGCCAGCGATGCCACCCGCGAGTTGCTGTACACCGAGGCCATCGCCCAGCTCGGCGCCTGGAGCCGCGAGCGTGGGCGCAGTGACGCCTGGGTCGAACAGGCGGTTCGCGAGGGGATCGTGATCAATAATGAACAGGCGCTGGCCTCCACCCCCCCGGCGATCGACCTGGTCGCGCGCGATCTGAATGAACTGCTCACCACCCTGGAGGGGCGCGCGGTTACGCTGGAAGGCGGCGAGACACGGACGTTATCCGTCCTGGGGCGCGCGCCACAGCCGCTGGCGCCAACGGCGTGGGAACAACTGCTCTTGTTGCTGGCCACCCCCACTGTGGCCTTCTTGCTCCTGGTGCTGGCCGGTATCGCCATCTACGCCGAGTTCGTGACGCCGGGCGTGGGTGTGCTGGCGGGGTTGGGCATCGTGCTGCTGCTTGCCTCCGGGGTGGGCCTGATCGCCCTGCCGGTCCGCTGGCTGGCCGTGCTGGGGCTCGTGGTTGCGTTCGGGTTGATCGTGGCCGATTTGTATGCCCCATCACATGGAGCGTTTACCTTGGTCGGCGCGGTAATCCTGGTGCTCAGCACCCTGAACCTGTTCGATTCGGCGCAGGCGCCCGGGGTCGGCGTGGCGTTGTGGGCCATTGCTCTGGTGGTCGTCCTGCTGATTGCATTCGCGGCCACGGGGATCTACCTGGTGCTGCGCACGCGCGGTACCCCGGTGACCACCGGTCAGGAGGGACTGGTGGGCCGGCTCGCCGAGGTGCGCAAACGGCTGGACCCCGAAGGGATGGTGTTTGTCGAGGGGGCCCTGTGGCGGGCGATCAGCGAAAATGGGGAGGTAGAGCCGGGCGAATGGGTGCGCGTCACCGGCGTGTATGACCTGCGCTTGACGGTGCGGCGCCTGGTCGAAGAGCCGGGTCCCCTCGATCGGCTCACCGGCGAACAGTGAGGCTCGTCACAAAAATGGGGGAACCTTGTTCCCCCACACCCCCGTTTTCATCGGGCGGGATGGACGGCCAACATTAGTCCCTCGGAGAGGGGTATGGGGAAACCCGGTTTCCCCATACCCACCCGGTGGGAAGGTTTGGGGGGCGCAGCCCTCCCAGGAACGGGGGCGCTTCGCCAGGCCTCCTGGCCGCCGCGGGCGGGCAGGCGCAGCCCCCCGCGCCCCTCCACCGCGTACCTTCTACCTGTGTAGACAAGCGCAGTGTTAACCATCGCGCAAAGGAGAAATCCATGCAACTCGCCCTGCTGGCCTGTCTGGCCGTTCTGGCCTTTATCGCTTTAATGGTGCTGTTGTCGGCCATCAAGATCGTGCCCGAGTACGAGCGTGGGGTCATCTTTCGCCTGGGGCGCCTGATGGGCGCCCGTGGCCCCGGCCTGTTCCTGGTGATCCCCGTTTTTGAGCGCATGGTGCGCGTGGACACGCGGGTGATCACCATGGACGTGCCAGTTCAGGAGGTGATCACGCTTGATAACGTGACGATCAAGGTCAATGCCGTGCTCTATTTCCAGGTGATCAATCCGAACTGGGCTGTGACCAAGGTCATGGATTACATTCGCGCGACGATGCAGATTGCTCAGACCACGCTGCGCTCGGTGGTGGGCCAGGTTGAGCTTGACGAATTGCTGGCCCAGCGCGAAAAGATCAACCAGAAGCTCCAGCAGATCATTGATGAGCAGACGGAGCCCTGGGGCATTAAGGTGACGATCGTCGAAGTGAAAGACGTGGAACTGCCGCAGAACATGCAGCGGGCGATGGCGAAACAGGCCGAGGCGGAGCGTGAGAAACGCGCCAAACTGATCCACGCCGACGGTGAACTGCAGGCGAGCCGCACGCTGGCGCAGGCCGCAGAGGTGATCGCCAGCGAGCCGGTGTCGCTCCAGCTCCGCTACCTGCAGACGCTGACCGAGATTGCGGTGGAGAAGAACAGCACGATCATCTTCCCGCTGCCGGTGGAGACGCTCAAGCCCTTTATCGACGCCGTGAGCCGCCAGGCCTACAATGACGTTACGCCTGCGCCTGCCCCGTCACGGGGTGGAGAGCGGTGAGGCGAGAAGGCGGTTTTCCGCCGAGTGGAGCAGGGGGAAATCCGGGTTCCCCCCCACTTCCGCCCGCGGGCGGGGGTGGGGGGGCGCCCTCAAGCAGGGGGAGGGGGAAACCTGGTTTCCCCAGGCCCCTACAGATGCGGGCCGGAGGCCCGCACACCCGGTCCCCGGCCCCTGGAAGGGTTTGGGTGGGACCAGCCCTCCCAAGAAGTGTGTTCATCCTGTCGGTGTGCGGCGCAGCCGCATGAGCGGCTAACGTGAACATAAGCCCTCGGCGAGAGGGGTGGGGAAGCCGGGTTTCCCCATACCTCAGCGGACGCGGGCCGGAGGCCCGCGCACCCAGGCCCCGGCCCCTGGGAGGGTCTGGGAGGGTGAAGCCCTCCCAAGAACAACCTTATTTTCATTGCGGCGTTGTGCGGCGCAGCCGCATGGACTGCTAACGTAAACATAGGCTGCTCACCTACGCGCATGCGGCGCTGAACCCCCCCTCCTAACCTCCCCCCGCTGGGGGGAGGAGTCGGACTCCCTCCCCCCAGCGGGGGGAGGGCTGGGGAGGGGGGCCGTCACCTTGCCCGCGGAGACGCGACGCGGGCGGGCCGCCCGCGCTCCCAGGCGATGTTCATCGGGCGTTGTGCGGCGCAGCCGCATAGAGGGCTGAAATGAGATTACCCGACCGCGCGGGCCCTGGACTGGCTCACCAGATCGCGCAGGGTCTCGATCAGTTGATCCATGAAAAACGGTTTCGGCAGATAGGCATTGACCCCCAGGGCGCGGGCCTGGCGTCGCAGGTTGTCGGTGTCGTAGGCGGTGACCATGACGGTCGGAACCTTAGCGCCCCGGGCCTGCAACGCTTCAATGAGTTGCAGGCCGTTCATGCCGCGGAGGTTGTAGTCAGCCACAACGAGATCGAAGGGCTGTGCATCCCACAACTCCAGACCTTCCTCGGCGCCCAGCACCGTGACGAATTCATACGGGATGCCTAGCTCGGGCAGCGCCATCTCAATGATCCGCCCGATGTGGTGGTCATCTTCGACCAGAAGGATTCTCACCCGTTGGTTGTGCGCTGTCATCGGCTGCCTCCCCGCAGGCGCCATACCTGTCCCGGTCCCCTGCGCCATATCCCCGGGTTGGAGGCAGCGCAAGAATGGACGGTCTTTGCCCTCTGGCATGGTTTTGCTGTGCGGCCTTGTACCCTCATCATGCAGGGGAGGTGCGGAGGGCCTGGCCCTCGGTGATCCCCTTGTTCCGCCTGCGGTGGGGGTGCGCCCCGGCGCAGATAGCAGGAGTTTGCCACTGTGGGCGGAACGGGAGTTGCGGGGAGGCCAGGCCTTCCCACGCCCCTCAAACGGTGGCGTAAGCGTGAACCATGACTTTCATAAGTTTGGACATATATAATACCATGGGATCAAAAGCGAAAGCAAGTAAAAGAATCTTTACCGGCGCGCCGTCATATGGCTTTGACAGGTAACATGGCCGAATCTATAATGACTCCATGGGCTACAAAAGCTTCATCTGCTGCGATAGGAACGTTTATCTATGTTAGGTCTGACCACACGGCCACGTCTCGCCGTGGCGATGCTCTTCGCCTTCTACCTCTTTCTGTACCCCGGTTCGATTACGCTGGTCGCGCTGGATCGGGTGCCGGTCTGGGGCACCTGGATGGGGGGGGCGCTGCTCATCCTCCAGGGCGCGTTGATGGGTCTCTGGCTCATCGTAAACTTCGGGCAGTGGGGCGCTCTGGCCTCGCTGTGGGTGCTGTTCCTTTCGTGGCTGGTGGAGCATATCGGTGCGACCACCGGCTTTCCATTCGGAAGTTACAGTTACACCGACGTGCTGCAACCTCAGGTGTTCGGGGTGGTGCCGCTTGCCATTCCCTTTGCCTGGTTGCTGATCGTGACTGCCGCGACGGGGGTCGCCGAGCTGTTTCTCGATCGCGAAAGCCGCGCGCCGCGGGCGGAGCTGCGGGTTCGCGCGCCCCGCGTGCTGATTGCCACCGCCTTCGCGCTGCTCCTCGATGTCACCATCGAGCCCTTCGCGGTCCACATCAATCACTATTGGGTCTGGAGCGATAGTGACCCGAGCGCCTACTACGGCATTCCGGCCTCGAACTTTGTGGCCTGGTGGTTCACCAGTTTGCTCTTGAGCTGGGTGCTGGCCCTGCATCGGACGGGCGCGGTTCGCGCCGCGCGTTTCGGGCCGCGTCACGCCGCAGAGTTGTTCTGGCCCTGGTTGCCGTTGACGCTCTACCTGACCAATCTAACTATGTTCGTGGTCGTCAACCTGGCCCGCGGGCAGGTCATCGCGGCGCTGATCGGCAGCCTGATCTTGCTGGTCATTGCGGGCCGCATCGGCATCCCCTTGCTGGTGCGACGCCTGCGGGCCCGTACCGAGCATGAGCAGAGTGTTTCGTAGTGCTCGCGCCCGCGTGTAACCTGGAAGGTACCCCCATGGCGCTTTCCGTACCTGAGACAGGCTTTCGCCGGGCCACCGTTCGTAACTGTTCACATCTAGCGTGCAAATAGGCGCTCGAAGAGGGGTGTGGGGAAACCGGGTTTCCCCACGCCCCCGCCCGTGGGAGGGCCTGGCCCTCACGCAGGGGTATGGGGAAACCGGGTTTCCCCATACCCCTGCCCACGGAAGGGTCTGGGAGGGCAAAGCCCTCCCAGGAGAACCCTGTTATCCCCTTGCGGATGCGGGCCGGAGGCCCGCGCACCCAGGTCCCGCCCCCTGGAAGGGTTTGGGAGGGCGCAGCCCTCCCAGGAAGAACCTTTTTTCATCCCGTCGGGGTGCGGCGCAGCTGCATGGACGGCTGAGACGGGCTTTCGCCGGGCGTCCATTCCCGGTCGCCCCTGGGGGGCGGCGCGGAGGACCTTGCCCGCGGCGATCCCGTCGGTCCGCCCGCGGTGAGGGCGGGCCCCGGTGCAAAGGGTATGGATCCGCCGCCGCGGAGGGAACGAGGGGGGAGGCGCAGCCTCCTTGCCCCGCTAACGGGCGCGTAGGAGTAAATCTCCCCCGCGGGGCCTTATGTTCGCCTCGGGGGCGATTGCCCCGGCAACAGGCGCAAGACGCTGTCGAACAGTTCATCGATCCCGCGGCGCCCGCGGAGCAGCGGTTGAAAACGCTCGTAGCGCAGCGCCAGCACATCGTCGCGCAGAGCGTCGCAGGCATCGGTGAGCCGCCGGGTGATGTCGGCCAGGACGCCCTCAAGGTCCGACGGATTGGCCGCCCGGTAGGATGGCCCGATACGGATAAAGGCTTCCGGGAACTGCCGCCCGAGCAGTTCATAGCGCAGCGCCACCGGGCAGAGGTTGACGTCGCCCGCCTGCGCGATGATCCGCGCGATACCGGGATAGGTGACCAGCGGGCGGCGATCGTTGGGCACGATTTTACCCTGGGGGAAGATGAACAGCAAGCGGGGCCGGCGGCCGCCCCGCAGCAGCGCCGCGGCGTAAGCCTGGGAACGCCGGGCATCCTCCGGGTCGTCGCGGTTGACGCTGAAGGCGCCTGACCAGCGAAAGAAACGGTAGCGGCGCAGTTGCTTTTCTTCCATCAGCAGATGCGCGTCGAAGCGCCCGCGCAGCACTACCCGGTGGATGACATACATCAGGTAGCCGTCCCACCACGAGCTATGGTTCATGTACACGATCAGCGGGCCGTTGCGGGGATGCGGCAGCGGGCCATGGCTCTGGAGCCAGACCCGGTCGAAGTAGCGCCACAGCGACCAGCGGGCAAAGCACCGGTACAGCAGCTCGTCGAGAATGGGGTTCTTGGCGGCGGGTATCGCCGGGCGTGGTTCGTCGCCGGTGGGGAGGGGCGCAGGCGCCCTGGCCCCTTCTTGTGTGGTGGTGTTCATCTCGGCGTCCGGCCCCATGCGCTTGCCTGTCCGTGAAGGTAGGAGGAAGTGTTCATCTATCTCCTAACGTGAACATAGGCTCTCGAAGAGGGGTGTGGGGAAACCGGGTTTCCCCACGCCCCCGCCCCGCAGGGGAATGGGGAAACCCGGTTTCCCCATCCCCCTGCGTGAGGGCTGTGCCCCGCAAACCCTCCTACAGGCAGGGGCGTGGGGAGACTCCTCCACGCCCCTGCTCGGGGGCGCATTCTCAGGTTAGCGCGTGGGGATGGGCGAAGTGGGCGCGGCTGAAGGTGCTCCGGGCCAGTTGCACCGCTTCGGCCAGCAGGTCCTCCACATCGGTGCCGGCGCCGGCATAGAGTTCGCCGATATTCTCCGCGTCAAGCGCCTCGAGGGCATGGCGCACGGGCCAGAGGCCGTCGGTAGAACCGTCGCCAACGGCCACGAGGGCCACGAAGCGCCGGCGCGCAGGCAGTGGGGTCGCGGCGAGAGCTTCGAACAGCGCGCGCAGTCGTGGGGGCAGACCGCCGCCGGGCAGGGGAGTGACCACCAGGAGCACCTCGGCGTCGGCGATATCGGTGAGCAGGGGGGCCAGCAGCGGATCGTCGAACGAAGGTGCGTCGGCGCTGATCAGCACCTCGCCCAGGTAGGCGGCGCGCTTGACCGGCGGTAGGGCGGCGAGCATCGCGTCCAGGCACCTGCGGGCCGGGCCGCCGTCGTTGGCGCTGCCGCAAATGCCCAGGGTAAATAAATAGCCGTCGTGCATAGCTCTCAAGCGACCGAAGAGGCGACAAACGGTTCGAAATAGGCTTCGATGGCGCTGCGGGCGGCCTCGAGACTGGTGGATCGGTGCACGGCGGCCCGCAGGTGCGAGGCGTTGGGCAGGCTGACCACGAACTGGCCGATCAATTGCTTGATCTTGTTCAGCGCGAGACGGGCGGGCAATTCGGCCTGGCACAGCTCCAGATAGGTGAGCAGGAACTCCAGCTTATCGGCGGGGCCGGGCTGGAACACCGGCTCGCCACGGCGGAGCTGGGCGATCTGCAAAAAGATCCAGGGGTTCTCCATAGCGGCGCGCCCGATCATCACCCCATCGGCGCCACTGTCGCGCATACGGAGCAGGGCGTCTTCGGCGGTTTTCACGTCGCCGCTGCCGATCACCGGAATGCTGACGGCGCGCTTGACCGCGGCCACGCGGCTCCAGTCGGCGTGGCCCCTGTAGCCCTGCTCACGGGTGCGCGGGTGCAGGGCAATCGCCCCGACGCCGGCGTCCTCGGCGAGTTTCGCGGTTTCGATAAAGTTCAGGTTCTGCTCGTCCCACCCGGCGCGAAACTTCAGGGTCACGGGGATCTGCACGGCGGCCTTCACCGCCTTGAGCAGCCGGTGCATCTTCGGCAGGTCGCGCAGGAGCGAGGCGCCATGGCCGCCGCCAGTGACCTTTGGCGAGGGGCAGCCGCAGTTGATGTCGAGAATATCGGCGCCGAGTTGCTCGACCGTGCGCGCCGCGGCAGCAACCAGGTCGGGTTCGTTCCCTGAGAGTTGCATCGTCAGCGGGCGCTCCTCGGGCAGATAGTCGAGCAGATGGTGGCGCTTCAGCGCCCTGGGGGTGACGCTGGCGGCGTTGGTCATTTCGGTGCTGACCAGGCCGCACCCGCCCAGCCGCAGGATCATGCGCCGGAAGGTGCTGTCGGTCACGCCTGCCATTGGCGCCAGCGTGATGTTGGGGGCGACGCGGATGTGGTTGACGTAATATTCAGTTGGCAGCGCGGCGATGTCGGTCTGTGTCAGCATGTGCAATGGTCAGTGCCTGAGGTGAACATCGTTCGCAGGGTTTAGCCCCCCTCCCAGCCTCCCCCCGCTGGGGGGAGGAGCCGGGTTCCCGCCCCCGGCGGGGGAGGGTCAGGGAAGGGGCGGTCACCGTGCCCGCGGCGCCGGCGGGACGCCCGCGCTCCCAGTCATGGTCATCGCGGCGTGGTGCGCCATGCGCATGACCGTCTCACGTGAACATACGCCCTCGGCGAGGGGGGTGGGGCAACCAGGTTTCCCCATGCCCCCACCCCGCAGGGGTATGGGGCAACCGGGTTTCCCCATGCCCCCACCCGGTGGGAGGGTCTGGGAGGGCTGCGCCCTCCCAGGAACAACCGTATGTTCATTGCGGCGTTGTGCGGCGGAGCCGCATGGACGGCTGGCGTGAACATGGGGGAACCTGGTTCCCCCATACCCCCGTTTGCATTGGGCGGTGTGCCGCCCGGGGGCATGGACGGCTGACATAAACATAGTCCCTCGGAAAGGGGTGTGGGGCAACCGGGTTTCCCCATCCCCCCACCCGCGGGAGGGTTTGGGAGGGCTGCGCCCTCCCAGGAAGAACCTTTTTTCATCCCGTCGGGATGCGGCGCAGCCGCATGGACGGCTGACGATATATGTGAAAGAATTATACCATAAGCCGCGGCGCGTGGGATGAGAGGCGGTCCAGCCCTGTCGGGTGTGGCAACGAGGCGCGCCAATCCGCAGCGGCGCACGCTTATCGCCGCGCCTGGCGGGTTGTTTTCGGATTTGCGCCGGCCCCGAACCTCTTGACGGACGCGCCGCGCCGTCGTACAGTATGCGCGAGTCCCCTGGAACGGAGGCCGACAATGATGACGGCAGACGATCCTGCTGATGAACGCGATCAGCAACTCGCGTTACTCTGCAAGGCGCTGGGCAATCCGGTGCGCGTGTCGATCTTGCGCTATGTGCTCCAGCACCCCGATTGCATCGGAAACGAGATCCTCCTGCACCTGCCCGAAGATGGCCCGCACGCTCAGTCTACGCTATCGCAGCACCTCCGGCTCCTGCGTGAGGTCGGCTTGCTCGATAGCTACTCCGACGGCGCGGCGGTCTGCTATCGGGTCAACAGCGAGCGCATGGCATGGCTGCGCGACCAGATCGGGGCCATGGCGTAGAGGAGCATGGTCTTCCTAAACCCTTCTAACCGGCCTGGGTGCGCGGGCCTCCGGCCCGCATCCGCAATGGGATAAAAGGGTTCTCCTGGGAGGGCTTTGCCCTCCCAAACCCGCCCGCGGGCGGGGGTGTGGGGAAACCCGGTTTTCCCACATCCCTCTCCGAGGGACTATGTTCACATCAGCCGTCCATGCGGCTCCGCCGCACACGAACAGGATGAACATAGGTTCTTCTTGGGAGGGCGTAGCCCTCCCAAACCCTCCCACCGGGCAGGGGCATGGGGAAACCAGGTTTCCCCATACCCCTGCTTGAGGGCCAGGCCCTCCCGCGGGCAGGGGCGTGGGGAAACCTGGTTTCCCCACACTCCTGCTCCAGCAGCCTATTTTCACGTGAGGAGATGCTCCCAAGATGCGACTGAGCGAAGACAAGGTGCGGCGCATCGCCGAACGGTTGCACGACGAACTGGCCCAGAAGGGCCTGCTGGAGTACCGCGAGGCCCCCGGCGCCCGGCCCGGCGCGGGGCGCGCGGCGCGGGTGAAGGCGATCTACGACTTCATCGTGGCCGATCTGCGCCGCGAGGAGGAGATCGACGCCGAGGTGGAGAAGATCCTGGCCTCGTACAGCCGCGATATCAAGGGTACCGAACGCGATATCCTCTTCCGCAAACATAAGGAAGAGATTGCCCGCAAGCGTGGCTATATTCTCTGAGGCGACCATCGTTCGCAGGGTTCAGCCCCCCTCCCAGCCTCCCCCCGCTGGGGGGAGGAGCCGGGTTCCCCACAGGCGCGAACTTAACAGGCGAGGGCTTCCTGAAGCGGCAAAATGGGAGGGTACGCTCACAGAATCGTCCCAGAAAGCCCATCGAAAGCTGTGCCCCCCGGGCTGTATCACGCTCTGGCAAGCCGTCTGTGGCTTCACAGAGCCACACGCTTATGTTCGCGCCTATAGCCGGGTGCCCGCCCCCAGCGGGGGAGGGTCAGGGCAGGGGCGGTCATCGTGCTCGCGGCGCCGTGGCGCGGGTGGGACGCCCGCGCTCCCAGGTCATGTTGATTGGGCGTTGTGTGCCATGCGCATGACCGTCTCACGTGAACATAGGCTGCTGGAGCAGGGGTGTGGGGAAACCCGGTTTCCCCGCGCCCCCGCCCCGCAGGGGCATGGGGAAACCGGGTTTCCCCATCCCTCCGCCCGCGGGAGGGTTTGGGAGGGCTGCGCCCTTACGCAGGAGTATGGGGAAACCCGGTTTCCCCACGTCCCCGCCCGCGGGAGGACCTGGCCCTCACGCAGGGGTACGGGGGAACCTGGTTCCCCCATACCCCCGCCCCCGGGAGGGTCTGGGAGGGCGCAGCCCTCCCAGGAAGAACCTTTTTTCATCCCGTCGGGGCGCGGCGCGAGCCACATGGACGGCTGGGCGGGCCAAGCCCGCCCAGGAACAGCACTCAGCGCCACCCTCTGGCGCGTGTCAGTTCGTTCCCCAGCAATCCGAGCAGCACCTGCCCGTTGTGCTCCTCGAAGCGCGCCCGCTCGAACCACTGCACGGTGCGGAAGACGCCAGGCGCGATTTCCTCAACCTGGGGCGGCGAGATGGGTTGGCCGAAGAGCGCCAGGCTCTCGGCGAAGCTGTGGCCCCGCGCTCCATCGAACTCCAGCCCGTTGGCCCGCCAGTACCCCAGGAATGGCTCACAGAGCGTATGGCCGGTGGCCTCGAAGGTCAGACAGCCGGGCTGGACCGCCCCTCGCGGGAAGGTGTTCCAGTCGCGTCCGGTGGCCCGTAGCACCTCATCGCCGATGCGCGAGAGCAGCACATCGTAGGGCGCGGGGTTTTCGGGGCGCAACTCGAAGCGGTGGCGCTCGAAGTACTGCACGGTGTAGGCGCGCCCGTCGCTTCCCGCCTCGATCAGTTCTTCGCTGATCGGAAACCCGAAGATCGGTAGGCCGCCGTAACGCTCCCAGTAGCGCAAGAATGCGCCGCGCAGCGTGTGGCTGGTTTCGGGGAAGTAGCGCACCCCGGGGGTGTTGACGGGCGGCGCCGGGCGGAAGGCCTCGCCGGGGGTGGCAAGTGGCGACGGTGCCGGCTCAGGTTGCGGCGCGGGCGGCGCGTTGAGCGGGCAGCCGGTGTACACTGGCACCAGTTGCACCGCCCGAAAGGCGTTCAGGCGGCCCCAGCCATATTCCGGGTCCTTGCCGGGAGGCCCCTTGTCGTCGGCGCTGGCTTTGAGGATGCAGCCCACATCGGCCTGGCCCAGGTCGGGTCGCTGGGTGAGCACCAGGGCCGCCGCCGCGGCCACGTAGGGGCTGGAGAAAGAGGTGCCGTTCGGCGGGCCGTAGCGCCCGCCGGGCAGCGTCGTCCACAGGCCCACGCCGGGGGCGGCCAGGTCGAGGTAGTCGCCGGTGTTGGAGAAGCCGGTGACGCTATCGTCATTCGCGGTGGCTCCGACGGCGATGACGTTGGGGTAGGCCGCCGGGTAGGTGACGGGGTTGCCGGCCTGCCGCTCGTTGCCTGAGGCAGCCACCAGGACGACCCCGCGCCCGGCGGCGTAGTCTACGGCCTCGCGCAGCAAGCGGCTGTCGCCTTCGCCGCCGAGGCTCATGTTGATCACCCGCGCGCCATTTTCGGTGGCCCAGAAGATGCCGATGGCCAGACTGGCGTCGTTGCCCACACCCCGGGCGTCAACGACCTTGACCGGCAGGAGGCGACACTCCCAGCAGAGACCGGCTATGCCGGCGTTGTTGTCGGTGTTGGCGGCGATCAGCCCGGCCACGGCGGTACCGTGGCCGTTGTCGTCGCGGGTATTGGCGCTGCTATTGAGGGCGTTGTAGCCGGGCAGCACCTTGCCCGCCAGGTCGGGATGCTCGGCGTCTACGCCGCTGTCGAGCACCGCCACAACGATTGGCCCGCCGGTGGTGATCGTCCAGGCCTCGGGGGCCTGGATGGTGCGCAGCCCCCATTGTTCGGGAAAAGCCGGATCGTTGGGCGCGCGGCTGATCCGGCGGACGCGGTTAGGCTCGGCGTAGGCGACGCCCGGCGTGGCCGTGAGGCGGGCGACGGCAGTCTCCAGGTCGGTCGTGGCGGGGAGGCGCAAACGGTAGATCGGCGCATCGGGCGCGAGTGGCTCGGCGGCGGAGACGCGGAGGGCGGCGAGGCTGCCGGCCAGTTCCGCTGTGGTCAGGGTGGCGCCGGGGCGTAGCCGCACGATGACCTCGCCAGCCATCAGCGCCTCGGCAGTCCTGGCGGAAACGGGGCGTGCAGCAAGGGGGACGATCAGCAGCAACAGGGCCAGGAGGGCCCTGATGGCGAGATGACGCACAGTGGGTTTCCTTTCACGATACAGCATAGTACTACAGTTGTATTTCGGCAGATGACCCGTTTCCGTCGGGCTGAAAGCCCTCGGCTAGCGCTTGCGAAGGCCACCTCCGTGGCCTGTGTAGCCCACGAAGGTGGGCTTTGCCCCCCGTAGCCGAGGGCTTTCAGCCCGACGGGGAGCGCACCTACAACTGTAGTAATAGGCGCGGCGCAGCCGCATACTACCGGGGTGCGAAAGGGCGTTATTGGCGGGAGAAGTTCTCCGGATTGTTGACGACAGCGCGTCAACAACACTATTGTACCTGCTTCGCCGCCTGAGAGGAGGGGTTTAAGGGCGGATAGAATGTCTGGGCGCCGATGGGCGCTATGGCGTTGGGATGCGCTGATTGGCCTCCGTCTCTGGCGCTTCCCTATCCCCCTGCTTGAGAGTTGCGCGCTCCCACGCTCTCCCGCGGGCGGGGATGTGGGGAACCCGGGTTCCCCAGACCCCTGCGGGCGGGCGGCGCCCGCCCACACCCTCCCATCGAGTGGGGGTGTGGGTAAACCCGGTTTCCCCACACCCTTCTTCGAGGGCCGAAGTTCACCTCAGCCGTCCATGCGGCTGCGCCGCACAACGCCGTAATGAACATAAGGTTATTCTTGGGAGGGCGTAGCCCTCCCAAACCCTCCCAGGGGCCGGGGCCTGGGTGCGCGGGCCTTCGGCCCGCGTCCGCTGAGGTATGGGGAAACCCGGGTTCCCCATCCCCCTCGCCGAGGGCGTATGTTCACGTTAGCCGTCCATGCGACTCGCGCACAACGCCCGATGAACATCGCCTGGGAGCGCGGGCGGGACGCCCGCGTCGCGTCTCCGCGGGCAAGGTGACGGCCCCCCTCCCCAGCCCTCCCCCCGCTGGGGGGAGGGAGTCCGGCTCCTGCCCCCAGCGGGGGGAGGTTAGGAGGGGGGGCAGCGCTGCATGCGCGTAGGTGAGCAGCCTATGTTCACGTTAGCCGTCCATGCGGCTGCGCCGCACCACGCCGCGATGAACCTACGGTTGTTCCTGGGAGGGCGCAGCCCTCCCAGACCCTCCCGCGGGTGGGGGAATGGGGAAACCCGGTTTCCCCATGCCCCTGCGGGGCGGGGGGGTGGGGAAACCCGGTTTCCCCACCCCCCTCTTCGAGAGCCTATGTTCACATTAGGTCTGAACAGGTGCCCGGAACGCCTCGCTTTGCGCTTCTGCGAAGCGGGCTGTATAATCGCTACGGCGCCCGCGATAGAACCAGGGCAAGCTATGTCCTTACGCACCCTGCAAGGCAAACTCCTCGCCTCACTCCTGCTTGGCCTGGCAGTCGTGATCGTCATGGGCCTGGTCAGCGATGCCAGGGCAGTCTGGCGCGATCTGGGCGCGTTTCGCTGGGCCTGGCTGCCGCTCATCCTCGCTCTCACCGCCCTTAACTACCTGCTGCGCTGGCTGAAGTGGGAGTACTACCTGCGCCGGCTGGGTCTGGGCCACGGGGTCGGTCGCATGGATAGCGGCTTGATCTTCACCGCCGGTCTGGTGATGTCGGTTACCCCCGGCAAGCTCGGGGAGGTGTTCAAGTCGGTGCTGCTCAAACGGGTGAACGGTACGGCGGTGAGCCGCTCGGCCCCGGTGGTGCTCGCCGAACGGCTCACCGACGGCCTGGCGATGCTGCTGCTGATGGCCGCCGGTCTGATGCTCTATCCTCCGGCGCGGTTTGCCTTTGTGGTGCTGGTGGTGGCGGCATGTGGCGGAATCCTCGCGCTCCAGCACCGCCGCCTTGCCCTGGGGTTCATCGACGGCACGGCCCGGTTGCCCTTCGGTTCGAAGATCGCCCCCCGCTTGCACACGATGTATGCCAGCACGCAGCAGGTGCTGGAATGGCGTGTCTTGCTGGTTGCCACGCTGATCAGCGTTGTTTCGTGGGGCTGCGAATGTCTGGCTTTCTATTTTGTGCTGGTCGGCGTCGGCGCGGCGGACGCGCCCCTGTTGCTCTTGCAGGCGACCTTTATCTTCGCCGCGAGCACGCTGTTCGGGCTGGTCTCCTTCCTGCCGGGTGGCCTGGGAGTGAGCGAGGCGAGCAGTGTGGGCTTGCTGGTGGCGATCGTCGGTCTGGCCGCCAGCACCGCTACCACGGCGACAATGATCATCCGCTTTTGCACCCTGTGGTTCGGCGTCTTGCTGGGGGTGATCGCCCTGGCCTGGTTTGGTCGCCGCTACCGCATGGACGAGCGCGGCGAAGCCGCGCGGGAAACAGTGGAGGAGGCAGGGGTCAAGATTTGAGCCGTGGGTTGCATCCATGCGCAGAAGCCTGCTTTCTCCGCCCCCTGCCCGGGGGCGTGGGAGGGCGCAACCCTCCTTTTTTCCATCCCACCAACGTGAACATACGCCCTCGGCGAGGGGTGTGGGGAAACCGGGTTTCCCCAC
>Ga0272446_1001104_pt1 | contig 40337 bp, 28 predicted proteins | sample YNPCB0061_FD_194587 | JGI IMG/M metagenome (GOLD analysis project Ga0272446, IMG submission 194587) | Hot spring microbial mat communities from Yellowstone National Park, WY, United States - YNP-CB-006-1 | ecosystem: Environmental > Aquatic > Thermal springs > Hot (42-90C) > Sediment | place...
TTCCGCGTGCACCGGCCCGCCCACAACCTCGACCGCTGCCGCACCCAGTTCAAACTGGTCCGCTCGATCATGGAACAAGAGGCCGCCATGCAACGATTCGTGGACAGCCTCTGAGCTACCGCCCGCGTCCATGAACTCCCGCGAAAGCCTCTGCCGCCGCCTGACCGACCCGGGCCTCATCGCCGTGGTCCGCGCCCGCCGCGCAGACCAGGTGCCGCCCCTGGCCGAAGCCCTCGTGGCCGGGGGCATCACCGCCATCGAGGTCACGTTCACCACGCCGGACGCCTGCGCCGCCATCGCCGCCACCGCCGCCCGGCTCGGCCCGCGCGGACTGGTGGGCGCGGGCACGGTGTTGACGGAGGCCCAGTGCCGGGACGCCCTGGCGGCCGGGGCCCAATTCGTGGTCAGCCCCATCGCCCGCGGCGAACTGGTGCCGCTGGCGCACGCCGCGGGCAAACCGGTCATGCTCGGCGCCTGCACGCCCACCGAGGCGCAACGGGTCCACGAAGCCGGCGCGGATTTTGTGAAGCTCTTTCCGGCCGACACCCTCGGGCCCGCCTTCATCAAGGCACTGCGCGCGCCCCTGCCCCACCTCAAAATCGTGCCCACCGGCGGGGTGGACCTGCGCACCCTGGCCGATTTCATGCGCGCCGGTTGCGTGGCGGTGGGCGTGGGCTCTTCGCTCCTCACCGCCGACATCCTGGCCCGCGAGGACTGGTCCGCGTTGACCGACCTGGCCCGGCAATACGTGGCCGCCATGGCCGCCGCCCGGGCAAGCCGGTGAAAGGCACAAGGAACGAGGTCCGTCCGCGCCCATGCCCGTCAGCCGGCCCGGCGGAGCGGCGCGGTCATGATTGCCACGCCCGACCACTGGCATTCGCTCATGGCCAAGACAGCCGCCCAAGCGGGCAAGGACCTGTATTGCGAGAAACCGATGGGCGTCTCGCTGCAGGACGGCCAGGCAATCCGGGATGCGGTCCGCAAGCACAAGCGTGTGTTCCAGGCCGGCACCTGGCAACGGTCTGACCGCAACTTCCGGTTTGCCTGCGAACTGGCCTGCAATGGCTACCTCGGAAAGATCCACACCGTCGAGGTGGCCACCGACGGGACCAAATTCACCGCCGGCTACAAAGGGCCCCGCAACCCCCAACCGCCACCGGAGGTGCCGCGGGGGTTCGATTGGATCATGTGGCGGGGTCCGGCCCAGCAGCACCCCTACCATCCGGCGCGCCACAGCGCCGACTGGTTCATGATTTCTGATTACTCCCGCGGCTGGACGGTGAACTGGGGCGTCCATCATCTCGACATCGCCCTGTGGGGCTGCCCGGAGTTGAGCACCGAACCCTTTGAAATCGAAAGCCGCGTGACCTGGCGCAACGAAGGTTTCACCGACACCGTGTATGAGTGGGACGCGACCTACACCTACGCCAACGGTTTGAAGCTGGTCTTCAAGGACCAGAAGAAACTGCCCACGGGCTGCCGGTTCATCGGGGACAAAGGCTGGGTGCGGGTGGATCGCCAATGGGCCGGTCATCCCGGCTTGGTGGCTTCGGAGGATTCGCTCCTCGAAATCAAGCTTCGCCCGGACGATTTGCGCCTTTACCATTCCCGGCACCGCGTCGCGAATTTTCTGGAATGCGTGCGCTCGCGCAAAGACCCGGTCTCGGATGTGGATGCCACCCACATCGCATCCTACTTGGGACAGCTGACCGAGGTCGCCGGGCGGATGGATCAGAAACCCCAGTGGGATCCCAGGAACGAGCAGTTCATCGGCAACGACGAGGCCAATCAACGGCTGCGGCGCAAGATGCACAACGGGTGGAAACTTTGAACCTGACGATCCCCTCGCCTCCGATTACTGACGGGGTAAGTCATGGCCACCCCTAGGTCAAGTCTCAATAAGCACACCGCGGCGGAACTCTGGTGCAGACAGCGGGGGCTGAAAGGCACGATGGCCACGGCGGGGCACCCCAGGTCGCGGCAAGTGGGAGCCCATGGCAGTCAGCGAGAAACTTCCGCCACTCCAGCGCGCACCCAGCGCTGCGGACCCGTGGCGGAAAGGGTCAGTTCCGGGCCGGTCTGGTCGGGAACCGGTTCCCAAGCACCGCTGTCGCCACGCGTTTCCCAACGCAGCGGCCCCGTCGGACCGCGCGCGGTGACCACGATTTCACCCGGCCCGCCCGGCCGCGAGTCGAGGAAGAACGGCAGCCCCGCCACCGCCAGCGTGGCGTCGTAACGACCCAATAGCAGACGGTCGTTGCCCGGCGTGAAGGCCATCGCAAAGCACGCGCGCCCCACTTCCCGCGTGTAGCGAATCACCCGTTCGGGGCGGTCCAGCCGCCACAGCTCGAGGCCCACGTCGCCCAGGGAAAGCAGCAGCCCCGAGCGGTCCGGCAACCAGAGGGCGCGGACAAGGTTGGCGCCGTCCAGCGCCATGGTTTGATCGTACTCGAGCTCGCCCGTGGCGACGTTCCAGCGCGTCACTCGACCCGCCGAACTCAGCAGCCAGAGCCGCGTGCCCCCATCGTGCCACTCCAGTAAACCTGAGTATTCCGACGCGAGGGTCAGGAGAACCTGACCACTTTCCACGCCCCAGACGCGCACGGAGCGGTCGGACAACACCCCTGCCAGCCGCCGGCCGTCGGGGGAAAGGCGCAGCGCCCGCAACCAGTCGTTGCGCGCCAGTTCGAAACTCCGCTCGACGGTCCAATCCGCCGTCCGGATCACGAAGGGCCCGCCCTCACGGGGTTGGGCGGCCAGCCGGTCACCGTCGGCGGAGAGTTCAAGCCGCTCGAGCCCGGACCGGGGGATGGGCACGCTGCGCACCAAAGTGGCCTCCGGCAAATGGTGTACGCTCAGCGTGGCCCCGGCGCCTTCGGTCACGAGCCATTCCCCGGAAGGCGCGAGCGCCAACGCACGGCCATTACTCCCCGGCTTCCACGCGGCCCGACGCTCCCCGCTGGCGAGGTCAAACAACGCCATGTGCCCCAGCCCGGTGCCCACTGCCACGAGACCGTTGGTGGACACGCTCAGTGCGTACACCACCGAGGGCAGGGCAGTCAGGTCTTCCGGGCCGAGCCGGTCCTCCAAATCCCAAAGGCTGATGCCGCGGTTGTGCGCCGCCGCCAGCGTGCGCCCGTCGGGCGAGATCGCCAGTCCGGTGACGATGTCCGCCAAGCCGGGCAGGGTGAATTCGAGCGCGCCATCTGCCGTGCGCCACACCGACACGGGGAGATCGCGCTGGGTGCCGACGAGACGGGTCGCATCGGTTGTGAACACCAGGTGCTGGGGAGCCGCGCCGTCGGTGAGAATCTCCCGCCAGGTCTCGCCGGTGCGGGCATCCAACACGAGCACCCGATTGGTTTCGCCGAAGGCCACCCACCGCCGGTCGGCGCTGAGCACAGGCCCGCTCTGAGCTTCGCCGGTTCGCTCCCAAACCAGAGCTGGCGGCTCGAGCCGGGCGCGAAACACCCCCTTGAAGTCTGTGGCCACAAACTCGTTGCTGGTGACCAGCGTTCCCCACCAACCGCCCGGCGCCTGGGGTCGCAGGACTTGAATCTGGAGCGGTGGCAGCGCTTCGCCACTCGGAACGTGCCAGCGAAAAATCCGACCGTCTCCCGCTGCCCCCAGCAACCACTCGCCCTCCGGCGAGGCGCTGAGGGACATCGGCGGCAGATTGGTGTCCACAAGCGGAAGCCGTCGCAACTCACGTCCCTCCGATAACTCACGGAGGATCAACGCGCGGTCCGGGTACCAGCTCACCGTGGCCGCCCACGCCTCGCCCGGGCCGAGGGCGATGACATCCTCACCGACACGTGGCGTTGACAATGTCCGCTTCAATCGCCGGATGGAGACATCCCACCGCTTCAAGCCGGCGCCCGCTGAGAGCAACTGGCCGTCGGCCAGAAATTGCACCGCCGCCGCGCCGAACGGATGCCCGCCGGCCAGCCAGTAGAGGTGCGGGCTTTGGCCTTCGTGGGCGTTGATTGCGTCGCCGAAGGCCAGCCAGCCCGTCAGCATGAACCCGAACCACAATCTTGCTTTCACTTCAGTCTCCCCGCGTGCGAGCGGACCACGTTCGGTCCAACCAAACATGGCCGTGCGCAACCAGCGCGAGCCCGCGGTGTTCCGCCGTCCGCAGTACTCCGCCGTCCGGGGCGAATGAGGGCATACCCTGAACCAGGGCGTCGCACAAGCTCGGCTTGACCGCTCGGACGCCCGGCGGTGCGTCCGGAACTTGTCGGTGCGTTGGCGCGGACGGTCATGGCCGGTAGAGCCGAGCGGTGTCCCGTCTGCACCGGTGGCAATGCAGCGCCACACTCCCCGGGTCCGGGACTCCGCGTTTACAGGCTGACGGGCCGACCGCTATGCGGTTAACGCCCGTGCCTGGCCCGGCGATGCGACGCGGTCACGGCTTGCCGGCGCCGCGCGGCCGGTTTTAGATGCGCGCCATGCCCGTTCCGCGTCCTGTTTGGCCCGTGCTGGCCGCGCTGTTGGGTGTGGCGCTGGCCGGTTGCCGCACCCTACCCAAGGAGCCGGCCGTGACGCTCCGCCCGGCGCCGCCCGTGTTCTTCCCGGGCGCGGACCGCAAGGCGCCAAATCAACCGGGCGAGACCGACAGCAACAGCCCGCTGCACTGGAGCGGCGACACGCTCTACGTGTTCAACTCCGCCGGGCATCCCTGGCGGGCCGGCGGACCGGACCTCTTCGGCCTCGGGCAGACCTACCTCCGCACCGAGTACCACAACCAGACCAACGGCGGGCGCTGGATCGAAGCCACCTGGAAGGCCGCGGACGGCACCTTGTACGGCTGGTACCACTTCGAGCCGACGGGGCTGTGTCCCGGCACCCACCTCACCGCCCCGCGCATCGGGGCCGCGCGGTCCCGGGACGACGGCGCGCACTGGGAAGACCTCGGCATTGTGCTCGAAGCGCCGCCCGGCACCCTCAACTGCGGCACGCGCAACTTTTACTTCGCCGGCGGTCACGGCGATTTCTGCGTGGTGCTCGACCGGCGCCAGCGCTGGCTTTACTTCGTTTTCAGCACCTACACCGGCCCCGCGGCCGAGCAGGGCGTGGCCGTGGCCCGAATGCGCTGGGCCGACCGCGAGGCGCCGGTGGGCCGGGTCTGGAAATGGCACGCCGGCGCCTGGACCGAGCCGGGGTTGGGCGGCCGCGCCACGCCCATTTTCCCGGCCCGTGTGGACTGGCACCGCGAGGATGCTGACGCCTTCTGGGGACCGGCCATCCACTGGAACCACCACCTGCGCCGGTACGTGATGCTTCTGAACCGGGCGCGGGATTCCCATTGGACCCAGGAAGGCGTGTACGTCTCGTTCAACGCCGATCTCTCCAACCCGCGCGGCTGGTCGCCGCCGCGCAAAATCCTGGGCGAACTGTCCGCCCAAGGTTGGTACCCGCAGGTGGTCGGCCCGGACACCGCCCGGCGCGAGACCGACAAGCTGGCCGGGCGCGTGGCGCGCCTGTTCGTGCGCGGGCAATCCCGCTGGGAAATCGTCTTCGACCGCTGAGCCGACAGGGCGCCATGTTCCCGCGGGGGGACGGGCAACTTGCTCCCTGCACCCGCGCGACGGCAGCGGCCTTTGGCCAACGAAACGGCGGACACACGGTCGCTGCCCGCAGACCCGGCCCCGGTTCCACGCTGCGAAAAAAACGCTTGTGCCCGGGACGCGGGCCGCGCAACTTGGTCAGCGTCTTATGGACGCAATCACGCATTGGTCCGTGCTTTTAACCACGGCGGTCGGGCTGCTCCCATTGACGGCCGCCGCGCGGTCTTTCCGCGTTTCCCAACTCCCCAACGGCAACGTGTTCAGTTGTGCCAACTGCCACGTCAATCCCTCGGGCGGAGGCACCCGCAATCCATTCGGCAAGGCGGTCGAGGCCATCACCGGCACGTCCAGCCGCGCGTTCTGGAGCCCCACGCTGGCCGCGCTGGATTCGGACGGGGACGGCTTCAGCAACGGCACCGAGCTGGGCGACCCGGAGGGCGATTTCACCGTGATCCCCGGCTGGAAGGTGACCAACCCCGGCAACGCCGCCAGCAAGCCGGTCGAGAACCAACCGCCGCAATTCACCTCCACCCCCCTCACCGCCGCCTTTCAGGGCGAGCCGTACCAGTACACCGCCACGGCCAGTGACCCCGAAAACACTGCGCTGACCTTCAGCAAGGTGGCCGGACCGGACTGGCTGAGCGTCTCGCCCACCGGCCTGGTCTCGGGCACGCCGCCGGACCTGACTTTTGGCGAGTTCACGGTGACCGTGCGGGTGACGGACAGCGGTTCGCCGGCGAAGTCCGCGGACCAGACCTTCACCCTCACGGTAGTGGCCCGCTTCACAGGCTGGCAGGCGCTGCATTTCAACCTGCCCGCCGAAGCCAATCTGGCCGGGCCGCTGGCGGACCCGGATGCCGACGGCCTGCCGAACTTCATCGAATACGCCCTGCGCCGAAACCCGCGCGCGGCCGACGCGCCTCCGAGCATCCGGCCCGTCTTCGGCCCGGACGGCGAAATCAGCTTCACCGTGGCGGTGCGCCGGGACGACCCGAAGTTGCGGGTGCGCCTCGAGGCCGCCAGCGAGGTGGACTTTGCCGCGCCCGTGCCGGGAAACCTGGTGGAAACCACCCCCGGCGATGGCGGGATGCAGACGCTGCGGTTCACCGACCCGGTCAAAGTGCCCGCCGTCGGCAGCCGGCGTTTCTGGCGGTTGAAGTTCGAGCTGCTGCCCTGAGCCCCCGGAGCCAAGCGGCCGCGACCCGCGCGGTTTTCGCCCAACCCAAACCGCAAGCCAACGCGCCCGAGGATTTCCCAAGTCCCGGGCGCGTTCTGCTTGCCCCCGCAAGCGCCGCGCGCCTCACTCGAAGCGCTTGCTCAGCCACGCAAAGACGCCGTGCGCGGTGTAATCGCCCGCCCCGCCGCGGGTGGGTTCTGCGTGCTGGAAAAAGCCGTACTGGAGGCTGGCCTCGAGGCCGTGGGCGAACAGGCGCTTGACGCCCGCCAACAGGCGGTGGCGGTCAAACACGATGCCCAGCGGGAGGCCCTCGGCCAGTTGGCCCGGGTCGTAATCGGCCCGGGCAAAGGCGTGACTGGCGATCAATTCAGTGCGCGCGTCCAGGGCGTAACTGAGGCTGGTCAGGAGCGTGTAAATCTGCCCGGCGTAGGGCGCCACCGCGGCCGTGGCCAGCCCGGTGCGCGTCTCGGCGTCGCTCACCGAGAGGGTCACGTGCGCCAGCAGCCGGCGCACCGGGGTGAGGCTGGCGCTGAAGCTGTACACGTACGCGCGGTGCTCGCCGGCGCGCAGGCGGCCGCCCGGCAAAACCTCGCCGCTCAGCGGGTCGAGCGCCGGGTCGGTCTGCGAATCGTAGCGGGTGGTCAGGTACTGGTACTTGAGGCTCGCCTTGACCCAGGTGGCGACGCGCCAAACCACGCGGGCGTTGACCTCGTCGGTGGCGATTGCCCGCGCCCGGATGAAGTCCGGGTAGCCGTTGCCGGGCTGCGGGGAGGCGTCCAGGTCGCGCCCGGGCAAAAAGTCGGTTTCGCTGGCGCGGTGGCGATAACCGGCATCGAAGGCCAGGCGCGTCCAGGGGGAAACCGTGGCCCCGGCCCGCACGTCCCACAGGTCAGCCCGGGCGTCGGTATCCCGCAGGAAATCGCGCGCGCCGAAGTCCTCCCCGACCGCCTGGCGCTCGAACTGCCCGTAGTCCTCCTGCTGCAAGCGCGCCTCGGCGTGCAGGACCGTGTACGGAATGCGCGTAAAGCGCAGCCCGGCGTGCTCGGTCAGCGCGAAGCGGTCCAGGTTCGCTTCCAGCCGCGAGGGGAACTCGCCCAGGCTGGCGTTGCCGAAACCCTCCTGGCGGGTCCAGTCCGCCTGCACGCCGGCCGAGAGGGTGAGCGCCTGCCACGGGCCGACCTGGCCGTTGGCGTTGAAGACGTGGGCCTCGCGCCGCAGGATGATTTCGCGCGCCACCTCGCCCACAAACGGCCCCAACGACGGGTCGGCGGGGATAAAACTTTCGCTGCTGAACCCGGCCTCGCCGTCCAGGTTCGAGTACAGGTAGCCGCCGCTCAACAGGAGCCAGTCCCGCACCGGTTTTTCCAGGCGCAGCAGGTTCGCGCCGGTGAAGGACCGGAAAGTCTCGCGCAGGCGCGTCACGCTGTCCGGCAACGCCTGGCCGAGCGTGAAGCTGTCCACGTTCTCCCGCCGGGTGCGCAGATCGGTCCACGTGCCGCGGAAATCGTCCTCGACCTCGAGGCCCCGGACCGTGTGGCGGACGTTGAAGCGCAGCTCGTGCTCCTGCTCGTCCACGCGCTTGGCCGCCGGGGAGATGGCCCGGGACTCGAACGTCGCCGGGTCGGTCACCAACCCCCACTGGAGCGTGGCGCGGTCGCCGGCGCGGAACCGGGTCTCGTAGCCGAGCGTCAACCGCGGCAGGTCCGGCTTCGCCAGCCCCGCCTCGAACCACGCGCGGCCCACGTCCAGGTGCAGGTCCCGGCCCAGCGCGAGCGCCGGGGCGTCGAACGGCGCGTGAAACCCGCCCGTGTCGTCAAACCAGCGCCGGTACTGCTGATAGCCGCCGCGCAGAAAACCCAGGTCGCGCTGCTCGTAACCGAGCTCGAGCGCGTAATCCTCCGCGCCAAACCCCAGCCGGGTCTCCGCCGTGAAGCGGCCGTCCCGGCCCACCGGCTCCTGCCATTCGATCCGCTCGAAGCCGCCGGAAGCGCCCTCCGGCCGCCAGTGGTGCTCGCGAAACGCCGCCGCGTTGCCCTCCACCCCAATCCAGGCAAACGCCGCGGTCGCGCGGAGCACGCGGGACTCCGGCGGGCGGGCGGCCGACTCCGGGTACGGCGCGCCCTGGTCCACCCACGCGCGCAGCAGGGCCACCTGCTCGGGCGTGAGCGGTTCGCCCTTGCCCGGCGGCGGCATCTCGAGGTCCTCGACCAGCCGGGCCACGTAATGGATCAACGGACTGCGGGCGCTATCGCCCGGGAGAATGGCCACGCCCAACGCGCCGCCGCGCAGCGCCGACTCGCGGTCGGTCAGGCGGAACCGGCTCTTGGGGCGCTCGCCGGCGTGGCAGCGAAAACAGGCCGCCTCGAAGATCGGGCGCACGTCGCGCTCGTAATCCACCGTGACCGCCGCCGGCGGCGGCAGCCGGCTCACGTCCACCGCCGGACCCTCCGCGGCCTGCGCAACCCCGGCCAGCAACACCAGCGCCGCCAGCCCTTCGGCGCGGCCTGGACAGCGGCGGGGACTCGAGGGGGACGCGGCGGCGGGCATGGTCAGTAGAGCATTTTCGGGTGGATGTTCGAGCCGTGCACGGCGGTGTGGCAGCCCGCGCTCCAGCAACTGCCCAGCCGCAGCAACTGCGCGTGGTCCGTCTTGCCGATCATCACCGCGCCGGGCGTTTGGACCTGGGCGTGGCACTTGAGGCAGAGGTTGGCGTCGCGTTGCGCGAGCAACCCGGGGGCGATGGACCCGTGCGGTTGGTGGCAGGCGATGCAGCCTTCGCGCAGCGCCTCGTGCTCGAAGACAAACGGCCGGGCCTGCTCGCGGTGGCAGGCGGCGCAGGTCTCGTTCAGGCGCGCCATCGCCAGGCCGCCCGCCGGCTTCATCAGGTCCGGGCCGTGCGGGTCGTGGCACTGGACGCAGTTCAGGCGGCCCTCGAGCACCGGGTGGCGGTGCGGGAGGTGAAACTCGGCGTGGGTCTCGAGGTGGCAGGCGAAACACGCCGCCGGGTCGCGCCCCGGGTTGACGATGAACTCCCGCGCGCCGGCGGCGGCCACGTGTTTGCTACCGGGCCCGTGGCAGGATTCGCAGCCGGTTTGGCCGGCCATCCGGGCGTCCTCGCGGTGGAACCGGCCGTGCGGGCTGGCGGCGAAGCTGCGGGTGTAGTTGGTGTGGCAGTCCGCGCACGCGGCGTTGCCCACGAACGTGGCGCCCTCGATGTGCGGCGGCGCGGCCACTGTGCGGTCCACCGTGGCGCAGGAGCTGAGCAGGGCCAGGCCGGCCGCGGCGCCCGCCAGCAAGGCGGCCGCGGCGTGGAGCGTGTGGCGCGGGCGTTGGGTGGTCAACGCCCGCAGCTTATGCGGGGCATCGGCGGGCGGGCAAGGGCGTTCTCGGGGAGCCGACGACGTGCCGCAGCCAACGACCACGCCCGGGGCGACGCCCCGGCCGGGCGCCGGTTCAGACGGTGACCTGGCCCTCCATGAAGGCGTAGCAGACCATGTGGCAGATGCCCATCTGGGCGTCCTCGACGCGGCCGTAGTGGCTGGAGTCAATGGTGATGACCTGTTCGGCTATCTCGGCCAGGGCGCCGCGCTTGGCCCCCACCAGGGCGATGGTGGTGAGGCCTTTTTTGCGGGCCCACTCGACGGCCTTGACCACGTTGGGCGAGTTGCCGCTCACGCTCAGGGCCAGGACCACGTCGCCTTCCCGGGCGTAGTTCTCGAGCTGCCGCACGAACACGTCCTCGTAGGCGTAGTCGTTGGCCAGGGCGGTCAACCAGCTCACGTTGTCGTTGAGGGAGAGCACGCGGAAGCGCCGGCTCTGCTTGTCCGAGGCGCCCTTGCCCAGGTCGGTGGCAAAGTGCGAGGCGTTGGCGGCGCTGCCGCCGTTGCCGAAGACGAAAATCTGCCGGTCCTCGGCTGCGGCGCGCCGCACGGTGTCAATCAGGCGGACGACTGCGCTCACGGAGATCGAGTCCAGCGCGGCCTTCTGGGCCCGCACGTAGTTGGTGATCCAGTCATTCATCGCGGCCAGTATGGCAGGTTTGTCCCGGGACGGGTAGCCGCAAGTCCGGCGCCGTGGGTGGAAATGGCCTTGCCGGTCCGGGGCGGGTCTTCATGCTGCGCGGGCGATGAACTCGACGGTTTCGCCGGCTCCGGCCGGTAAAAAGCAGCGGCCCTGCCCGGTGTTGAACGGCCCGATCAGCGCCGCCGACTGCGGCGCGCAACGCGGCCGCCGGTTGCCCTGCCCGGCGAGCTGCCCGTTTTTTCCGTTCGCCCCGGCGGGCTTCGAGTTGTGGTCGCGGGTCGAAGCCGAGTGGTCGCGCAAGGCCCTGGACCGGGTGATCCGGGTGCACGGCCGCCAACGCCTGCAGTCCTGCCTCAAAGCGGAGGAATTGCCCCTCGAACCGGAGTCCACGCGGGTGACGGTCGCCCTCGGCCGCGCGCTGCACCGGCTCTTGTTCCGCGAACCCGGTCCGGACGGCCGCACCGTGGCCGCCGCGTGGGAAGCCGCGGGCTGGGCCGGTTTGAACAACGACGAGCAGGTGATGATGCGCCACCAGCGCGATACCCGCCTGGCCGTGCTCGAAGTCCAGCGCGTGGCCGATGCCCGCAGCCTGGTGTGCACCGACCTGCTCGACCCGGCCCGCCCGCCGTTTCTGGTGATGGACCGGGAGCTGGCGCCGTCGGTGGTACGGTTCACCCGTCTGCTGACCGGGCTGACCCATTTCCCGCACTTCGCCACGCCCAGCCTGCCCACGGTCGAAGTGTCGCACGCGTTGTGGGGCGGTTGGTGGGACTGGTTGCGCACGCAGGCCGCGACCGCCGCCGGGGTGCCTGCCGCCGACGTGTCCGCGGAGGCCGTGCGGGGCTATCTCGAGGCTCACCTGGGCGAAAGCCTCGCGCAGCTCAAGCAACTCGAGCGCGAGCACCGCGTCGAGTTGCTCGAGGAACTGGGCCTGTACCAATGCCTGGCCCGCTTTCAGCTCGAGGTGCCGCTGGCCGAGTTCGAGGCCGTCCTGCGCCAACATCCCGCGTTGCGCCCCGCCGCGTTGCCGCCCCTGCTCCAACTGGGAGCGCCCCGGGCCGCTTTCACTTGGACGGCCGGACCGGAGGAGACGCCCGCGCCCGCGTCCGCGGAAGCGGCCCCGCCAGCCGATCCAGCAACCCCGCCGGCGCTCGGTTTCTTCCGCCTTTACCCGGACAGCTTGGTGGTCGAGACCACCTCGCGCGCGCGTCACGCGCGGGCTGTCGAGTGGGTCAGCCGCGAGTTCCCGACGCAAACGCGCTTTTTGGACGACGTGCAGCTTGACCTCACCCGCGCCTACCAGGCCGCCCAACAACGACAGGCCCTGGTGCACGCCGCGGAAAACGCCATCTTCGGCGAGCTGGAACACGCGGCGCCCGAAGAGCAACCGGCACTGCCGAACCCCACCCCCGGCGATACGGCCAGCCTCACCGCCGGCGAGCCCGCCCCGCCCGAATCCGCCCCGGCCGCGGCCGAGTCGGCTCCGGACGCCGCGTCCCTGCCGCCCACGCCGGAGCAACTCCAGGCCGAGCACGACGCCCGGTACCGGCGGCTGCTGGACCTGGCGCTGCCCGAGCTGGGCGGATTGACGCCGCGTCAGGCCGTGGCGGACCCGGCACGTCGGCCGGCGGTGGTCTCGCTCTTCAAGACCCACCTCCACAACCTCGAACGCCGCAACCGCCGCGAGCCGGTGCCGCTGTCCCTCGACTGGGTGCTCGACGAACTGGGCCTGGCCGAGCTGAAGTGACCTGCGGCCCCACGCAACCCGTCTGCGGGCCGGCTGCGCCCTGCCGAAAAATCCTCCCGCCCCTTGGCGTTCGGCCCTCAAGGCACGGTGTTCAGGACTCCCGCGGCCCCGCCCGGCATTGGCAGCCGCCGCCGGGGCACGTATCTTCGACGCAGTTGTCGCGTGCAAATTGAACCCGTCATCCCCACCGAGCCGGCCGGCGTGGTCCTCCCCGCGCGGTCGCGCCGGCAGGCCATGGACTGGAGCCTGGTTCTGGCCAGCCAGGGCATCGAGGTGACGATTGACCACCAGCCTGACGGGCTGGGCTGGGTGTTGATCGTGGACCCCGCCCAGGCCGCCGCCGCACAGGCCCACCTCCGCCAGTACCAGCGGGAAAACCGCGGCTGGGCGCTGCGGCGGCGCTTGCGCGACCTGGGCTTCCGCTTTCACTGGGGCGCACTGGCCTGGGCCGGGGGCCTGATGGCCCTGCACGCCCTGAGCGCCGCCACCGGCGAGGGCCTCGAACTGGCCGGGTGCATGACCCACACCGTGGCCGCCACGGGCGAGTGGTGGCGGCTGGTCACCGCCACGATGCTCCACGCGGACGCGGGCCACCTGGCGGCGAACGTGGCCACCGGGCTGGTCACGCTGGGCCTGGCCATGGGCCGGTACGGCGCGGGCTGGGCGCTGTTGACCGCGCTGCTGGCCGGGGCGCTGGGCAACCTGGCCGGCCTGTTCCTGCATCCCGGGCCTTACCGCGGGCTGGGCGCCTCGGGCATGGTAATGGGCGCCCTGGGCCTGCTCACCGTGCAATCGCTGGGCGTGTGGCAGAGCCCGCGCGCGGCCTGGCGCTCGGTCCTGGCCGGCGTGGCGGCGGGCACGCTGCTGTTTGTCTTCCTGGGCCTGAACCCGCGCAGTGACGTGATCGCCCACGCCGGCGGCTACGCGGGCGGCTTGCTCGGCGGACTGCTTTTGAACGGGTTGCCCGCCCGCTGGGGACCGCGCTCCGTGGCGAACCTGGCGGCGGGCACCGCGGCCGGGTTGCTGGCCCTGGTCTGCTGGCTCGAGGCCCTGGCCGTGCGATGAAACTCCGCCCGCCGATGAACCGGATGCTGGCCGTGCTGGCCGCGCTGCCCCTGGGCTTGAACGCCGCGCCACCGGCCGACCCGCGCGGCTGCCAGTTCCTGGGGTGGACGCAATTTGACGCGTGGGAAAGCGCGGAAGCCGCCGACGGCCTCTCGCGGACGCTGACCTCGCCGCCGGTAGCGGCCGCGCTGGATTGGAACGAGGCGGTGCTTTCCTGGAACGCCGAGACGCCCCCCGGCACGGGGTTGAAGTTCGAGCTGCGCCGCGTGCAGCCCGCGCCGGCCAGCGCCTGGTACGTGATGGGATTCTGGGCCGCCGAACCCACGGCGACGCGCCCCCGCCAGAGCGTGCGCGGTCAAAAAGACGCCGACGGCGAAGTGGAGACCGACACGCTGGTGCTGAGCGCCCCGGCCCGGGAGGCGCAAATTCGCGTCACGTTCGCCGCGGCGGAGTCCGGCGTCCGGCCGCGCCTGAAATTTCTCGGCCTGAGCCTGCGGGACAACCGCGCGCGGCCCGCGCCGTTGCCGCCGAACCGGGCGGCATGGGGGCGCGAGCTGGCCGTGCCCGAGCGCACGCAGGTGATCTACCCGGAGGGCGTCTCGGCCTGGTGCAGCCCCACCAGCTTGTCCATGCTGCTGGCGTACTGGGGCGCGCAGTTGCAGCGGCCGGAGCTGGGGCTCGAGGTCCCGGCCGTGGCCCGCGCGGTGCACGATCCCGAGTGGCCGGGCACGGGCAACTGGTCGTTCAACGCCGCCTTCGCCGGCAGTTTCCCGGGCCTGCGGGCGTACGTGACGCGGTTGAGCGACGTGGCCGAGCTCGAGGACTGGGTGGCGGCGGGCGTGCCGGTGGCGGTGTCGGTGTCTTACAACCTCTTGCGCGGGCAGCCCCGGGACCGCAGCGACGGGCACCTGGTGGTGGTGCGCGGTTTTACCGACACCGGCGCGGTGGTGGTCAACGACCCGGGCACCGGCCGCGACATCCGGCGCGTGTTCCCGCGCGAGAACCTGGCGCGCGCCTGGGCGGTGTCCGGCCACACCGTGTACCTGGTCCACCCCGAAAACCATCCCCGGCCCGCGGACCGGTTCGGGCACTGGTGAGGCCGGCGGCGGGGCGGGCGATTGCCCGCTTGCGAGGGCGATTTTCGCCGCCACACTGGGCGGGCCGATGCGTTTCCTGCCGTTGATCTGGAGCAACCTGATGCGGAAAAAACTCCGCACGTTCCTGACCCTGCTCTCGATCACGGTGGCCTTCGTGCTGTTCGGGTACCTGGCCGCCATTCGCGTGGGCTTCAACGCCGGGGTCGAGGTGGCGGGCATGGACCGGCTCATCACGCGGCACCGGGTTTCGATCACCGAACTGCTGCCGGTGAGCTACCGCGAGCGCATCCTGGCCGTGCCGGGGGTCGAGGCGGTGGTGTTCCAGACCTGGTTCGGCGGCGTGTACCAGGACCCGAAGAACTTCTTCCCGCAGATGCCGGTGGACCCCGAGCCGTTTCTGCGGATGTTCCCCGAGTACGTGCTGCCCGAGGACCAGCGCCTGGCCTGGCTGCGCACCCGCACCGGCGCAATCGTGGGCCGGGCCACGGCGCGGCGCTTCGGCTGGCAGGTGGGCGACCGCATCCCCATCCTTTCCCAAATCTGGACCACCAAGACCGGCAGCGCGCTGTGGGAGTTCGACCTGGTGGGCATCTACGACGGCGCCGGCCCCGGCGTGGACACGACGACGCTGTTTTTCCGCCACGACTACTTCGACGAAAACCGGGCCTTTGGCGAGGGCCTGGTGGGCTGGTACACGGTGCGCGTGAGCGACCCCGAACAGGCGCCCGCCGTGGCCCGGGCGGTGGACCGCGAGTTCGCCAACTCCGCCGCCGAGACGAAGACCGAGACGGAGAAGGCCTTCCTGGCCGGGTTCGCGCAGCAGATCGGGGACATCGGGGCGATCCTCAAGGCCATTCTCTCGGCCGTGTTCTTCACCATCCTGCTGGTGGCCGGCAACACCATGGCCCAGGCGGTGCGCGAGCGGACCGAGGAAATCGGCGCGTTGAAGGCGCTGGGCTTCACGCACCAGCAGGTGCTGGGGCTGGTGCTGGCGGAATCCTGTTGCCTGGCGCTGGCGGGCGGGGGCGCGGGGTTGGCGCTGGCCGCGGCGTTGATCGCGGCGGGCGACCCCACCCGCGGCGCGCTGCCGGTGTTTTACTTCCCGGCGCGCGACGCGGTGCTGGGCGTGGTGCTGGCCGCGGCGCTGGGGGTGGTCAGCGGCGCCTTCCCCGCCTGGCAGGCGGGGCGACTGCGCATCGCCGAGGCCCTGCGGCGGGTGTGACCCATGAGCGGCCCGATCCATGCCCTCGAGCAGTTGCTGGCGGTCACCCGCTTCAGCCTGGGCAGCATCCCCCAACGCGCCGGGTCGGCGGCCGCCACGGTCTTCGGTATCGCCGGGGTCGTCGCGGTGTGGGTGGGCACGTTGTCCATCGGCGAGGGTTTCCGCCGGGCGGTGACGCAGGCCACGGCGCCGGACACGGCCATCGTGCTGCGCGGCGGCGCGGACAGCGAGACGGTGAGTTTCCTGGGCGGCGAGGAAGTGCGCTGGGTGGCCAACGCCCCGGGCGTGCGGCGCGCCGCGACCGGTCCGCTGGCCTCGGCGGAGTTGCTGATCATCGTGAATCTGCCCAAGCGCGGCACCGGCACGGACGCCAACGTGGTGGTGCGCGGGGTGCAGGAGGCCGCCTTTCGCGTGCGCGACGGGGTCCGGATCGTGGCAGGCCGGGCCTTCGAGCCCGGGCGCAACGAGGTGTTGGTGGGGCGCGCCGCCGCCGAGCAGTTTGCGGGGCTGGACATCGGCGAGCGCCTCCGGCTCGGGCGCGCGGAGTGGACGGTGGTGGGGCATTTCACCGCGGCGGGCGGGCTGAACGAATCGGAGTTGTGGACCGATGCCTTCGCCCTGCAAACGGCCTACCAGCGCGGCAACACCTACCAGTCGCTCTTGCTGCGGCTGGAATCGCCGGAAGCCCTCGAGCCGCTGCGCGCGGCGCTGGCCGGTGACCCGCGCCTGAACGTGAAGGTGCTCCGGCAGGACGAGTTTTACGCGGAGCAGACGCGCGTGGTGTACACGCTGGTAACCGGGCTGGGCTCGCTGGTCGCCGGGTTGATGGGCTTGGGCGCGGTGTTCGGCGCGCTCAACACGATGTACTCGGCCGTGGCCGCGCGCACGCGCGAGATCGCCACGCTGCGGGCGCTGGGTTTCGGCCGCGGCCCGGTGGTGGGCTCGGTGCTGGCGGAGGCGCTGGTCCTGGCGCTGGCCGGCGGCGGGCTGGGCGGCGGGCTGGCCTGGCTGGCTTTCGACGGGTACCGCACCGCCACGATGAACTGGCAAAGCTTCAGCCAGGTGGCTTTCGCCTTCAACGTGACGCCCGGCCTGTTGGCGCGGGGCATTGCGTACGCCACCGCCATCGGCTTTTTGGGCGGACTCTTCCCCGCCCTGCGCGCCGCGCGCCTGCCGGTGGTGGCCGGATTGCGAGAACTGTGAGGCAGGCCGGGTGCCGCGGCGCGGGGCCGCCAGGCGGGTTCACTGGCCGCCGCCCACGTCCGGCTTGAGCCAGGGGGTGCCGGCCCAGAACCACTGCCGGGGCAGAAGGCTTTCCACGTGACCGTCGGCGAAGGCGATGGCGCTGCGCCCGCCGTGGCGCGGGTGCGGCCCGCCCCAGTTCGGGTCGTCGTTGGTCACGCCGCCGGTGTTCGGCGCGTCGTTGCCCGGGTCGTGGATGATCCAGCAGCCCGGTTTTTCGGGCGAAGTCGGGGTCACGCAGCGGAGCGGGTCGCGGGTGTTGACCGGTTTGGTGCCGGCGTCGGTGAGGAAGACGGTGGCGGTGGGCACGCGCACGGCCACGTCGCGCACGGGCGGCCAGTCTTTCACGTCCCAGATGCCCGGCCAGTCGCAGCCGCCAAGGCGGAAGTTCATGCCGTAATTCGAGATGGCCTGGTCGGCGGCGTCGCTGGGGTAGTTTTGGAGGAACTCCTTGAACTTGCGGCTGCGCACCGGGCAGAGCAGCAGGTTGGTGCTCTGCTGGTAGGGCTGGAGGAAGTTGAACCAGGCCCGGCGGGTGACGTTGTTGCCCCGCACCTGGAAGGTGAAGGGGTAGCGGCCACCGTGGTCGTCGGCGTACAACTTCGTGGCCAGCGTCATCTGGCGCAGGTTGTTGATGCAGGCCGTGGCCTGGCCCTTCTGTTTGGCCCGGCCCAGGGCCGGCAGGAGCATCCCGGCCAGGATGGCGATGATGGCGATCACCACCAGCAGCTCGATGAGCGTGAAGGCGGGGCGCGTCGGGCAGTGTCGGGTTTGCACGGCATACTGATGACCGTGTTCACGACCCTTGGCAAGGCGGGTCTGCGGGTTGTCTTGTAAAAAATTGCTCGGGCGGGGGCGGTGGGACTCGCCCCGGCATCCCGGCAAATCCCGCCGCCAGAACGAGTAGATTACCGCCCGGTCGCCGCGCCCAGTTCGCTAAGCCACTTTCGGTACCGGGCCTCGAGGACTTCGGGGCCGGGGTGGTCGGCGCGGGCGAGGACCAGGTAGTCCAGCCGGAAACGTTCGCCGCGCTTGTAGGTCAGCGGCTTTTCGTCCAGGCCCTGCGTCGCGGAGAGGTAGGCAAAGGGGTTGCGCATGCTGAAAAACCGGCTCGGGCCGGCGTTGTGCGGCCCGGCCAAAATGGCCGCCATCACCGGGCGCCCGTCCAAGTGCCCCAGCGTGGCCGCCCAGCGCGCCGGGATGACGTCCCATTTCTGCTCGGCCGAGTACGGGGCGTCCTCGGAATTGATGTGCTGCGCCCGCAGGTCGAAGTCCCGGGCAAACCGCATTCCCAGGCCGTGGTAAGCCGTGCCGCTCAAGGTGACCTGCTCGGCCGCGGGGCCCACGGCGAATTCCGCCGCCCAATACAGGGCCACTTCGCGCGCGGCCGGGTCCACCACCAACGTCAGCGTGCGCCGCTCCAGCAACAGGGCCACGGCCAGGGCGTTGGTATGCTCGCGGTGCGTGCCGGCCACCCAGGCCAACGGGTGCGCAAAAGCCGCCCGGGGCCGGCCGTCCGGAGTGGCGCCCACCAGACGCGAGGGCACGGCCAGCAGCCGCTGCACGCCCGGCGCGGTCTGTTCTTCCCAGAAATTGGTGCCGTTGACGGTGATGGCGTACATCAAGCCGTGGTGGTGCCGGTGATCCGGCGGGGCGTCCAACAGGAGATTGTCGCCCGCCAGCGTGCGCAGCTCTTTCACGTACGGCTTGTAGTTCGTGGGCGCCATCGCGTAGAGCAACAGCGGCACCCCGCGATACCGAATCTCCACCTCCTGCCGGGTCGGGCTGACCACCAGCTTCATGTCCCCGTGCTCGACGACCTGATCCTCGAGACCGCGCGCGGGGTGGGTCTCGGACGCCACCGGAGTCGCCGCCGCGGGGCCTTCTTCGCCGGCCAGAGCCGGGGCGCTGCCCGCACTGGCCAGGGCCAGGGCCACCGCGCCCAGGCCCAGAGACCGCAACCATTCCCAACGCCGACCGTGCCGGGGAAATTTTTCGAGTGGATGCTTCATCGGGGAAAACTTGTTCCGCCGGAACGATGCGCCGGCCGCCCCCCGCTGACCAGCCTCAATCGGCCCGGGTCAACAGCCCCGTCGGCAGCAGCACCAACACCGCCCCCAGGGCCGCCACAAAGGCCCCTGCCAGCAGGAAGCCAAACTGCGCCACCGGCGGAAATGCCGAGAGCCCGAACAACCCGCACACCCCGGTCAACACCACCGAAGTCCAAACGATGGGCGGCCCCTTCACCGCCAGGGCCGCCACCAGCGCCGCGCGGGGCGGCAACCCCGCGCGCCGGGCGCGTTGCCAGTGCGTGAGCAGATGCACCGTGTCATCCACCGCCACGCCCAGGGCCAGCGCGCCCACCATCACGGTCACCGAATTGAGCGGCACACCCCCCCAAACCCATCCCGCCCCGGCCAGGGCCAGCGCCACGGCCGCGCCGTTGGCCGCCAGCGCCCACCCCGCCAGCCGCGCCGAGCGCCACAGCCCCGCCAGCGTCAACCCGATCACCCCCGCCGCCAGCGCCGCACTGCGGGCCTGGCTGCGCAGCAGGCGACGGTCCGCCTCCAGCCACGTGTGCAGCCCTCGCGTCGCGGACACCGTGATCCCCGGCGGACGGGTGCGCTCCGCTTCGGCCACGATGGCGCGCACCAGCCGCAGGTAGGTCGAGGCCGGCAAGTGCCGCGTGCGCACCACCAGTTGGGCCGTGCGAAACTCCCGGTCACTCAACGCCGCCAGAAACGGAAAATCGTACGCCCGCAGCGCCGCCACGAAGAGCCCGATTTGCAGCGCGCTGTCCGGCAGCCGCAACGCCTCCGGCCGGCCGCCCTCCCACACCTGGTTCGCCAGCGCCAGCAACTGCGCGTAGGAATAAACGCCGGTCACCTCCGGCTGCGCGCCGGCGAACCGATGCACCGCCTCGAGGTAGCGCAGGAACTCGAGCCGGTTCACCCCGCCGGCGGCGCCCGTGTCGAATTCGATCGGCACCACGTTTATGCCGCCGTACACCGCGTCCAGCTCCTCGAGCGCCTGCCGCGTGGGGCTGGCCGGGGGGAGCATCTCACTCACCCGCACGTCGGTGCGCAGCCGCGCCAGCCCGAGCCCGGTGACCACGGCCGCCACTGCCGCGCCGCCCCAAATCCAGCCGCGCCCGCGCACCAACCCGTCCACCCACCGCGCCGCCCGGGCGACGCCGGGCTCGGCCGCGGACCACGCCCCGGCTTCGGCGGGAACGTGGTTCGCTTCCGCCCCGCCCGGCGTTTCCCCGGCCTCGGCCCGCGGTCGGCGTCGGCTTTCCATCACGTGCAACCACGCCAGGCCGGGTCCGAAAGTGAAGGCCCAGACCCCGGCCAGCCCCAGCGCGCCCAGGGCGCCGAATTCCCGCATCTGAGGCAGCTCGCCGGTGGTCAGCGAGAGCAACCCCACCAGCGTGGTCAGCACGGCAAAGGCCGCGGGTTTTTGCACCACGTCCAGCGCGTCCCGCAGCGCCAGGGCGGGGTCCGGCACACGTGCCTGCGCGCGCTGCCAGGCCAGCAGCAGGTGCAGGAGCAGCGTCAGATGCAGCCCCGCCAGGAACGGCAGCAGCGGCAGCGTGAACACGGTCAACGGCCGGCCGACCTGGTGAAACAGGCCGGGCAACAGGGCCAGCGCCAGCGCCTGGTTGGCCAGGGCAAAGCCGGCCAGCCGCAGCGAGCGAAACGTGGCCCACAGCGTAGCCCCCACCACCGCCAGCGCCGCCGGCACAAACCGCCGCAGGTCCCGCCCCAGCGTGGCGCGAATCTCCGCCTCGATGCCCGGCAGTGCCAGCACTCGCAGCGGCACGCCTGCGGCGCGGAACGGCGCCAGCGCCGCCTCCAGCCGCGCGTTGAAGGCCGCCTGTTCCGCCACCGTGGCGGGCCGCCCCGCGAAGGTCGCGGTCAGCACCGTGTGCCGGCCGTCCGCGGCCACCATGACGTTGCGCACCAGCGGATGGCTCAGGCAAAAGTCGCGAAACGCCGCCAGCCGGGCCGTGTCCCACGGCGGGTCGGGCAACAGCGGGACCATCGCGAAGCCGAGGCCGCGGCGGACCGGTTGCACGGCGTGGGTCAGGCTCTTGATCTCGAGGACGCCGGGCAGGCCCTCGAGCGCCTCGCTCACCTGCGCCACCAAGGCCAGGCCCGCGGGCGAAAACAGGTCCGGATGTTCCAGGCTCACCAGGACCGCTTCGTGCTCGCCGAGAATCTCCCGCGCCTGCGCGTAAGCGGCGAGGCTGCGTTGGTCGCCCTGCAAGAGCGCGCCCACTTCCGTGCTCACCGTCCAGCGCGCCAGCGGCGCCAGCAGGGGCAGGCCCAGCAGCGCGCTCGCCGCCAGCGCCGCGCGCGGCCAGCGCAGAAAGGGGTTCCACGTCCGGCGTGCGCTCCGGGGCGGTGCGGGCGGGACGGTGGGCAACACGGCGCAGCCCGGTTCAACCGGCGGTGCCCCGGCCGGGGGCGCGCCGGAACAGCAGCCCCGCGCCCGCCACCCCCGCCAAACCGGCCGCGGCCAGCGCGCGGGTCCACGTCCACCCGGTGGGCCGGTACCACAACCGCAACACTACGGGTGCGTTGGCGGCCGGGACTTCCAGCTCGGAGAAACACGGCGCCACCGCGCGCAACGGCACCGGTTGGCCGGCCAGGGCCGCGCGCCAGCCGGGGTAGGCGGTGTCGGTCCACAAGAGTTTGCCCGCCGGGCCGGGCTCGAGCCTGACGCGCTGTTCGGTCAGGGAAACCAGCTCGACCCGCAACGCGCGCGGCGCCGCGCCCTGCCAATGGAACGCGGCCGGCCCGCGGTCCGGGCCCGGCGGCTCGAAGCGCCCGGCCGGTCGGCCCGGCTCGGGCGTGGTGTAGGTGGCGTCGGCCACGCGCGCGGCCCAGGCCTCCTGCTCGGTGGGCGGCAGCGTGGTGAAGCACCGCGGCACCAGCGCCGAGTAACCGTGCAAGACGCGCACGCCGGCCAGGTGGCCGAGGCAGTTGGGGAACACCTGGTCGTACACCGCGGGGGCCACCTCGCGCAGCCGGCGCGGCGTGCCGGCCAGTTCGGCGGCCACGCGGCGTTGCTCGGGGCCGCCGGCCTGCAACAACCGCCAGGCCAGCACGGGGTGGTTCGGGATGAAGCGCGCGTAAAACATCGCCGCGGGCGCCAGGTTCAGCGCCAGCAGCGCGGGCCACACGCCGGGCCGACGCCGCCAGTCCGGCCGCAGACACAGCCCGGCCACCGCCAGCAAACTCAGCGTGGCCAGCACGGTCTCCGGGTTCCGCGCCGAGATTTCGCGCGGCAGGTTGCGCACCTGGAACTCGCGCAGCGCCGGCGCGGCGGTGAGGGCGCTGCGCGCGGCCGCCTCGCGCTGGACCGCCGCCAGCACGCGCGGCAGCAGGCGCGGGTACACCACGAAGGCCGCCAGGTTCAGCGCCAGCGCGAGGCCCACGGCCAGGCCGGCCAGGCCCAGACCCCAGCCGCGCCAGGCGGCGGTTTCCTGGCGCAAGACCTCGAGGCCCAGCGCCGCCAGCACCACCAGCCCCAGCACCGCCAGACCCGCCGCGCGCGTGTACAACATCGCCTGCAACGGCGTGGACAGGATCAGCAGGTACGCCAGCACCAACCCCACCGCCACGCGCCAGATTTCCGGCCGCGGCGCCCGGGCCCGGCCGCGCACCGCCCCGACCACCGCCAGTGCCGCGGCCGCCGAGCCGGTGAACACCACAAAGCCCAGCGCGTACTGACCGAAAAGTTTCGAGAGGTCCAGCGTGCGAAACGTGCCCAGGGCCCAGGGATGAACCGCGCTGAACGAGGCCAGGCCGCTCAGCCACGACACCGGGTTCCACGGCACCGGCACCGGGCGCACGCTCAACCGATAAAACTCGACCTGCGCCGCCAGCACCGGCGCGGCCAACATCGCCCCCAGCACGCCCGTGCCCGCCACCACGGCCAGCGCCCGGCGCCATTCGGGCCAGGACCGCCCGCCGTAGCCGGCCAGGCACACCAGCGCGAAGACCACCACGTAGGCGTGCGACTGGATGTTGCCGGCGTAAAAAATGCCCGCCACCGCCAGCCCGGCCGCGGGCCAGGCCCACTGGCGGCGTTCGGCCAGCCACGCGTCCCACGCCAGCCACAGCCACGGGTAGTAGAGAAACGCGCCGGTGTTCCACGGATGACCGAAGAAAATGGCGTGGTAACCGGCGCATTGCCCGGCCAGGGCCAGGCCCACACTGGTCGTCACGCCCAGCCCCCAGCGGCGGAGCAGCGCCAAGAGCCCGGCGCCGCTCAGCGCCCAGTGCAGGATGAGCGTCCAGTTGTAGGCGAGTTCAAACGGCAGCAGGCGGTAGCAAAGCAGCCGGACGGGGTCGGTGCCGTTGACGTGGGCATCGGCCAGGAGCGGCCGGCCGCCGAAGGTGTACGGGTCCCACCAGGGCACTTCGCCGCGTCGCCAGGCCTGGTACACGGTGTGTTGGAGCGGCAGGTCGTAGGTGAGCTGGTCAATGACGTAGTGGTTGGCCGGGATGCCCGGATGCTCCGGGTCCATCCAGCGGTACTTGGCCAGCAACGCGGGGGCCAGGTCCAGCGGCGCGAGCAGGCGCGCGCCCCAGAGCGCGCCGCGGAACAGCGCCAGGGCCAGGGCCGCGCTGGCCAGGAGCCAGACCCACCAGGCGCGCCGGTTCATGGCAGGTCCGGCCGCGCCACCGCCAGCAGGCTCTGTCCGAAGGGCGGCGCCAGCACGCGCGTTTCGAGGGTGTGCACCCAGGGGAAGATGGCCCGGTCGAAGAACTGCACGCCGGCCAGGTCAAAACGGCGGCGGCGCAGCACGCAGAAGTTGAGCCACCAGGCGAAGTAGCCTGCGAAGTTGTAGTAGCGCAGGCGGGTGATGCGGAAGCCCGCCGCCTCGAGCCGCGCCCGCAGCCCGGGGCGGGTGTAGCGCCGGAAGTGGCCGAAGTCGCGGTCTATCGGCGCGTAAATCTCCGGCCGCGCCGGCACAAAGAGACAGAGCGCGCCGCGCCGGGCCGCCAGGAGGTCGCGGTAGGCGCGCAGTTCGGCCGCGTCGTCGGCGATGTGTTCAAGCACGTTCACGCTCAGCACGGCATCCCACGCGGCGTCCCCGCCCAGGGCGGCCACGGTGCCGCAGACGACGCGCTGGTCGGGCAGGCGGGCGCGCAGGCGGGCGCAGAAGCGGGCCTCGGGTTCGACGGCCACGACCTCGCGCACGCCGGGATGGGCCCGCAGCTCGGCGGTCATTTGCCCGATGCCGGCGCCCACCTCGAGCACCCGCCCGGCGAGGTCGGCGCCGAACTCGCGCAGGAGCCGGGCGCGGTAGTGGCGGGCCTGGTCCAGCGCGGCGAACTCGAAGTCCTCGGTCTGGGCGGCGGCGTTGGGGGCGGGGGCCGCGGGCGGGGGGGTCATGCGAGGGGTTTGAGGCTGTACTTGAGGATGCACCAGACGGCGCGGACGGCGTCCTTCCAGCCGATTTTTTTGCCCTCGGCGTAGGTGCGGCCGTAGTAGGAGATGGGCACCTCGTAGATGCGCACGCCCAGGCGGGCGACCTTGGCGGTGATTTCCGGCTCGAAGCCGAACCGGTTTTCCTCGACGGCGATCCGGGCCAGGACCTCGCGGCGGAAGACCTTGTAGCAGGTCTCCATGTCCGTGAGGTTGAGGTTGGTGGTCATGTTCGAGAGCAGGGTGAGGCACTTGTTGGCCACGGCGTGCCAGAAGTAGAGCACGCGGTGCGCGCCGGCGCCCTGGAAGCGCGAGCCGAAGACCACGTCGGCCTTGTCCGCCAGGATGGGCGCCAGGAGGTGATGGTACTCGGCGGGGTCGTACTCGAGGTCGGCGTCCTGGATGATGACGATGGGGGCGGTGACGTGGGCGAAGCCGGTGCGCAGGGCCGCGCCTTTGCCCTGGTTGACGGCGTGGTGGAAGAGCCGCAGGCGCGCGTCCGCGGCGGCCAACCCTTCGAGCACCTCGCGGGTGCCGTCGGTCGAGGCGTCGTTGACCACCACCAATTCCTGCACCGGGCGCTGGGCCAGCACGGTGCGGATGACCTCGGCCACGGTGGCCTGTTCGTTGTACACCGGCATGACCACCCCCAGGCAGGGCGCGACGTCGTCGTTGGACTTGAATTCCCGCATGTTTGGCGCGCGCAGCGTAAAGGCCCCGGGCGGCGGCGGCGAGCGGGAAACCACGGGCCGCGGGCCGGCGCCGGGAAAAAAAAGAGGCCCCGCAACCGGGGCCTGCGGGAAAGCGGTGGCGCGCGCGGCGGTTCAGGCCGGCTTCCAGGTCGAGATTAGCCGCATGTACTGGGCGCGCTCGAAGGCGGTCGGGTCCGGGCACTTGAGCTGGCTCATCGAGCCCTGCAACTCGGCCACGGAGGCGTACTCGTGCTCTTCCATCCAGCGTTTCATTTCCTGCTCGATGACGGCGATCTGGGCCATGCCTTTGCGCAAGAGCACCGAGCAGAGCATGGTCACGTCCGCGCCGGCCATGAGCATCTTGAGGGCGTCGTAGGCGGTGTGGATGCCGCTGGTGGCGGCGAGGCTGGTCTTGACCCGGCCGTAGAGGATGGCGATCCAGCGCAGCGGCAGGCGGCGGGCCTGGGGGGTGCTGAGGAGGATGCTGTGCTCGACCTCGAGGTTTTCGAGGTCAATGTCCGGCTGGTAAAAGCGGTTGAAGAGCACCAGGCCGTCGGCGCCGGCGGCCTCGAGCTGCCGGGCCATGTGGGCCATGTTGCTGAAGTACGGGCCCAGCTTCACCGCCACGGGCAGGGTCACGGCGGCCTTCACGCGGCGCAGAATGTCCAGGTAGGTCTTTTCCACCTCGGCGCCGGGCAGGTCGGGGTCGGTGGGGATGTAGTAGATGTTCAGTTCGAGGGCGTCGGCGCCGGCCTGCTGAATCTGGCGGGCGTACTCGGTCCACCCGCCCACCGAGGTGCCGTTGAGGCTGGCGATGACGGGCAGGCGGACGGCGCGTTTGGCCTGTTGAATGAGTTCGAGGTACTCGTCCGGGCCCACCCGGTACTCGCTCACCTGCGGGAAGTAGCTCAGGGCCTCGGCGTAACTCTCGGTGCCCTTCTCGAGCATGGCGTCCAGCTCGGCGTTCTCGTGGCGGATTTGCTCTTCGAAGACCGAAGGCAGGACCACGGCGCCGGCGCCGGCATCTTCGGCCCGTTTGATTTCATCCAGCTCGCGGGTGAGCGGGCTGGCGGAGGGCATGAGCGGACTGCGGAGTTTGAGTCCGAGGTAGGTGGTGCTCAGGTCCATGGAGTCTCCTGGGGTTGCGCCGGGAGCGGCAGGGTTCAGGCGTTTTCCGAAGTGGCCGGGGTGACGACGGGCGCGGCGGCGGCGGCCGGGGCGCCGTTGCCCTTGCGGGCGGCGAGGTAGGTGTAGAACTGCCAGCGGGCCTCGGCGTCCATCTGGGCCGCTTCCATGAGGCGGCGGGCGTCCTCGGGCCGCGTCTTGGTGAGCATCTTGAAGCGGTTTTCGGCCAGGAGGTACTCGCTGACCTTGAGTTTGGCCGGGGGCGAGTCCAGTTGGAGCGGGTTTTCGCCGGCGGCGGCGCGGCGGGGGTCGTAGCGGTACAGGAGCCACTGGCCGGACTCGACGGCCAGTTTCTGGTGCCGGGCGCCGACGCCGCGGTCCAGGTCAATGCCGTGGGCGATGCAGTGGCTGTAGGCGATGATGAGCGAGGGGCCGGGGTAGCTCTCGGCCTCGAGCAGGGCGCGCAGGGTGTGTTCGTCCCTGGCGCCCATCGCCACGCTGGCGACATAGACGTTGCCGTAGGTCATGGCGATGAGGCCCAGGTCTTTCTTGCGCCCGGGCTTGCCGGCGGCGGCGAACTTGGCCACGGCCCCGCGCGGGGTGGCCTTCGAGGCCTGGCCGCCGGTGTTGGAATAGACCTCGGTGTCGAGCACGAGCAGGTTCACGTCGCGCCCGCTGGCCAGGACGTGGTCCAGCCCGCCGTAGCCGATGTCGTAGGCCCAGCCGTCGCCGCCGAAGCCCCAGACGCTCTTGCGGACCAGGGCATCGGCCACGCCCAGCAGCATCTTCGCGTCGCTGCCGGTCAGGCCGGCGAGTTTGGCCTTGAGCGCGGCCACGCGCTCGCGTTGTTCGTAGAGGCCGGCTTCGTCGCGCTGGTCGGCGTTGAGCAGGGCGGCCACGAGGTCGTCGCCCAACTGCGGCGCCAGGCGTTGCAGGAGTTCGCGGGCGAACTCCATCTGCTTGTCCAGTGACACGCGGAAGCCGAGGACGAACTCGGCGTTGTCCTCGAAGAGTGAGTTGTTCCAGGCCGGGCCGCGGCCGTGGTGGTCCACGCAATACGGGGTGGTGGGGAGGTTGCCGCCGTAGATTGAGGAGCACCCGGTGGCGTTGCCGATGATGAGGCGGTCGCCGAAGAGCTGGGTGACCATCTTGATGTACGGGGTCTCGCCGCAGCCGGCGCAGGCGCCGGAGAACTCGAAGAGCGGCCGCATGACCTGTTGCTGGCGGAGCTGGGTGACCTTGATCTTGCGGCGGTCGAAGTCCGGAATGCTCAGGAAGAAGTCCCAGTTGACCCGCTCGGCGGCGCGCAACGGGGCCTGGAGCTGCATGTTGATGGCCTTGAGGCGCGGTTCGCGCTTGTTCTTGGCCGGGCAGACGTCCACGCACAGCACGCAGCCGGTGCAATCCTCCGGCGCGACCTGGATGGTGTACTTAAGGCCCTTCCACTCGGGGGCGCGGGCGTCGGCGGACTTGAAGGTCTCCGGGGCGCCGGCCAGGGCGGCGGGTTCATAGACCTTGGCCCGGATGGAGGCGTGCGGGCAGATGGCGGCGCACTTGCCGCACTGGATGCAGGTCTGCGGGTCCCAGACCGGGATTTCGAGGGCCAGGTTGCGCTTCTCGTACTGGGCGGTGGCGGTGGGGAAGGTGCCATCGGGCGGGAAGGCGCTGACCGGCAGCAATTCGCCCTCGCCGGCGTAGATGCGGCCCAGGGTCTCGCGGATTTCCCGGGGCGCCTTTTCGCTGAAGGGCGGCGGGAGCTCGGGACCGCCGAGGGGTTGCGGCGGCAGGGGCACTTCGTGGAGGTTGGCCAGGGTCTGCTCGACGGCGGCGATGTTTTTGCGGACCACCTCCTCGCCCTTCTTGCCGTAGGTCTTGCGGATGGCCTGCTTGATTTTCTCGATGGCCTGCTCGCGCGGGAGCACGCCGGAGACGGCGAAGAAGCAGGTCTGCATGATGGTGTTGATGCGCCCGCCCATGCCGGCCTCGCGGGCCACCTTGACCGCGTCAATGATGTAGAACCTGGCCCGCTTGCGGATCAGGCCTTCCTGGACCGGGCGTGGGAGTTTGGCCCAGATTACGTCCGGTCCGTACGGGGTGTTGAGCAAGAAGGTGCCGCCGGGCACCAGCGGCTTGAGCATGTCGTAGCGCTCGAGGAAGACCGGCTGGTGGCAGGCCACGAAGTTGGCGCGGTGGACCAGGTACGTGCTGGGGATGGGGTCCGGGCCGAAGCGCAGGTGCGACACGGTGATGGCGCCGGCCTTCTTCGAGTCGTACACGAAGTAGCCCTGGGCGTAGTTGGGCGTGCCTTCGCCGATGATCTTGATCGAGTTTTTGTTCGCGCCCACGGTGCCGTCCGAGCCCAGGCCGTAAAAGAGGGCGCGGGTGACGCTTTCCGGCTCGATGGACCAGTCGGGGTCGTAAGCGAGGCTGGTGTGGGTGACGTCGTCCTCGATCCCGACGGTGAAGTGGTTTTTCGGCTGCGCGCTGGCGGCGTTGTCGAACACCGCCTTGACCATTGCGGGGGTGAATTCCTTCGAGGACAGCCCGTAGCGGCCGCCCAGGATGCGCGGGCGGGTCTGGAGCCGGCCGTAACCGCGGTCCAGGCCCTCGGTCACGGCGGCCACGACATCCAGGTACAGCGGCTCGCCGCTGGCGCCGGGCTCCTTGGTGCGGTCGAGCACGGAGAGGGTTTGCACGGTGGGCGGCAGGGCCTCGCAGAACCGGCGCACGTCGAAGGGCCGGTACAACCGCACCTTGAGCACGCCGAACTTGCCACCCTCGTCGTTGAGGTACTGGACCGTGGCCTCGGCCGTCTCGGCGCCCGAGCCCATGAGCACCACCACGTGCGTGGCGTCCGGCGCCCCCACGTACTGGAAGAGCCGGTACTGGCGGCCGGTGAGGCCGGCGAACTTGTCCATCGCCCGCTGGGTGATGTCCGGGCAGGCGAGGTAGAAGGGGTTGCACCGCTCGCGCGCCTGGAAGAAGACGTCGGGGTTTTGCGCCGTGCCGCGCAAGACCGGGCGGTCGGGATTGAGGGCGCGCCGGCGGTGGGCCAGCACCCACTCCTCGTCAATCATCTGGCGCATGATGTCCTCGGTGACCAGCTCGATCTTCTGCACCTCGTGCGAGGTGCGGAACCCGTCGAAGAAGTGCAGAAACGGCACGCGGGATTCGAGCGTGGCGGCCTGGGCGATGAGGGCAAAGTCCATGGCCTCCTGCACCGAGCCGGAGCAAAACAGGGCAAAGCCGGTGGTGCGGGCGTGCATCACGTCGCTGTGGTCCCCGAAGATGGACAGGGCGTGCGTGGCGAGGGTGCGGGCCGAGATGTGGAAGACCGTGGGCGTGAGTTCGCCGGCGATCTTGAACATGTTGGGAATCTTGAGCAGCAGGCCCTGGGAAGCGGTGAAGGTGCAGGTCAGCGCCCCGGTTTGCAGCGCGCCGTGCACCGCGCCGGCCGCGCCGGCCTCGCTCTGCATTTCCACCACCGACGGCACGGTGCCCCAGAGGTTGCGCACCCCCTCGGCGGCCCACTGGTCGCACCACTCGCCCATGTTCGAGGAGGGGGTGATGGGGTAGATGGCCATCACCTCGTTGCAGCGGTAGGCCACGTAGGCGACGGCCTCGTTGCCGTCAATGGTCGCAAAGACTTTGCTCATGATTCGCTCTCCGGTTGCGCGGAACCCCGCCTCGACGGCGGCGCGGACGGGATGTTCTCCGCCGCGAACGCTACGCGCCGCTTCCCGGTTCGACAAGGCACGGCCGCCGGGCGGACGCTGAAAGGAAGGTGTCCGGGCGGGCGGGCGGCGGCTCCACCTGCCTTGGCCAGTGCTTGCCCTTTTTTGCGACCCGCGGCGACACCGGCGGTGTGGCGCGCGGCGCGTGGCGGCCTCATTTGATTCCGGCGAGCCGTTCCCGCCAGATGCGGTACAGCTCGACGGTGGCGCGCACGTCGCGCAGGCAATACTCCGCGATTTCGCGGTGCCGCCCTTCGGCGAGGAGCTGGCTCACGTCCATGCCGGTCACGCCGTGGCTCTTGGGGGAGTCAATGCCGAAGGCCTTGCAGTAAAAATCCAGGTTGAAGCGCCGGGCCGCGCCGTCGCGCCCGCTCACGCCGTAGAAGGTCAGTTGCTCGGCCAGGTCGCAGTGCGGTTCGGTGGCGAAACGGTAGCCCAGCCAGTCCTTTCGGGTGATGGGCACGTTGAGCAGGGCCGAGCGCAGGTACAGGAAGGGCACGTCGAAGGACCGGCCGTTGAAGGTGACGACCTGCTCGTAGTGCCGCGCCACGTCCCAGAAGGCCGCCAACAACTCGGCCTCGTCCATGCAGGGGACGTACTCGACCCGCGGGTCCGCAGCGCCCGCGCCCTCCTCGAAGTCGGCGGCCAGAAACTGCACCTGCCCGCGGGCGGTCTCGGCGTTGAGCATGGCGATGCAAACCACCCGGGCGGTGAAGGGGTAAAGGTTGAGCTGACGGATCAGTTCCGCCTCGCGCTGCTGGCGCGCTGCCTCCTCGGGCAGGCGCTCGGCTTCACGCATCAGGTATTCCCACTGCGCGGCGTCGAAGTGCTCGCGCCCGAGGGCGGCGGTCTCGATGTCAAACACCAGGGTGGCCATGGGGAACGGGGAGAAACCAGACCGGGAGGCGGGCGCCCCCCACAGGCGAGCTCAACCTCCCGGTCGGTGTTGGGAATTCAGGGTGTGGTTACTTCTTCTTCGCCGCCTTCTTGGCGGGTTTCTTGGCTGCTGCTTTCTTCTTTGCAGGCACGAGTACCTCACCTCCCTTCCATGCCGTAGATAAAGCTGGTGCGTTGGTACTGGGTTCTCATCTCGGGCTCGTCAACCGAAGTATGACCACGGCAAGGCGGGGATGCAACACTTTCGCGAAAATTTTTTTCGCGGCCGTGCCCCGCCCCCGCTCCGGACCAACGGCCGCGCCAACTCACCCGGAGTCCGCCCCGTTCCCGCTCAGCGCTGGCCGCGCGGCGACTCCGAATCCGGCTCCTCGTCCAGGTCCCCGGTGTCAATGTCCTCGAGCCCGTGTAAGTGGCCCGGCTTGCGCACCAGCACCTGCACGATGCACCAGACAAACAGGCCGGTGACAAAGCCCACCGACAAGAGCATCGTGATCCAGCCCGCCCAGGTCATGACCGCACCTCCTGCGCTTCCCGCGTCTCTTGCTCCTCCCGCGCCGCCCGGTCCCAGCGCCGCCCCGCCGCCGCCGTCAGCACGCAGAAAAACAGCACGCACAGAACGATGAACGCCACCGTCAACTGCGCCGCCGGGCTGGCCTGGGCGCCCACCAGGTCCTTCACGTACCCGGCCGGTTCGATCCGCCCCGTCTCCGGGTTTCGGGCGAACACGTTGAAGCGAATCCAAAACGCAAAGATCGTCAGCAGATACACCGGGCACACGTACTTGATGATCGGCTTGAAGAAGTTCGGAATCCGCAGCACGGCCCCCTTGTGCGCCTCCCGCCAGCCCCGTTCCACGCCCAGTCCCCAGCCGAAGGTCAGGATGAGCACCGTGGCCAGCACGAAGATCAGGAACGTGCCCACCCAAAAATCCAGCGTGTCCAGGGCCTTCAGGTCCTTGCTGAAATACACCACAAACAGGCAACCCACCCCGGTTAGCAGGCCCAGCAGCGACACCGCCTGTTTGCGGTTCAGCCCCAGGCCTTCCTCCAGAAAAGCCAGGCCCGGCTGCAACATCGAAAGCGAACTGGTCACCGCCGCCAGAAACAGCAGGAAAAACCAGGCCGCCCCGAACAACCAGGCCAGCGGCATGTGGGAAAACACCAGCGGCAGCACTTTGAAGCCCAGCCCGAAGGTGCCCTGCCCCACAATCCCCGCCGCCCCCAGGAACAGGTACGCCGCCGGCACCGTGATCAGCCCGCCCAGGCCCACCTCGCAAAACTCGTTCGCGCTGGTCGCCGTCAACCCGCTCAACACCACGTCGTCCTCTTCCCGCAGGTAACTGGCGTACGTGATGATGACCCCGAAGCCGACCGAGAGGCTGAAGAAAATCTGGCCGGCGGCCGCCAGCCACAGTTGCGGATTGGCCAGTTGCGCCAGCACCGAAGTGCCGTCCTCCCGGGTCGGATTCCACATGTAGCCCAGGCCGGCGAGGACATTCCGCTCCGGGTGGGCCGGGTCCGGAGCGCCCAGGGTCAGCACCCGCGCCAACACCACCAGCGCCAGCAGGATCAACGCCGGCATGCCCCATTTGCAAAACGCCTCGATCCCCCGGGCGATGCCGCGGTAGATGATGAAAAAATTCAACCCGAACACCAGCGCCAGGAACCCCAGCGCCTGGTTGTGCCCCCGCCCCAGCGTCAGCCCGTCCTGCGTCGCCCCCACAAACCGCGCCCAAAACTCCGCGTAGTCCGCCACGCGCTCCCCCAGTTGCAGCCGCCCGGTCAGCGCGTACCACGCGTACCCCAGGCACCACGCCTCGATGTACACGTAGTACATGTAGATCATCACCGGCACGATCACCCCGATCACCCCGATGTACTTGCCCAGCGGATGCCGGATCAGCACGTAAAAAATCCCCGGGCTGGAATGAAACCCCCGCTGCCCCGCGTACCGGCCCAGCGTCCATTCCGCCCAGCAAATCGGGATGCCCAAAATCAACAGCGAAATAAAGTACGCCAGCATGAACGCCCCGCTGCCGTACTGCGCGGCCAGGCCGGGGAAGCGCAAAAAATTGCCCAGGCCCACGGCGCTGCCCGCCACGGCCATGATCACGCCCACCCGGGAAGTCCACGTTTCCCGCGTCAATCCAACGGACATGCGTTCCTTCTAAACGCCGACCCCGGCCCGGGCCAGCAGAAACTCGCCCCGGCCTCCCCGCGCCGCGCACCCCCGAGCACTTCTCGCCGCCGGTGACTCCTTCGGCCCCCCGCCGCCCGCCCCGGCGCGCCGGCCGTTGGCGACAACACCAGGCTCCCGGCCCCCGCGCGCCCGCACTGCCCGCTTGACCCTGCCCGAAGCCTCCGTTTCCCTTGGCGCCAGCTACCTGCCGGACCATGAAAATCCGCACCCTCCTGGTGGACGACGAAGCCCTGGCCCGCGAGCGCCTGCGCGACATGTTGGCCGCCGAACCCGACCTCGAGATCATCGGCGAATGCGCCGACGGCGCCGAGGCCGTCACCGCCCTCGAGCGCGACCAGCCGGACCTGGTCTTCCTGGACGTGCAGATGCCCGAGTTGGACGGCTTCGACGTGCTGGCCACGGCCCGCCCCGCGCGGCCCCCGGTGGTCATCTTCACCACCGCCTACAGCGAGCACGCCCTGCGCGCCTTCGAGGTCCACGCCCTGGACTACCTGCTCAAGCCCTTCGACCGCGAGCGCCTCCAAGTGGCGCTCCGGCGCGCTCGCGAGCACCTGCGCCTGGCCCGCACCGAGGCGCTCAACGAAAAACTCAATGCCCTCCTCGCCGAAATGCGGCCGCCCACGCGCAAGGTGGACCGCCTGGTCGTCAAGTCCGGCAACCGCGTCGTCCTCATCCGCACCGCGGACGTGGACTGGATCGAGGCAGCAGACAACTACGTGAACCTGCACGTCGGCGCCGAGTCCCACCTGCTGCGCGAGACGATGGCCGCGCTCGAGGCCCGGTTGGACCCCCGCCAGTTCCTGCGCATCAGCCGCTCGACCATCGTCAACCTGGACCGCGTCAAGGAACTCCAACCCATGTTCCACGGCGACTACGTGGTCATCTTGCGCAACGGCACCCGGCTCAGCCTCAGCCGCAGCTACCGCGACAAGCTCCAACAACTCCTGGGCCGCTGAGCCGGGACGACTCGGTTTGGCCGGGGGTGGAACGGGCCACTGGCCCGTGGCGGGGGACTAACGGTAGGGCGCCGCTGTGACAGCGCCGCCAGCGGCCGGGCCGCAGCCCGGCCCTACCACAATTGCGGCTTGAGCGCACTGTTTGGTGGGGTGGCTTGAAAACCTCGAGTCGGCCGCAAGTTGCCGCCGCCTGGCCGGCCGCCTGGCCGGCCACGGCCCAGTTGGCCGTGCCAATCGAAATCTGTCCAATCGTTCTACCCAAGCGCGCCTTGCTCAACCCGCGTCCGCGGCACGCCCGCGTTTGCCTGCCGCCGGGCGCCGGGCTAGTCTGGCGCGCGTGGGCGCCACTGCTTTGACCTCGAACCGTCTCCCCACGCTCGCTTTTGACCATCAACCCCGCACCCGCCTGGTGTTCGACGCCGGCGCGCTGGCCCGCCTGGGCGAGCTGGCCCGCGAACTGGGCGGCCGCCGCGTGCTGGTGGTGACCGACCCGGGCATCGTCCGCGCCGGCCACGCCGCCCGGGCCGTCGAGGCCTTGCGCGCCGCCGGCCTGGCCGTGGCCGTGTTCGACCAGGTGCGCGAAAACCCCACCACCCTCGACGTGGCCCGGTGCGTGGAGGCGGCCCGCGCGCACGCCTGCGACCTGCTGGTCGGCCTGGGTGGGGGCAGCGCCATGGACACCGCCAAGGGCAGCAACTTCATCCTCACCAACGGCGGTCAGATGCGCGATTACTGGGGCGTGGGCAAGGCCCGCCGGCCCATGCTCCCGCTCATCGCCGTGCCCACCACCGCCGGCACCGGCAGCGAATGCCAGTGCGCCGCCCTCATCGCCGACGAGCAGACCCACCAGAAAATGGCCTGCCTGGACCCGAAAGCCGCCGCCCGCGTCGCTTTGCTGGACCCCGAACTCACCCTCTCCCAGCCCGCCGCGGTCACCGCCCACACCGGCGTGGACGCGCTGGCCCACGTGGTCGAAACCGCCGTCACCCGCCGCCGCAACCCGATTTCGCTCATGTACACGCACGCGGCCTTCACCCGCCTGGTGCCCGCCTTCCCGCGCGTGCTGGCCGCCCCGGACGACCTCGAGGCGCGCGCCCAAATGCTCCTGGCTTCCTCGCTGGCCGGCCTGGCCATCGAAAACTCGATGCTCGGCGCCGCCCACGCCTGCGCCAACCCGCTGACCGCGCACTTCGGCGTCGCCCACGGCGAGGCCGTGGGCCTGATGCTGCCGCACGTGGTCCGCTGCAACGCCGCCGACCCCGCCGCCCGGCGCGCCTACGCCGAACTGGCCTCGGCCCCGGAAATCGCCTGCGTGAGCGACGGCCTGGAGCCGGCCGTCGAGGCCCTGGTGGCCGAGATCGAAACGCTCCTGAACCGCGCCGGCATCGCGCGCTCGCTCGCCGACCTGGGCGTCCCGCCGGACGCCGTGCCCGCATTGGCGACCGAGGCGGCGCGCCAGTGGACCGCCCAGTTCAACCCCCGACCGCTCGAGGTCGCGGACTTCGCCGCCCTGTACCAGGCGGCCTTTACCCCGCGGCCGGACGGCCCGCCCACCGCAGGCTGAAGCGCCGCGCCCGACGCGGGTTTGCCTTCCGGGCCGCGCGCGGTCAGAGTGGGCGGGCATGAGCAAGCGGTTTTACATCACCACCGCCATTGACTACGTCAACGGCCAGCCCCACCTGGGCCACGCCTATGAGAAGGTCGTCGCCGACGTCATCGCCCGCACGCGCCGCAGCCTGGGGCAGCCGGTCTTTTTCCTGACCGGGACCGACGAGCACGGCCAGAAGGTCCAGCAGGCCGCCGCCGCCGAGGGCAAGGACCCGCAGACGTACTGCGACGAGTTGGCCGCGCGGTTCCTCGAGCTGACCCGGGTGCTGAACCTCTCCAACGACGAGTTCATCCGCACCACCCAGCCGCGACACCAGCACGTCGTCAGCGCCCTGCTCCGCCTCCTCCACGCCCGCGGCGAACTCTACAAGGCGCCCTACCGCGGCTGGTATTCGTGGAAGGAAGAAACCTTCCTCACCGAGCGGGACCGGCGGCCGGATGGCACTTTCGACCCGAGCTGGGGCGAGGTGCGCGAAATCGTCGAGGAAAACTGGTACTTCCGCATGAGCCGTTACCAGACCTGGCTGCGCGAGCACCTCGAGCAACACCCGGAGTTCGTGCAGCCGGACTACCGCCGCAACGAGGTGCTGGGCTTCCTGCGCTCCGAGGCGCTCGAGGACCTGTGCATCAGCCGGCCCCGCGCGCGCCTGAGCTGGGGCATCCCCCTGCCCTTCGACCCGGACTACGTCAACTACGTCTGGTTCGACGCCCTCACCAACTATTACAGCCTGCCCGTGGCCCTGGGCGACACCGCGGCCGCCGCGCCGTTGGGCGAGTTTTACCCGCCCCCGGGCGTGCCCGCGCCCCCGCCCGGCCCGCAATTGTGGCCGGCGGACATCCACGTCATCGGCAAGGACATCGTCAAGTTCCACGCCGTGTACTGGCCCATCATGCTCCGGGCGGCCGGCATCCCCCTGCCGCGCCAGGTGCTCGTGCACGGCTGGTGGCAGAAGGACGGCGCCAAAATGAGCAAAACCACCGGCAACATCGTGGACCCCTTCGCCGTCGTGGCCGAGTGGGGCGCCGACGCCTTCCGCTACTACGTGCTCCGCGAACTGGACATCGGCCCGGACGGCAACTGGACCGACGCCGGCTTCCGGGCGCGCTACCACGCCGAACTGGCCAACGGCCTGGGCAACCTGGTCAACCGCTCCCTCGCCATGCTGCGCCGCTACCGCACCGGGCGCGTACCCGCGCGCGCGCCAGACCTGGCCGCCGAGGCCGCGCGCACCGCCGAAGAACTGGCCGGACACTGGCGCGAAAACCGGCTCCAGGCCGGGCTGATCTGCATCTGGAACCTCGTCACCCGCGCCAACCAGTACGTGGACCAAACCGCGCCCTTCAAGCTGGCCAAAGACCCCGCCCAAGCCGCCCGCCTGGACGCCGTGCTCTACACGCTGGCCGAAACCTGCCGCGTCCTGGCGGTCCTGCTCTGGCCCTACCTGCCCCAAACCGCCGAGCGGATTTACCAGCAACTGGGCCTGGCGGATTCCCCGACCCGTTTCGCCGACGCCACCTGGGGCGGCCTGCCGCCCGGACACCTCATCGGCGAACCTGCCCCCCTCTTCCCGCGGCGGGATTAGCGGGGCATTTCACGCCGCTTCATCCCGGAAAACCGGACTGGGGAAGACAACCGCGCCTGCGGCTCGCGGGATACGCCTCGCGTGCGGCTACCAAGGCGCATGGGGCGGACTGCGCAAGGTGGGAGTCAATCCGTGCCGACGGGCGTTTGGGGCGCTGGCGCGGCGAACCGCGGCGCGTCCCACCTGCGGGCAGGCCGGCGCGTGCGCGCGCGTTTCAGTTCAATTTCCCGGGTCAAACTCCGACTTCACCTCCGGCGTGGTGTGGCCGAAGCACCGCCGCGGAACATCGTATCCGGCGGAGACGTCGCGAAATGCGGGCCCGTGGTCCGGTTCGGCCGCCCTGGCGACAACGTCGGGGGCTCAAAAATCAAACAGGTACACGCGGAAGCCGACCGTGGCCGCAAAGTAAGACAGGTCACCGCTGCCGCGGGCCAACAGCCCCTGGATTTCGTATTCGTGGTCCCAACTGTACGCCCAGCGAGCGTCCACGTTGAAAGAAAAGTTCCGGACGATGAAATATTCGGCGCCCAACCCCGCCCCCACCGCCGGGTGGAGGTGATTGCCGTCGTTGTGATAACCCAGGCTGCCGAGTTTTTGGTCTTTGAATTCGGTATAGCAGCCGCCCACGCCGATCAGGCCGTAGGGGACCCAGCGTCCCAAGGGGTAACGCACCCGCAGGTTGGCCAACACCCAGCCTTGGCCGTATTCGGTGGTCTCCCCCAGGCCCGCAACCGTCACTAGGTGGTTGATGTGGTCGAAGGTAAGTTCGGCGCCGAGGTTCGTCCCGAAGTCGGCGCCCAGGGCCAAGCCGCCCGTCTGCGATGCCACCCCACCCCAGGCCGCCTGCTCCGGTTCCCAGCGAACGCCGCGAAACCAGTCCCCGTCCGTGAGCACGTTCACCCCCAAGCGCAGCCCGAAGTAAAAACGGTTCACCTCCTCCGCGGACGCCGTGGCCAGCGGTCGCGGGGTATTTTCGTCGAAATAAACCCGCAGGCCGAACGTGAAAAACGGCGAGGAAACGTCCACGGCTTGCGGCACGCCGTCCACCTTCCCATCCCGGGAGTTGACCCACAGGTAGCGCCCTTCCACCCCGAAGGTCACGTTGTCCGCGATGAAATACTCCAGCCCCCCGCCCAGCGCGTAGGCCAGGGCATAGCCCTCGAGGTCCACCGCGTGGCCCAGATAGTTCGGGCGCAAATCCTTGTTTTGCATCCACGCGCCGCCCACTCCCCCCACGAGGTACGGCACCAGCCGGTCCTTCAGCACCGGATAGCGCAAGCGCAGCTCGGGCATCAGACTGTAAACGGAGACCTCGCCCACGGTCTCCGGGCTGCCCCAGTCGCGAGAAAAGTAATCAAAGGCCAGTTCCGCCCCCACGTAGCGGTTGAAGTTGGCCCCCAACCCGAACGACCAGTGATCGTCCACGTTCCACCGCGGTTCGATGTCCCCGCTGTGAAAGCGTAAATAGGGCCGGAACCGGTCGGCATCCTCCGCTCGAATCATTCCGAGCTGGCCGGAGTAGAGGGTGCCGAGCAGACCGAACAGCACAAAACTACGGGCAGGACGCATAAAGTGCCTTGGGATGAAACTTCGGCGTGAACCGCGGCCGTTCCGATTTGCCCCGCAGCGACGCCAGCCGCTGTGTTCACAAACCACGCCGCCACGTCAAAACCACGGGCCTTCTGCCAGCCAAGAAACCACCTTGTCAAGGGTTTAAGCCGGACGCCCCCGGCAGGGTGCATTTCAATTTTTGAACCACCTGCAACATTCCCGGGCTTTTCGCCGGTCCGGGCCGCGGCAATATGGAGGGAGAACGGCTGTGGGTGGGGCTTGCTGACGTCGGCGCCCCAAAAACTCCAATGCGCCCGAAACGGCCAAGGAGGTTGTGTTCGGGTTGCCCAGCGTTCTCGGGCTTGGGAGCGCCCCAAGCCGGCGCGGACGCCGGCGCTCCGGAGCCGACGGCGGGGCAGCGTCTGCGGCACGGGTAGGCACTCCCTGAGTCGGAGTCGGCGGCAAGTCGCTGCCGACAACGGCCTGGTAGGCCGTGCCCCCCGGGGGCAAAGCAGCGGCCGGTTATCGCTGGAAACAACGAGACGTGCAGTCTGACCCGGAGCCGGAAAGCGGCAGCAAGCGGCCGTACTCCACATGCTGGTGCGCGGGCGGGCGTCTGGTGAATCGCGAAGCGTATGGAGTGCGCCGGCTCGCCGGCGCTGTCGGTAGGGCCGCGCTGCGTCGCGGCCGTTGGTGTGGGGCCGCGCTGGGTGCGGCACAATCCGGTAAGGCCGGGCTGCGTCCCGGCCGTCGGTCGGCGCCGGCGCAGCGGCGCCCTACCATGTTTTTCCGCCGACTTCAGTCGGTGGAGCCGTGCTGGGGGCGGCCGCCTCACCACATTCCCCCCAAAAAAGAACGGGGGCCGGACTTTTGGTCCGGCCCGTTCCGAGAACAAATCCGATGCGGCGCCGCAGCCTCACGCCTTCTGGCACACACGGTTCACTGCGCTGCGCATCCCAACAACGCCCCCAGCCTACCCGCCCCTACCCTCCCCGCCAGTCCCCAAAACTGGGGACAAACCCGTCCCCACCCGCCGGGCCGCGCTGCGTCGCGGCAATCCGGTAGGGCCGGGCTGTGTCCCGGCCATCGGTCGGCGCCGGCACAGCGGCGCCCTACCGCGCCCCGTCGGTCCCCCCGCACCCCGGCCGAAAGCGGGAACGCGCCGGCGTCCGCGGCTCAGGGCAGACGGCGCAGAAAACGGATGAGCAGGGCCGTGGCGCGGTCGAGTTCGCGCCGGGCAACCCACTCGGCGGCCGTGTGCGCCTGGGCGATGTCGCCTGGGCCGAACACCACGCTGGGGATGCCCGCGGCGCTGAGGATTGCCGCGTCGCAGAAGTAGTCCGCCCCCGCCGGGGCGCGTTGGCCCAGGACGTCGAGGAACTGCCGCACCAGCGGGTGGTGGGGGT
>Ga0272446_1001105_pt1 | contig 40322 bp, 37 predicted proteins | sample YNPCB0061_FD_194587 | JGI IMG/M metagenome (GOLD analysis project Ga0272446, IMG submission 194587) | Hot spring microbial mat communities from Yellowstone National Park, WY, United States - YNP-CB-006-1 | ecosystem: Environmental > Aquatic > Thermal springs > Hot (42-90C) > Sediment | place...
CTACGTCCACGAACGGCTGCTCCATGGACACCCCCCCGACGTCGTCTTCACCCACCTCTTCGCCAAGCAGCGACCGCTCCTGGCACCGTGATCGTACGCCGCCATGATCCAAAACACAACAGTCGAGCCACTGACACGCCATGCGCGGCGATGCCCACGTCGACCTGGGTACGCGTAGGGTTCTTCGGGTCGTAGGCCGGGAACATCAACTCTTCGTTGGTATACTCGTGGTTGACCACGAGCAGCCCGCGGTTCGAGGCGTTGGAGCCGAGGGGCAGCGGCAGGTAGCCGATGAAATCACAGTTGTAGCCGAACTGCTGGCTCTGGGCTGCGGCGCTCTGCTCCCAGACATTGTGGACCGGCGCGTCGGCGGAGAGCGGCTCGCCCCAGCGGATCAGCGTGCGCGCATAGTAGCCCTCAGGCACCTTGACGTCGTCGAACTCGGGTGCGGTAGGCGTAACGGTGCCAAATCGCGGCGTGGTGGTCCGCTGGGCTGCCACCGTCTCGGCGCCGAGGCCCAGCGAGCCGATGATCGCCACCGATGAGGCCACCGTGGCGCTCTTCAGCACCTCGCGGCGGCTCAGGCGACGGGCCAGGATGGTGTCGAAGGTTTCACCGGTCCCTTCCTCGGAGCGAACGATCCACTTGTCCTTCTCGTCGTGACCACCCATCTCGGGGCTCTCCTTCTAGAGTCTGCACGTGTCAGGGCGCACCTGCGCCTGCTGCGATCAGCGTGCCAGGCCACGCGCGCGGGCACGCGTCGGAGTCATAGCATGGCTGGCTTCCGGGCCAGCGGCTGCTCAGGTGCGCGTACAATGGGCGTGACGATGATACGGCGTGTGCGTAAAACGCGGGTTATATTGGCGTTAGGAACTCGTTAAGCACGGCCCGCCACCCAGGGAGGGAAACGTGTTGCTGATTATCACCCCCAATCCGGCGCTGGACCGCACCATGGTCTTTCACGGGCTGCGCCTCGGCGGTGTGTTTCGCACCGATGAGGTGATCATCGCGGCGGGGGGCAAAGGGCTGAACGTGGCGCGCGCGGCCCGGAGCCTGGGCCAGCCCGCGCTGGTCTGTGCGCCGCTGGGCGGGCTGACGGGCGATGCGGTGGCCCGGCTGGCCGCTGCCGAGGGCCTTGCCGGGCGCTGGACGCGCCATCATGCGGGTGAGACGCGAACCTGTGTGCTGGTCGTCGACCGCGCAGCGAGCGACGCGACGGCGCTAAACGAGGCGGGGCCGGCGCTGAGCGCGGATGACTGGCGCGCCTTTACTGAGGATGTGCTGGCAGCGGCGGCGGGGGCGGAGCTCTGCCTGGTCTCGGGCAGCCTGCCACCCGGCATTGCGCCTGCGGCGCTCGGGTCGCTGGTGGCGGCGCTGACCGCCCACGGCGCGCGAACGATTGTTGATAGCAGTGGGCCGGCGCTGGTGGCGGCGCTGGCCGCCCAGCCCTGGGGGGTGAAGGTGAACGGGGCGGAACTGGGGGCGGCACTGGGGCGTGTGGTGGAGGACGTGCCCGGGGCCGTGGCGGCGCTCGCTGAGCTGCGGGCTGCCGGTGTGGCGCTGGCCGCGGTGAGCCTGGGCGCGCTGGGCTGCGTGGCCGCCGACGCCAGCGGTGTGTCCTGGGCGCGGCCGCCAGCGGTGCGCGTCGTCAGCAGCGTGGGCAGCGGCGACTCGCTGCTCGCCGGGCTGGCGACGGGGCTGATCCGTGGCATGGCGCTGCCCGAGGCGCTGCGCCTCGCCGTGGCCTGCGGCACCGCCGATGTGCTGACGATCGGTGGCGGGCGCATCGACCCGGACGAACTGGCGCGCCTCCAGGCGGCGGTGTGGCTGGGCAGGCCAGCCTAGCTGGTGCATGCGGTACGTCGTTTGGCATGCTGCGCGACGCGAAGCATCTTCCGCCTTCTGATGCGGTAGACCCTTCGCGGAGTTTACCCTGCCCCTCGACAAGCTCGGGAGCCGCGTAGCCGAAGGGCTCAGGGTGCCATGGAACTTGCCCGATGAACCACGCACTGCCTGCCGCAAGAGGGTAGGCGCGACACGAAACGCAAAACGACGCGCCACGCGCGCCGCTTGCTGGCGGGCCGGGAGGGATTCGAACCCCCGACTCGCAGTTCCGAAGACTGCAGCTCTATCCCCTGAGCTACCGGCCCATACCGCGCATAGTCTAGCACAGGGCTCCACGAATTGCAACGCAGTGGCGATACGCGGGTGTGGCGTCACGGAGTGCAATGCGCATACCCCACCCCCCTACCTCCTCCCCTGCCTGGGGTGGGGGCCATAATCTGGGGTTGCGGTGCGCCAGCTTCGCTGGCGCACCGCAACGCCAACAACATACCCCCCTCTCCCAGCCTGGGAGAGGGGGGTGAGGGCAAGCAGCGCATCAGGACGCTATCCGCCAAAAACCCTCCACCTGAGAGGGCGGCCCGGTGGGGACGGTGGGGCGGCCACGGTGGGGGCGGCGTGAGCAAAACGGAGGTTGCCAGCAGGATCGTTGCTCACGTTCTGCGCCACGCGCCGACGGCGTCGCTCCGCTCACTCGGTAGCCGAGATATCGCCGCGCAGGAAGGCGGCGCACTCCTCGGGCAGGGTCGGGTTGATCCAGACCCCGCTGCCAAGCTCGAAGCCGGCGCTGCGGCTGAGGCGGGGAACGATCGCGATATACCAGTGGAAGTAGCCGTTTTCTGGCTCTTTGGTGGGTGTGGAGCGGATGAGCAGGTTAAAGTCGGGGTCGTTGAGATGCGCATAGAGGCGGAAGAGCACATCACGCAGCAGCGGGGCGAGATGCATAACCTCGGCTTCGGCCACGTGCAGAAAGCTGGCGTGGTGCTGGCGTGGCAGGATCCAGATGTGGAAGGGCGAGGACGAGGCATAGAGCACGAAGGCGGCAAAGTGCTCGTTGACCGCCACCAGGCGCTCGCGGCGGCGCAGCTCGTCGGCGAGCATCGTGCAGAAGACGCACTGGCCAGTGTCGTCGAAGAAGCGGCGGGCCTCCTCGATGCGATGGCGGATGTTGCCGGGCACGATTGGCAGGCCGATGACCTGGCTGTGTGTGTGCAGCAGCGAGGCGCCCGCCCGCTCGCCGTGGTTCTTGAAGAAGACGATCTGCTCGACCCGCGGGTCGGCAGCGATCTCTTTGCCCCGGCGCAGATACATCAGCAGCACCGCGCGGATCTCCTCGTCGGTCATCAGCGCGAGCGTGGTGTTGTGGAACGGGTGCTCGACCAGCACTTCGTGGTAGCCGACGCCGGTGATGCTGCGCTCGACGCCGTTGAAGGAGCGCGTCAGCAGCCCTTGCTCGGCCAGGGCCGGGTACTTGTTGCGCACAATGCGCGTCTGCCAGTCGGGGCCAGCGGGCTCGCGCGCGCGCTCCAGGTCCAGTTCCTCGTTGCCGGGACAGAAGGGACAGGTGGGGTCGTGCTCGGCGCGCTCGTGGGTGCGCAGGCGATCGCTGGACTCAACGTAGGCGTTGGGGCGCCGCGCCCGCTCACGGGCGATGATGACCCACTCCCGGGTGGCGAGGTTCTGCCGCAGCTCGGCCATGGTCGATCCTTCTGGTGCCGCGGTCAGCGGCCGGGTGCCCTCCTATTGTAGTTCGCTGCCCTGGTCCGCGCAAGAGCCCCGGCTGCCCAATCAGGGCTTGTCCAACGTTGTTGGCGCAAGCCCCAACTCACAGTTTTTTGGGTGGGTTTCGCGCTGTAGCCGCCAAACCCACCCATAAAACAACCATCGGGGCGGCGACGCAGCCCCAGGACGTTGCACAAGTCCGCGGCGTCGCCGCTCGATCGACCTGCGTATGCTACAATAGCGCTACTTTCAGGCCACGTGATGCGGATTGAGGTGGAACGTGACCCAGAACGGCCATGAACGCCCGGTCGTGCTTGAGGCCCGCGGCATCACCAAGCGCTTCCCCGGGGTTGTCGCCAACGACAAGGTCTCGCTGACCCTCCACAAGGGGGAGGTGCTTGCGCTGCTCGGCGAAAATGGGGCCGGCAAGTCCACCCTGATGAACATCCTCTACGGTCTCTATCACCAGGACGAGGGCGAGATCTTCGTCAACGGCGAGCCGATCCGGGCACGGAGCCCCCACGACTCGATCCAGCGCGGGATTGGGATGGTCCACCAGCACTTTCAACTGGTGCCGGTGATGACCGTGGCCGAGAATGTGGTGCTGGGCAACGAGATCACGCGCGGCGGCCTCTGGCTCGACCGCCGGCAGGCAGCCGAGCGGATCCAGACGATCTCGCGCCAGTATGGCCTGCCGGTCGATCCGCATGCCCTGGTGGCCGACCTCGATGTTGGCGCGCAACAGCGGGTCGAGATCATCAAGGCGCTCTATCGGAACGCCGACATTCTCATCCTCGACGAGCCGACGGCGGTGCTCACCCCCCAGGAGGCCGACGAGCTGGTGGGCGTGATGCGCACGCTGACCAGCCAGGGCAAGTCGCTGATCTTCATCACCCACAAGCTGCGCGAGGTGCTTGAGGTGGCCGACCGGATCGTCGTGCTGCGCGCGGGCCGCGTCGTCGGCGAGACGACGCCCGCCGAGGCCAGCGAGGCCAGCCTCGCCGCCATGATGGTGGGCCGCAGCGTGCTGCTCCAGGTCGAAAAAAGCGCAGCACGCCCCGGGCTCCCCGTGCTCGACGTGCGCGGCCTCCAGGTGCGCGATGACCGGCAGCTCGTGGCCGTCCGCGACCTGGAGCTTGAGGTCCGCGCTGGTGAGATCCTCGGGATCGCCGGCGTACAGGGCAACGGGCAGACGGAACTGGTACAGGCGCTCACCGGGCTGCGTACCCCCGAGGCCGGCAGTATCCGCATCGTTGGCAGGGATGTGACCACCGCGACGCCGCGCCAGATCAGCGAACTGGGGGTCGCGCACATTCCCGAGGACCGCCAGCGCGATGGGATGGTGACCAGCTACCCGCTCACCGACAACGCGGTGCTCGAACTGTACTACCTTGAACCGTTTGCCCAGGGCCTGGTGCGCAACGATACGGCGATCCGGCGCCACGCCGAGCAACTGGTCGCGGCGTTCGATGTGCGCACGCCGGCGGTGACGGTGCCGGCCAGTTCGCTCTCCGGCGGCAACCAGCAGAAGCTGATCGTCGCCCGCGAGTTCACCCGCGAGCTCAAACTGCTGATCGCCGCCCAGCCCACCCGTGGTATCGATGTCGGCTCGATCGAGTTCATCCACAACCAGATCGTCAAGAAGCGCGACGAGGGCGTGGCGGTGCTGCTAGTCTCGGCTGAACTCGATGAGATCCTCTCGCTCGCCGATCGGATCGCGGTGATGTACCACGGCCAGATCGTGGCCACAGTAAAGAATGGCGAGCTCAGCCGTGAGCAGCTTGGCCTGCTGATGGCCGGCGCCAGCCTCCAGGACACCAGCGCCAGCTCCGCAACGCTGGCCCATCCGTAGCGTGCAGCGCGGGCAGCCGGGCGTGTCCTGGCCTGGCCCGGCACCCGTGGGAGACAGTATGGCCCAGGCTGCCGAAGAACGCACCCCCTCGCCCGGTCCGCCGGGGTTCCGCGAGTACTACGCCCGTTATGCGCCCTTCCTCGTCCCGATCTTCGCCGTCTTTACCGCGCTGGTGGTCGGCGCGCTGATGATCGGTCTGACCGGCGGCGACTGGCTGGCGGCCTACATTGGCCTCTGGGAGGGCTCTTTCGGCACCCCGATCGCGATCGCCAATACGCTGGTACGGGCCACGCCCTTCATCATCTGCGGCCTCGCCGTGGCACTGGCCTTCAAGGCCGGCCTGTTCAACATCGGGGCCGAAGGCCAGCTCTACGCCGGCGCGGTCTGCGTGGTCGTGGTCGGGACGATGCTGCAGCTGCCGCCCGTACTCCACATTCCGGTCGGCATCATCGCCGGCGCGCTGGGCGGGGCCGCCTGGGCGGCGATCGCCGGCTACCTCAAGGCGCGAACCGGCGCCCACGAGGTGATCAATACGATTATGCTCAACTATATCGCCATCCGGCTCACGGAGTGGCTGATCAAGAGCAAAACCCCGTACATCCTTGGCGATCCGGCCGATGCCAGCGGCTCGCGCACGCGCTTTATCGCCGAGTCGATGCACCTGCCCGGCATCCGCGTGACGGAGACGGCCATCCTGCACCTGGGTATCCTGATCGCGGTGCTGCTGGTATTCGTGGTCGACTGGTTCCTGCGGCGCACCACGACCGGCTTTGAGTTGCGGACGGTGGGTGCCAATCCGCGGGCGGCGCGCTACGCCGGGATGAGCGTGCCCACCTCGATCGTGCTGGCCATGGCGCTCGCCGGGGGGCTGGCCGGTATCGCGGGGGCCACCGAGGTGATGGGCGCGCGCTACGCGCTCAGCGCCGATTTCTTCTCCGGGCTGGGGTTCGATGCGATCGCGGTGGCCCTGCTCGCTCGCGCCAACCCGATCGGCATCCTCTTCTCGGGGCTGCTCTGGGGCGGCCTGCTGACCGGCGCGCGGCTCATGCAGGTGCGCGCCGGCCTGTCGATCGATGTGATCAAGATCGTTCAGGCGCTGATCATCATGTTCGTGGCGGCCGACCAGATCGTGCGCTTTATCTATCGCATCCCCCAGCGCCGCGCCGGAGAGGAGGCGATGATCTCGAAGGGCTGGGGCGGTGGCTAGGATCGGCGCCCGCGGGGCGGGCCAGTGATGCGCAGTGGCGCGATGGGAAACGACGATGGACGGAATACGGGCCGAGCAACAACGCAAAGCGGCCGTCGAAGAGCGTATGGCCGACATCATTCTGCCAGGCCAGACCAATGGCTACGGCACGATGTTTGGCGGCGATGTGATGGCGATGATGGACAAGGCTGCCGGCATCGCGGCGATGCGCTTCTGTCGCCAGCCGGTGGTCTCCGCCTCGAGCGAGCGGATCGATTTCCGCACCCCGATCGGCCAGGGCGAGATCATCGAGGCGTACTCGAAGGTGATCTTTGTGGGCCGCCGCTCCATGGTGGTTCGTGTCCACATCTTTGCCGAAAACCCGCTCCACGGCGAGCGCCGCCTCTGTACCACCGGCTACTTCAGTATGGTTGTCATCCCCCACGATGGCGTGCCGCCCGGGCCGTTGCCCGAACTGCTGCTGCCCGATGACGAGGCACGGGCCGAGTATGCCCTCGGCAGCGAGATCCATGCCAATATTGTCGCCCGGCGCAAAACGTGAGACCACAGCGATGATCGACCAGTCCCTCTTTCGTCAGGTCATGGGCCGCTTCGCCTCCGGCGTCACGGTGGTCACGACGGCCAGCGGCACGCGCCTGGCCGGGCTGACCGTCAGTTCGTTCGCCTCGCTCTCGCTCGAGCCGCCGCTGGTGCTGATCTGTATCGACCGGCAGGCAGGCAGCCACGCTGCGATCGCCGAGGCCGGCCAGTTCGCAGTGAATATCCTCAGCGAAGGTCAGGAGTACCTCTCGCGCCGCTTTGCCAGCGATGAGCCGAACAAGTTCACCGCGGGCACCTATCAACTCTCGTCACGGGGCCTTCCGCTGATCAACGGCGCCCTGGCCCAGATCGAGTGTACACTGCACAGTGCGCTGCCCGGGGGCGACCACACGATCTACGTCGGCGCGGTCGTTGCTGCCCAGTGTACCAACCAGCGCCCCCTGCTCTACTACCGTTCGGGCTATCACACCCTCGGCGGCTAGATGATGCCGGGAGGTGGTGTGGCCATGCGCGCACTGTGTGCCGCCCTCGGCCTGCTGGCTGCGTTCGTGGCTGGCTGTGGCTTCGACGAATCGCGGCCACCCGCCAGCGCGCCGCTGCCCACGCTCATGCCCTCGCCGACCGGCTTGCCGCCGGCCACCGCCACTCCACCGCCCGCCGATACGGGCTGGCAGGTGGCTGCACCAGGGGTCGAACAGCGTCGCCTGCGGGTGCCGGTTGCCGGCGGCGAGACCAGCGTCAGCGTCGCCCGGATCGACCCGCGCCAGGTGCGCTTCAGCATCGGCTACGCCCCGGAGGCGCCGCGCAGCCTCGTGGAGTGGACCCGGGCGAGCGGTGCGCTGGTTGCGATCAATGGCGGCTTTTTCGACGAGGCCGGGCACAGCGTCGCCCTGCTGGTGCACGACGGGCATGCCACTGGCACGAGCTACCACGGCCAGGGCGGCATGTTCGCCGTCTCGCCGGCAGGGGTCGTCTCACTGCGTAGCCTGGCCGATGTGCCATACGACCCGGGCGAACCGCTGGCTGAGGCGCTCCAGGGCTGGCCTATGCTGGTCAAGCCGGAGGCCGGGGCCGTCTACGACCACGAGGATGGCGTCCGCGCGCGCCGCAGCGCGCTGGCCCTCGACCGGGCCGGGCGCGTCCTGTTCATCGCCGCCCCCGCACCGGCCTTCACGCTGCGCGAGCTCGCCACGTGGCTGGCCAGTTCCGACCTGGAGGTGAGCGCCGCGGTCAATCTCGATGGCGGCTCCTCGACCGGGCTGATCGTACAGAGTGAGCGCGCTCCCGAGCGTATCGAGCCCTTCGTGCCGCTCCCGATCGTGCTACTGGCACTGCCCGGGCCGTGAGCCGGGGTGTTATACCATTTCCGATTGCAGATTTTGGATTGCAGATTGCCGCACATGGCGTCACGATGAGCGATGACGGCAACGACAATGCGGAACTGCCAACTGGATTTGGTATTACCAATGACGGTTCGTGACACCGCCCTGTCATGCTGAGCGAAGCGAAGCAGCTTCCGCCTTCTGATGCGGTAGACCCCTCGCGGAGTGTACCCTGCCCCTCGACAAGCTCGGGAGCCGCGGAGCCGAAGGGCGCGGGGTGACAGAGCAGACAGCTTCCGCTTCCCTTAAAGGATCCGCTTGCCGAGGGCCGACAGCGCCAGTTCGACGGCAAGCTCGGCCGTGGCGTTGCGCTCGTCGAGGATGGGATTGACCTCGACCAGGTCGAGGCTGCGGATGCCGCCGCTGAGCGCGAGCAACTCCATCGCCAGGTGGGCCTCGCGCCGCGAGATGCCGCCGAAGACGGGGGTGCCCACGCCGGGGGCCTCGCGCGGGTCCACCACATCGAGGTCAAAGCTGACGTGGAAGCCGGCGCCGCCGGTGCTCACGCGCTGCACGGCCTCCTCGACCACCGCGGCCATACCGCGCCGGTCCACCTCGTGCATGGTGAAGACGTGGATGCTCGAGCCGCGCAGGGCCTCACGTTCGAGCGGGTCGAGGTCGCGCACGGCGATGAGCGCGACCCGCTCGGGGGGGACCGCAGGCGTCCGGCCGGCCAGGCCGGTCAGCAAGGGGTGGCCGTACCCGGTGAGTGCAGCCAGCGCCATGCCGTGGATATTGCCACTGGGCGTTGTCGCAGCGGTGTTGAAGTCCGCGTGGGCATCGATCCAGATCAGCCCCGGGCTGCGGCCACGAGCACTGCCGCTGACCGAGCCGATGGCCAGGCTGTGGTCGCCGCCGAGGATCAGCGGAAGCTGGCCCGCGGCGACCGTGGCCGCGACGCGATCAGCGAGCGTCGCACAGAGCTCGGCAATCGGCTCGAGGTAGCGCAGCTTCGCATCGGCGGGCGGGCTGACGCTCGTCTCGAGCATCGGCACCGCGAGGTTGCCCAGGTCGTGCACCGTGTGGCCCAGGGCCTCCAGGCGTGGGCGCAGGCCGGTATAGCGCATCGCGCTGGGGCCCATATCGACGCCGCGCCGCCCGGCACCCAGGTCGATCGGCACGCCGATGATGGCGATTGTTGTGGCCATGCGATGCGCTGTTTCGCCCTCACGCCGGCCCCCGTCGGTGGCGTGGGCGCGATGGCCCGATGGGGCACAAGCCACATTGACGCAGCTGCGACCGTCGTTGCGACAGCGCCACCGCTCTACAAGCCGGTCGTGTGGCGCCGAGGAGCGGCTGTCATGCAGGAACCCCTGATCCTGAACCACGGCCCTACGAGCTGGCGTTCTCACTCCCGTTGGGCGTGTCGAGGGGCAGCATCTCGGGTTCGCCGAAGCGCACCTCGAGCACTCCACCGCGGAAGACGGCGCGGGTCGCCGGGCGCTCGGCGAGGATGAGCGGCAAGATCATGTCGCGGCGGAAGTTGCCGATCTCGATGAACAACTCATCGCCGCGTTTGGTCATCGAGACCTTACCAATCTCGACGTGGGGCAGGGGCAGGCGCATCACATACTCCGTGCCGTCGCGCACGATCTCCTGCATCTTGCCCTGGAACTGCACCTTCACCGGGTCGATCTCGCCAAAGAGTTGATGACCGACCATCGCGAGGTCCTCGATCCCTGCCAGGTCGCGGGCGTAGTAGGGGCACTCCCAGATCGGCAGGGGCCGGAAGAGGTCATAAACCAGCTGGCGATAGCCCTGCTGGATGCGGGCCAGTTCCTGCATGAAGGCGCCCTCGGCCGCCTCGATGGGCAGCACCCGGTTGAGCACCACGCCATCGACGGGATAGCCAAAGAGCGAGAGGTAGGTTGCGGCGCGCTGGGCCTCCTTGATGACCATACGCTCGGGGTTGACCACCAGGCGGTAGGAGCTGACCTCGGGGTCGGTCAACGTCTCACGCAGCGCCTCGACGCCCTTGGTCAGCCGCTCGAGGGTGGCAAACATATCGGCGGCGGGCATCAACTGCTTGACCAGCGGGCGCGCAGCCTTGAGCGTGGTTGGCTCCCAGTCCATCACGCGGGCGGCGTACCACTGGAAGGTCTCGGGCATGGTGAGCAGGCGCACCGTCTCGCCGGTGGGGGCAGCGTCCACCACCACCACGTCGAAATCACCGGTCTTGGCCTGGCGGCGGATGTGCAGCAGGCTGACGACCTCTTCCATACCCGGAATGATCGCCAGTTCCTCGGCTGCGACATCATTGACCCCGCGCCGGCGCAGCAGGGTCGAGAGGTAGCCGCGCAATTCGCCCCAGTGCTCGCGCACCTCGTCGAGCACATTGATCTCCTGGCCCCAGAGCCGGTCGGTGAGCGGCGTGGGCGTGGAGCCGAGCGGCGTATCGAGCGCATCGGCCAGGCTATGGGCCACGTCGGTGCTGACCACCAGGGTCCGGTAGCCGAGCTCCGCCGCGCGCACCGCCGTAGCCGCCGACGTGGTTGTCTTGCCGACGCCGCCCTTGCCGAGATAGAGGATCAGCCGCATCGTAGCGTTCCTTTGCTAGAGTCGCAGCACCGGACGGGCCGGTCTGAGGGTGTCGCGGCGAGGCGCGCGCGGCCTGTGACCGCGCCCGCGCCCGGGGACTGGCAGCCTGGTGCGGGCCAGGGTGAGGCGCCGCACGTAGGACGCCCTTAGCATTGTAATTGTTGCGCCACGGCGCGTCAAACCGTTGACAGGCCAACGTGGCGTGTGGTACCCTGCCGTGGTTGTCGCTATGCGTGAGGAGCGAGCTGTGCTCACCGATCTCTACCTGATCCGCCATGGTCAGCCGGTGCACAACCCTGCCATCCCCTACCAGGTGCCTCCGGGTCCCGAGCTCTCGGAGCGTGGCCGCGTGGAGGCCGCCCAGGCAGCCGACTTCCTGGCCGACAAGGGGCTCGAACACCTCTTTGTCTCACCGTTCGCCCGCACCAGTCAGACTGCGGAGGTGCTGGTGGAGCGGCTCGGGCTGCCCGCCACCTTCACGGCGCTGGTCCAGGAGCACGGGCCAGGCGAGCGCTTTGAGCAGGTGCGGGCGCGCATCAGCGAACTACTGCTCGCTGCCCACGATGCGCCGCACACCCGGATCGCGATTGTCGCCCACGGCTCGCCGATCCGTGCCGCGCTGCTCGAGCTGAGCAACGAAAAGATCGACCTCAGCCGCCACGTCTATGCGGGGGGCAATCCAGCTCCCACCTGCGGGATCTGGCACGTGCAGTTCCTCGACGCGCACACCCGGCGCTTTGAACTGGTGTTCATGCCGGAGTAGCAGCGAGCCATGGCTACCGAGAGCAACATCCCGCCGGAGCTGGTTACGGCGCTGCGCCAGGCGCGCCACGTGGCAGTGCTCACCGGGGCGGGCGTCAGCGCCGAGAGTGGCATTCCCACCTTCCGTGACGCGCAGACCGGGCTCTGGGCCCGCTACGACCCCGAGGACCTGGCGACCCCGGAAGCGTTTCAGCGCAACCCACGCCTGGTCTGGGAGTGGTACGCCTGGCGGCGCCAGCTGGTCAGCGGCGCCGCGCCGAACCCGGGGCACCTGGCGCTGGCCCGGCTGGAGCGGCTGGTACCCCGCTTCACGCTGATCACCCAGAACGTCGATGGGCTGCACCACCGCGCGGGCAGTTCAGCGCCGATTGAGTTGCACGGCAACATCATGCGGGTGCGTTGCTCGGCCGAGGGCACGGTCTACGAGCACTGGGACGAGGGCGCCGAGTTGCCGCCGCCCTGCCCGGCATGCGGCGCCCCACTGCGCCCCGACGTGGTCTGGTTCGGCGAGCAACTCCCCAGCGATGCGCTGGAGCAGGCCTGGAACGCCGCGACACGATGCGACCTCTTCCTCTCGGTCGGCACCTCGGGGCTGGTCGAGCCGGCCGCCTCGCTGCCGCGCCTGGCCCACGCGTGGGGGGCCACCCTGGTGGTGATTAACCTCGACGTGAGCGACACGGTCCGGGAACGGCTCTTCTCCCTCCACGGCCGCTCTGGCGTGTTGCTGCCGGCCCTGGTCAGCGCGGCCTTCCCCGACGCGGCCGCGTGAGCTACTACCGTTTGCGAAACAGGAACAGGTACTCGTGGCGGAAGACGTAGAAGCCGCCGACGAGCGCGCGGTAGCGCCACAGCTCCTTCTGGGCGCGCTTGCCGGCCGTTCCGTTGATATCCTTCACCACGATGCTCTTGAGCGCAAAGCCCCGTTCCTGCACCGTCTGCATAGCCAGAAAGCCGAGGGGCACCCACTCACCGCGGGCGTACTTATCGCCGATCACCAGCGCGAGATAGCGCCCACGGTCGAGCACATCGACCACCCGGCTCACCACCTGGCCGAGCAGGGCCAGGAAGCGATCGATCGAGGCGGCGTTGGAGAGATCGCGCGGGTCGTCGCTGAAGCGGATGATATCGTGATAGGGCGGGTGGAGGATGGCGAGCTGGGCCGAGGCGGCGCCCTGCTCGGCGAGCAGCGCGCGGAAATCGGTGCAGGTGCTATCGCCTGCCACCACGTGGACCAGGGCGCCGTGGCGGTTTGGCTCGGCGGCCACGAGGTCGCGCACGCGCTCGACCAGGGGCGGCTGCAGCTCGACGCCAAGCACATTGCGTCCCAGGCGTTGCGCCTCGATCAGGGTCGTGCCGGCGCCGGCAAAGGGGTCGAGCACCCAATCGCCGCGGCGGGTATAGCGGCGCAGCAGCTGGTTGGGGATCTGGGGCACGAAGTTGCCCCAGTAATCGGCGCGGTGCACACCGCTGCCGTCGCGGCGCTCGATCAGCCAGAGGCTGTCGGTAACGATATCGTCATAGGCCTTCCAGCGGTTCAGGTCGATCTCATTGATCGCAGCGGTGCGTTCGCCCTGGGCGGCCTTACGCAGGCGCCCGGCATAGTAACGCGCCCGCTCCAGGCTCAGCGCCGCATCGATCTGCGCGAGCTCGGCCTGCAGCAGTGGTTCCGGGAACACAACCGCCTCTTCGCCGCCAGGGGCCCGGAGCGCGCCTCCGGGCACGAGCGCGGCGCGCAGCGCGGCGAGCTCAGCGCGCAGCGTGGGCAGATCGGGGCTTGCGCAGAGCGCGGCAAGCGCCTCGAGCAGCGCCGCCCGCCGCAGATACAGCGGCGCCCCGGCGCCGGATTCCGGTCCGTCCGGCGCGGACGGGGCGGGTGGCTCGACGATAGCCATGGCGGGGCTCCGTATACCGAGGTGAACACTGACGGTATTGTAACACATGAAGCCCTTTCATGCCTAGCAGAAGGCATGAAATTGCCATGGCTGTAAATACATGTGTCGGAGTTCAGCGTGCTGCACACCCTGCCGGATGGAACATGTTCACCCTGCTCCCGGGAGCGAGGACAGCTTGCCCGCGAACGCTGACGAGGGCGAGGCGCCCGCGCTCCCGGGCGTGGATCGTTCGGTACCGGCGACGGGACAGTGAACACGAGCTGCCTGCCTTAGCCCAACGCTGAGGGCGTGGCCCACGGATCAACGGCGCCAGTAGCCGGATGATAACGCGGCGTGAAGCAGGGCATTCGCGCAGGGGCACCTGCCCATGATATGCTTGGCAGGGGCGGCCTCCGTGTCGCTTCGTCCGAGTTGCCGGCCTATGGTTCCAGCCTGACCAGCGCCTGCTAGCTTCACACCACTGCGCAGCCCGCGGGGGCGTCTCCTGCGGCAGCCTGGCGCTGAATGGGTGGAGCAGGAAGGGAGCAGCGGCCATGATCACATTCCAGGACCTCTTTCGTGCGGCGGAAGCGCGGGTGCTTGCCTCGCCGCGGCTCAAGGGCTATGCCGAGGTGCTCCTGGCCGACTGGCCGGAGGCCGAGGCCCACTGGCAGTGGGTGCTCACCGCGAGCGAAGACGACCTGGTCGCCTGGGCCCAGGAGGCGGACGTGCGTAGCGAAGACGAGGAGGAGCGTGGTCGGGGGTGAGGCGAGCGGGGGTGACCTGGTCACCCTGTGGCCTCAGGCCCGGATCGTGGCGCCGAGCTCGCGTTCCAGGCCGGTGATGATCTTCTTGCGTACCCGGGCCAGGTCTTCGTCGCTGAGCGTGCGATCGCTGGCGCGGAAGGTGAGGTGGTAGGTGAGGCTGCGCCGTCCGTCGCCCACCTGGGGCCCGCTGTAGACGTCGAACAGCGTCAGCGCTTCGAGCAGCGGGCCGGCGCCGCGGCGGATCAACGCCTCGATCCGGGCGGCGGGCACGTCGATCGGCGCGACGATCGACAGATCCTGGACGGTGGCCGGGAAGCGCGAGATCGCCGTGAAGCTGGGCGGGCGGGCCGCGGCGAACAGGGCAGCGAGGTCGAGTTCGGCCATGGCGGCCCGTGGCACGCTCAGGCCGAGCCGTGCGCGTCCCGCCGGGTGGAGCTCGCCCAGCACGCCCACCCGGCGGGATGTGGAGGCCGGCGTACCCGCGCGCGTGGGCTCCTCGCCCGTCGTGAGCAGTAGCGCCGCCGCGCGCCCGGGGTGGAAGCGCTCGTCGTCGGTGAGCGGCGCGTACGCCACCTGGTCGCTCAGGCCGAGCCGCGCGACCAGTGTCTCGACGACGCCCTTGAGGTCGAAGAAATCCAGCGGCTCACGCCGGGCCGCAAGCCAGCTCTCGGGCTCGCGCGGGCCGGCCAGTGCGATCGCCAGCCGGCGTGGCTCGTCGGGCAGCCAGCGTCCGCCCGCGCCGGGCTGGTCGGGCTTAAGATAGACACGCCCGATCTCGAAGAGCGTGGCGCGCTCCCGTTCACGCAGATTCAGTGCCAGGGCCGCGCCCAGTGAGGGCAGCAGCGAGCGGCGCATATAGGTCTTCTCGGGGGTAGTGGGGTTGGCGAGCTTGACATAGTGTTCGGCCACCGCCTCTGCAGGGGCCAGGCTGGCCACCAGCGCCATATCGATCAGCGAGTGGGTGATCAGCTCGGTCAGCCCGGCGCCGACCAGCACCTCGCGGGTCCGTTGTTCGAGCACCAGTTCGCTATGGGTGTCGGACGGCGGCAGTTCATCGGCGAGCCGGGTTGTCGGGATCTGGTCGTAGCCATAGATCCGCGCGACTTCTTCGCACAGATCCGCGACGATCGTCACATCCTGGCGAAACGAGGGCACCTGCACCAGCACCGGCGGCTCGCTGGCGAGGCTGAGGAAGTCGCCGGCGCCTGAGCTGCTACGCAGCGTGCAGCCAAAACCGAGGCGGCCGAGCAGATCGGCGATGGTGCGGGCGCTGAGGTGCACACCGAGGATGCGTGCCACCTCGCGCGGGGTGAGCTCCAGTGTGACTGGCTGCCAGGGGCGCGGATAGGCGTCCACCAGGCCCTGGGCGATGGTTGCGCCGGCGTACTGGCGCATCAGTTCGAGGCAGCGGCGCTGGGCGATCGGCGGCAGAGCATAGTCCACCCCGCGCTCGAAGCGGCGTGAGGCCTCGCTCGGCAGTTTCATACCGCGGGCCGTCTTGCGGATCTGCACCGGCTCCCAGATTGCCGCCTCGAGCAGCACGCGCGTCGTGTCGGCGCGCACCTCGGAGGACTCGCCGCCCATCACCCCCGCCACGGCCAGCGGACCGCTGGCATCGCAGACCATAAGCGGGGTACGCTCGAGCCCGCTCGCCGGGCCGGGCGTCAGGTCGCGCTCTTTACCGTCGAGGGTGACCAGCCGTTCCCCGGGGCGGGCGAGGCGCACGATCAGGTGCTGGTCGACCACACGGTCGGCGTCGAAGGCGTGGGTCGGCTGGCCCCACTCCAGCATGACATAGTTGGAAATATCGACCACATTGTTGATCGGGCGCATCCCGGCGTAGTTGAGGCGGCGCTGCATCCACTGCGGCGCAGGGCCAACGCGCACCCCCTCGGCGAGGCCCAGGCTGAAGCGCGGGCAGAGCTCAGGGGCCTCGATCGTCACGGTGGCGCGCCCGGCGATGGGCGGTCCCGCCGCGTGCACCTGCGGGTCGGGCAGGGTCAGTGGCGCGCCGGTGATCGCGGCCACCTCGCGGGCCACGCCCACGATCGAGAGCGCGCGGGCATAGTTCGGGGTAATCTCGATCTCGAACACCACCTCGCCCAGCAGGTCGCGCAGCGGCACACCAACCGGCGTATCCTCGTCGAGGATGATCACCCCCTCGTGTTCGTCGCTGATCCCGAGCTCCTTCTCGGAGCAGAGCATGGCATCACTCATCACCCCGCGCACCGGTCGCCCCTTGAGCGTCACGATCTGCCGCTCGTCGGCGTGGCCATCGTAGAGGCGCGCGCCCTCGCGGGCGAAGACCGCCTTGAGCGGGTGGCTCAGTCGCCCCAGGCCGCGGTAGGGAAAGAGGTTCGGCGCGCCGGTGACCACGGTATGGGGGGCGGCTGCGCCGTAATCTACCGTGGCCAGCACCAGCCGGTCAGCGTTGGGATGGGGCAGCACCTCGAGGATATTGCAGCTGACGATCCGCTCCGCGTCCCAGACCAGGTCGGCGCCTGGCAGCCCGACATAGTGAATGGTTGCGACTTCCAGGCCGCTGAAGGTGAGTTTGTGGGCGAGTTCTTCGGGCGGCAGGTCAACCGCAACGAACTCCTTGAGCCAGCTCAATGGTACTCTCATCGATGGCCTCGCAGCGGGAATCCGGCAGGATTGTAGCCCGCCCGCGGGCCGGCGTCAAGCGCAGGCAGTGGATCCTGAACCATCCCACTCAATCACGCCCGATTCCGGCCTCGGTGAGCAGGCGTGTGACCCGCTCGATCCGGTTCAGCGCACGGGCCAGCATCAGGGCCGCGTCGGCGATGATCGCCTCACTGAGCGCCGGGTTAGTATTGAGCTTCTCGCGGAGCGGGCGCAGCACCTGCTCGGTCTCTTCGAGCTGACTGACCGCCGTTGCGAGCGCATCTTCGGCCTCCTCGCGTTGCTTCGAGGCGCCCATGGGCCAGCGGCCCTGGATCGGTTTGCCACGGGCCAGCGACAGGTAGCGCGCAACACGGTCGGCCCGGGTCAGCGCATCCGAGAGGTGGCGTTTCGTATCGGTGATCAGCACCAGGGCCAGACTCTGGTTGCCATGAACGCGCGCGCGGGCGGCGTCGAGCGTGCTCTGGGCGCGCTGCAGGCTCTGCGCCGCCTCCTCAGCGGCCAGAATCGCCGCTTCCCGCTCGCTCTCCGCTTCGACTGGCCAGCGCCGTGGAATCGTCGGCATAGGCTTCCGGGGTGTGTTGCTCCCGTGCAGCTGCATAGCGCATCAACTCCATCTGGCGTAGCATCGCCTCGCCGATCTGCCACAGGATGATCGGCGTGCCGGAGGCGATAAAGTTGCGCCAGACTGCCCCCTCGTAGAGGCGCCAGTCGAGCTGGGGGTGCCTGCGCGCCGCAAGGGCGACCGGGACCAGCGAAATCAATACACCACCCGCCACCTCAGCCCAGGTATGGTCGGGCTTGATCGGAAAGCGCCGCTCCAGATAGCCTAACGCTGCGGCATAGGCGGTGGCGATGCCCAGGACGGTGAGCGGCACGCCGATCGTCAGATCGTCGACGGCACGATGGTCGGTGGTTTCGGTACGAGACTCGATCATTTGTCGGGTTCCTTTCGGGGTCTCGTAGGGTTGCATTATACCAGATAAAGCGTCACTTGTCTAGCACCTGTGCGCACGTTCGGGCGACGTGATCATCCACACGCCGGGCTGCTATTGCCGGGTTCCTGGGTGGTTGCACCTCCTTTGCTGCTGATCGTTGCGCGCCATCCAGCGCCAGGGCCCGGCCCGGGCCAACCTGCGATGTCGAGCGCGCCATCTGAGCCGTACGTCCTGGTTGGCGCGCATACTACTACATGTCGTAATAAAATGCAATCCCCTCTTGTCGTCTGGAATCAGCGGCGAACTTCCACCGCATGGGGGCTTAACAAAGGCTGAACTACGTGCTATAGTAACACCCCATAAGAGACTAATAAAGACCCGATAACTCCTAAAGAGGCCCCTCACTGGCAGCCAGTGCTCGACCCGGAGCAGCCCGTTCCATCTGCGTGGAGGTCAACGATGATGCTCATTGGCACCTTTGAACTCGCCCTGGAGCCATCCGGCAGGCTCGTTCTGCCGCCCGCCTTTCGCTCTGCGATCGACGAGGGCCTGACCATCACCCGTGGCTTCGACCGCTGTCTGCAGGCCTTTCCCGGCGTAACCTGGCGCGCCCTGGCGCGTCGTGTCAGTGACCTGCCGCTGGCTGTCGATGCTGCCCGCCACGCCCGCCGCCTGATCTTCGCCGCCGCCGCCGATCTCGCCCTCGATGCCACTGGCGCCCTGACCCTCCCGCGCCCGCTGCTGACCTACGCCGAGCTCTCCTCCAGCGCCGTGCTCGTTGGCATGGAGTCCTTCTTTGAGATCTGGGCTCCCGAGGCCTGGCGGACGGCCAACGATCAGGTGCTGGCCTCCGTCGGCCGCTGGGCCGGGCCTGATCTGCCCCTGGCGATTGCGGCTATCTAACGCACTGAGCAGCGTCTACCGACGCCGATCGATCGAGCCCTGAGGAGGCCCTATGCCAGCTCCCGCGCACCCACCCGCCCGCGTCAGCGAACACCCCGCCGGCAGCGCCGCCATTGCCCGCGCCCGCCTGCACCACGCCCTGGCCCGCGACCGCGCTCGTTCGCCCCTGGTCGCCCCCGCCGAGCTGCTCGCCAGCCTGCTCGCTGAGCCGCCCCCCGCGCTGCGCGACCAGCTGCTGCCCGAGGGTCTGCCGTCAGCGCGGGGGGGGCAATGAGTGACCTGGCTGCTGCCCTCGGCGCCGACCTTGCGGCGGTCGCCGCTGCGCTCGCCGACGCGGCTGCCGCCGAGCCTGCGGCGACGCCGTTGCAGCCACGGCTCAGCGGCCTGGCCACGCTCGCCAGCGGGCCACACGCCCACGCCTTCGTGCGCGCCGTGGCCCAGGCCGAGGGCCGTCTGCGGCGCGAGCACCCCGCCGCTGCTGCGCCGCTGCTCGCCCTGCTCGCCGACCAGCGCCCGGCTGCCAGCCGGCTGCGCGCTGCAGCGATCGAGGAGCTGTTGCTTGCCGGCGAGCCCGATCTCGCCCGCCTGGTCGAGCTCTATCGCCGCGATCTGCGCGCCGCCCTGGCCGCCAGCGGCAGCGAGCCGCCGCCTTGGCGCCTGCTTGGCCCGGCCCTGCTGCGCTTCCTCGGCGAGTTGCTGCCCGCCGCGATCGGCGAGCAGCCGCGCCTGCGCCGTAGTCTGCCCTCCGAGGCCGAGCGCGCCCTGATCGACCAGCTGCGTGCCGCCTGGGCCGAGCCGCTGCCCACCCTCGGCGAGCAGTTCGGCCAGAGTATCCTCGCCAGCGCTGGCGCCGCGATTAGCCAGGTGCAGCAGACCATCGTCCATGGCGATCTCTACACCCTGCCCGGCGCGCCCCAGCCCGATCTGCCCCTGCTCTACACCCGCTACCGCGCCTTTGTCGTCGAGAGCTTCGGGGCGCTGGATTTCCGCGGTGTGCTGCAGCTCCAGGCCGCTACCCGGATCAGCCTCGAGCAGATCTACATCCCGATCTGTGGGCGGGCGCATCACGATGAGCGTGGGCCGGGCGCCCCCCTGGCCACGCTCCATGACTTTGTGCGCGAACAGCCGCTGCTCGTCGTGCTCGGCGATCCCGGCAGCGGCAAGAGTACCCTGGTGCGCTACTTGCTGCTCACCCTGACCCGCGGCGACCCCCGGCGCGGCCTGGGCCTCGACCCGCTCTGGCTGCCGATCTTCTTCCCCGTCGCCGCCTTTGCCGCCGCGCGCGCCCAGCCCGGTGGCGCCGACCTCTCGCCGTTCGCCTATCTCAGCACGTACTATAGTGGCCTCTCGCAGCCCGACTATGGCCCGCTCTTCGCCCGCGCCCTGACCCTGGGCCGCGCCCTGGTGCTCTTCGATGGCCTCGATGAGGTCCGCGACGACCGGCAGGCCATCGTTCACTCGCTCGAGGCCTTCGTGCGCGAGTGGGACGCCGTGGGCAACCGCTTTGTCGCAACCTCGCGCATCGTTGGCTATAGCGACGCGCCGCTCGACGCGAGCCTGTTTGCCGTGGTCACCATTCAGCCCCTGGCCGACGAGCAGATCCACGCCTTTATCGAGCGCTGGAGTCGCGCCTATGCCGCCCTGGGCGAGCCGGCCACTCCCTCCGGCGGTGACCTGCTCCACGACCTGATGCGTGAGGCCGCCAGCTCCGAGCTCGAGCGCCGCGTCGCCGAACGGGTTGCCTCGCTCAGCCAGGCGGTCTTCGCCGATCCCCAGGTGACCGATCTGGCCCGTAACCCGCTGCTGCTCACTATCCTTGCGCTCATCCACAATCAGGGTGCCCGTCTGCCCGACCGTCGCGCGGATCTCTACCGGCTCTGTGTCGAGGCGCTGGCCGAGACCTGGAACCGCACCCGCTCGCTCTCGGGCCGCCCGGTCGATGTGCTGCTCGGTGATGAGCAGATCGATGAGCGCTTTGTCGTCAATGTCCTCGGCCCGGTGGCGCTCTGGCTCCACGGTGAGCGCGCCGGCGGGCTGATCGACCAGGATGAGCTGGAACGCCACATCGCCGCGACCCTGGCCCAGAGCGACGGTGTCCCTCGCCGCCGGGCCCGTTGCCTTGCCCGGGCGTTCATCGAGCTCATGCGCCGTGACACCGGATTGTTGATCGAGCGCGGCCATCGCCGTTTCGCCTTCCTGCACCTGACCTTCGAGGAGTACCTCGCCGCGCGCGGTCTGCTCGAGTCGGTCGTGGTTGAGCATCCCGACGACCTGCTCCAGAGTTACGCCGCCGATCCCCGCTGGCACGAGGTGCTGCGCCTGGCCATCGCCGCGGCGTCGCAGCGCGAGGCCCAGCGCCTGCTGCTGACCATGCTTGCCGCGCCCGCCACGGGCGAGCAGCGCGGTCTGCCCACCGTGCTCGTGGGCGAGTGTCTGTGTGACGCCGGGCGTAACGGAGCCGGCGGCCGGGCCTGGGAGGCCGGGATCGCCGCGCTGCTCACCGTGGTGGCCGACCCGGCCGTGCCGCTGGCCACGCGCGTGGCGGCAGGGACGGTGCTCGGGCGCCTCGGCGACCCGCGCCAGCTCGACCCGAACACCGGCCGCGCCCGCGGCGCAAGTGGCGCGGCGGTGCCCGATTACTGGTGTGACGTAGCTGCCGGCCCCTTCTGGCACGGCGACGAGCGGCTGCGACGTGGCCGGCGGCTGGCCATCCGCCAGGTCGAGTTGCCCTACGCCTTTCGCCTGGCCCGCTACCCGGTGAGCAATGCCGAGTTCGCCCGCTTCATCGACGCCGGCGGCTACCACGACCCTCGCTGGTGGACGCAGGCGGGCTGGACCTTCATCAGCCCCGCTGGCCGCCGCTCGCCCCCGGAGCAGCCGGGCACGCCGATCGGCCAGCCGGGGCTCTGGGGTGTAGCACCCTACAACACCCCTGCGCAACCGGTGGTTGGCGTCTCGTGGTACGAGGCGGCGGCCTACGGCGCCTGGCTCACCGCCGCGGGGCGCGCTGCTGGCTGGCTCTACCCGGGCGAGTGTCTGCGCCTGCCCACCGCGCTCGAATGGGAGCGGGCCGCGCGCCACCTCGACCAGCGGATCTATCCCTGGGGTGACCAGCCCCCCGACGCCGAGCGCGCCAATTTCGACGGCGCCGGCCTGCGCGCCCCCGCGCCGCTTGGCTGTTTCCCCGCCGGGGCGGCCGTCTGTGGCGCCCTCGACCTGGCCGGCAATGTTTGGGAGTGGACCTGCAGCCTCGCCGATGCCCTGGACGCGCCGCGGCCCTGCGCCGACGTTGCCCCCGGCGAGACGCCGGCGATCAAGGGTGGCGCCTTCAACTGGGAGGCCGATGCCCTGCGCTGTGGGGCCCACTACTGGTTCCACCCCGGTCAGCGCCACAACCTGCTCGGCTTCCGCCTCGTCTGGGTCGCCGCCACGGAGGAGCCATGACCGTCAGCCCCGAGCCTGTCAGTCTACGCCTGGTCTTCGCGCCCGTCGCCGAGGGCGCCGTCCTGCGCTGGGAGGCCGCGGTGCTCGGCGTGCGCACCAGCCGGATCCGCAACCCCGTGCCCGCCGCTGAGCTGGCCCTGGTGCTGCGCGCGCTCGATGTGCTCCAGGACCCCGCCTACCCCCAGGCCTGGAATGCCGACCAGGCGCGCCACTTCAGCTTCACGGCCGAGGAGCAGTCGTGCCTGGCCGCACTTGACCTCTGGAGCGACGCCGAGCGGGTGCCCGCCAACGCACCGCGGCGCGTCGGGCGGCGGCTCTTCCGCGCGCTCACCGCCGACCCCGTCGCCGCCCAGGCGCTCGCGACGGTTCGCGACCACGCGACGGCCCTCGGCCAGCCGCTGGCCCTGGAGCTCTGCTTCCCGCCCGGCGCGACCGCGCTGGCCGCACTCCCGTGGGAGTTGCTCTGGGACGACGGGCCGCTGCCGTTGCTGCTTGGCGCCGGCGTGATCGGCGGCATCGCGCGCCGGCTTGATCTGCCGCAGGCGCTGCCACCGGCCCGCCGCGCGAGTGGCCCGCTGCGCATTCTCGCCATCTCACCGCAGGCCGGCATCGCTGCGGAGCTGCGCCAGGTCGAGCGGGCCGCCCGGCTGGAAGCCTGGCAGCCCCTCGTCGCTGCGGGGCGCGCGGTGATCAACGAGGTGGAGCCGGCCAGCCGGGTGGCCCTGGTGCAGGCGCTCGGTGTCGGCGCGCCGCCCGATGTGATCCACTTCTACGGCCACGGGCGCTATCTCGCCGGTGAAGGGGCGCTGCTGCTCGATGATGGGCCGGGCAGCGCCTGGACGCCCGCCTCGACGCTGGCCGCCCTCTTCGGCGGCGTCTCGCTCGTCGTCTTGCAGGCCTGTCAGGGCGCCATGCTCGGCCCCGGCGAGCCACTGCTTGCCGGCGTCGCCCAGGCGCTCTGCGCAGCCGGCGTGCCCGCCGTGCTCGGGATGCAGTTCACCGTGCGCGCCTATGCGGCCACCAGGGCTGCCGCGGTGCTCTACCAGGCGCTGGCCGCCGGGCGCAGCCTGCAGGATGCGCTGGCGCTCGCCCGCCGTGCGCTCTTCGTCGAAGAGCGTGACCGGGCCTCCTGGTTCGTGCCCGCGCTCTATCTGCGTGACCGGGCCAGTGGCGCCTTCTACCTCCGGCCGTCCGTCGCCACCACCCGGCCCGACCCAAGCGCGCCACCCGCGGCGCGGCAGACCGTGCTGGCCCGCGGCGGGGTCATCCGCGCATTGCGCATCCAGGGCCGCGCCGGCTCTGCGCAGCGGGTGGTCGCCCTCGATGGCGGGCGCATCAGTGGCGTAACGATCGAGGACCGTACATAATCGCGGCCCCCCGTTGACCAGCTCGAGGGAGAACACCTGCATGCAGATCGAATGGCTCGAGATGACCCGCCGTCACTACCAGCCCGGATCACCAGGCCGGGTGCGTATGGTTGTGCTCCATGCCACCGCCGGGCGCGCCCCGGGCGACCTGGGCTGGCTGCGCAAAGGCGGCGATGAGCGCCGCCCCGTCTCCGTCCACTACTACATCGACAAGACCGGCCGCATCGTCCAGCTGGTCAAGGAGGATGACATCGCCTGGCATGCCGGCAAGAGCACCTGGGCCGTCGATGGCCGGGTGATCCAGAACTGCAACACCGTCTCGATCGGCATCGAGCTGGAGAACCTCAACTCGGGCCGCGATCCCTACCCCGAGGCCCAGTACGCCGCCGCCCTGGCGCTCACCCGCGACCTGGTGCGCCGCCACAACGTGCCCCGCGGCCAGCTGGTGCGCCACCTCGACATCGCCCCTGGCCGCAAGACCGATCCGGCCGGCTTCCCCTGGCAGCGCTTCGTCAGCGAAGTCTACGCCGGCATACCCGGCGCGAGCGACGATCCGCAGGAGCACCTGCGCGCACTGATGCACGACCTGGCCTACCGGGCCGCGGGTGGCGCGCTACCGGCCGCCTGGCCCCTCTTTGCTGCCGCCCGCGCTGCCGGGCTCGGCATGCCGGTCGCCGCCATCAGTGGCCGGCCACTCGTGCCCAATGCGCCCGCTGCCCAGGACGACCGCGACCGGGCCGTGCGTCTGCGCGGCCAGCCGCCGCTGCTCGTTGAAGTCTATGCCCGTGACCTGCTCTACGCCCCGGTCATGGGTGAGGACGACGCGTCCCCCGCGCCGGCGGCAGCCCGGCGCCTCAGCGACACCCCGCCCGGGGCGCTGCGTGATGAGTTGATCAGGCTGATGTTCCGCACCGCCGACCTGGTCAACGGCTTTCAGCCCGGCTGGGCCTTCCACCAGTACTGGCTCGCCCACGCCGCCGAACTTGGGGCGCCGGTCGGCCCGAACCACCGCATCGTGCTCGCTGGCAGGGCCTATGCCTGCCAGCACTTCGCCCTCGACAGCCTCTGCTCACCAGTGGGCGACTGGCGCACGATCTACCGGCTGGGCGAGCTCAGCGGTGTGACCGCTGGCCTCGACCTGCCGGGCGCGATCGCCCTGCGCGGCGCGCTGCTCGACGATCTCTACCGGGCACGCACCGCGCGCCGCTACGACCCCGCGGCGCTGCTCACGCGCCACGCCGAGTCGCGTCGCCTCGGCGCCCCCCTCGCTCCGCCCGAGGTGGCGATGATCGAGGGTCAGCCCTACCTGCTCACGCCCTATGCGCTCGACGTGCTGGCCTGCCGGCTGCCGCGCCTGAACTGGCCCCTCGAGCAGCAACTCCCCGCCGAGACGACCGTCAGTGCCCTGAGCGAGGCGCTGGTCACCCTCGGCGCCCCGGCGAGCCTTGGCCCGGGCGCGCTGCTCGGCGCACCCGGCACGTCCACCCTGCTCGACCTGAGCCTCTATGCCCCGGCGCGCCGCATCCGCGCCAGCCCCGGGCCCGATACGCTGCTGATCTGCGATGCGCCCGGCCCCGCCGCCGCCGACCTGCGCTACGAAGCCGATGCCGCCCGCTGGCACTATTACGTCGAGACCGGTGGCATGATCTATCGCCTGCGCGATGAGCGTTACGCGGCCGCTGCCGCCCCCGGCGCGGATCTGGCTGAACGCGCGGTGGTCGTTGCCGTCGAGGGTGGTGCCGCCAGCGCCGGCCTGATGCAGCGCGCCGCCCTCGTCTGGCTCGTCCGTACCCTATCCACCGGCCTGCGCATCGCCCCGCAACGGGTGCACGCCTTCAGCCCCGCACCCGTGCCGCTGGACCGCCAGGAACCTGCTCTGATTGCTGAAGGGGGAGACAACGACCATGGCTGACCAGACTGCCGCCCGCGTCGATCAGGAGCTGCGCCCGCGCCCCGACAATCTCATCGTCTTCAGCCGGCCGGAGGATGTCGTGGCCCGTCCCTCACTCTTTCTGGCCCAGCTCCCGCTCGACTCGGCGCCGGTCAAGATCCGGGTGGTCGGCGTGGGTGGCGCGGGCGGCAACGTAATCGACGGGCTCGCCGCCGAGCGCATCCCTGCCGTGGACACCCTCGCGCTCAACACCGACCGCCAGGCCCTCGAAGCCGGGCGGGCCAGCCATCGCCTGGCGCTGGGCGAGACGCTCACCCGTGGGCTCGGCGCCGGTGGCGATCCACGCGTTGGCCGCCAGGCCGCCGAGGAGAGTGTCGCGCTGCTCCACGAGCGCCTGCGTGGCGCCGACATGGTCTTTATCGCCGCCGGCATGGGCGGCGGCACCGGCACCGGGGCCGCGCCGATCGTGGCCCAGGTGGCCCGCGACCTGGGCGCGCTCTGCGTTGCCCTCGTCACCCGCCCCTTCGCCTTCGAGGGGCGCCGCCGCGCCCAGATCGCCGAGCAGGGCATCGCCCAGCTGCGCCTTGCCGCCGATACGCTGATCATTGTGCCCAACGACCGGCTGATCCAGGCCGCTGCCCGCACCACCTCGATGCGCGAGGCCTTTGGCATGGCCGACGCCGTCTTGCGCCTCGGCGTCCAGGGCCTCGCCGACCTGCTCTCGCAGCGGGGGCTGATCAACGTCGATTTCGCCGACGTGCGCACGATCATGGAGCAGGCCGGCCCGGCCCTGCTCGGCATCGGCGTTGCCCAGGGCCACGATCGTGTCGTCGAGGCGGTCCGCCGCGCCATGGCCTGCCCGTTGCTCGAAGGGCGCCTGGAGGGTGCGCGCCGGCTGCTGCTCAACATCACCGGCGGCAACGACCTGGGCCTGCTCGAAGTCCATCGGGCCGCCGAACTGGTTGCGCGCGCCGTCGATCCTGACGCCAACATCATTTTCGGGGCGACCATCGATCCCGGCCACGGCTCCGACCTGGTCAAGGCGACGCTGGTCGCCACTGGCTTCAGCGAGCGGCCAGCCTCCCGGCCAGGCCGCGCCGCCTGGCTTCCGCCGGGCGTCACCCTGAGCGGCCCGCGCGCCGCCGATCCTGCCGCCGGCCCGCCAGACGGCCCGGCGGGCGCCACCTTTGCCGACCCGCTCGACGTGCCGCCGTTTCTCAACCGCTTCAAGAGGAGTCAGCCATGAGCAGCATCGGTCTCTGCCGCGAGGACCCCCTGGTCAGCCTGGTCCACGACCTGTTCGGCGCCAACATCGTGCGTGTGCCCGACGCCCGGGTGCGCCCGCTCTCCGTGGTCGTCCACCGCGGCGGACGCAGCTTCTTCCGTGGGGCGCTGCTGCCCCTGCTCACCGACGCGCGCCCGCTCGGCCTCCAGCCCGAGGAGACGGAGCTGGTCGACATCTCGGGGCGCCGCTCACGCCGCGTGACCCTCGATCTGGGCCTGCACATCCTGCGCGGCTTCCTGAAGGGCTTCGGGCTGCCTACCGCCGAGCTGACCAGCGGGATCGAGGGCGCGACCCACCTGCAGTTTGCCTTCCCCGATGTTCGCCGCCTCGCGCTCGATGTCAACGCCCTGGGCTGGGCCCTGGCGGGGCGGCGGATCGACCGTGGCAACCCGGCGGCCGCCATCCTCTTCGACGAGCCGACCTATGCCCTGCTGCTGATCGACTCGGTGCTCATCAGCCGCCACATCACCGTGGTCCTGAGCGGAGCCAGGGGGCAGCGCCTCAACGTCGACGTCACCGTGCTGCAGCAGGTCATCGCCGAGCTTGGCGGCCAGGTTGGCGCCGCAGCCGAGGGCGAGGTCGAGCTGACGCTGGAGAGCCCCCACGCGCTCACCTTCGCCTTCTCCTGTGTGCGGCTGTTCTTCGACGCCGAGGGCCAGATCAGCAGCGTGCCCCCCGACCACAGCCGGCGCACGCTCGGCATCGCCGATCATCCCGACGAACTCATCGTCCGGCCCTCGCCCGACCGCATCCTGCTCAGCGCGCGCCCGGGCCTGCTGGTCTGGGATCCCTGCCCGGCGCCGCAGGACGCCGTGGTTATACCGTAGCGGCCAGGGCGCCAAGCACATCGAGGAAGTAGTCCACCTCGTCGGGGGTGTTGTAGTGCGTGAGCCCGACGCGCACCATGCCGCCGTGGCGCTCAACACCCAGCCGCTCGCTGAGGCTCAGGGCGTAGTAGTTACCGTCCCAGACGAAGATGCCCCGCGCGGCCAGCGCCTCGGCCACGGCCCGTGGCGCCAGATTGGCCAGCCGGAACGAGACGGTCGGCGTGCGGTCGGCAAGGCGCTCCAGATCGCGCAGGCCGTAGAAGCTCAAGCCCGGGATGCGCAGCAGTCCTTCGATCAGCTGTTCGGCCAGGCTCTGCTCGTAGGTCTTGATCATCGTCATCGCCCGCACCAGGGCCTCGCGCCGGGTATGGAGCCCACCACCATCTGCTGCCGTGCCCAGCGAGGCCAGGTAGTCGATGGCCGCGGTCGTACCGGCGAGGCCCTCGTGGTTCTGCGTGCCGGTCATCCAGCGCTCGGGCACCGTGTCGGCCGCGGGCCGCACCTTGTAGGGGTGCAGCCGCTCCAGGACGTCGCGCTTGCCGTAGAGCACGCCCACGTGGGGCCCGAAGAACTTGTAGACGCTGCAGGCCAGGAAATCACAGTCCAGCATACCCACATCGATCGGCCCGTGGGGCGCGTAGTGCACCGCGTCGATGTAGGAGAGCGCCCCGACGCCGCGCGCCAGGCGTATGGCGTGGCGCACATCATTGATCGTCCCCACGGCGTTGGAGGCGTAGTTGACCGCGACCAGCCTGGTGCGCTCATTGACCTTGGCCGCGAAGTCGGCCATGTCGAGCGTACAGTCCTCCACATTGATCTCGACCGTGCGAATGGTCACCCCACGCTCTTCAAGCGCCCGCCAGGGGGCCACGTTGGCATCGTGGTCGATGCGGGTCACCACCACTTCGTCGCCGGGCCCCAGCTCGCGCCCGATCGCCCGGCTCATCGCGAAGGTGAGCGTGGTCATATTCGGACCGAAAACCGTCTCGTCGGGGGCGCAGCCAAGCAGGTCGGCCACCGCCTGATGGGCCGCGGCGATTGTCTCATCGGTACGCTGGCTGGTGGGGAAGGCGCCGTGGGTGTTGGCGTTGCTGGTGGCCAGATAGTGGGCCATCGCATCGATCACCGGTTGCGGCACCTGGGTGCCGCCTGGCCCATCGAAGAAGACCGCCTCCCGTCCCGCGCACTGCTGGGCCAGGGCCGGGAACAGCGGGCGAACGGCGTCCGGGTCGAAGAGTAGCATACTCCCTCCTCCGCGATAACGGTCGGGCGTGGCCAGGCCGCGTGCTCCCCAGGATGCGATCTGCCGCTATTCTACCGCACTTCCTTCCTCGGCTCCTTAGGCATGGTTCAAACTCGCTTGACAATCTGGCCTTCACCGCCACAGCTCCACAGCTCCACAGCTCCACAGCTCCACACCGCCACAGCTCCACACCGCCACAGCTCCACACCTCCACAGCTCTACACCTCCACAGCTCTACACCGCCACAGCTCCACAGCTCCACACAACCGGTCTGTAGAGCTATAGAGCTACGGAGTGAGGCCAGCGAGCAGGGCCTGGATCGGCTTGAAGTGCAGCTTGGCGTAGCGCCCAAGCCCCACGGCGCCTTCGCGGGCGATGATCTGGCGCGCCGCCTGCTCCAACGGGCCGAGCGCTGCAGCCCCGGAGGGCAGCGGCCCGTCGAGCCCGGCGGCGGCGCCAAGTTGGCGCAGTGCGTCCTGGAACTGCGCCGTCGCCAGCACCGAGGCCGCTGCGACGGCCAGGCTGTGCGCCTCGGCGTGGTGCAGCTGCTGTGGCCGTGGCAGCCCGGCGCCGGCAAAGGCCGCCTCAAGTCGCTCGCGCCGCTGGGCAAACTGGTCGCAGACGATCCGTGTTGCGCCGGTCTGCGCCACGACCGGCGCGGCCGTCTCGGCGTACAGCTCGGCCAGCAGCAGGTTGATATTGCCGAGGCGGGCGTAGCGCTCATTGTAGGCCGCAGGTTCCAGCACGGTGACCGCCCGGGCGCTGGCCGGGATCAGCTGCCTGATCGCCTGTGCCGTCGCGGCCAGCGCCCCGGCGGCCAGGTGCTTGCTGTCACGCACCCCGGCGCGCTGCAGCGCTGGCGCCGTTGCCGGCGTCACATAGACCGCAGCCACCACCAGCGGTCCGAACCAGTCGCCCTTCCCCGACTCGTCCATACCGAGCTCGGCGCTGCTGGGCAGCGGGGCTGCCGCCGGAGCAGGCGCCGCTGGGCGCGCCTCCAGGCGCGCCGCCAGTTCGCTCAGGGCCGCGCGTAGGGGCGAGGCGGGGCCGCCCACCACCGTGCGCCCCCGCTTCGGGTAGAAGTCGAGTGTGGCCTCGTCGGCTCCATCATCAACCACCAGCTGGCTGCCATAGGCGATCGCCCGGCCGGGCCGCCAGCGCCAGCCCCGTTCCACGATCGCCTGCTTCAACGCCTCAAGCCGTGCATCCTGCATTGACGCGCTCCTCCCGTATCGTCCCGCTGCATCCCGCGCAGCACGCATTTGGATATTCTGTACAGAATCGCTGCCGTGCATTTCGGACAGTGTTCCCATTGTTCGTGGATAGAGATTTGTTACCATTAGATTAAGCCAGCGCAAAACGCTGCCAGAATCAGCGTTTCCATTCTCTTTCTAAGGGGGTGACAGCCTGGTGTGCCCTCCCTCCCTGCGACGCGGCAGCCTTAGAGGTCGGCTCACCATATCGTATTCACTGGACCATGGGTGTGTGCTTCGTGCCCTGACCGTTCCGGTCCCCCGTTTGTGCCGGATTGTGTGCACGAATCAACAGTTGGATGCGTATGTCCTCGTACTCTAATGCTGACACGACAGGAGCGTTCGCGATGCGATTAACGTGGCGTAAGCTTGGCGTAGCGCTTGCGGCTGGGATTGGCCTCTGGGCCGTCAGTGGCGGACGGGCCTATGCACAGGAGGGACCATCGACGGCAGAACTGGCAGTGGCGATGGATACCTTCTTCCTCTTAATCTGCGCGGCCCTGGTCTTCTTCATGCAGGCTGGCTTCGCGATGTTAACCGCGGGCCTGACCCGCTCAAAGAATACCGCCAACATTCTCTTCAAGAATCTGATGGACTTCGTCATGTGCTCGATCGCCTTCTGGGCGGTCGGCTGGGGCATCGCCTACGGGACCTCGGCTGGCGGCTTCATCGGTACGGACCAGTTCTTCCTCGGCAACGTCACCGAGGAGGGCAGCGTCCCGGTGCTGGCCAGCTGGTTCTTCCAGGTAGTGTTTGCCGGCACCGCGGCCACGATTGTGGCGGGAGCAATGGCTGAGCGCACGAAGTTCACCGCCTACCTGGTCTATAGCTTCATTATCTCGCTTTTCATCTACCCGGTGGTCGTCCACTGGATCTGGAGCGGTGCCGGCTGGCTCAACCACTACGCCGGCAACACCGATGGCAACTGGGGCTTCACCGATTTCGCTGGCAGCACGGTGGTGCATAGCGTCGGCGGCTGGGCCTCGCTGATGGGCGCGATCATCCTCGGGCCGCGCCTCGGCAAGTATGGCCCCGACGGCAAGCCGCGCACCATCCCCGGCCACAACATCTCGCTGGCCGTGCTCGGGGTCTTCATCCTCTGGCTGGGCTGGTTCGGCTTCAACCCCGGCAGCCAGCTGGCGATCGCCTCGCAGGCCAATGCCAATGCGGTGGCGATGGTTGCCGTGACGACCAACCTGGCCGCGGCGGCCGGCGCGCTCGGCGCGCTCTTCACCGCCTGGCTGCGCTACGGCAAGCCCGACCTCGGTCAGACGCTGAACGGCGTGCTTGCCGGCCTGGTTGCCATCACCGCCGGCTGCGCCTACGTCGATCCGCTTGCCGCGATCATCATCGGCTTCATCGGTGGCCCGATCGTGGTGCTGGGCGCCGAATTGCTCGACAAGCTCAAGATCGATGACCCGGTGGGCGCCGTGCCGGTGCACCTGATGGCCGGCGTCTGGGGTACGTTCGCCGTTGGCCTCTTCGCCTCAATGCCTGGCAACACCGGGACGACAGGCCTGTTCTATGGTGGTGGCGCGACCCTGCTGATCGCGCAACTGGTCGGCATCCTGGCCGTCGGCGTCTGGACCGCAGCAATCGCCGGCGCGATGTTCCTGGCGATCAAGGCCACCATCGGCCTCCGCGTGAGCAAGGAGGAGGAGGATGCCGGCCTCGATATCGGCGAGCACGGCGCGGTCGCCTACCCCGACCTGGCTGGTGCCAGCGTCCGTGCGACTGGCGCTGCCGACTAGACCGTCACACAACCCCTCACGAGCGTCGTGCTCCCGACGGGTGGCTGCTTCGCGGCCACCCGTCGCCGTTTCATCAGCCGCGCCTGCTGGCCTCTATTTGTACAAAAAGTACAGAAATAACAACCCTGGAGTTGTTGAAAATATCCAGTCGCTCTGCTAGGATAGGGGCAGACGGTATCTGCAACGGAGCAGAGGAGGCGAGCGATGGCGATGATGGTGCAAGTCCCAGGGTTCTTCCTCGCGTTGATGGGCTGGGCAGCGACGCTCCTGCTGCTTGAGAATGCCACCCGGCTGACGGTGAATGACCGGCGGGCCATGGCGGTGTGTAGCTGGGTCGCCTGGATGACCCCGGGCTTCGGCAGCTTTGTCCTGGCCGGCCGCCTTGCGACCGATACCGCCGCGCTGTACGTGGGTGTCACGACGATGCTGCTTACCGTGATCATCCTGCTTGGCGCGCGCAGCCGCACCCGCACCCGTCCCTGAGCGCGCGTAACGCCTGCTGCAGGGCATGAGCAAGCTGTTAACGAACGTTTGCCGGATTTTTGTCACCCCGAGCGCAGCGAGGGGTCTACAACAGCAACTGCCGAGCCGTAAAAGCCTGCCGGCGCCCTGGTGCTCCAGGTGCGCCGGCAGGCGTGTTTGAGCGATACTGCTGGCAAACTTCGTGTTGCCCACGCTGGGTGCGCGGGAGGGTGGGTTTGCCCCCGATCAGGCGTCGTAGTACATCATGAACTCGTGGGGGTGGGGGCGCAGGGCGATCGCAACTGCCTCCTTGCGCTTGCCCTCGATGTACGAGGCGAGCAGATCCTCGGTGAAGACGTCGCCCTTGAGCAGGAAGGCGTGGTCGGCCTCGAGGGCGTCGAGCGCCTCGCTGAGCGAACCGGGCGTGCCGCGGATGTCACCCTTCTCCTCGGGCGAGAGCTCGTAGATGTCGACATCGAGTGGCTTGGGCGGGGCGATCTTGTTCTGGATGCCGTCGAGCCCGGCCATCATCATCGCGGCAAAGGCCAGGTAGGGGTTGCACATCGCGTCAGGCGCGCGGAACTCGATGCGCCGCGACCTGGGCGACGACGAGTAGGTGGGGATGCGCACCGCGGCCGAGCGGTTGCGTACCGAGTAGACCAGGTTGATCGGCGCCTCAAAGCCCGGCACCAGGCGCCGGTAGCTGTTGGTGGTCGGTGCGCAGATCGCCAGGAGCGCCGGGGCATGGTGCAGGATGCCGCCAATGTAGTACTCGGCCAGTTCGGAGAGCATAGCGTAGCGCGCCTCGTCGAAGAACAACGGCTCGCCATCCTTCCAGAGGCTCTGGTGACAGTGCATACCCGAGCCGTTGTCGCCGAAGATCGGCTTCGGCATGAACGTGGCCGTGTAGCCGTGGGCCCGGGCCACATTGCGCACGATGTACTTGTACTTCTGCAGCTTGTCAGCCATGCTGACCAGCGAGTCGAAGCGCATGTCGATCTCGCACTGGCCGGCCGTCGCCACCTCGTGGTGGTGGATCTCGATGTCGATGCCGATCTCCGCCATCTTGAGGATCATCTCCGAGCGGATGTCCTGCAGCGTGTCGGTGGGCGGCACCGGGAAGTAGCCCTCCTTGTGCCGGATGCGGTAACCCTTGTTGCCGCCCTCGACCTCGGCGCCCGTGTTCCAGACGGCCTCCGGGCTGTCCAGGTAGTAGAAGCCGTGGTCGGCGCCCTGGCTGAAGCGCACGTCGCTGAACAGGAAGAACTCGGCCTCGGGGCCGAAGTAGGCCGTGTCGGCGATGCCGGTGGTCTTCAAGTAGGCCTCGGCCTTGCGGGCCACCGTGCGCGGGTCGCGCGAGTAGGGCTGGCGCACGATCGGGTCGATGATGTCGCAGATCAGCACCAGGGTCGGCACCTTGAGCATCGGGTCGATGAAGGCCGAGCTCGGGTCCGGGACCATGAGCATGTCGCTCTCGTTGATCACCTGGAAGCCCTTGATCGAAGAGCCGTCGAAGCCGAGCCCGTCGACGAACATGTCTTCGCTGAAGCGCGATGCTGGCAGCGAGTAGTGCTGCCATCCACCGAACAGGTCGCTAAAGCGTGTGTCGACAATCTGGATGCCCTTGTCTTTGATCAGCTTCAGAACGTCCTTTGCGGTCATGCTCATACGTCCATGCTCCTTGTGACTGTAGACGAACGGGGTCCTGCGGGCGTACATCTGGTGAAGCTGGCGCAGCGCCCTGCTAGCACGGCAGGTGGCGGCAGCACGGCCCGCGTGCGCCGGGCGCGCCGCGGGGCATGATGGTAGATGACGGGCGGGGGAAACGCGCCACCGGCTGTCAGGGTGACAGCCTGTTCAGGGGCTCCAGACGGGGAACGGTGGGAGGGACCGATCGTGTCGACTCGGTGCGCCGTCGCAAAGTCGGACACATCGTGTGCCTTGCGCGCCACGATGCGAGTGTCTCCTGCGTGGGACTAGTCAGGTTAAGCTTCGGTTGTTCCGTTCCCATAATCTTAATCCTTTGCCTGTGGCCCCGGCTACGGTGATAGTGCACAATCTCCACGGCTTGCGCTTAGACGGAATCACCAAAGGGGGCTGGCTGCAGGGCTGGTGCACCAGCCCTGGACCGCGGGACGCGTGCGCTTGCCGCCTACCTGGCCCTGTGCTATAATCACGCCAGCAGCCGGTCTGGCAGGCGGCACACGCGCCTGCCAGATTTCTTGTGCGATGGAGCGGCCCGCCAGTCCCGCGTGCGTGCGGGCGCCTGGCGCGGGCCTTGTGAGAAAGGAGCGACTGCCGATGTCGCAGCAGATCCTGAGCGAGTTGGCCCAGCGCCAGATGAAGCAACATATCCCCGAGTTCCGGGTCGGCGATACGGTGCGCGTGGGCGTCAAGGTGGTCGAGGGGAACCGCGAGCGCGTCCAGGAGTTTGAGGGCGTGGTTATTCGCCGGCGCAGCGGTGGCATCAATGAGAATTTTACCGTGCGCCGCATCGCCTCCCACGGGATTGGCGTCGAGCGCACCTTCTTGCTGCACGCGCCGCGCCTGGATTCGATCAAGGTGATCCGCCGCGGCAAGGTGCGCCGCGCCAAGCTCTACTACCTGCGTGGGCGCTCCGGCAAGGCCGCGCGCATCAAGGAGCGGCGCGATTAGCCCGCTCCCGCTGCCAACGTGAACCAGCAGGGCTCGTACCACCGGGTCCATCCTGACCCCGGCCCGGCGCTGGCCTGGCCCGGGTCGGCCGGGGCCTGCCCGGCGTTGCTCGCATCCTTTGGCCCGCCCGACAGCGTGAGCGACGCGCCGCTGGCCGCCGTGAAGGCGGCCTATCGCGCACTCATCCGCCGGCTCCTGCACCACTTCTACCGCGAGTTCGCCTGGACCTATGACGCGGTGGCCTGGGGGGTGTCGGCTGGCCTCTGGCGCCAGTGGGTGCTCGCAGCGCTCCCCGAGGCGCGCGGTCGGGTGCTCGAACTGGGCTTCGGCACCGGCTACCTCCAGGCAGCCCTCGCTGCGCGTCCCGGCGTAGCCGGCCTCGATGCCTCGCCGCAGATGGCGCGCCTCGCTGCGCGACGCGTGCGCCGCGGCGGGCATGTGCCGCGCCTCGCCCGGGGTGTCGCCCAGGCCCTGCCCTTCGCCGCTGCCTCGTTCGATACGGTGCTGGCCACCTTTCCGGCGGAGTATATCTTCGATCCCGCCACTCACGCCGAGATCCGCCGCGTGCTGGTCCCGGACGGGCGTCTGGTGCTGATCCCGCTGGCCCAGCTCGATCCCGGGCTCTACACCCGGCTGATCGATCTCGCCTACCGCCTGTCCTTGCTCGCCTCGGTCCGCCGTGACCCACGGGCTGCGCCGCCCATCGTGCCGCTGCAAGTCGCCGGGCTGCGCCTGACCCAACACTGGACCCGCGTGGGGCCGAGCCAGGTGATGGTGCTGGTTGGCGCCTGGGACGGGCCACAGCCGGCCCATGGGGTAACGCATGGCCCCGACCGTTGAGCACGAACGCGCATTGCGCGCCCGGGGTTGCGCCCGGGTCGCCGGGCTCGATGAGGCCGGCCGTGGCTGCTGGGCTGGCCCGGTCGTGGCCGCCGCCGTGGTGCTCGCCGACACGGCGCTGTGGCAGCCGGCGTTGCTGGCCGGCGTCGACGACTCGAAGCAGCTCACCCCGGCTGCGCGCGAGCTGAGCTACCAGGTGGTGCGTGACCAGGCCCTCGGCATCGGGGTGGGCATCGTGCCGGCCTACCTGATCGACGCCTACGGCATCCTGCCGGCAACCCGGCTCGCCATGGTGACGGCGCTGCTCCAGTTGCCCTGCCACCCCGATGCGCTGCTGATCGATGCGGTGCCACTGCGCGAACTGGCGCTGCCTCAGCTCGTGCTGCCCAAAGGTGACGCCCGCTGCCTCTCGATCGCAGCCGCCTCGGTCGTGGCCAAAGTCACCCGGGACCGGCTCATGACCACGGCGGACCAGGCCTTCCCCGGCTACGGCTTCGCGGCCCACAAGGGCTATGGCACGCCGCAGCACCAGCGGGCGCTGGCCGCCCACGGCCCCTGCCCGCTCCATCGGCGGAGCTTTGCCCCGCTGATCGCTTATGGCCCATCGTTCTGAGGAGGAGCCACCGATGCCACTCGATACCCCGATTGCCGAGCTGGTGCGCCAACTCAGCCGGGTTGGCCTGCGTCCGTCCGAGCGTCTCGTTCAGCAGATCCTCGCCCATGGCCCGGCCGCCCGGGCCGCCCTGCTCGATCTGGCCACCAACAATGCAGCGCTCCATGAGGAGTTGCCCGCAGCGCTGGGGCCGCTGCACGCCCTGCGGCTGCTGGGCGAACTGCCCGACGTGGCGATCATCGCCCCACTCATCGAGCAGTTGCCCATTCTGATCAATGGTGATGAGGATGTGCCGGCGCGGCTCTATGCCGGCGAAGTGATCCAGATCATTGGCCGGATCGGCGCGCCGGCCGTGCCCGTGCTCTGGGCCTATGCCGATGATGAGCGCAATCCGTCCATGGCCCGCTCGGCGGCGGTGAGCGCGCTCTCCTGGGTGGCGACCGCCGCCCCGGAGGTGCGCGACGCGGTGATCGCCGAGGCGCGCCGCCGGCTGCCAACCGAAATGGACAAGCCGGTCACGACGGGCCTGGTGACCGTGCTGGCGGAGCTTGGCGACCAGGAGAGCTACAAGCCGATCATGGACGCGTACCGGGCCGGGCGCGTCGATCAGTCACAGGCCCCGGCTGCCACGGCCCGCCAGTTTCTGCTTGGTGGCGGGCGGGGCGATCTCAGCTGTGTCAACCACCCGCTGTTTGAGCGCTACGACCTGCACGGGCCGCGCCTGCGTGAGGACGTCGATGACGACGAAGATTTCGAGTAGCCCGCTACCCGGCCAGGAGTCGTAATGCGCTTTCGCACCCACCTGATCACCTCGGTCGCAACCGGCTTGCTGCTCTATCCCAACCGCCCGGCACGGTTGACGGCGCTGGTTGCGGCCAGTACCCTGATCGATGCCGACCACCTGCTGCGCTACGCCCTGCAGACCGGCGACTGGAGCGTGGTCGGCGCGCTGCACTACGACCGCTACCGGAATCGCGGCGCCGGCCCTGGCGATACCCGGCCCCGCTATGGCTCGTTGCGCTCCTGGCTCCACGACCCCGTGCTCACCCTGCCCGCCGTCTGGCTGCTGGCCGCCAGGCGCCCACGCATGCGCCCGCTCGCCGCCGGGCTGACGCTGCATCTCCTGCTCGACCATCTCGATTGGCCCTGGCGGTTCAGCGCCAGGCTGCGCGCTGGCGGCGCCTGCCAGGCCTGTGGGCGGCGTGGTGCGCGCCTGGCCGTCCACCGTGCCGGGCGCCGTGGCGCGTACTGCTACCGGGCGCTCTGCCGGCGTTGTGCCGAGCGGGCGCATCGATCGCGGTTGGACGAACAGTTCCACAACGCTCAGCCCCTGCCGCGCCGCGCAGGCCCTGTGGTACACTGGTAGCAATGCCCGAATCAGCCGCCGGCACCGGTCCGGCCGGATGGTGCCGATAGGGCGTCATTCAGCGAGAGGTCGTTCATGGACGATGATGATCTGTTACCGTCGCAGCCCGAGGAACCGAGCGAGGAGCTAGCGCGCCTGGCGCGCGAGACGCTCGAGGCCCAGGCGGGCACGCCCGACCCGGTAGGCGCGCGCCAGCGCTGCCAGCGTGTCATTGACCTGTATGCCCAGGGACATGTGGTCGACGCCCGTGACAACTTTCACGCCGCGTGGGTGCTGCTCTGCGGTGAGACGCAGGCCCACTACAACCTGGCGCGCATGTTTGCGCGCCGCGCAACCGAACTCGGCGAGATGCGCGCCTGGACACTGCAGGCCATGGCCTGGGATCGCTGGCTGGTGGCCGGGGGCAAACCGCAACGCTTTGGCACCCAGATCATCAAACAGCACGGCCACTGGACACTGGGCGCCGTCGATCCGAGCGTACGGGACGTCGAGCGGGCGCTCTATGCCGTACCGCCGCTCTACGTCCAGCAGCAACGGGCCGAGCAACTCGAGCAGCAGGAGCGCTCGAGTCAGGATTGAGTGGAGAGAGCCGATCGCCGATCGTCCTACCGTTGTCAGTCGCGTGCTGGGCAGACTGGCGGCGTTTGTCACTCCGTGCCCTTCGGCTCCGTTCGGAATGACACAACGATGGTTCTGAGGAGTGCCTGATGGCCCGGCGCCACCGGCCCGCCGCTGGCCATCAGCTACGCGGCATGACAGCGACGTTGACATACGAGCGACAACTTGTCATGCCACGCGGTCGGTCAGCCGCGGCACGGGCCGCTGGTGTGCAGAGCTTAGTCCGCGCTGTGTTCGTCGTCGGGTCGGGGATCCTGGAGGCCCTCGAAGAGTTGCTGGAGCAGGTCACGAAGCTCCTGAACCTGGGATTGGCTCAGGCTTCGCATGCGCCGACTCACGCGGGCGTGATGGCGCGGCTTGATCCGCCGCAGCTTGTCGGCGCCCGCCGGCGTCAGGCAGATCAGGCTGACCCGGCGATCCTGCGGGTCGGGGCGTCGCTGGACATAGCCTTTGCTGATCAGCCGGTCAACGATCCCGGTCAGGTTACTGTTGTCACACAGCATCCGTGAGCTGATCTCACTGAGTGGGACGCCAGCGGGCGTGGCGTAGTTGAGGATCATAAACTGGGGGATGGTGAGATCTTCGTTGCGCAGGTCATACCGATTGTAGGTATCCATCATCGAGTTGACCTGGCGGAGCAGGGTATAGGCCTCGACTTCGGTCGGGACCTGGTCGGCCACGGAGCTGTCTGGCTGTACGCTCATAGCCTGTCGTCCTGCTTTCAGCGTTGATGCAATTCCTTCCCGGATCGAAATATAGCACGCTCCACTTCTAGTGTCAACTCATTGTTCTGGTTTTGCAACGAAAAGCTGTGCATCAAGGGAGGTGCCCTGGTGATTGCGTCCGCGGCAGCGCCCCGCTACGACCGCATCGTCTCGCTGGTCTTTGTCATCCTGATCGGGCTGGCAGTGGTGTTTCTCATCGACGGCAATCCGAACACGCTGCGCATCGTCCTGGGCGGTGATCTACCGACGATCACGCTCTCGTGGTTGCTGATCGCCTCGTTGACCGTGATCGCCAGCGCCGGGGCTGATCTGCTCATCCGCTCGCACCCCCAGATGCAGAACCGTAGCCTGCCGGTGCTGAACCTGGGCGTGGCCCGGGTGGAGCTGGCGCCCAGCTTCTGGGTGCTGCCGTCCTTCAGTGTGATCGGCTCGTTTGCCTTCTTCCGCCTCTTCAGCGGGGCCTGGCAGGGCCTCGCCTTTGCCCTGGCCCTGGTCGCCGCAGGTGGCTCGTTGCTCCTCGTGCTGCTCGCCCAGCACTATGCGCTCGACCGCGATCCACAGCTGAGCCAGCGGGCGCAGACCGTCCTGCAGCTGGCCGGGTATCTGCTGGCCTTTGGCTGTTTCAGTGCCATCTATTATACCCGCTATCGTACACTGTACTCAGCCACGCTGACCGGCGCGACGGCCGCGCTGCTCAGCTACGCGCTGCTGGCCTACACGCCCCGCGCCAATCGCTTCCTCCTTGCCGCCCTCGTGGGCCTGGTGCTGGCCGAGACGCTGTGGGCATTGAACTACTGGGCGACCACCTTCCTGATCGCCGGCACCGTGCAGCTGGTGATCTTCTACGTTGTGGTCAGCTTGCTGCAGCACCATGCCAGCGGCCATCTGCAGCGCCGGCTCCTGGCAGAGTATGCGCTGCTCGGCGGTGGCCTGTTCGTGGCGATCGTTGTGGTGACCTTGCGCACATAGTCCGTGCCGCCATGCCGTTGCCCGATGACTCCCGGAAAATGCCCCG
>Ga0272446_1001106_pt1 | contig 40267 bp, 29 predicted proteins | sample YNPCB0061_FD_194587 | JGI IMG/M metagenome (GOLD analysis project Ga0272446, IMG submission 194587) | Hot spring microbial mat communities from Yellowstone National Park, WY, United States - YNP-CB-006-1 | ecosystem: Environmental > Aquatic > Thermal springs > Hot (42-90C) > Sediment | place...
AATATAGTAGCAAATTTTAACTTGTTAAATCAAATTGCTTTGCGCACAGAGGGAAAAACCTATATGCAAAAAGACATCTCGGCTTTGCAAAAAGATTTACTCAATGACAACCGTATAAAGCCTCGTCAGATAAAAGTAGAAGAAAGCCGACCTTTTCGTTTGTTTTGGTGGTATTTAGTCATTATTCTGACTTTACTTACTGCCGAATGGGCAATCCGCAAATATTATGGCAGAACATAGTTTTTATTCCACATATTCACAAACCTCAATCTCTGAACCTTTGGCTACCATGACATGATAAGGTTTTTGTGTGGTCAGAAAGTCCCATTTTTGACCATATACAGTTCCAAAATCTACATTATGTTCTGCACTTATGAGCGGATATACCTCCCAGTGTGGGTGATGTACCTGATACGAAAGCGTATTTCCTTTATGGGAAGTACCATAACCCATATCATGCTCTTTGAAAAAATGCTCCGTAGTATGTTCAGGAGGGGGAGGAAGAGGGTCTTTTTGCGTAACCACAGCAATAGTGTATTCTTTTCCGTCAATCTGGAATTGATGTGAAATGTATTGTTTATCGTCCTGAAGAGTAGTTTTACAGTGCATTTTCACCGCATCATACGGTTCATTGTAAATTTTGCGTGCTACTTTGGCAATCATGTATTTAGGAACAAGTTCCTTAATAAATACCACCCCGCGTTTTCCGTCTTTATTCACATAAAACCGTAAATTGATTTCAGGAAAATTAACATGAAAAGGAATTTTTATACCTTTTACGCGGGTATTGAGAAACTCAAAGGCTACCAAACTTACGAAAGCCTGACCGTCTATGAGGTCTAAACTTATACCTTTGGGCAGGTGCGGAGCAAGTGTCTCCGGAGGTACAGCATAAGTAAATAAAATAACATTTTTCCAGTAAGCAGTAAGAAAGGTTTTCATATCGTAAAAGTAAAATTTTTGAGTTATATACCCAAAATTTTTATGGGGTAAAGAGTTTGTTTTGCTCATCTATCCACTGTAACAGTTCCGTTCTGCCTGTTTTTTCCTCTGCGGAAGTAATGAAATAAAGAGGGAGTTCTTCCCAAGATTCTGAAAGTACATCTAAAAATTGTTTCACATTACGATTAGCTATGTTTTTACTTACTTTATCTGCTTTCGTAAAACACAACACAAAAGGGATTTGCCATTCCCCTAGATTATCAATGAATTCCAAATCAATTTCTTGCGGTTCTATACGAATATCTATCAGCACAAACAAAGCCACAAGGTTTTTTCTTTGCGTAATATATTTCTCAATCATTTTTTGCCATTTTTCTCTTTCCGTTTTGGATACCTTTGCGTAGCCGTAGCCGGGTAAATCTGTAAGAAACCAACTTTCATTTACCTTAAAAACAACCATACTTTGCGTTTTACCTGGATGTCGGGAGGTACGTGCCAATTTACTGTTATTCGTAATCATGTTAATCAGTGAAGATTTCCCTACGTTAGAGCGTCCTATAAAAGCATATTCAGGCAAATTGGGTTCAGGAAGTTTATTAACATCTGTAGCACTCAATATAAAATCTGTTTTTTTGATAATCATGATCTACAATAGTAGAAATTCAAAGAATGTTACTGACACAACAGCCAGTTACAAAAGTAACCAAAATATGCGTTATCTATAACAGGAACAAAGGTATACAACATTTCTGAAATGTACAAAATTTATCTCTTCTCTCCCTGCAAAAAAAAAATAAAAATATGGGTTTAACTCATAAGAAGATGTATTTTTCATTGTGTTCAGGTTGGTTTCTCTCATCAAATACTGCTCGGAAACTATCAAATACTGCTCGTAAACTCAAATTGCCCGTTGGGAAAATTTAATAACGACTTTTGAAATGCTAAATAGATATTTGCATATTTCAATTAAAATCTATGAAAAAGCTATCATTGTTCTTCCTTGTTGGCAGTTTTTTACTGCTTGGAACGACACCAAAAAGTTATGCGAGGGACAAAAACCCTCAAAACGCCCTGAAAAACGTGGATAAACGTTTCTTCATTGAAAACAAAGGTCAATGGCACGGTGATGTGTTGTATCTCTGCCGTATGGGCGGCTTGGATGCTTGGATTACAAAATATGGGGTCAATTATACTTTCTACAAAATGGAAGAAGTATTTAATCCATACCTCAAACAAGAAAAGCACGACAAATTTCAACACAGGGAGTACAATACCATTGGACACCGTGTATTAATGCAATTGGAAAACCACAATGCTAACCCTGCCCGTGAAGGCAAATACCAACAGGAGGGCTATTACAATTACTTTATCGGCAACGATGAAACCAAACATGCCAGTTATGTAGGCTTGTACAAAGAAGCGGTTGTAAAAAACGTGTATAATGGCATTGATATTCGCTATTACTTTGACAAAGGCAGTTTACGCTATGATTATGTAGTACACCCTGGCGCAGACCCCGCACAAATTGTCTTTACTTTGGAAGGCAGTGACAAAACGTATGTAAACGAGAGAGGCAACTTAGTATTTACGACACGTTTTGGGGAGGTAGCCATGGCGGAGTTAAAGACGTATCAGGAAAGGGACAAAAAGGTGATAAAGAGTGAATTTATTAAAAGAGAAGGTAAATGGGGTATTGCTTTGGCAAGTTATGATAAAACCCAGGCACTGATTATAGATCCTTTGGTATATTCAACGTATATTGGGGGGAGTGGTAATGATGAGGGTTGGGGTATTGCAGTAGATGGAAGTGATAACGCGTATGTGACGGGGTATACATATTCAACTGATTATGATGTTACCCCTGGTGCATTTCAGACAACAAATGACGGAGGTTGGGATGTCTTTGTAACCAAACTCAATGCGAGTGGAAGTGGGTTGGTGTATTCCACGTATATTGGGGGGAGTACTACTGATATGGGTTATGGTATTGCCGTAGATGGCAGTGGTAATGCGTACGTGACGGGGTTTACAATTTCAACCAATTATGATGTTACCCCTGGTGCATTTCAGACAACAAATGACGGAGGTTTGGATGTCTTTGTAACCAAACTCAATGCGAGTGGAAGTGGGTTGGTGTATTCCACGTATATTGGGGGGAGTGATTATGATTATGGTTATGGTATTGCAGTAAATGGCAGTGGGAATGCGTACGTGACGGGGCGGACATCGTCAAATGACTATGATGTTACCACTGGTGTATTTCAGACAACAAATGGGGGAGGTAAGGATGTCTTTGTAACGAAACTCAATGCGAGTGGAAGTAGTTTGGTGTATTCAACGTATATTGGGGGGAGTAATGATGATGAAGGTTATGGTATTGCCGTAGATGGAAGTGGTAATGCGTATGTGACAGGATATACACAATCAACTGATTATGATGTTACCGCGGGTGCATTTCAGACAACGAATGGAGGAAATAAGAATGTATTTGTAACGAAACTTAATGCGACTGGAAGTGGGTTGGTGTATTCAACGTATATTGGGGGGAGTGGTGTTGATGAGGGTCGGGATATTGCCGTAGATGGCAGTGGTAATGCGTACGTGACGGGGTATACACAATCAACTGATTATGATGTTACCACTGGTGCATTTCAGACAACATATGGGGGAGGAACTTATGATGTCTTTGTAACGAAACTCGACGCGAGTGGAAGTGGGTTGGTGTATTCCACGTATATTGGGGGGAGTGCTATTGAGGTGGGTTATGGTATTGCCGTAGATAACAGTGGTAATGCGTACGTGACGGGGAATACAAGTTCAAGTGATTATGATGTTACCGCGGGTGCATTTCAGACAACAAATGGAGGAACTAATGATGTCTTTGTAACGAAACTCAATGCGAGTGGAAGTGGGTTGGTGTATTCAACGTATATTGGGGGGAGTGGTTTTGATGAGGGTTATGGTATTGCAGTAGATGGCAGTGGTAATGCGTATGTGACGGGATATACACAATCAACGGATTATGATGTTACCGCAGGTGCATTTCAGACAACGAATGGGGGAGGTAGGGATGTTTTTGTAACCAAATTAGACTTTATGCCTGTAGGTATAAACAACATTGACGCAGTCTATAATAAAAATATGGAAATTTATCCTAACCCTAATTCGGGGGTATTCACCATACAAAGCCAAAACTCAAAAAATACCACTTTTGAACTTATGGACGTTACAGGCAAAGTACTCAATACTTACTTTATGCAAAACAGCAATCGTTTGGATATTTCAGTTGATGTTCCCGCAGGTATGTACTTTATCCGTGAGAGAGAAAGCAACAAAGTACAGAAAGTAACTATCACTAAATAGACAACATTTCAAACAATGCACATCACAAGCAGGAGTTCAAATACGAACTCCTGCTTTGTCTTTAAATTTGTGTAAAATACGTATATAAAAATGCTTGTATGATTTTATTTTTTAATTTTGGCTTACGTATGCAATATTGGTTAGTTAAATCCGAACCGTTTAAATACAGTTGGGATAATTTAGTAGCTGATGGTAAAACTTTTTGGGACGGGGTCAGAAATTTTCAGGCACGTAACTATCTCAAATCTATGAAAGTGGGAGATAAAGTATTGTTTTATCATTCCAACGAAGGGCTTTGTGTAGTGGGTGTTGCCAAAGTAGCCAAAGAGCATTACCCCGACCCTACCGATACCGAAGGAAAATGGGTTTGTATAGACCTTGAACCTGATTTTGCACTGAATAAACCCGTTTCACTTGCTCAAATCAAGCAAGACCCTCTGCTGGCAAATATACCTTTGTTAAAACAAGCACGTTTGTCTGTGATGCCTGTTACAAAAGAAGAATTTGAACAGATTGTAAAAATGGGTCAATAAATTAAAATCGGTAAGTATTTACCTTGTTTGAATATCATTTTTTGGGCGTTCCTGCTTGCTGCGCGGCGCAGTCGGCGTGCTACGGGCTACGCTATCGCTTCGGTGCGTTGCACCATGCTGACGCATGCCCTCCGCATGCCTAACGCATGTACGTAGCGTGTATGTACGCGCGTATCCGCGTGAGGGATAGCAGCGGAAAGCCCGCAATGAGCATAGCGAATGAAGTACAGACGTGGCATGCCACGTCTCTACCAGCGCATAGCCCGACCCCGAAGCGCAAGCGCAGGGGACACGCCCATAAAAACAGAAATGTCTAAATAATTACAAAATCTGTATATTTGCAGTATTCATGAATATGTATGTTTTAATTATTGTATCTGTATTGTGTGTAGGGTTGTTTTCAGGTTTGGAAATCGCTTTTTTGACAGTAAACCGCTTAAAAATGGAGTTAAAAATCAGACAAGGTGGTTTTTTTATGAACTTGCTCAAAGGTTTTATTAAATCCCCTGTACGGTTTATCAGCACTACACTATTAGCGGTGAATGTGGGAATTGTTATGTACGGCTTAGCCATGACAGAAGTATTAGAACCTTGGTTAAAAACCATATTACCTGCCAATATTTCTAAAAGCAAGGTATTTATTACTTTTTTGCAGGCTATCATAGAAACGCTTTTGCTGTTGTTTGTGGCAGAATTTTTACCCAAAATAGTTTTCAAAATGTTTCCGGAAAGGCTGCTGCGTTTTTTTTCTCCACTGATTTGGTTTATTTATCATCTCCTTTATCCACTTATAGCCAGCGTAACGTGGTTTTCTACTTTTGTTATTCAAAAAATATTCAAGGTGGAATATAAAGAAAATGAACAGGTTTTCCGAAGAACAGATTTAGATTTATACGTCAAGGAAACCCTAACTAACAATGTTAATCATGAAAATATAGATGCTAATTTATTCAAGAATACCCTTAAAATGAACGAAACACGGGTGCGGGAATGTATGGTGCCCCGTACAGAAATTCAGGGGGTTTCTGTAAATACTTCCATTCCTGAACTGATTGAAAAATTTCAACACATAGGATATTCCAAATTATTGGTATACAGAGAGAATGTAGACAATGTAGTGGGATATGTGAATCTTATTGATATTTTTAAGCAACCCTCTGAACTCAGGCAAATTATACAACCGACCATTATTGCGCCAGAAAGTATGTTTATCAACGAATTGTATTCAGAAATGAACAAACAACACTGCGCTTTGGCAGTAGTAGTAGATGAGTTTGGCAGTACGTATGGGATTGTTACCATTGAAGATATTTTGGAAGAAATTCTCGGAGAGATAGATGACGAACATGATGAAAATGCTGAAACTGAGCAAAAAATTAACGAAAATACGTACCAGTTCAGTGGAAGGCTTAAAATTTCTTATCTGAGGGAAAAATACAACCTTCCTATTGAAGACGGAGACTATGATACTTTGGGGGGGTATGTGCTGGCAAAATCAGGTAAAATTCCGAACAAGGAAGAGCAACTGCACATAGATGATTTTATCATCAAGATTGTTGATGTGGCTAAAACAAAAATAAATCTTGTGCAATTAACGTACAACAAGGAAAACTAATCAGGATTTCATGTAATTTTCTTTCAGTTCTTTGTAAGTATGTGCAGGGGCATGACACGCATAATTTGTACAGTAATACAAAGTATCCTGATTTTCTACACCTTTTTTATGGTGTAACAAGGCTATTTTTTCTGATTCAGGGTTGCCTACACAAATGATATTCGGGTGGTAATCTTTCCAGAGTAAATTTATCTCACCGTTGTACATTTTGCCAAAATATGCAATTTCGTGCATGCCATACACCATATTGGTCATGAGCGTAGCCCATTTTCCAAAAGCAGTGGGATATTGCATTACAGCGTTTTTTATTTGCGAAAGCATAGTTCTTGAAAGATTGGTATACTTTGGTTCATTGAGTAATGTACCCAAGTGTAAAAGATTATGTGCCATAGTAGAATTGGCAGAGGGAGTAGCATTGTCATAAAATTCCTTTTGCCTGAACAGTACATCTTTCTGACTGATAGATGTGTAATAAAAAGTATTATCTGACGGGTCAAAAAAGTGGGAAAAAGTGTGTTCTAATAAATCAACTGCCTTGAAAAGATAAAATTCTTTAAAGGTAGTTTCATATACATCTATAAGTGCTTCAATAAAGTAAGCATAATCTTCCAAAGTGGCATAAATTTTAGCTTTTCCGTTTTTGTAGGTTCGGTACATAATACAGCCCTCACAATAGCGAGTACATAAAAAGTCTACATTTTTTATCATCATATCATAATACTCGGGATTTAAGGTCAGCCTGTACATACGGGCAATGGCAGAAAGCATTAACCCGTTCCAACCCAATAGTATTTTATCATCTAATCCGGGCTTGACGCGTTTTTCTCTTTCCTCAAAGAGTTTACTTTTTACGTTTTTGAGTATTTGTTTCCATTCATTAGGATTGAGTTTATGCTTTTGGCAAAATGCTTCATTGCTGTATCTACGAAATAATACATTGTTACCATGTTCCCAATTTCCTTCGGGAATAAGATAAAAATAATCCTCTAACAGTTCAAATTCATTTGGGAATAAGGATTTTATTTCATCATATTGCCATACAAAAAACTTTCCTTCAACTCCTTCCGAATCTGCATCTTGGGCGGCGTAAAATCCACCTTCTTCGCTAGTCATCTCACGTTTGATGTAGTTCATGGTTTCTGTAATGACATCAAGATATTCAGGTTTGTGCGTACTTTGATAGGCTTCTCCATACACTTTGAGTAACAAGGCATTGTCATACAACATTTTTTCAAAATGCGGTACATGCCATTGATTGTCCGTAGAATAGCGGGAGAATCCACCCCCTACAAAATCATACAATCCGCCTTGCATCATTTTATCTAAACTCAATGTTACATGATTAAGTGCAGTCTTGTTTTTCTTGAAGTGATGATACCGCAATAAAAATTTAATACTTTGCACGCTCGGAAATTTAGGTGCGCCGCCAAACCCACCCTCTTGGGTATCAAAACGTTTTTGTAAAGCAAAAAAGATAGTATCCAATTGAGCATCATTAAAATTTTGATGTTCATCCGTTTGTATAAACTGTGTACTTTGAGAAATATGTTTGAATATCTGCTCTGCTTGTTCTTCTATTTCTTTACGGCGTTCTCTGAATATTTTGGCTACCTGAGCAAGGATGCTTTTCCATGAAGGTCGGTTGTAATACGGCTGAGGAGGGAAATATGTACCTCCATAAAAAGGCTTTAAGTCAGGGGTGAGAAAACAATTCAAAGGCCAGCCACCGTTACCAGAAATAGCCTGTATAGCTTCCATATAAATCTGGTCAATATCGGGGCGTTCTTCACGGTCTACTTTGATATTGACAAAAAATTCGTTCATGATGGTAGCTACTTCGGGGTCTTCAAAAGATTCACGTTCCATAACATGACACCAATGGCAGGCAGAATATCCTATACTGACTAATATGGGTTTGTCCTCTTGTTTAGCTTTCTGTAAGGCTTCTTCTCCCCATGGATACCAATCTACGGGATTATGAGCATGTTGTAATAAATACGGACTGCTTTCGTGAATCAATCTGTTCGTGTGCATAATGCATGTAAAAAAACAATCTGCTTAAAAAAGTTCAATTTTGCATGATTAAAAGATTATTTTTTATTCAAAGGAAAAATTATATGTAACTATTTAGGTAATTTTGGCTTTTTATGGGCGTGTCCTTCACTACGTTCAGGTCGGGCTATCCGCTGATAAAGACGTGGCATGCCACGTCTGTACTTCACAGGCTACGCCTGTTGCGGGCTTTTCGCTCCTATCCCTCACGCGGATATGTGCGCGTACATATACGCACACGCACATATACGCGTTAGGCATGCGGAGGGTTTGCGCAGCAAAGTGCGATAGCACCGAAGCGATAGCGTAGCCCGTAGCACGCCGACTGCGCCGCGAAGCAAGCAGGAACGCCCAAAAAAATAAGATAATTCAATGATTACTAAAAATTACACATTGAACCAATAGCTTAACTTGATAACTAATGCCCTATTTTTTATACCTATGGTTTGTGTAGCATAGTTTTCGGTATATACAATAAACAAATCCGACATAGGTTTGAACCGCCACTGCAAACGTGAATTGATGTTCATGTTGTTTGCCTGTGTATTATATTGCAGAAAGGTTGTAAAAAAAAGATTGTTCGTAAAAGTAAGTTCAATCGTTGTGCCTACCAATACTAAATTAGCGGACTTGTAGGGTTCAGGTAATATAATTTGATTGTATTCTCCCCGTAAAGAAAATGCGGCATAAGGTTGCCAACGATAATTGATTTCTGCCACAGAAGTAGATTTGCTACCCGTAAAATATGAACCGTAGGAAGTAGAAGCAGAATAAGAAAAGGTTTTTCGGAAATTGGAAGTATAAGATGCATTGATTTGCTTGTAGTAATAGTTTCCAATGGGTAAAGGGGTACTGTTTGTGCCGCTGGGGTCAAATGGGAAAAAAAGATAGGTGTAAATATCCTCTGCGGATATGTTTATTTGGGCGCTATTTTGAAAATTCAAGGCATAACTTAAACGAACAACACGGTCTAAAAAGTCCCCTTTTCGGTTAAAATACATATCTGAATATAAACCAAAGTTGTAATTGTTAATCCGCTTGCTTCTGGGATAAAAATAAACATATACCATAGGTTCTAACCTGAAATAGTTTTTTCGAGGCACAAAACCAACTTCCGCATTGTAGTTATTTCCTACAAATTCGTGGTTCCAATGTGCCTGCACTTTACGCGTATTGTACATTATCCAACTGGCATGTGCGTTTTGGTCGGGAGCTTTTTTATTCGGCGAAAATGTATGATGATAAAATAATTTTCCCTGCCACTTGCCATCTTTGGAGGCTAAATTATAGTCTATACCTGCCAAACGGTTATACTGTCCATACTGAATATCTGTACCATTAACCGCCTGTTTATTGACCATAATAGCGGCGATATTTGACCTTGCGAATACTTTACGTTGTAAGGCTAACACACTGTAATTATAGCTACTGAGCTGCAAATCTCTAACGCCTTCGGTTTGCATGGTCATAGCGCCAATACGCCAGTTCTGATTGATTTTACCACTTAATCTTGCCCCCCCAAGGATAGGAACAACTTTTCCATTATACAAACCGATGTTACGAGAGAAAAAAGGGCGTATCCTTGAAAATCCAAAGCGTTCAAACAAATCGCTGTTTTCCAAAAAGAAGTTTCTCCGTTCAGGAAAAAACAAGGTAAAACGGCTTAAATTGGTTACTTGTCTGTCTACTTCTACCTGTGAAAAATCGGGGTTAAAAGTGAGGTCTAAATTGAGAGAGGGCGTAACGCCTATTTTAGCATCTAAACCTGCGTTGGGCTTAGTGTGGAAGCCTGTTTTAGTGGTATAATCTTCTTCACCTCGTCCCGTGAGATATGGAATGAGAACCACATTTGCCCCTGGTGCGGGTGGGTGAGTATCCCACTCTAAAATTCCTGTGTAAGCTAAATGGGCAATATTAAACTGTCTAGGTACGGGACACCATGCACCGTTTTCATTTCTTTTGAGGTCATTTCTTGAAAAGTTAACTCGCCATGTCTTGTTTTCTGTTTTATATCGGAGGGTTTTAAAGGGAATAGCCATTTCGGCTGTCCATTTGTCAGGTTCTATTTGGGTTTTGGAATACCATTTATTGTCCCAACTGGTAGTAACACCCATAGTTCCACCGTCATTCAAAATACCTTCTCGTTGTACATTATACGGGCTGACCGTGAAATTAAATCCATTTGTTTTATCACATAAAGGGTCTAAATATATTCCAAAAGCGTCAGTACGCGGATAGGAAAAATCCCGCTTCAAAGATTGAACTACATACTCTCCATCAAGAGCATCATAACAGATAACCCCTACGTATAAAAATTTGTCATCATACGTCATCATCACTTCTGTTTTGGATTTACAGTAGCTGGTGTCATACGGAAAAGACTGCCAAAAATTGCTTGCTAACTCTGCATTTTTCCATGCTTTTTCCTCTAATTTTCCATCTAATTGAATATTGTCTTCACTTTTCCGAATATGGTATATGTACTTTTCTTGACCGTTTATTTCCTGTAAAAGCCCGAAAAAAGAAAGTACGAATAAAATATACTTCATGTTCAATCTTTTATTGAACAGCAAAACTATGCAAAGTTAAGCAATTATAGATTGAAAAAATGATGTTCAAAAGTTATCTTGAAAGTACGGTTTGTAAAATAAAGGGAATAATTTCCGCATTGCGAGTAGTGTCATACTTAAACTTATCAGGGTTTTTGTCGTAGTAGAGTATTAAACCGTTGGAAAAAGGTTCAAAACAGGAGATGTTTTTGTGCTTAAATACATAGTCTTTATTTCCTGCGAGAAATACTACTTTTTGAGTAGTAAAGTAAAGTTTTCCTTTGGCAATAAGTTCGTTATTCTGAATGGGAAAAACTATTCCTTTGGTTTGACCAAATATATAAGGAGTTTGCGCATCAAAACGCTTGGGGGTTTTTGGCATAAAAAGATTTTTATCTTTGAAATCTACATATTCGGCACTTTCTATCCAAAAGCAAAGTTCATCTTTGTCTAGTGAAAGTTCGGGAGTTTCAAAGGCTACAAATTCTCCCTGCTGAATGGAATATACATTTCTGATGCGGGTTAGTTCTGTTTTTACAGCGTCATATTCCTGCGTATTAAACTGAAAGTGTTGTTCTAATTCACTAAGTAGGTCTATTTCTCGCTTATCAATCAATAAATCTTCTTTGGCTTTGTTCATGGCAAACTTGAATGCTTTGAGCTTGATTTCGGACATTTCTGCATCTGAAATGCCCCATTCCTGACGTGCTTGTTCTATTTCTTTGATTTCTTCTGCACTTAATGAGTGGTCTTCTATACTTTTTTGGATAGTATTAAGGAGCAATTCCTTGTTTTTTTCCTTATTTACCTTGTTAGTTACGTCCTGATAGGTATCACTGACTTTATCAGATACATTTTGATAAGCATCTTTTACACTGTCTACTCCTTGATTGAGTAAGTTTTTGAACTTGTTAAAAAAACTCATGTACAAATATACAACTTTTGATTGGATTTATCAGAGGATTTTTGGAACACAAGTTATTTGGAAGTAAATACTTTCCAGTTCGGTTCATCACCTGCGTATTTTGCTCTGTGCGCCCATATCAATTTACCTTTTTGGAACAAAAACATACCTGATAACATTCTCCCGTCCCCTATTCTTTTTGTCTGCCGTATTTTGAATCCGTTTTTAAAGAAACTGATTATGCCTTTAATAAACGTTCTTACTCCAATAACATCTTTTACTTTACCTACACGAATCTGAAAAAAATGAAATAAAGACAAATCTGTATTGGAAATATGAATTTGATTTTTCCAGAATTTATCAAAAAACTCGTTACCTTGCTCTATTGTGCCTTGATGAACAAATATGATGGGAGGAAAAGTAGGGTCATCTTCTTTCAGTTTTTTAAGATTGATAACCATAGTTTTACAAAACGTACACCCCAATTGTCGTAAAAAAACTAATACCACCAAAGGATACCTCTGTAAAAGTTCAGATAAATTTTTTGCGGGTTCTGTTCCATGTATTTGAATAGGTTGCGTATATTGTGCTGTATCTATATTTATATCATTCTGCATTTTATTAAAAAGAAAATAGATTATTTATCTGCTTCGCCCATTACAGGGTCAATAGAACCGATTAGTACAACTGTATCTGCAATCATAGCACCTTCTAACATTTTTTCTAATACTTGTAAATTTGTGAAAGAAGGCGAATTTATTTTTAACCTCCATGGAGAACCCGTACCGTCACTGACAATATGAAAACCTAATTCACCTTTGGGTGCTTCTATAGCATGATAGACTTCTGCACCTTTGGGTGGACAAACCCCTAAGTCAGTCATCATAAAATCATGAATAAGTCCTTCCATAGTATAATATACCTCAGTTTTGGAGGGGTAACTGTGTTTGGCATTATCTGCGCGGATATCCCCTTTGGGTAATTTAGCCACACATTGCTCTATAATACGACAACTTTGCTCCATTTCGTCCATGCGTACAAAGTAACGGGCTAAACAATCCCCTTCCTCACGTATAACAATATCAAAATCTAGTTGGTCATACACTAAGTAAGGTTCAAAGGTACGAATATCATAAGGAATACCACTGGCACGCAGGTTTGGACCTGTAAAAGTATATTGAATAGCATCTTCTTTGCTTACTACTCCAATACCTGAATTTCTGTTTACCCAAATCGGATTTTTGTCTAATAATTTATGCCATGCTTTAAGTTCTTTGTAAAGGTTTTTTACAAATGCATCAATTTCTTTGATAATATCATCACCGGGGTCAAACTGTAAACCACCTATACGAGAGTGCGAAACCGTAAACCTAACCCCTGCAAAACGGTCAAAAATACTGTAAATTTTTTCTCTTTCTCTGAAAGTATACATAAACATAGAAACCGCTCCTGCGTCCATAACCATAGTACCCAACCACAATAAATGTGAGGAAATTCTCGCTAATTCGCAGGCAATAGTACGAATGTACTGCGCTCTTTCAGGCACTTGTATTTGTGCAAGTTTTTCAACTGCCAAGCATAAAGCTACATTATTAGAGTAAGGAGAAAGGTAATCCATGCGGTCTGTATAAGGCATAAACTCCTGATAGGTTTTGTTTTCGGCTATTTTCTCAATTCCTCTGTGCAAATAGCCTATGTCTAAAACACATTTTTCTATATTTTCTCCGTCTAATTTTGCAACTACGCGTAATACGCCATGTGTAGCAGGGTGCTGAGGTCCTATATTAAGCACCATTTCTGTACCCAGAGGGTCATTTTCGTTGACTTCTACAAAAGAATGTTTGGTTTCAAGTCTTTTGTATAAGGCTTTCTGATGTTTTGGAAAAAATTCAGGTTTAACTTTATCTATAATGCTTTCTGACATATTTCTTGTTACTTAACAAGCAAAAATAAAAAATATTTGCAGAAATATCAGTAATCATGGTGTTTTTTAATAAAAAAATGTCAGATTGACAATGAGGGTTATTTTTTTTTGATAGGCGTGTCCCCTTCGCTATCGCTTCGGGGTCGGGCTATTCGCTGGTAGAGACGTGGCATGCCACGCCTGTACTTCGTTCGCTTTGCTCACTGCGGGCTTTTCGCTGCTATCCCTCACGCAGATGCGCGTACATACACGCTACGCACCTGCGTTAGGTATGCGGAGGGCATGCGTCAGCATGGTGCAACGCACCGAAGCGATAGCGTAGCCCGCAGCACGCCGACTGCGCCGCGAAGCAAGCAGGAACGCCCATAAAAACTATCTTGTATGAATTACTTCTTAAATAAGCTCGCCGCAGAAAGCACGGCAATAATCAAGGTAGTAAATCCTGTAATCAAACCTATAGCAATCTGGGTTCTTGCCATTAACACACTTGCATTGGATTCTGTTTTTGGTACAGCTACAAGAGTTGCTCCTGGTTCTACTTTAGGGTATTTTTTAAATAAAATATAGTTTTTAACGGGATAATTCATACCGTTAGCATACGTAATGTAGGATTTAGATTTTTTTGCATTATCTTTGAATCCACCTGCAAGGTTAATGTAATGTTTATATTTTGTATTACCATCAAAAGTAACCGTAATATTAGATTGTACTGCTCCATTGATGTTTACAAAATCCTGCATTAAAGGTATGTTTATGAGGTCTCCTTCTCTAAGTATCAAGTCATATTTGCTATTTGGCTTTTTTAAGGCTTTTTTAAGATTGATAGCCACTTTTTGTTCACTCGCTTCTTCAGTTTTACGGATAAGGGTAGCCCCGTCAAGATAGGCTTCTTTTTCGCGTACTCCCCCTGCACGCTCAATCAATGAAGATAGTCTTTCTGTACGTTCTATTTTACTATATTCACCGGGGTAGAGTACCTGTCCTAAAATAGTTACATTTTCTTGCATATTAAATTCAGGATTTTTGCGAACAAATACTTGGTCAAAGGGGGAAATAATAAACTTTTCTGCTTCCTGGTCTATACTTAAATCAGGTTTGATGCCAACAGTAAGAATAGTTACTCGTGTAACGCGGGCCTCATTGGCGTTTTTTTGCTTTAAGATGCGGGAAACTTCTATTTTGGTATTGGCGGCTTCTTCTTTTAATCCCCCTGCAAAATAAAGTACATCTTTAAGGGTTATTTTACCTGTCAGGGGATACTTACCTTCTTTTCTCACAAGACCTTTTATTTCTACATAGTTACTATCCTTAAACTCCTTTTTTGAAAAAATTTTAACAATATCAAATGGCATAAGTTGGATATTTTTAACGACCTCAACTCCATTACCAATCGTATCTGTAAGTCCACTTAAATCTATGGGTATATAATCTATATCCAAGTCGTTATTTACACGTAATATATAGGCACGAGATAAGTATGCATCTGCGGTAACTCCTTCTGTTTTTTTAAGCAAATCCCCAAGTTTTGCACTGGGAGGAAGTTCAAAAGTGCCTGTCTGATTGAATGCACCCAAAGCCTGAACACTATTCATAATACCTTCCCGCACTCTCCTTACATCAATAATATCACCGTCAAATAGAGTTACATTTTCTTTTTTAGATAGTTTCTCATCATAATTCACATCTATCAATATTTCTTTGTAGTTTTCAATTCTTTTAATCTGTATATTTTTTTTGTAAGCACTATGCACAAACCCACCTGATATATGTATCAATTCAAATAATCCTTCATTTTCTTTAAGCTCATAAGCTAAGGGGCGTTTTACCTCTCCTGTAAGTTCTACTACTTTTTTGGCAACAGGTACTTGTATGATGTCATTATGTTCCAAATAGATTTGTTTTCCGAAGTCTGCATTAAGCAGGTATTGATATACATCTAAAGTGTCTATGGTTTTACCATTTCTTTTAATAAAAATAGTACGTAACGAACCTATATTATTAGGACCACCTGAAGCATAAATAGCATTGAATGCTGTACTTAAAGCAGATACAGTATAAGCACCAGGTTGAAGTACTTCGCCTACAATATTAACTCGTATGCTTCTTACTTTACTGATACTAACCTCTATACTTGTATTTGGACTTGCATAAATTTTTCTGTATTGGGATTTAACAAAATCTCTCATAACCTTGAATCTCATACCATTAACGACCAAACGTCCTACTTTTTCAGGGAATATACTGCCATCTAAACCTACTTTGTGTGTTTCATTTGTTTCCGAGTCACCCCATGCCACTACGTTAATTTCATCGCCAGGACCTACTACATAATCATCAGGTGGGTTTTGATAATCTTGTGGTTCAAATGGAGAAGCCCCAGAAGCAAAAATACTTTGCCCATATACAGCATATTCAATTTCTCCTTTTGTGATAGGAAATTTTTTAGGTTGTTTTTTCTTTAATTCATCATCTTCATCATCTTCTTTGTCTTTTTTGTCCTTGTCTTTATCTGAATTCTTGTCCTTTTTTTTGTCTTTGTCTTTGTCTTTATCTTTTAATTGTTTTTTTGCCAGTTCCAACTTAATCTGTTCGGGAGTCATACCCTGTTTAATCATGTTGTCTACGTCTTTTTGTAAATCATTCTGATTGTTTTGAGTATTATTGTTCTTGCCTCCTCCCTTTAAAACATCAGTTTTGGTTTTGTCTATACCTGTAGGTTGTTGTGCTATTGTAAAAGAGATTTGTATACAACTATACAGCACAATAAAAAAAAGCAGTTGTAATGGTTTCATTTTCTATTCTATGACAAAAGTACGAAAAAAGTATAGTTCAAACTGAAATTATAACAGGTAATTTATCTTCCCTGTATTTTATCCAATTGTTCCATGACCCAATTTTTGCCCCATTCTTGTTTTTCTTCTTCTGACCACACAGCAGGAAAGAAAGTAATCCGTTGAAATTTTGGTGGTAGATATTGTTGCCAATTTGTACCTCCCGTAGCTTTGATGTCCTCGGGATTTTTATGTAAATATCTCACTGCAGATTTGTAGTGCATCAAACACCAATGAACATTAAAATTCTGGTCTAATTCGCGAAAAGCCTGTTTTAAGGCTTCTTCAGGGTTGGCAATAGAAAGGTATCTGTCATATAAAGTACGATTAGCGTAGTGTTCAATCCATTCCAAAAAGTTTTTTTCGTATTTTTGTTCAAACATGCGCAAGGTAAGTGTTTTTTGTCCTGTTTTAAGTTCAATAGCGCCGTATTTCCAGTATAAAACCTGATATTGTTCTACCAAATTTGTATTAGTATATTTTTCCCTTTGAGTACTGTGTATGAGATTTACGAGTGGTGTACAAGCAATTTCTATTTTTCGGAATTGTGCAGACTGAAATCCTGACGCGGGTAACAATGACATTCTAAATTTAAGAAATTGATTTTTATCCATGCCATCAATCATCACCTCAAAGGAATGTATCAAGTGCGAAATATAACTGTTTATGCGTTTTATTCTAATCAATAGATTTTTTTGCTCAATATTTTTCTCTGTATAAATCTGGTCTAATTCATGCAAAATAAGGTTAAAGTATAATTCTGTAATTTGATGATAGATGATAAACACTTTTTCATCAGGAAAAGGGGTTTTGGGCTTTTGTAGAGTAAGCAATGTATCCAATTCTATGTAATCCCAATAACCAAGATAGTCTGCGTACAACAAACCTTCTAAATAACTGTTTAAATCTTGCCCTGCGGCGGCGTATTTCTGGCTTAAAGCCTCTATTTTTTCAAGAATTTGGGGGGTTACCATATATACAAAGTTGAAAATAATTATTCAAACAAGCAAAAAGTAATTGAACTTATTTAATATAATTTCAGGGAATATGATATTGAGTTTTTTTGGGCGTTCCTGCTTGCTGCGCTGCGCAGTCGGCGTGCTACGGGCTGCGCTATCGCTTCGGTGCGTTGCACCATGCATGCAAGCACGCATGCCCTTCGCATGCCTAACGCGTGCGCATAGCGTGCATGTACGCGCACCCGCGTGAGGGATAGCAGCGTAAAGCCCGCAACAGGCGTTAGCCTGTCGAGTACAGACGTGGCATGCCACGTCTCTATCAGCGCATAGCCCGACCTGAACGCAGTGAAGGGCACGCCATAAAAAAATATCAGACAAATTCATTATTAAGCAATTAAAATATGGGTAAATGTGTTAACTTTGTACTATGTTCAGTACCATTGAAGAAGCTATTCAGGATATTCAGCAAGGCAAAATGCTCGTTGTTGTAGATGATGAAGACAGAGAAAACGAAGGAGATATTATTATTGCCGCACAGCATGTTACTCCCGAAATTGTGAATTTTATGGCAAAAGAAGCCCGCGGCTTGATTTGTATAGCGCTCACTCCGCAGCGATGTAAAGAATTAGAACTGGATATGATGGTAGGCAATAATACTTCACATCATACCACAGCTTTTACCGTATCCGTAGATTACAAACTCAAAGGTTGTACCACAGGAATTTCTGCCTACGACAGAGCTACTACTATACAAGCACTTACAGACCCACAAAGCAAACCCGAAGATTTTGGCAGACCTGGGCATATATTTCCTCTCCGAGCTATGGAAGGGGGAGTACTTCGCCGACCGGGGCATACCGAAGCCGCTGTGGATTTAGCCACTCTTGCAGGGTTAAAACCCGCAGGTGTATTGGTAGAAATCATGAACGAAGATGGTACTATGGCACGCTTGCTCCAACTCCAACAATTTGCCGAAAAGCATGGATTAAAACTTATTTCCATCAAAGATTTGATTGCGTACAGATTGCGTACAGAAACACAAGTCCGTAAAGAAATTACGGTAGATTTACCTACCAAATTCGGAGATTTCAAACTGACTGCGTTTATACAATTGGATAATGAAAAAGAACATCTCGTAATCCACAAAGGAGAATGGCAAAAAGATGAACCTGTACTGGTACGTGTGCATTCTTCGTGTATGACAGGGGATATTTTTGGTTCATGCCGCTGCGATTGTGGTGAACAATTAGCCGCTGCACTTGAAAAAATAGAAAACGAAGGCAAAGGTTTAGTTGTGTATATGCAACAGGAAGGCAGAGGAATAGGTTTAATTAACAAACTCAAAGCATACGCTTTACAGGAACAAGGTTTGGATACCGTAGATGCCAATCTGCAACTCGGCTTCAAAATGGACGAAAGAGATTATGGTATTGGTGCCCAGATTATACGCAGTATGAACGTAACCAAAATGCGCCTCATGACTAATAACCCTACGAAAAGAGCAGGTCTGATTGGTTACAATCTTGAAATTGTAGAAATTGTGCCTTTGCAGGTTAAACCCAATCCGCATAATAAAAAATATCTTGAAACCAAACGGGATAAAATGGGACATCTCTTAAAATAAAAACGTAAAAAGTGTTTTTATGCGTGTTGTTTTAGCTTCTTTATTAAATCCACCTTTACATGCAAGGTTGTTCTATAAACAAGCGCAAACGTTACAGCAGGCAGGTTACGGTGTTACTGTAATAGGCATGAATAACACGACTGAAAAAGCAGAATTTTTGCAAGATGGTGTTCATTGTATAGGTTTACCTTATTTGAATAGAGCTAATTTTTTTGCCCGCTACAAAAGGAGAAAAGAAATTGAATCTCTGATTTTATCTCTCAATCCTGATATTGTGCATATTCATACCCCTGAATTATTACCTGTTTGTTCCGTACTAAAAAAAAATAAGGTTAAAATTGTATATGATGTACATGAAAATTACCGAAAAAATATACAAAATGCGGATTACTACCCTTTTTATCTTAAACCTTTGGTGTTGAAGTACCTTACTTACTGCGAGAAATTCGCAAAAAAATATGCAGATGCTGTGATATACGCAGAAAACGCATACCAAAACTATCTTAATTTCAGCAGTGAAAAGGTTTTTTATATACTCAATGCGTATCAACCCGTTGAACGTGCAAAAAATTATCTGCTTTCTTTCAATGCTGACGAGTATGAGTTAATTTTACTTTATACAGGTACAATTGCCAAAGAATGGGGCATTTTGAATGCCATACAAACATGGGAAAATCTACAAAAACGCTATAAAACAGCTCTTGTTATTGCAGGTTCAGGCGTATTTAAAGAAATTCCTGTGCATAAAGATATTTATGTTTATCCTGCGGAAAACTACCTATCCTATCCGCACATTGTACGCGTTTTGGAAGAGATGAATAAAATTAACCAAAAAGTATTTGGCTTGATGTTATACGAACCTCTGCCCAACATTATGGAATGTCTGCCTACAAAATGGTTTGAATTTATGTACTATCGCATACCTGTTTTGTACACAAACAGTGAATACTGGAATACGCTTAATGCTTCTTTAAATTTTGGTATTCCTCATATCTCAACAGATACCATTATGTTACCTTTACAATACTATTCTCTGCCTGATGAAAACTATCAGGAATATACATGGCAAAAACAAGCAAAAAACCTTCTAAAAGTCTACCAACAGCTATAAATTGGAGATTAGATTTTTGTTTTGGGCGTGTCCCCTGCGCTGACGCTTCGGGGTCGGGCTATGCGCTGGTAGAGACGTGGCATGCCACGTCTGTACTTCACACGCTACGCTCATTGCGGGCTTTCCGCTGCTATCCCTCACGCGGATACGCGCGTACATACACCTTGCGTACCTGCGTTAGGCATGCGGAGGGTACGTAGTAGAGGCGTTGCATGCAACGCCTCCGAAGCGGTAGCGTAGCCCGTAGCACGCCGACTGCGCCGCGCAGCAAGCAGGAACGCCCAAAAAATAAAAAAATTAAATAATTCTTTGTACAGAACTGTTTTCAGTCAGATGGGTAGTGGTATTTTTTAGCCATAATATACCTGGGCGTTTATCTACAGCAATACTGCCATAAGTGTCTTCAATGTACAAGGCTTCTGCACCATTAAGCGTAGCCCAACGGATAAGCATATTCAAATCCAAATGCGGAAAATGGTTGTGCAGGATTTGCATTTCTGCAAGAATACTCAATTGGTCATTGCTGGCTAAACTATCTGTACCCAGACATATTTTAACCTTGTTTTTAAGGAACATATCTACATCAGGAAGACGGTTTTCTATGTATAAATTCGCATTCGGACAAAACACAAAATACGGTTTATCAAAATGTTCCAATATCTTTTTCAGTTCAGCTTCATTAAGATAGGTATTATGCACAAACAAGATATGCATCATATTTTTGGGAAACTGGGGGTCAAATGGAAAATGGGCTATCCATTCATCTACGGGATTTAAGGTATCAGGTTCAAAAAAAGACATATCGCCAAACCATTCCAAAAGCCTTTGATACATTTTACCTTGTTTTTTTTCAAAAAGTTGTCTTTCTGTATCACTTTCTAATAAATGAAAAGACAAGATATGACGCTCTTCACAAGCATATTCAAAAAGTTCTTTCAATAAAGGTTTGCTTACAGAATATGGTGCGTGAGGAGTTATACTTTTATGTTCAGATTTGAGTTCATGAAATAACGTTAAGGTTTCAAAAAACTTATCCTGAGCTTTTTCAGGGCGCAGTCCAAAAGACTCAATAAAAGTATGAATATGAAGTTGTGTAAGTTTTTCTTTAATTCTGAACGTATGTTTGGTATTGCTGATGTCGCCTACGGCCACAATACCTTGTTTTGCCATTTCTACAATGGCTTGGGCAATATCCTGCTCGGAAGGTGCGTAATTTTGTAATGGAACAAGGGCATCTAAAAAATCATTTAATCCTAACTGTTTACGGATTTTTCCTTTAAGATGAGAAAGTTCTAAATGACAATGCGCATTTACAAAACCGGGACACAAAGCCCCAGGATAACGTACAGGTTCTATGTTTTTCTCTGCATATTCTTTGGGACTTAAAATTGCTTTTATGACACCTTTGTCATCAAACTGAATAGCATAGTTTTTAAGTATTTCACCATTTCCGATATAAATATAATCTGCACTGATGGTTTGCATACGGGCAAAAATACAAGTTTTTAAGTGTTGTATCACAGTAATTTTTCTAATTTTGCTTTGTGAAAGAAATTATTGCTTTTTTTCAAAAAACCTACTGGGAAAATACAATTGCTAACTACTGCCTGATAGGGCTAATTTTATTTCTCTCTTTTATTTTACGAAGACCGATTGCCCGCACTATTAAAAAGATTTTTGAAAAATACTTATCTAAAAAAGGTTATGAAATAGACGATGAAAAAGTAGACAGCATTACCCGCAGACCTGTGTATTATTTTATTTTCTTTTTTGGATTGTGGTTATGTTATCATATCTATAACGTTCCTAATCAATGGAGGTCAGGTGGGGATTGGTTCACGAATGCAAAAGGAGAGAGATTTTTTAAGCAGTATTTAGGATTTTTTGAAATATTAGGTTATGTAGTTAAAACGCTTTTTATCATTAGCATTGCAAGAGTAGCTTCGACTATATCTAGTGCTACTTCTTATGTTATTAGTATGCATGCCGCTAAAACTCAATCCAGAGATGATGACCAAATTATACCTCTGCTTCATCAGGTTGTTAAGGTAGTAATATATACTTTTACAATCATTTTTTTATTGGGTAATGTATATCATCTTAATGTAACAAGCATTGTAACAGGAGTGGGAATAGGGGGTATTGCTATAGCTTTGGGAGCGCAAGAAACCATAGGTAATTTTATCAGTTCATTAGTAATTATATTAGATAAACCTTTTCAGGTTGGAGATTTTATCAAATACGGTACCAGTGAGGGTTTTGTAGAACAAATTGGTTTCCGAAGTACTAAAATTAGGGGTTTAGACAGAACGCTTTATGTAGTGCCTAATCGGTCATTGACGGGTGTAGAAGTTATCAACTTTTCCAAAAGAACTCAACGCAGAGGGTTTTATACGTTGCGACTTGCTTACGACACTACGCCCTCACAAATTAAAGCCATCAAAGAACAAATTTTAGAAATGCTTAAACAAGATGAACGTTTAGACACTGAGATATATGTGCATCTGCATGAATTTGGACAGTTTGGTTTTGAAATGCAGGTCATTTATTACCTCATCAATACTGAATATGCACACGGCACTGTAAGTCATGAAGATATTTTACTCAAAATAACAGACATAGTGCTTCGGAACGAAGCTAAATTTGCTGTCCCAAGAATGTAAGCGCTTATGGCAGAAATACAATTTCCTGTTTTATGGTACAATGAAGAATATGTAGAAAAGACAAAACCTCTGTTTTCCGCACTCTCCCGAAACGTGAATTACGGAGATGGTATTTTTGAAACGCTTCGAGTAAAAAAAGACAAAATATATTTCTGGGACTTTCATTATCAACGGTTACAAAAAGGTATTCGTACAATTGGGCTTGTACAGGATAGTATTTTGCAAAACAAAACACAATTACATGATATTATTCTGGAAGTAGTGCAAAGAAATAATGTAAAAAGCAGTGTAAAAGTAAAAATACAGGTATTCAGAGGAGATGAAACAGGAACGGTTACTCCTGTAAATCATTTTACCCATACTTTCATTTTTTGTGTGGAGGAACTATCTGATACCTATTCTCTTTCAACCAAATCTGTCATTGTATACTCTGATGTTTTTTTACAGTATTCTGTTCTGTCCTCAATAAAAACCTTGAACCGCCTTCCGTATATACTTGCGGGCATGCACGCACAAAAGCACCAAGCAGATGATGCCATTCTACTCAATACAAAACAACAACTGACAGAAAGTACAAACAGTAACCTGTTTTATATTATGGATAAACAACTGTGTACTCCCCCAATCTCTTCGGGTTGTTTAGACGGTGTGATGCGCAAAGTAATTATGCAACACTTTGATGTAACAGAAAAAACATTAAACATAAAGGACATTAAAAATGTAGAAAGTATATACATGACCAATGTAATCAGAGGGGTTACATCAGTGAGTAGTTGCAAAGGATTAAATAAAACGTTTGATACCAACCATTTTTTTATCAAAAACATATTGGATTTAGTCAACACATTGTAGAAAAACAAATGCAATAACCAATCAATATTGTATTACTTTGGTACTGTTCAACATAAGTTTTTAAGTATCTTTGTTCTATGAATGAGGTAAAATTCCCGTATGGGTTGAGTAATTTTGAGCAAATAGTTAATCAAAATGCTGTTTTTGTAGATAAAACACACTTTTTACCTGAATTAGAAAAATATGATTATGTTTCTTACCTGCGTCCCCGCAGGTTTGGAAAAAGTTTGTTTTTATCTGTTTTAGAGTATTATTATGATGTTTTACGCAAGGATAAATTTGAGAAACTTTTTGGAAAGTACTACATAGGTAAAAATCCCACTTCATTAGCGAATTCGTACAGGATATTAAATTTCAATTTCAGTGGTATCAATACAGATACACGCGAAAGCAGTCAGCAGGGATTTAATTTTTCGGTAAAAATGAGTATCAGGGCTTTTTGTAACAGATATGCTCTTTTTAATGAGAAACAAGAAGATGATATATTTAATGCGAAAGATGCAGAAGAGATATTGACAGGATTTTTAGACCATTATGTAAATTATACTAAAAACCCTATTTATATTCTCATAGACGAATACGACCATTTTACGAATGAAATTCTGTACCGAAACCTTAACGAGTTCAAAGACAGCGTTTCTAAAAACGGGTATGTACGCAAATTTTATGAAGTCATCAAAACGGCAACCCAGCAAGGTACAGTAGCAAGAGTATTTATTACGGGTGTTTCTCCTATTACATTGGATAGCTTAACCAGTGGATTTAATATTATTACTCATCTCACGCATGAAAAACATTTTGAAACCTTGTTGGGATTTACAGAAAATGAAGTAAGACAACTGCTCAGCCTTGTTTTAACCGATAAAACCAAAGAAAATGAAGTCATGCAAGAACTGAAACGCTGGTACAATGGGTACAAGTTTTATCCTTTTTCACAAGAACAGTTATATAATTCGGATATGGTTTTGTATGCACTACGGCATTTTCAAAATTATGAACAGACCCTACCCTTGCGCATGCTTGACCCCAACATCATGCCTGATTATGGCAAACTCAAACAAATGTTTGAAGTGGTGAATGTCAAAAAAAATCAGGAAGTATTGCAGGAAGTATTGGAAACCAACTATATTAACGCAGAACTTATCTATCAGTTTAACATGGAACGGGATTTTGGAAAAAAAGAACTCGTAAATTTTTTGTATTATCTCGGCAATTTGACCATTCAGGAAGCTAATCTGATGGGTGAGGTGAAATTCAAAATACCTAATCAGGTTATAGCAGAGTTATATTGGCAATACTATGCGGACTATATCCAAAAGCATTATCAAATACCCCATGATGCAGACATTGTTACAGAATATGTAAGAGAAATGGGTTTGGAAGGTAAATATGAACGTTTTTTTAAATTGATACAGGAAGCATTGGAGCATCTTTCCAACCGTGACTTTATCTATTTTGATGAGAAGCATATCAAGATGTTACTCATGGCATATTTTTATCAGTCAAATTTGTTTTATATAAAAAGCGAAAGAGAGGTGAAAAATGTGGGTTATATAGATTTGGAGTTGCATAAAAAACCTCAAAATCCATTTCAGCACAAAGAATACGCAATGGAAATTAAATACCTTAAAAAAGCCAATAAAACACAACTTGTTCAAGTAGAAGAACAAGCTAAGCAACAACTTTTGACCTACTACCAAAACGACCTTGAACTGCAAAGCAAACCTGATTTGGTACTGCTTACCGTAATGATTGTAAAAAGCAAAGTATATGTGCAGAAATTGTAGTGTTTTTGCATACTGAGTATTTTTTGCTGAATTATGGTAAAAAAAACAGCAATCCAACAAGATTGCTGTCTTACATGTTGTTTATGAAAAGATTACTTTAAACTGTTGGCAACATCTTTTGCAACAGATTCCAATACAGAAGTTTCGCTCTCATCAAGTTTGCCTTTTTTGAGCTGCTCTAACACATTAGCATGTTGATTTTTCAAACGGAATATAAACTGTGCTTCAAATTCTTTGATTTTGTCCACAGCAACACTATCCAAAAGACCTTTGGTAGCTACATAAATAGATGCAACTTGCTCTTCTACGGGTAGAGGGCTGTACTGGGGTTGTTTAAGCAATTCCACAGAGCGTTTACCTCTTTCCAGACGGAGTTTTGTAGTAGCGTCCAAATCTGAACCGAATTTAGCGAAAGCCTCCAATTCACGATATTGTGCAAGGTCTAATTTGAGTGTACCTGCTACTTTTTTCATGGATTTAATTTGAGCATTACCTCCTACACGGGATACAGAAATACCTACGTTGATAGCAGGACGGATACCTGAGTTAAACAAACCACTTTCAAGGAATATCTGTCCGTCTGTAATAGAAATTACGTTGGTAGGAATATATGCAGAAACGTCCCCGCCTTGTGTTTCAATGATAGGTAATGCGGTCAAAGAACCCCCGCCTTTGACGAGAGGTCTAAGTGCGTCAGGGAGGTCATTCATTTTGCTCGCAACTTCTAAGTTATCGTTAATTCTTGCGGCACGTTCCAACAAACGGCTGTGCAAGTAGAATACATCACCGGGATAAGCCTCACGACCGGGAGGACGTTTGAGCAATAATGAAATTTCACGGTAAGCAACGGCTTGTTTGGAAAGGTCATCATAAATAGCCAAAGCGTGTCTGCCTGTATCACGGAAATACTCACCAATAGTAGCCCCAGCAAAAGGAGCAATAAATTGAAGCGGTGCAGGGTCTGAAGCAGTAGCTACTACAATAATCGTGTTTTTCATAGCGTCATACTTTTCCAAAGTACGTACAATCTGAGCAACTGTACTGCCTTTTTGTCCCGTAGCCACATAAATACTGATAACACCTTCATTCAATTTATTTTGGTTGATAACAGTGTCAATAGCTACGGCGGTTTTACCTGTTTGTCTATCTCCAATAATCAACTCTCTTTGACCTTTTCCGATAGGAATCATGGCATCAATAGCTTTGATACCTGTCTGCAAAGGTTCTTTTACGGGTTGACGGTAAATTACCCCAGGCGCTTTTCTTTCCAAAGGAAGTTCTATCAAATTACCTGTGATAGGACCTTTGCCATCAATAGGTTCGCCAAGCGGATTGATTACGCGTCCTAAAAGTCCTTCACCTACGGGAATAGAAGCAATTTTTTTTGTTCTTTTTGCGGTATCTCCTTCTTTGATGCCTTCGGAAGAACCGAATAATACTACACCTACGTTGTCTTCTTCAAGGTTAAGTGCCATACCTTTTACACCGTTGGAGAATTCTATAAGTTCTCCTGCTTGTACTTGGGTTAAACCGAATATACGTGCAATACCATCGCCTACTTGTAATACAACGCCTACTTCTTCTAATTCTGCGTCTGTTTTTACACCTGCAAGCTGGCTGCGTAGAATTGCAGATACTTCGTCTGGTCTTACTTCTGCCATATTTTACTTAAATTTTTGCAAATATATTTACAATAGTAGAAACTTCAATACATTTTTTTTGATTTTTGTAAAAGTCCGACTGTAATATGTTTAACATTACAATTTTTCTTTATTTTGCACCATGATAGTGATTGAGGTTATTCAGATTGTGAAACGCTTTAAACAGGTTTTGGCAGTAAATGAAGTCAGTTTTGACGTAAAACAAGGAGAAGTTTTTGGCTTGTTAGGTCCTAACGGGGCGGGTAAAACCACTACATTGGAAATTATTGAAATGCTTCAGAAGCCAGATGCAGGTGAAGTAATCATTGCGGGAATGAATATCAAAACCCATTCCCAACATATCAAACAAAAAATAGGAGTACAGTTTCAAAGTACGTCTTTATATGATAAAATTACGGTTAAAGAGTGTTTAAATCTTTTTGCTCATTATTATCCCAATCCTGTTTCTGTAGATACGCTTTTGGAATGGGTAAATCTGGAAGAAAAACGAAATGCATATACAAAGCACCTTTCAGGAGGGCAAAAACAACGTTTAGTATTGGCATTGGCATTAGTGAACAATCCTGATATTGTTTTTTTAGATGAGCCTACCACAGGTTTAGACCCGCAGGCACGCAGAAATATATGGGATATTATTCAAAAACTTAAAGAACAAGGTAAAACGGTTGTACTTACCACCCATTACATGGACGAAGCGGAACGTTTGTGCGATAGATTAGCCATCATGGATAATGGTAAAATTATCAATATTGGTGCGCCGCATCACTTAATTTATCAGGCAAAACTACCTACTACTTTGATTATAGAAAACGCAGCATTGGATACAGAAAAATTACAAAAAGATTTCTTATTCACCCCGAAAGACGGAAAATACATTCTTAAAACAAAAGACATAAATCCTGTATTACAACATCTCATTTCTGATGCACACCTTGATTTGAATGATGTATCTATTCAAAAACCTACTTTGGAAGATTTGTTTATTCATCTGACAGGAAAAACACTTCGGGATTAAGGGTTTAGAGTATGATTAACTGATGTTACGTAAAGATATTTTTTAGGGCGTTCCTGCTTGCTTCGCGGCGCAGTCGGCGTGCTACGGGCTACGCTATCGCTTCGGTGCTGGTCGCACCATGCTACGCATGCCCTCCGCATGCCTAACGCAGGTACGCAAGGTGTATGTACGCGCGTATCCGCGTGAGGGATAGCAGCGGAAAGTAGGGACAATGCATGCATTGTTCCTACTTGTAGCGTATAGCCCGACCCCGAAGCGCAGCGCAGGGGACACGCCCCAAAAAAACCTGAACAATTATATTAAAAGTCATATTTTGTTAAACCAAACTTTTGCAGAAATGCTTACTTTTGCGGATATGAAAGCTAAAAAACCAAAAGAAACCATTGCAGAAATGACAGAATTAGTACTTCCCAATGATACCAATACCTTAGGCAACCTCATGGGGGGCAGGTTAATGCATTGGATGGATATTGTATCTGCTATTTCTGCACAAATGCATTGCAACAGGATTGTGGTTACAGCAGCGGTAGATTTTGTGGACTTCAAACACCCCATTCGTTTGGGAGAAATTGTAAAATTAAGCGCGAAAGTAACTCGTGCTTTTAATACTTCTATGGAGGTATATGTAAAAGTAATTGGCAAAAACCTGCGCACAGGCGAAGAAAAATTCTGTAATGAAGCCTATTTTACCTTTGTAGCCGTAGACCAAGACGGATTGCCTATTTCCATTCCACAAATTGAACCTGAGAATGAAGAAGAAAAATCGCAATACGAAGATGCTTTAGCACGCAGAAACATGCGTTTAATGCTGGCAGGTAAAATCAAACCTGACATTAACATACTCAATGATTTACTGACGTAACACAATCAACTGATTTTATATGCGTGGAAATACATTTGGCAAAGCGTTTTGCATTCACACGTTTGGAGAATCGCATGGAGGGGCTGTGGGAGTTGTAATAGACGGCTGTCCTGCTGGTATACTGTTGGATACAGAGTGTATCCAACAGGAACTTGACCGCAGGCGACCGGGACAAAGCCAAATTACAACTTCCCGCAAGGAAACAGATAAAATTCAGATTTTATCGGGCGTAGAGCAAAATGTTACATTAGGCACACCGATTTTGATGTTAGTCTATAATCAAGATGCCAAACCCAAAGATTATGAAAACTTAACCGAAGTGTTCAGACCCTCTCATGCAGATTATACCTATTTCAAAAAATATGGTTTAAAATCTTTAAGCGGTGGTGGCAGGTCCTCTGCGCGTGAAACGCTTGCACGCGTAGCCGCGGGAGCAGTTGCCAAACAGATACTCAAACAAGTTTGTAATACTCAAATTTTAGCTTGGGTAAGTCAGATATGGCAAATTAAAAGTGAGGTCAATATAGAAACGGTTCAATTTGAGGACATAGAAAAAAATATAGTGCGATGTCCTGATGAAAACGCCGCAAAAGCTATGGAAGAAGCTATTTTACAAGCTAAACAAGAAGGAGATTCTTTAGGTGGAATTATTACAGGATTGGTACGCAATATACCCGCAGGTCTGGGAGAACCTGTATTTGATAAACTCTCTGCGGATTTAGGTAAAGCTATGCTTTCTATCAATGCGGTAAAAGGATTTGAATACGGTTCAGGGTTTGAGAGTGTTTTATATAAAGGTTCACAACACAATGATACATTTTATACAGATGAACAAGGCAATATCCACACAAAAACCAATCATTCAGGAGGTATTCAAGGAGGTATCAGCAATGGAGAACCGATTATATTTAGAATAGCATTTAAACCTACTTCAACTATTCTTTTACCTCAAAAAACCATTGATACGCAAGGTAATGAAACAGAAATCAAAGCAAAAGGAAGGCACGACCCCTGCGTACTACCCCGCGCAGTACCTATTGTGGAAGCTATGACGGCATTAGTGCTGACAGACCACTATCTTCGGAATAAAACAATGAACCTGTAAGCACTACCACTCTATTTGTTTAAGGAGTTCTTTGTTATCCAATGTCCATTTTACCAAAGCGTTATTACCTGTTTCCAGACCGAGTTTTCTGCATATACGGGAGCGGTAGTTTTCTACACTTTTAGGGGTAACAAATAAAATATCTGCAATTTCTTTACTGGAATAATTTTCACTGACTAATTTTAAGGTTCTGCGTTCTGTTTGGGTTAAATCATCTAGAAGATCTTTCAGTTTTCGTTTTTTCTTTGTATATTCCTGATACTGGTTCTGATATTCTCCCAAACGTTGGCTAATATATTTTTGATTTTTTTGTACTTTTTCAAGGCATTCAATAATTTCTTCTGCGGTGTTGTCTTTTAATAAAAAGCCATCTGCCCCGAGTTCCATAGCGGTATGAAAAACCGTTACATCTTTATACATGGTCAAAAAAACGACTTTTATATTCGGGTAATTTACTTTTATTTCTTTGCATACTGTAAAGCCGTCTGTTTGGGGCATATCTACATCTAATAAAGCGATATGGTATTTATTTTCTTTGAGATGTTGTATGGCTTGTTGTCCGTCAGAAACCTCATGAATAACACATTCAGGTATAGCTATTTGTAAAATATCTACTAAACCTTTTCTGAAAATGGGGTGGTCATCAGCAACAAGAATATCTATGGGCATAAGTGTTCTTTTAGAAAAATAAACTGCAATTTAATGCCTTTTTCTGTATTTTTCAAGTCCATGTTACCTTTGAGTATGCGTACTCTTTCCTGTATGCTTAACATTCCCATTCCATTGAGTTGTGATTTCTGTTGTATGCCTTTTCCATTATCCTGATAGACAAGGTATATTCTGTCTTGTTTTTGTTCAAATGTAATTTTAATTGCTGTGGCTTCTGCATGTTTTATCGTATTGTTTAAGCATTCCTGAATAATTCTGTACAAATGCAATTTGGCATCATCAGAGAGTAAACTTTCTAAATCCTGCACTGTATTGATTTCTAATGTATAAAAAAGATTTGCATTATCTTTAACTCTTTGAAGCAGTGTTTCTATAGCTTTTTCAAAATGTACTTTACGTAAATAGGGAGGATATAACGTTTGTGCCAAAGTACGTACTTGTTGGATAGCATCTGCCAGTTGTTGTTCTGTATCTTGGGATAACTGTGGATATTCTTTTCTGTGCAAATGAATTTTATTTTTAATAGCAGAAAGGATTTGTCCTACTTCGTCATGCAGTTCTTTTGCTATTCGGCTGCGTTCTTCTTCTATACTTAAAGTAAGTTTTTGAGCATACTCTTCCTTATTTTTTCGTTTCTGACGGGAGTAGTACAGATATATCCCCCCTGTCAAAGTAACAGCAAAAAAAGTAATAAACAGTACAGTTATCTGATTTCTGAATTTTTGAATCTGACGTTGTTTTTCCAATTTCTGAATTTCCTTTTCTTTTTTCTCTACTTGATACTGCGCCTGATATTCCGCTATTAGCTTCTGACGGTTAAGGGTTTGCAGACTGTCGCTAAACTTTTTGAATTGTTTTTGATGATACAATGCTTTTTCGTAATTTCTGACACCCTCATAAGACAAACCCAAAGTTTGATGTGCTAAAATAAGGTCTTCTATATAAGGCGTATTTTCGCACAATTGCAATGCTTTTTCTGCATACAAAATGGCTTCTTTATATTTTCCCATAGACTGATATACACTTGCATATCCATTGTAAGGACGAATACTATATATTTTTTCAGGTAAAAGTTTAATCAGAGATGCAGAAGAGTCAAAACATCGCAATGCTTCTGTATACTGATTTTTTTCCTGATAACAGCGAGCTAAATTATGATAGGCAACACCTGTTTCTCGTATGTAGTTATATTTTTTGGAAATATCAACCAATATGTTAAGGTAAATAATGGCAGAATCCAACTTTTTTTCAGCTATGAACGTAATTCCTAGATTATTAAGTGCGTGGAGTTGTAGGCGTACATTCTTTATTTTGATTGCTTGTTGATAGCTTTCTTTAAAGTCTTGCTCTGCCTGAATGTAATTTTGTGCCTGATATTTAAGCAAACCTATGTTATTCAATAGATACGCATACTGATATTCGTCACTGGATTTATCTGCCAGTTTGAGCGCATTCTTATAATAAAACAATGCACTGTCCTGCAAGTAATAATGTTCATGTTGAAGACCCAAGCCATTAAATGCAGAAATCCATGCGGTAGTATCTTTTTTTTCTTGTATTTCAGGAAGATATTTGTGTAATATCTGATAGGCTTCGTCCCATTTATCCATACTTTGCAATACATAAGCCTTTCTTACCTTACATAGATTGGATAATGTATCTTTGGATTTGTTCTTACTTCCCAATTCAATAATATGTTGATATAGAGAATCTGACTTTGTGTATTGTGCTGTAAAATAATAATGATTTGCCACATAAAAGAGGATAGCTTGTTTAAGAGAAATATTGTTGTTTTTTTCTGCTTTCTTCAAAAGCCATATACTAAGTCTTTGAGTTTTTTGTGTTTGTGTGTACGCGTATTCTTTTAGGGCATCTAAACTATCCTGAATAGCTTTTTGGGCAATTACTTTGTTGTAAAAAAACAAGAAAATACCTGTAATGACGAGATAGCAATACCGCATAAGATATTATTTGTATAATTGCTTTCAAAGTTATAATTTTGTCCATAGATGAAAGCAAATTTTGAAGAAGTAAAAAAAGTTTTTACGGCATACTTGGAGCAAAATGCACACAGAAAAACCCCTGAACGCTTTACGATATTGGAAACTATCTATAACTATGATGGACATTTTGATGCAGAAGAGTTGTATATAGAAATGCGCAATCAAAAATTCAGAGTAAGCAGAGCTACGGTTTATAACACATTGGAATTACTGTTAGCCTGTAATTTAGTCGTTAAACATCAATTTGGAGATGCACAGGCTAAATTTGAACGTTCTTATGGCTTCAAACAGCACGACCATCTTATCTGTACAGAATGTAACAAAGTATTTGAATTTTGCGACCCACGCATACAAGAAACCCAAAATATGGTAGAAGAAATGCTTGGATTTAAAGTAACGCACCATTCATTAAATTTGTATGCGCAATGCATAAAAGAAAAGTGTGAACATAAAAAAAGCTAATTTGGGCGTGTCCCTTCGCAGGTAAGGCTAAAGCCTTTCTGCTTCGGGTCGGTGCTTTCCGCACTACGCTATCGCTTCGGTGCAAGGCACAAGCCTGACGGCTTTGCTCCAAGCACCTCACGCAAAGGACAGTTACAGAAAACCCATCAGACCTAATGAACTGATGGGTTTTTAATTTCACATTCTAAAATTAGATTGTACTATCTGTTGAAGTAGAAATTAAGACCAAAAGTAAAAGCAAGACTGCTTACATTTAACACATGAAGTTCACTGTTTTTGTCTACAACTTTGGTAGTATTTCCACCTGTAGTGTTTTCTGTGGTTTCTTTTGTAGAAGTATAGCTGAATATATTACCCAAAGAAGCCTCTAAACCAATTTTTTTGGTTGGAAAATACAAAATACCAGGAGTAATACCAATAGATGTAGTAGCAAGTTTAGGTCCATCAGAATCCACAGTAGTTGTAGTAGTACCTGTTTTAGTTTCTGTTTTAATTTTAATGCTACCACTTCCAATACCAAAACCTAAGTCGCCATAAATATAAAAGTCGCTATCTCCAAGTTGTTGAGTATATCTACCAAATAAACCTACATTAAAAACTCCTGCTTTATTGGTCTTGGTTATGATAGAACTATTTGTTCCATTGGTAATGGATTGTGTAGTGCTGCTGGTGTAACCAATCATTATACCTGCACCAATATTATCAGTAAAGAAATATCCTACGCGAGGCATAATGTTAAAACTGGAATTTTTAGGATTGTCCGTTTCTACAGTAGTAGTGGTACCACCAGAAGTAACCTTAGTAGTAGTTTTACCTGATGAGGAGGTAAGCCCAACTGAACCACCTAGGAATAAACCTTGTCCCACTTGTGCGAAGGTTTGTTTTCCAATGAAAGCTACGCTGATAAACAGCAAAGATAAAATGTACTTTTTCATACGCATTAAAGTTAGTATGCAAAAATTTGAACAATTGTAGAAAAAACAAAATTTTTTCAGAAATTTTTTGTAATCATTCCGCTAATGTACTTGATAAACAAGGCAATAGATTTCTTTTCCTTTTTCATTTAACGCTGTGTATTTTCCTATGTATTTTAGTTGATTGAAATCTCCGAAATCTCTTTTTTCAAATTCACCCCAAGTGGAGTCAAATATGATGATGTCATTAGGTTGTAAAATCAACTTTTGATAGCTTAATTGGTATAAAACGTTATAGTTAGGAAATAGAAGTTCAAAATAGGCGTTATTAGCTGTTACCCTGTGATGAGATAACCCTTTTTTTTCCAAGTCTTTGGCTACCTGATGGGCTAATTTCTGTGAAGCCTCTAAACACATATTTTGCTTAAAATTGATTGCCGCAGGATTAGGCGTAAAAGGAAAAACACACACATACAGAAGAATACCGTACTTAAAAAATTGTTGAATAGGATTTGAAAACCTTTGTAAAATTTCTAAAATAAATGTATATCCTTGATACGCCATAATGCCCATAAGAGGAACAACGCCTATCAGCACTCTATTTAAACCCGCAGAACCAAAAATGCCAAGATACCAGAACAAACTGTGTGCGACAAAAAAAGCGAGAAAGGTAAAAGGAATAAACAACTCATTAAAATCAATTTGTTTTTTATACACGCGAATAATGTAATATGCCAAACTGACCGCTAATAAGCCATATATCGGTAGACCTACTATATAAATCAATTGGTCAACAAAATGAAATAAAGAACCTTTGCCGTACACGTGTTCCAAGGTGCGATAAGGCATTTTGTGGATTACCCATAAAATATCTTTATGAAAAACAGCCCCTATCAAACCATATACAAAATGCCCTGTGATAAAAAAAGGCAAAAGTTTCCATTTTCTTTTAAGTATCAAAAAACAGGCAAAAGCTAAAATAATGATTAACCCTTCTGAACGTACAAATGGCATAAAAGATACCCATATTACTGCGGTTAGATATTTTTTTTTGAGTAAAAAGTATAATCCTATGGATAAAAACAATGCGAATAAGGGTTCTGTCAATCCTGAAAAAGTGAGAATATAGTAAGAAGGCATAAAGATGCAGAATATAACAGGTAATATCGGTTGCTTAATTTTTAATAAAACCGCACATTGATACGTAAAATACAAAGTTAAAAGTGTTGTAAGTGCGTTAAATATTTTCATTCCTGTAAAGCCAAATTGGGCAAAAGGAGAAGCCAAAAAAGTAAATACAGGTTTTCCCCAGTGGTCAAAGTAAAAAATGGGGTATTTGAAAGCATATTTTGCAAATAAAAAGTGTGTAATGGTATCTCCTGTACCTGCTGTGCCATCAAAGTAAACAATGGTTAACCCAGCAATTAGAGCATACACTAATAAAACATACCATAGTATATTTTTGGGAGTATGTGTAGAAAACATAATGTTTGCAAAAATATAAAATAGTTTGCTCTATTCCACTTTTAGGGTGATGCATCAAGACATTATTTAGTAATGTTTTATTTGGGCGTTCCTGCTGCGCAGTCGGCGTGCTACGGGCTACGCTATCGCTTCGGTGCAACGCACCATGCGTGCAAACACGCATGCCCTCCGCATGCCTAACGCAAAAGAAGTGTTTTTTTGAGGGGTGTCGGGTTTACCCACCCACCCGCCCCCGAGTGAAAATGAGGTAAAAAAACACTTCTTTTTACATGCGAAACGTACATGTACGCGTGTATCTGCGTGAGGGATAGCAGCGGAAAGCCCGCAATGAGCGTAGCGAATGAAGTACAGGCGTGGCATGCCACGTCTCTACCAGCGTATAGCCCGACCCCGAAGCGCAAGCGCAGGGGACACGCCCAAAAAGAAAATATGTGGATTATCAAAAAAAAACTAATTTTTGAGCAAAAACTCTACGGCTTTTTCTATTTGCTGGTCTTTTCCTTTCACTACTTGTTCGTATTCATTAGCCTGCTTGATGTCTGGTTCTAATTGAGTGTTTTCCATGTATTTACCGTCATTGCGAAGCATACCCACCTGCGGAATACCAAAGTACAAAGTGTTATCTTGTAAAGTTTCCCACCATACAGCTGTTCCTGTACCAGGTACGGGCATACCTATCAACTTGCCTAAACCAAGATACTGGTACACATAAGGGAACATATTGGCATCAGAATAATTGGCTTCATTCATTAAAACCACAGATTTTTTGTACCATCTGTCCAAAGGTTCTCCGCCCATGCCTTTTTGCTCACGCGGATAGAATGTAAGATATTTTTTGCCACTCAACAATACTGCGAGTTGGTCATGTAACCACCCACCACCATTGCAACGAGTATCTACAATTATGCCTTGCTTGGCATGATGTTTACCCATCATTTTGGAGAATACCTCACGAAAACTGGGGTCATTCATACCGCGTACATGCACATAGCCGATTTTGCCATTGGAAATTTTGTCTACCATAGCTTCCTGCATTTTTACCCAACGGTGATACATCAGTTCATTTTCCATAGCCAAAGAGATAGGTTTAACAGTTACCTCAAACCGTTTAGCATTAGCTTCATCAAAAATACTGAGTAAAGTAAATTTACCTGCTTTATGATTGAGCAGTGTATAAAAATCCATTTCAGGAGTAATTTCCACGTCATCAATTTTTTCTATAATCATGCCTGCTTTTACATTTTCATGATACCACAGCGGACTTTTATCCATAATTTCAGCAATTTTTAAGCCTTTACCTGTATAACTTTCGTCATAAAACACACCCAAAGAAGCCGTAGCATCATCTTTGGGGCTTGGATTAGGTCTGTATCCTGAACCTGTGTGGGAAGCATTGAGTTCTCCAAGAAGTTCACTTAACATTTCTGCAAAGTCTCTGTTGTGGGTGATATAAGGTAAAAAGCGTTCATATTCTTTTTTATACATTTTCCAGTCAACTCCATGCATATCTTTGACATAAAACTTTTTATAGGCTTGCCGCCATACATGTTCAAACAAGTATTTGCGTTCTTCCAAAGGTTTGAGTTCCATTTCAGCATTAAAGGATAATGGTTTGCGTTCTGCTGTTTCAGGGTTAATGCGGGTCATTGTACCATTAGAAACGATGTAAAGGAATTTACCTTCTTTATCCATCACAAAACTACCAAAGGGACCTTCAAGTTTAGCCACTAACTTTATTTCATGATCATAAAATTTATGAACCCACAAGTCAGCACCTTTTTCAAAACGGGTTAAGTAATATAATTTTTCACCGTCAGGAGATAAAACGGCATCAGAGATGTTCGAAGCGTGAGTGGTTAATCTTTCTGTTCTTTCATCAAGGTTTTTGAGGTTTAACACAAGGGGTTGTACATCTTTTTTATCCTCTTTTTTCTCGTCTTTTTTGTCTTTATCCTCTTTTTTCTCGTCTTTCTTTTCGTCTTTTTTAGATTTTTCTGCTTCTTTTTGAGCTTCTAATTCCGCTTTGGTCATTTTGAAACGTTGATAAGCGGCATTATCAAACCACATGCCCATAACATCTATTTCAGAACCTCCGCCGCTGCCTGTACCTTTTCTACCGTATCTGTCGGAAAACCAAATCATCATTTTACCGCCGAGCATCCATTTAGGAGCATTGTCAGAGTAGCCACTTTGGGTGAGATTGAGTGGTGGTTCTTTTCCAGAAACATCAATTAAACAAATATCTGATGACCATCTTTCATTGTCATGACATTCAGCAAGAAGATATTTGCTGTCAGGCGACCACGTATAATACAAATCTCCGTCTGTGTACGAATAGTTTCTGTCCGAACCTAATACAGTGCGGGATTGTCTTGTATTAAGGTTATATACTTTAATAGTAGTGCGTTCTTCCAAATAAGCGATTTCTTTACCATCAGGCGAAAAAACGGGTTGAAATTCTTCTTCTTCCCCTACAAGTAAGGGTTCTTCTTTGAGCAAAGTTGCCATATAGAAATTGGGTTCATCTTCACGCACTCTTTTTGTCTGATAGATATTCCAGCTACCATTTCTTTCACTGGCATACAAAATAGCTTTACCATCGGGACTGAAACTCACACTGCGTTCCTGTTCAGGCGTATTGGTAATACGTTTGGTAGTACCATATTCTAATGAAGCCACAAAAACCTCTCCGCGCACTACAAAAACCACTTCTTTACCATTGGGAGATATTTCCATTTCAGTAGCACCTGTCGTAAACTGTTCGTAATGACGTTCATTTTCTTTATTGTCATTAACAATCTGTATATTTACTTTCACATCATCATTGCCTTTACGAATATAAATTTCTCCTCTGTATCCATAACAAAGTGTACCGTCATTAGCCATAGTCAAAAAGCGTACAGGGTGGTCTTTATGTTTGGTAACTTGGATAAGTTGTTTAGGGTTATCTACGGGCATTTTCCAGATATTGAAAGAACCGCTTTTTTCACTTAAAAAATAGATTTCTTTTTCATCAGGAGATAATACAGGGGTTCTATCTTCACCTTCAAAATCTGTGAGTTTAGTATGTTTACCTGAAGTAGCATCATACACCCACAGGTCGCGTGCCACAGAAGAAGTGTGATGTTTTCTGAATGGGTCTTCACCGCCTTTAATATCATGATAGTAAAGTTTTTTACCTGCTTTGTCCCACACGGCGTCGTCAGCGGGGGTAGTCAGGATTTGCTTCTGTCTTCCTCCTGTTATAGGTACGCTGTATAATTCGGAGAAAGCCCTGTATGGAAACATAGTGCTGGATACCGCATCCATACGTGTTGCTTTGAAAATCACGTTTTTATTGTCAGACGTAAATGAAAAAGGAATATCACCTCCGCTGTGGTTGGTTAATCGCGTGGGTGTTCCTCCATTTTCAGAAATCAGGAAAATGTCATAATTTCCGTACCTGTCAGAAGCGAAAGCAATATTTTTTCCATCTCTTGACCATACAGGTTTAGTATCGTGGGCGGAATGCTGTGTTAAGGGTACAGCTATTCCACCTTGAGTATTTACTTTATACAAATCTCCCTGATAACTGAACACAATACTTTTTCCGTCAGGTGAAATAGCAGGGTAGCGCATCCATAAAGGATTATTCTGCGAAAAGCCACTTTTTATGCACGATAAGGCACATATAAATACGATTATGCGAATATTTTGCATTGAAATTAAAATTATGTTTGTGCAATATTAGAATTTTTTGAGAAATACAACACAACAAAATGAAATATGTCATTCATCTAATGACAAGTTTAAGTTTTTTTGTAATTTTTTTGTTAGGTTTTTGGTTCTTGTTTATATATTTGCATTATGTTCAAAACAGCCCAATGCTTTGCTGAATCTCAGGTTACTCAAAATGTGGAAGTAGTAGCCATAGGAATATATTTACCTCAACAATCTTCACCTGCCAATCAACAATATATTTATGCTTACAAAATAAAAATCATCAATCATGGAAACCATACCATTCAACTTTTACGCCGCAAGTGGATTATTACTGATGGTTTGGGGGGCATAAGAGAAGTAGAAGGAGAAGGCGTAATCGGTCAACAGCCTGTTTTAGCACCGGGTCAAAGTCATGAATATGTAAGCGGTACGGATATGCCTACCCCTATAGGAAGTATGAAAGGGTATTATCTCATGCGTTACATACACACGGGGGAGACTTTTCAGGTCAATATTCCAGCATTCACGTTGTGTACACCTGAATACCTGAACTAAAATGGTTCTTCCGTATATTTAGCGCAAACTTAAGATATATACTACAATATGGATAACAAGACGATAGAAATTTTATTAGGTTTTTCAGAATTAAGCGTAACTTCAGTCAAGATGACCAAGGGTTG
>Ga0272446_1001107_pt1 | contig 40252 bp, 42 predicted proteins | sample YNPCB0061_FD_194587 | JGI IMG/M metagenome (GOLD analysis project Ga0272446, IMG submission 194587) | Hot spring microbial mat communities from Yellowstone National Park, WY, United States - YNP-CB-006-1 | ecosystem: Environmental > Aquatic > Thermal springs > Hot (42-90C) > Sediment | place...
ATGCCATCGCTAGAAATCTGCTGGCGATCGCGCAAAACATCCCCCTTGACAATAGTGCCGTGTGCCGAATCCACCAACTCCACTCCCGCAGGCACCTGATCTGCCACCCTAATGCCGTGGGGCGAAACTTCCACCACATCGCCATTGTTAGCAATCACAATATTTTCAGCGGGAATACCCATCGCCTGCGCCATACGGGAATGTTGTAACAACATCCGCAGTTCGCCATGCGCAGGGAAAAAGAACTTAGGCTTGGTCAGCGCCAGCATCAACTTCTGATCTTCCTGAGAGCCATGCCCCGACACATGCAGACCCTTCTCTTTGCCATAGTGCACCGTCGCCCCTAGCGCCATCAGCCGATCAATGGTGCGGACAACGGGAATGGTATTACCCGGTATGGGGGAGGCAGAGAAGATAATAGTATCCCCCTCTTTGACCGTAAGTTCCTTATGACTACCATTGGACATGCGGGTCAGCGCCGACATCGGTTCCCCCTGAGAGCCAGTGGTCAGAATCAGCACGCGATCGTCGGGGTAACTGCGCGTATTGCGGAGCGGTTGCAGTAAGGAATCAGGACACTTGATATAACCCAAGTTTCTGGCATGGGCAATCACATTGAGCATAGAGCGACCGACGACACTGACCACCCTGCCCTGTTTTTCGGCAATATCCAGAATCATGCTGATCCGTGGCACAGAGGAGGCAAAGGTAGTGACAATCACCCGCCCCGGAGCACTGGCAATGATGCGTTCCAAGTTGGGATAGACCGTTCTTTCCGAAGGGGTATGCCCCGGCACTTCCGCATTGGTGGAATCACTGATCAGGCACAGTACTCCCTTTTCCCCGTGTTCCGCCAGCCTTGCCAAGTCAAAGTGTTCATTATCCACAGGCGTAAAGTCCATTTTGAAATCCCCCGAGTGAATCACCAGACCCGCTGGGGTATTGATTGCCACCGAAAAGCTGTCGGAAATGGAGTGAGTGTTGCGAATGAACTCCACAAAGAAGCTATTGCCAACCCGCACCATATCGCGCGGCAAAACCCGTCTAATTTCTGTGGCTCTGCCTACTCCTGCTTCGCGCATTTTGTCCTCTAGCAGTGCCATCGCCAAGCGAGGTCCGTAGATAACGGGAATGTCAAATTGTTTGAGATAGAACGGAATTGCCCCGATGTGATCTTCATGTCCATGAGTTACAATCATGCCTTTGATCTTGTGCTTGTTTTGGCGCAAATAAGTAGTGTCAGGCAAAATAACATTGATACCGGGCATAATTCCTTCGGGGAAAGTCAGACCCCCATCCAACAGCATGATTTCGTCATTTATTTCGAATACCCATGTGTTTTTACCAATTTCTTTTAAGCCACCGAGGGGGATGATTTTTAGAGCAGAATTGTTGTTGGTTTTGAGCATGAATTGATCTCCTGAGATTGATTGAATAAAAAGTTGACAGCAAGGAAGTATGGCATAGACAAATAGTGGCTATGACACAAGTTTTTAGTTAGGTCATAAGGGGCGATCGCTAGGTTTTAGGTACTATTCATAGGTGATGTGGCTAAAGGAATAAAGAAAACTAATCGGGGGTGATGTGCAAATCATTCAAGACTACATAAAGTTGGTTGATCACTTCAGCAGTGGCTTTGACTAAGGGCGGGCGCACTACACCAGTGTCCAAACCTAGCATTTGCAGAGCGGCTTTTAAGGGGATAGGATTGGTCATCGCAAATAAAGCCTTGAACAGGGGAAACAATTCGAGATGAATTTGACAAGCTTGCTCGACATTCCCTGCACAAAAATTTTGCATCATTGCCTGTATTTTAGCACCAACTAGATGGGATGCCACACTAATTACGCCATATCCCCCCACAGACATAATTGGTAATGTCAGGGAATCGTCTCCTGCATAGATTAAGAAGTCTGGACTAGTCTTCGCCCTGATCTGACTGGCTAAATCCAAATCCCCTGTAGCTTCTTTGATGGCAACGATGTTGGGAATTTCTGCCAGCCGCAGGATAGTATCCAGTTCCAGCTTGCAGGCGGTGCGTCCGGGGATATTGTAGAGAATCATGGGCAGATCGGGGGCGGACTGGGCGATCGCCCGAAAATGCTCATACAAACCTGCTTGGGGTGGCTTGTTGTAGTAGGGAGTAACCTGCAAAGTGCCATCTAGCCCGAGTTTGGAGGCTTTTTCTGTAGCGGCGATCGCCTCTTTAGTAGAGTTAGAACCCGCCCCCGCAATAATTTTCGCCCTGCCCTGCACCGCATTGCGTACCACCTGAAATAGTTGGTATTCCTCCTCCCAAGTCAGGGTGGGGGATTCCCCCGTAGTGCCGCACAGCACAATGGTTTCTGTACCTGAGTTGATCAGGTGATCCGCCAAGCGTTCTGCGGCAGCGTAATCCACCTCGCCCTCATGGGTGAAGGGGGTAATCATGGCGGTCAACAGTCGTCCCCAGATCATAATCTGCCCTGCTCAATCAATAGTTCAGCAATTTGTATCGCATTCAGTGCCGCCCCTTTGCGAATCTGATCGCCGCACAGCCACAGATCTAAAGCATTGGGGTGAGACAGGTCTTGGCGAATCCTACCCACTAGCACTTCATCTTTGCCACTCGCTAATATGGGCATGGGAAAATAATTTTGGGTAAAGTCTTCCACTACTTTTAGCCCCGAAGCGGCTTGCAGAATCGCTCTAGCTTTGTCTAGGGGGAAGGGCTGAGCAAACTCGATATTTACTGCCTCAGAATGCGCCCGTAGCACAGGCACTCGCACACAGGTAGCCGTAATCTTCAGCTCTGACTCATCCATGATTTTTCGGGTTTCCCGCACCATTTTCATTTCCTCTTCACAATAGTTCCACTGCGTCATGGGGGAGTTATGCAAAAACAGATTAAAGGCTAAAGGATAGGGCAAAACCTCAGCAATGGGTGCATGACCAGCCAATACATCCTTGACCTGAGTTTGCAATTCCGCCATCGCCCTTGCCCCCGCCCCACTGGCGGACTGATAGGTAGCTACCACCAGCCTCTTAATAGGTATGACTCTATGTAATGGATTGATGGCTACACAGAGCAGAATAGTAGTGCAGTTGGGATTGGCAATAATTCCCTGATGGTTCAAGGCGGCATGGGGATTTACCTCAGGAACCACCAACGGCACATGGGGTTCGAGGCGGAACGCACTGGAGTTATCAATACACACAGCCCCTGCCGCTACAGCGATGGGGAGCCACTGCCGAGAAACTTTGCTCCCTGCTGAAGCTAAGACCAAGTCCACATTGTGAAACGAGTCCGCTGAAACTGCTTCTACAGTTAAGGTCTCATCTTGGAACTCAATTTGCTTGCCAACTGAGTTTTCCGAAGCTAAGAGCTTAAGGTTGGCAATGGGGAAATGTCGTGCTTCCAGCAAAGCCAAAAACTCCTGCCCCACAGCCCCCGTACATCCCAAAATGGCTACATTAAAGCATTTATCTCGTAAATTTAGCAATGCTTGACTTTGCAATAATTTGATCGTCAATATAATACATCAAAGCGGCTCTCTAGCACAGACTGTTCCCTAGACGCATGGAATTTTGTAGCCATCTATACACCTAACTCCATTGTTATCAGACACGGGCTTGGGGTCTCCGCAAACAGGAGTGCACAGCGATGAATTTGCAAGAGGGGGAGATCGGTGTGGGTGAATTGTTCCAATAGCCACAACACTTGGGCAGGTTTGAGGTTCTGCTCGATAGTGCAGGTGCCAGTGTAAGTTATTTGCAGTTGAGCTTGGTTATAGTCAGTCAGGCTTAGGGCATACAGGCGATCGCGTAAATTGACTGATTGCTCTTTGCCCGACTTAGAAATTTGGGTGTAAGGAATGTTTTCCGCTTGCAGGATAGCGCGGATCGCCGATTGCATCTCCGCTAGCGTTATCTTTCCCTGATGGTCAATGATCAACCTGTAGCTGGCTTGGGCAATCAATTTCTCTGCTGATGGATCATGGAGCGGCACTTCTATCACTTCATAAAGAGGAATTTCCGCAGGTAATTGGGCTTGGAGTTTCACTTGCAACTCGGCTGGCTCCATAACTGCTGTCAGTTCCATATCCGCCAATTCTCCAGCACTAGTCTGCCCCAAAGGCAGGGCTTTAGCGATGGAAATTTTAGGGAGCGGATGGAAGCCTGCACTGTAGGCGATGGGCAAACCCGCCCTGCGGACTGCTCTCTCTAGCAACCGTATCAAATCCAGATGCGAAATTAGTGCCATCGTTCCCAACTTGCCGAACTTCAAGCGTAATCTCTGCACACGCTTTTTTTCTTGCTTAACTGGTTGGTAGTGGGGAATGGAAGGCGGTTCAATTACCACATTGTGTCCAAACTCTTTACCACACACACCGCAGGCATAGCACTTGTGGAAGGAACAGTCGGGTTCCACTTCTTGAGCAAGGGCTTTGTACCAATCTTTGATCAGCCATCGCTTGTCCACGCCACTGTCAATGTGATCCCAAGGCAGGGGCTGATCCATCTGTAGGGCTGGTGCTGACCACTGCAAACCTGCTTCGGCGATCGCCCTAGTCCACGCCTGAAAAGCAGTATCAGAATTCTCAAACCATGAATCCATGCCTGCGCCCAATTCCCATGCTCGCCTTAATACTTTACCCAAACGGCGATCGCCCCGTCCCACAAAATCTTCCATTGCCGAAATCCGCACATCTGTATAGTTCACTTTGACATCGCGCAAATGGCGCAATTCCTCTTTGAGGAGCGCCTGTTTGTACAAAAATTCCGCTGTGGACACCTGATGCCATTGGAACGGAGTGTGGGGCTTGGGAGTAAAGTTGGAAATGGTAACATTAACTGCTAGTCGCTTTCTCCCTTTGGCTTGACATTCCTTTTGCAGCCAGCGAATGGTGCGCGCTATACCTAACACATCTTCATCAGTTTCTGTAGGCAAGCCAATCATGAAATAGAGCTTTACTTTATCCCAACCGCGATCATAGGCTTTTTTGATTCCCCGCAGTAGTTCCTCATCGGTCAAATCTTTGTTGATCACATCCCGCAGGCGCTGGGTTCCTGCCTCTGGCGCAAAAGTAAGCCCCTGCTGTCTACCTTCTCCTTGCAAGACATTGGCAATGTTGTCATCAAAGCGATCCACCCGCTGGCTGGGCAAAGAAATGGTTACATTCTCATTGGCTAGGCGATTTTTGATTTCTATGCCCACAGCAGGAAGAGATAGATAGTCAGAACAGGAGAGAGAAAGTAGGGAGAATTCATTGTAGCCCGTTTCCCTAATGGCTCGTTCTACGGTTTTGACAACGGCTTCTGGCGAGACATCACGGGCGGGGCGGGTGAGCATCCCCGGCTGACAGAAGCGACAGCCCCTAGTACAACCTCTTCTAATTTCAATAGTGAGGCGATCGTGAACAGTTTCAATCAATGGCACCAGACCAATGCTGTGTTCAGGCTGAGGTGTAGCCACACGGCGCACTATTTTCTGAGGCACTTCAGGTCGGTTGGGAAGCACAGCGCCATCGGCTTGCAGGCTGTAAAATTGCGGTACATAGACTCCCTTCACCTGCACAGCTAAGTCCAAAAGTAAGTCCAGTCTGGACTTTTTGCCTAATTTCCCTGCCATCAGTACCGCCCCAATCTCAGGTAAGACCTCTTCTCCATCACCCAATACAAAGAAGTCGAGAAAATCGGCATAAGGCTCGGGATTGGAAGTAGCAGTTTGACCTCCTGCGAAAATTAGAGGACATTCTGCAAGAGTAAGAGAATTTCTTTCTGCCCATGTCAGGGGAATGCCAGCCAAATCTAGCATTTCCAGTATGTTGGTTGCTCCTAACTCATAACTCAGGCTCAAGCCAATGATGTCAAAATCCTTGAGTTCGCGCTTGGACTCTACCGCAAAGAGAGGAGTATGGGTCTCTCGCAGTTTTTGTGATAAATCGGGTGCTGGCAAATAGGTGCGATCGCACAACTGTCCCTGCTGACTATTGAGAATACTGTAAAGAATGATATGCCCTAAATTGGAAGCCCCCACCTCATAAACTTCAGGATAGCTCAGCACCCAGCGTATGATCGCCGATTCCCAAGGCTTATGCACCGCCCCAAACTCATTACCCAGATAGCGGGCGGGCTTGAGAATATCAGGGGTGAGCAACTGGTCAACGGGAACACGCATAGTTAGTAACTGCCATTAGTTATGTGGCTTATATTATAGGCTAATATCTCAGTAACCATTCCTTTGCCACCATGTTCCACGATCGCCTCTCCGTACAACGAAAAGTAACAATGCCCATGCGGGATGGGGTGAACTTAACGGCGGACATCTATCGTCCTAGAAATATAGATACTCCTCTACCAATTCTATTGATGCGCTTACCCTACGGTCGGGCGATCGCCTCCACAGTAGTTTACAAACACCCCAGTTGGTATGCCCAGCAGGGATACATTGTAGTAATTCAGGAGGTCAGGGGCACTGGAACTTCCGATGGGGAATTCTATCCATTCAAGCATGAATACAACGATGGATTTGATACTGTGGAATGGTGCATTGCGGAAATTCCTAATCACAATGGCAAGTTAGGTATGTATGGCTTTTCTTATCAAGGAGTTACTCAACTGCAAACAGCAGTGATGCAACCACAAGGATTAGTTACCATCTGTCCCTGCATGGCAAGTGCTGATTTATATAATGGCTTTTTGTATTGGGGTGGCGCTTTGTGTTGGGAATTTGTTTTGACATGGGCTGTACAATTAACGCAGATCAAAGCACAGCAAAAGCAGTTAGAACCGCAAGCTACTAACCTATTAAAACTGCAATCGGAGATCAAAAACTGGTTACACTTTTTACCCATTGCGGAAATTCCCATCCTCAAAAATGAACCCCTAGCGGATTTCTTTTGGGATTGGCTAAACCACAGCCAAGGGAATGAATCGTTTTGGCAAGAATTAAATCCCCTAACTAGGTTTCAGAACTACGATTTACCCGCCTTACACATTGCAGGTTGGGCGGATATTTTCATTGAGGGCAGTATTAACACCTACCTAAAAGCTAGGGAATATACCAAACAACCGCAGTATTTGATCGTTCCCCCTTATGAACACTTCCCATGGTCGAGTAGAGTAGGGGAGCTAAATTTTGCTGTGGGGCGAGATATAGATGAATTGCAAATAGATTGGTTTAATTTTTGGCTTAAGGGTATTGATAATGGCATGACTCAGCAGAAACCCATACAACTATTCCTGATACAGGAAAACCAATGGTTAACGATGACCGATCTTCCCAATCAGCGACAACTGGTATTTTATCTAGCAGAGCATGGACAACTGATCCCTGAGCCAAGCACTAATTCAACTCTCCCTGATATTTTTGTTTATGATCCCCGAGTACCTACACCCTCCACTGCTTATAATTTCTGCGATCAGAGGGCAATTACGCAAAGGTGGGATAACCTGCTGTATAAAAGCGATATTGTTAATGATATAACTCGTGTTGTAGGTATCCCCAAAATACAAATTCAAGCGCAAACTACGGCGTGTCAAGTTGATTGGGTAATTAGGCTTTTAGATATTTTCCCTGATGGACGACAAATCATGGTTTCTATGGGTGTGTTGCGGACAAATACCATCCCTGATCAGATCAAAGGGTATGATATTCTGCTGAGACCAACGGCATACAGTTTTTTGATTGGACACAGAATTGGTGTGGCGATCGCCTGTGGCGCATTTCCTATGATTAGTCGTGGCGACATTGCTCAGCGGGCTAGCGACTTTAATGAAGCAACTCAGCAGATTTACCACAGCAGTAAACTGATATTACCTATAGAAAATCTGGAAATCTAATAATTTCTATTCTAGAACGACTTACCCTAAGTAATAACTCCCCTCTTTTTCCTATTCCCTCTCCCGCTCTGGGAGAGAGTCTTAGAAAATTTTGCGTAAGTCCTGTCTAGTTGATTTTGATGTATTTTATCATTTGCCTATCTCTGACTAATTCCTTTGCGCTCAGACTAGCTTTTGCCGATACCGCATCTTTGGAGCAAATTCTGAATTGTTTCAGAACCACCTACCCATAGTATGATGTCAGGATGAGGGAGCTAATCTTTGACCGAGTAAGAAAGATTTTAGTCTGTGAAGTGAAATTGAATCGAGAGAGGTCATTTTGTCAATCTTAGTTAGCATGATTCTGCAGATACAGCAAAGTTAATAGGACTATGATAAAGTAATAATATCAATCAAACCAATCAATCAAATGAAAAGCAAATCTGGCGGCTTTGCTGTGGTAATTGGTGGGATTTTGCTCCTTGTTTTTCTGATCTGGCAAGGCACGGTAATTATAAACTCCAGAGTCGCTGAAGAACTATTTAGGAATGCGAAGGAAAAATATAGTAGAAAAGATTACAGAGGGGCGATCGCTGACTTCAACGATGTTATCAGCCGCAAGCCTGATGATGCTGAGGCTTACCGCAATCGGGGAGATGCCAAGTTTAAGTTAAGAGACTATCAGGGAGCGATCTCTGATTACAACGAAGCTATCCGCCTTGATCCTAATTCTGCCCCTGCTTACAACAGTCGGGGTCTGGTGAAGGTTGAGTTAGGTGACAAACGGGGAGCAATCGCTGATTTTGATGAAGCCATTCGCCGCAGACCTGATTATGCTGAAGCCTACTTGAACAGTGGGAATTTGAAGTATAGTTCAGGGGATATTGAAGAAGCGATAACTGATTACAATCAAGCTATTCGCTTTAAGCCTGATTTTGCTGAGGTGTATGAAAAGCGTGGCAGGGCAAGGGCTGAGTTAAGCAACAAACAAGGAGCGATCGCCGATTTCAATGAAGCCATTCGCTTCAACCCTGAAGAAACTTACCTTTACTGGTTGCGTGGTTCTCTGAAGGATGAGTTAGGGGATAAACAGGGAGCGATCGCTGACTACACCCAACTCATCCGCCTTAATCCCGATGATGCTGATGCCTACTACAAGCGCGGGTTAATCAGACAGCAAAGAGGCGAAAAGGAAGAAGCACTAGCAGACTTTCGCAAGGCGGCAGAACTCTTTCAAATTCAGGGCAATACGGAACTGTATAACAAGTCTCTCAATAAAATTAGAGAGCTGGGTGGATAGCAGTGCAGGCTAATCAGTTATTTCATCCCTGCTGTGAGAAGTTCCTTGGCTGTTAAGGAGAGCGTTCCCAACTGCGGGGAAATAATTGTATCTTCTCCCTGAAATACTCTCTCTTCATACATTCCTTCAATCCATTCCAAGATAGTAATTCTTTGAGCCATGGGGTCAATTATCCAATACTCTGGAATGGCTCTGGCGGCATACTCGGAACGCTTGTAGCGATAATCTCTCTTTTCTTGATTGGGACTGACCACTTCCACAACTAACATAGGAGGAGGCATATCGAGAGTAATTAGCGATCTATTAGACCCCTGCATCACCTCAGTTAATTCCTCAGAGAAAATCAGTAAATCTGGAACTCGCACGCCCACTGTACCACTGATTACCGCCACCTCACTAGCCATGCTAAGGCGGAGAGGGGAAATTCCCACCCGCAAAAAGTAGGCAAATAGGAAAGATTTTATACGGCGATTGAGTTCACTTTCCGAAGCCATCTGAACCAGTTCTCCATTTTCCAATTCATAAAGATAATCCGTGCCATCATCAAAATTGAGAAACTCTGCATAGGTCATCTTGCCAGTTGTGGTCAGCATAGTTTAATAGGTGTAGCCATGAAAATGATTGTAAACTAAATCTAACTGAAACTCCAAAATCCTACTTGATACAAGTTAGGCAAGGCGGAAGAAGTGTCTTAGCCCGCATTCAGTATCTGATGTGCAGTCAAGGAAAGAGTTCCCAACTGCGGGGAAATAATTGTATCTTCTCCCTGAAATACTTTCTCTTCATACATCCCTTCTATCCATTCCAAGATAGTAATTCTTTGAGCCATGGGGTCAATTATCCAATACTCTGGAATGCATCTAGCGGCATACTCAGTGCGCTTGTAGCGATAGTCGCGTTTCTCTGAATCGGGGCTGACCACTTCCACAACCAACATGGGCGGAGGCATATCGAGAGTAATCAATGATCTTTTTGCTCCTTTCATAGCTGAGGCTAGTTCTTGAGAAAATACAATCAAATCGGGAATTCTCACACTCACAGTATGACTTGGCACAACTATCTCACTTTTCATCCGCAGACGATCTTGGTAAATCCCTAGACCAGCAAAATATAATAATAGGAATACTGAGATCATTTGATTGAGTTCACTTTCCGAAGCCATCTGAATCAGTTCTCCATTTTCCAATTCATAGAGATAGTCCGTTCCATCGTCAAAGTTAAGAAACTCTGCATAGGTCATCTTGGATATGGAGGTTAGCATAGGGTTGTGTGGGCTGTTTGGACTGAACTAAACCAATGTTAACCGCTAAATGATAAAATCATGAAACTAAGGGGCTTAATTTATTTGTATCGCTGGGTTTGGGAGTACCAAATATGAAAGGTGCAATGACAGATGTTTACATGTATCTTGGAAAGGAGAAGCTGGCTTCGGGAGACTGCCAAGGAGCGATCGCCGACTACACTGAAGCCATCCGCCTCCAGCCTGACCTTGCAGAGGTGTACTCCAATCGTGGGGTGGCGAAGTCTTTGATAGGAGATAAGGAGGGAGCGATCGCCGACTTCACCGACGCCATCCGCCTTGATCCTGACTTTGCGCCGGCTTACTCCAACCGTGGGCTGGCGAAGTCTGAGTTGGGGGACAATGAGGGGGCAATTACTGACTACAACCAAGCTATACACCTCAATCCTGATGATGCCCATGCTTACTACTATCGTGGCAACGCCAAGTCTGAGTTAGGGGACGAGCAGGGAGTGATCGCTGATTATGACCAAATGTCAAGGCTTTTGCAACAGCAGGGAGTCTTAGAAATGTATGAGGAGTTAGACCCGTAACCAAGTTTTTGTGGGCTTAGGAGTACCAAATATGAAAGGGGAGACGGCTAGTTTTACACTGAATCGAGGAAATGAAAAGATTGCCTTGGGGGATTACACTGAGACTATCCGACTTAAACTTGATTATGCTGAGGCTTACCACAATTGCAGATTAATCAGACAAGTTTATGCAAATTACAATTGAGATACCAGATAAACTAAGCCAGATTATCCAAAGTCAAGGAAAATCCCTTGATATTGCTATTACTGAAGCATTAGAACTATATCTCTACCACAACAGATCAATGAATACCATCCCAACTCCCTCAGAGGAAAAAATTGATTGGTCAACAAAATGGGAACAATGGTTTGCAGAGTGTAGAACCATAACTGTAACAGCTACAACCCAGCCATCAAAGCAGGAATATAAGTCTCTACTAATTGATAAATATCGTGAACAAGGGCTTGATTTATGATCTTGTGTGATACTGGAGTTCTATTTTGCCTATGCGACCCTACTCAACCCAAGCATCAAACCTGTAAAGAAGCAGTCCAAAAATTAAATCAACCGTTATTAACTTCGTGGTCTTGTCTAACCGAAGTCATGTATCTGGCTTTGCATCGTGGGGGCTGGGCAATGCAACAAAGAATTGCTAAGTTACTTCTAGATGGTCTACTGCACATATTTCACATGCAAACGGAAGATTACGAAAGATTATTTACTTTGATGGCTCAATATCAGGATCGACCCATGGACATTGCTGATGCAACTCTAGTAGTCACTGCAGAAAAAACAGGAATAAAGAAAATTTTAACTTTAGATTCAGATTTTCTATTTTATCGGATTAGCAACAAGGAATCATTTGAGGTACTCCTATAAAAACAAATTTTTTCTGTATTAAGAGACAAACAGGGAGCAATTTCTGATCTACAGGAAGCGGCAAGGCTTTTCCAAAGGCAGGGCAATGTAGAAATGTATGACAAAACTCAAGATTTGCTCAACCGTATGAGATAGCTATGAGGATTACTCTGCACCTGCTGTTAGAAGTTTCTTAGCTGTTAAGGAGAGAGTTCCCAACTGCGGGGAAATAATTTGCTCTTCTCCCTGAAATACTTTCTCTTCATACATCCCTTCAATCCATTCCAAGATGGTAACTTTTTGGAGCATGGGGTCAATTATCCAATACTCTGGGATGCCTCTGGCGCTATATTCCGATCGTTTGTAACGATAATCCCGTTTCTCTGAATCAGGACTGACCACTTCCACAACTAACATGGGCGGAGGCATATCGAGAGTAATGAGCGATCGAGAAGTGCCTTGCATGCTTGAAAGAAGTTCATCAGAAAAAATCACCAAGTCTGGAACTCTCACCCCCACCATTCTGCTAATTACAGCAATCTCCACTTTGGTATATAGCCGATTAAAGGGGAATCCTTGGGTAAGCAGAAAAGATACCAGAAACATAATAATTCGCTGGTTTAGTATGCTTTCCGAAGCCATCTGAATTAGCTCTCCATTTTCCAATTCATAGAGATAATCCGTACCATCGTCAAATTGGAGGAACTCTGCATAGGTCATTTTGGTAGGGTAGCTTTTTGTCTCGGTCAGCATGGTTTTCTGGGTGTAGCTGTAATCATCATTGTACGCTAGATTAAGTTCTGTGAGGATTCATCAAGTTTATTCTGTGATTGAACTTGGAGCGATCGCCCTATCAATTTCAGCTAACCTTTCTGATAAGTCCAGCAGAGAACGCGGCAGAATCTTTGCCTTAGAGGATAGGCGACTGTCTTGGCATAAGCCAATAATCAGAGTGTTGATGTGTTCAATGTAGGCGGGATTGAGGGCGGCTTTACCTTCAGCGTGCACAAGGGGAATGCCGGGTTGCACTACAAAGAGATGGCGAAAGAAGCGATTGGTACTAGCAAAACATTGCTGAAGATAGGCGCTCAACTGAGGAAAATCAACGACGGTTGTGCCTTGGATGTCTGCCAGCGTGTACGCCATCATGTCAATAGGGGTGCGATCGCTGACGAAAGGTTGATTACTGCTTGACCATACCGCTTCCCCTGCCAATAATACCTTCTGCTGAATCATCAGGCGTGTGCCGAAGTCCATGGGTTGGGAGGGGTCTAGCCCCGCCTCAGCAAACACTTGGCTGGTGGTAGTCTGCACAAAGGGAATGCCTAGGCTGTGTGCTAGTTTTTCAGCTAGGGTGGATTTGCCCGTGCGATGCGCTCCACAAATGCCAATACTGCCAATCATCAGCTAGTCAGCGCCGCCTGTAGTTTGGCTTTAGCCACAGCCAGTGCCTCAGTTAGTTTTGCGGGGTCTTTTCCCCCCGCTTGGGCAATGTGGGGACGACCGCCGCCGCCACCACCACAGATTTTGGCAATTTCCCCAATAAACTTGCCTGCTTGCAGACCTTTTTGCATCACCTCTGGGCTGAACACTGCCACTAGGCTGACTTTGTCTGGGACGGGTACTGTGCCCAGCACCACAGCACTGTTGATCCCTAGCTTGCTACTCAGCTTTTCCCCAGCAGTTTTTAAGGCTTCGGGATCGGTGTTGGGCAATTCCGCTACCAAAATGCGCCATTGTCCTATGGTTTCGCTCTGCAGTAAGAGCTGATCCGCCTGCTGTAGGGCTAGCTGTCTCTGTAGAGCTTCCAACTGCTTCTGCGTATTTTTCAGTTCATTTTGTAGAGCTGTAACCCGGTCTAGGATTTCTTCTGGTTTGGCTTTGAAGCGATCGCTCAATTCCCTAGTTAGAGCATCTCTGACCGCTAGATAATCCAAAACCGCTTGTCCCGCCACCGCTTCAATTCTTCTAATGCCTGATGCCACGCCTGTTTCCGACACAATTTTGAATAGACCGATTTCCGAAGTGTTGTGTACATGGGTGCCACCACAGAGTTCCATCGATACCGTTGGGAAATCAATCACTCGTACCATATCGCTGTATTTCTCACCAAACATGGCGATCGCCCCTTTGGCTTTTGCCTGTTCCAAGGGCATGATGGATACATGGGCTTGGTGTGCTTCGGCAATCCATGTATTGATCTGTTGTTCCACTTGCGCTAGTTCTTCAGGGCTGACAGGGCGGGGTAAATGGAAGTCAAACCGCAACCGTTCCGCTGTGACCAGTGAACCCGCTTGGGTAATTTTAGGATCAACTATTTTTTGCAGAGCCGCTTGGAGCAAGTGGGTAGAGGAATGGTGAACTTGAGTGCGGCGGCGTTGCGATACCGTTACCTTAGCGTTGACAATATCATTAGTTTGGATAGTTCCCGATTCTACCCAACCGAAATGGATATATAAATCCGCTTCCTTTTGCACATCGGTTACTTGAATGAGCAGAGAACCTGCTGAGAGTACCCCCTGATCTGCCACTTGTCCGCCTCCCTCGGCATAGAAGGGAGTTTGGTCGAGAATGACTAGCACCCGCTGTCCTGCCTCTGCCATGTGGACACGGCGCTGATCTACCAACAAAGCCTTGACAATGCCTGCACCGCTGAGTTGCGTATAGCCAACAAATTCCGTAGTGCCAATTTCCTTCGCTAAGTCACTCCAGACATTTTTGGCAAGGAGATCGATGTCGCTGTGTGCCAGCTTGGAACGCTGTTGTTGCTGTGCCATCGCTTGATCAAAGCCTGCTCGATCTACACGGCAGTTGTGCTCTTGGGCGATTTCTTGGGTGAGTTCCAATGGGAAGCCGTAGGTGTCGTAGAGAATAAAGGCATCTGTACCTGAAATCTGCTTCACTTGCTGGGTTTCAGGCTTCGCTAATACTTCTATGAGCAAGCGCTCGCCTCGTTCTAGGGTCTGACGGAAACGCTCTTCTTCTCGAGCTAGTTCTTCTTTGACCTGCCCTGCTTGCTGGCGCACTTGGGGATAGACGGATTCGCTGAGTTGAATGGCGACTTCTGCCACTAAATTGATAAATTCCTCAGCGATGCCAACCAGTTTGCCATGGCGTACCACGCGGCGGATGAGACGGCGTAGGATGTAGCCCCTGCCGACATTGGAGGGAGTGATGCCATCGGCGATCAGTTGTACTACTGCCCGAATGTGATCGGCAATCACTTTGAAGGAAGTTTGTAGAGAGCGATCGCATTGGTGATAGGGAACGGGGGCGATCGCCGAAACTGCATCAATAATTGGCATTATCAAATCAGTTTCGTAGTTGTTGGGTACGCCCTGCAATACCTGTGCCAGCCGTTCCAAACCCATGCCCGTATCTATGTTCTGTTTCGCTAGGGGTACGAGGGAACCATCGCTGAGACGGTTCAATTCCATGAATACTAGGTTGTAGATTTCCAAAAAGCGGGAGTCATCTTCCAAATCGATGTGTTCATCTCCTCGCTGGGGATGGAAGTCAAAATAGATTTCGGAACAGGGACCGCAGGGACCCGTGGCTCCCGATGCCCAGAAGTTATCTTCGCCCATGCGCTGAATGCGGTGCGGGGGGATGCCAATCTCATCGCGCCAGATAGCAAAGGCGGTCTCGTCTTCATGAAATACGCTGACTACCAGTTGCTCTGGGGGCAGTTGATAGACGGTGGTGACTAGTTCCCAACCCCATGCGATCGCTTCTTTTTTGAAATAGTCGCCAAAGGAGAAGTTGCCCAACATTTCAAAGAAGGTGTGGTGGCGGGCGGTGCGCCCTACATTCTCGATGTCATTGGTGCGAATACATCTTTGGGCGGTGGTCACTCGGGGGAATGGTGCTTCCTGTTGTCCGAGAAAGATAGGTTTGAAGGGCAACATCCCTGCAATGGTGAGTAGAACTGTGGGGTCTTCGGGCACTAACGAAGCACTGGGAAGCACTTGGTGTCCTCGCTCTTGATAGAATTGCAGGAACTTTTGACGAATTTCGGCACCAGTGAGACTAGGAAATTGGGACATGGGCGATCGCTAAGGATTTCAACACTATGTTACTGTAAGTTGCTGTCAAGTAAAGAGAATCTCAGCCCCCGCAATTAAGGCTGGTATCTCACAGCCATAACTACAGACAAATGAGATACTGAATGAGGGGATTAGCACAGCACTCATAGTATCTGAACTTTTTATTGCTGTGGTTTTCCTGACGCTCTTTATCTCCCTCCCTTTACTTCGGGAATTAGAGGAAGCCAAATCTAATTTGCTGAGGCACAATCTTGTAACTGCATCCCCGATTGCTAATGCTTACTTTGCCATACACCAAGCCATAGGGGTAAGGATAGCGTTGATAAAAATTACAGAGTTTCATTTTACTAATGAAGTCATGAATAGAATTTAGGGAAACTGTTTATAGGCAATGATTTCCAGCTTTAATCAAAACTCACTATCATTATTCAGTTGAGACTATCAAAAATTAAGATTGGTGATCGCCATTTGATTAGGGAGCATAATACCTCTTCGCTGTCAATTCGCTGTTAATTGCATCACTTTTTGCATAGCTTCCTTAATAAATTCTTGCATAAATTCCTGACGGCGATTAAGCTGAAATTGCCGCTGGACTACTTCGGTAATGCCGCCATCACCCCAATCCTGATTATGGCTGAAGTATTCTATAAAACTTTCCCCTGCAATTCTAGTCAGATAAGCACCAGTGATAGATTGCACCGCCGATCGCACCACCAAGCCCACTACGGTAACCGAGATCATAGTAGTAATAATTTGACTGACTCCCTTGACTATGCCCAAACTAATTACGGTGCGAGTGAGGGAGGTAGCTAATTCTCGTCCTCTATTTTTATCAATAGCACAGCCATAAACCTTGCCAATTTCTATTACCATCTGGGTATGAATTGCCGCTGTTGCTAATAGGTCAATTATCGGTAAAGGGTTAGCAAATACCGCTCCCACTACCCACCACTGATATTTTTCGATGATAGAGCGGGCTTGACTTTGGCGTTGTTGGTCGATGATTTGTTTGGCTTGATTACTAATCTGTTGTGATCGCAATAAGACATTATCAGCAATTAAATCCCGTGCTTCTCGATTCAAGGTTTCCACTAATCTGTGTTTCAGCGCTTTGAGCTGGGGGGCGGGTTGCACTACCCCACCAGAAGCAAGAGTGATTGGGCTGGGCTGGGCGGAGATAGCCACCACATCGCTTGGTGCGATTAAAGTGATCAGCTTTTGGCGTAGGTTTGCCATGATCGCCTCTACATCACTGGGCAGATAGCGATCAATTTTGTTGAGTACAACGATCATCCGTTTGCCGATCGTGCATAAGGATCGCAAAATTTCCAGTTCAGTCTGCCGCAAATCTTCGTCAATCACAAACAGCAGTAGATCGGCATTGAGTGCTAGTTCCCTCGCTGAGGCTTCGCGATCGCTCCCTTGTGCTGACGCTTCCAGAATGCCCGGGGTGTCCACCAACTGCATTGCTCTCTTTAACCCCGTGATGCGGATTGGTTCGTAGTATTTCCCCACCTGTGTAGTTCCCATGACCGCACCCACAGCCCCCACCTCAGATTGACCTACTTCGGTCATTAAAGCATTGACGATGGAGGTTTTGCCTGCCGAACCGACACCAAATACCACCACCTGCAAAGGGCGATCGCTTAATTGAGAGCGCAAAGCGTCGGTTTCCTCTTGCAAAGCCTGACGGCTAATGGCATCCTCGATCTGTTTCAGTTGCTCCTCTAAGGCACAGAGATTTTGCTCAACCGCTGTAGTTTTATCGGGGGAAATTTGCGGCGCAGGACGACGGCGATCGCTCTGCTGAAACACCCCTAAATATCTCACCACCGCCCACACAACTAGGGCAATTACCAATACCAAGAGGAGAATAACTGCACCTGCCAACCACGGTGAAAATGTAAGCAGGGTACGATAAATTTCTAAGAGGCGATCCAAAATCGCCGTAACACTAATGGCGATCGCCAAAATTGCGACAAAGAACACCAAAAATCGCCAACCCAGCAATCCTTTCACCTACACAGCCCTAGCATCAACAGGCGGATATTTCTTTATTTCTTCCCCAAAAAACAGCCAGAAAATTGCCAAATTTTTTAGTAGAAATCACAGAAAAACTTTAGCATAAACCAAACTGCCGACTGCTAACGATGGGAGGATGCCCAAAACCTCAATCCAGAAATTCCAGACCCTGCGCCTGCGGCAATAACTCCTTCTGGGCAAGCCAGTCCCGATTGAACAGCCGACTTTGATAGCGCCCGCCACCATCACACAAAATAGTGACGATGGTTTTGCCGCTACCTAGTTTTCTGGCTAAACGCACCGCCCCCACCACATTGAGAGCGGCAGAACTGCCCACAAACAAACCATCGTGTTTTAGCAAATAATGGGACATCTCCACCACTTCCCGATCTGTGCCCCGCAATGCCCCATCCAGCTTGGCACGATAAAAATTGGCTGTACCGCGCATAATGCCAATGCCTTCGGTGATGGAACTGCCCTCCCCCTTAAACTCCCCCGTGGTCACATAGCTGTACAGTCCTGAGCCTTGGGGGTCAATGAGATAGGTGGCGATGCGCGGATTCTGCTCTTTGAGGTAGGCAGTCACCCCACCAATGGTTCCCCCAGTGCCAGAGGACATGATGATCCCGTCCACTGCCCCATTGGTTTGCTCCCAGATTTCGGGACCCGTGGTCTGGTAATGCGCCTCAGAGTTGGCGAGGTTTTCAAACTGATTTGCCCAGAAGGCGTTTTCCTGCTCTTCCGCCCGACGGCGCGCCACATGGTAGTAGTTGTTGGGGTTGGCAAAGGGGACGGGAGGGACTAATTCCACCTCTGCGCCCAGTGTTTGCAAAAGTTCTATTTTCTCGGGGGACTGGTTGTTAGGCATAACAATTTGGCACTTGTAGCCACGCGCATTAGCCACCAATGCCAAGCCGATGCCCGTATTGCCCGCTGTGCCTTCTACCACTAACCCACCGCGCGACAATTTGCCTTCTTTTTCTGCTTGCAATACCATATACAGGGCGGCACGGTCTTTGACACTGCCCCCTGGGTTGAGGAATTCCGCTTTGCCCAAAATGCGACAGCCAGTGGCTTGCGACAATGAGGGAATTTCTATCAGGGGAGTACGCCCGATCGCCCCAACAAAACCATGTCTGATGTCTGCGGTCATGTACCTAACAACCTCAACTTAGGGATTGAGCACCCAGTCCCGCACTTTCTCTAAGGCTGTCCAGTTAGGACGGCGGCGCAAACCTTCAGCAAAGTTTTCTACTACCTCTTCCTTGATGTCTTTGAGGAGCATTAGCCAGTTCTGGGCGGCTTCCACATGCTCCCGCACTCCTTTTTGTGAAGTTTCTAACATGGCGATCGCCAGATTGATATGGGCTTGGGGGTCTTCGGGGGTGAGGCGCACCGCCTTCTGTGCCGCTTTGAGGGCGAGGGGCGCTTTGTTGTCCAACAAATACAGCCAAGATAGGCAAATCCAGCCACTAGCAACTTTGGGCTGGCGATCAGTAATCTTCTCAAACAACGGGATCAGGCTTTCAGCAGACTCGCCCTCACGATAGCGGGCTATCCCTTGTTGAAACAGTTCATCTGCGGTTTCAGTGGTCATAGATTTTGGGAAACACTACGCTTGAGCCATGGTAGAGCAAACCAAGTTAGGGCTACCAATAGAGCCAACATACCAAATTGTAGGGTGTACTGCGCCAATGTAGTCAGCGGCACAAACTTTCCTGCGGTATAGGACAGTGTAACCATGATCCCACCCCAGGTGATCGCCCCTGCAATGTTAAAAAAGACAAATCGCTGATAGGGCATGCCCACCATCCCCGCCAATGGACCTGCAAAGATGCGCAAAAATGTGATGAACCGCCCCAAAAATACCGCCCGATCTGCATTCTGCCCAAAGCGATCGCGTGCCTTCAGCACTTCCTGTTCTGGTAAACGAAATATCTGCGCCAACCGCAACAGGACATTCATGCCACCCCACCTGCCCAGCCAGTAGCCGCAGTTATCACCAATACTAGCCCCAGCCACCGCACAGCAAAACACACCCCAAAAGTCCAGTTCGCCGCTTCCTGCTAGCCAGCCACCCAACAGTACAATGGTCTCCCCTGGCAGAGGAATCCCTGCATTTTCTAGTAAAATACCTAAAAAAACTAGCCCATAGCCGAACTGATGCGCCCATGCCGTGAGCAATTCTAAAGAAAACAATTCCATAGCAACGACTCCCCTTACGGTTTCCAGAACTGGCTGAACTTTCGCCAAGCCTGAGCCATGGGATTAGGAACAGCAGTGGGGCGCTCTGCTTTAAGAATTGGCTCGTCAGGAAATTCCTTCAGGCGGTAACCATACTCTAGCTGGTCTTGATATTTTTGCAATCGGGGCAGAACTCGAAAAATGCTCTGCCGTAGTTCTTTTTCTTGCTGAAAAATCGCCTTGCTAATCTGACTACTGCGCTCAACCGTCATACTGCCCGCAGGGAGCCACTCTTTATTTGGAATGCGGACATAGATATTGAACTCAGGCAAGCCTTTTTGCTTCATCTCCTCATACTGTTTGGCTTGCAATTCCCGCTTAGTTTGTTTCTTTTTGACTACTTTTGTGGTGGTCTGTCCAAAACCGATCGCCTTTGGCATAGTATTAAAATTTTATTATTAAACTGCTTAATCTAAGTTTACATTATGCCATGCAGAGGCGAATCACTGCGATGGGGTTAAATATACCATCATCTAAAAGATGGAGCGTTGCCCCTCAGGGCTGACACCGATAATGGTTAATTGGCAGTCCAACACCTTGAAGCCATACTTATCGGCGACTTTCTGGCTGATGGTCAAAATTTGATCGTTTTTGAACTCGATCACCCGATTGGTCTTGACACAAACCAAGTGGTGGTGATGGTGCGGGCGGGGCTGATTTAGTTCATAGTGCTTGTGGTCTTCAGTCAGTTCCAGCTCCCGCAAAATCCCCATGCGTGCCATCAGCTTCACAGTTCGATACACAGTGGACAGGCTGATATGCTCGCCTTTTTCTTGGAGTTTGTGGTGCAGGTCTTCAGCACTGAGATGCTCACCTTCGGGCAGTTCCTTAAAAGTTTGCAGGATTACTTCTCTTTGGGGGGTCATCCGCCAACCTTTGGCGTTCAACTCGGCTTTAAGGGCATCCGCTGTGTAGGTAGTTGATTCTGCAAGCATAGCTATTTTCAATAGCAGTTCTTAGTTGAGAATAACATATTTTTCCGCTTAAGTACAAGTGCTCACTTTCCGCCCTGATGTTAGAGCTAGTGAGCAAGTCATTGTCCATACTGCCGAAAACACGCCTAAGGCTTTAATATGTTGGCATGAGTCTGGAGCTTTATCGCACTACCACTTCAGAGAGCGTCCGCCAGCAAATTCTTCAGCAGTATTTGCCCCTGATTGCTGAAGTAATTAGCTCTGAAGCATTGCCCGATGATGAGGTGCTATGGCAAGTGGGTTTCGAGGGTCTCAAAAATGCCCTAGAGGAGTTTGACCCGCTGACGGGGGCAGACTTTGTGGATTACGCTCGGGCGCAGATTAGCCTGCACCTGCAAGCCTATCAGACCCCCAGCCCAAACAGTAATGCAATCCCCGATACCAAATCAGACAGAATTAGGGAAACCAGTCAAAATCTGTTGCAGTGCTATCAAATTCAACCCACTATTGCCCTGCGTAATCAAATTGTGCAGTTGAATGTCGGGCTGGTACGCAAGGAGGCATATCACTGGATCAATCAATGTCAGGAGAGCTTTGAAGATTTGGTTCAGGTGGGGACTATCGGTTTAATTCGGGCGATCGAGCGTTTTGACAGCAGTCGCGGTGTAGCCTTCAGTTCCTTTGCGATTCCCTATATCAGGGGGGAAATTCAGCACTATTTGCGGGATAAAAGTCCCGCTGTGCGTATGCCCCGCAGTTGGTTGACAATTCATCAACAAGCCACCACCCTAATCCGCAAGCTGAGGGCAGAGACAGGGAAAGAGCCGACGGAACTGCAAATCTGCCAAGCTCTGGGAATTTCTCCTCAAGAGTGGCAGGAGATCAAACTGGCGTGTCAAAACCGCCAGCCCGTTAGCCTAGACTCCAATGTCAATGATGATGAGGACAACCCCACTACTTTGGGGGATATGCTCACTGATCACCGCTACCGCAGTTTTCAACTAGCTCAAGAAGATAGCCTGAGAATGCAACAGGCACTGGAGCAGTTGGAGGAGCGCACCCGTCAGGTGGTGGAGTTTGTTTTCCTCAAGGAATTTACTTACAAAGAAGTTGCCGATGCCTTGGGGGTGAGCGTGGTTACGGTGTCTCGCAGGGTGAAAAAGGGCTTGGAGGTGTTGCGCAAAATTTTGACCACCCCTATCGAGTAGTTAATGCCACTGGTGCGGCAGGGGCTGTCAAGGCATCACAGCAGTAATCCCGTAAGAAGGGAGTGCGATAGCCGTCCTCAGTCCAGAGAATGGGGAAAAAACTCTCGTCCATAGCGGTATCTCCGATGCGCTTGTAGCGACCGTAGATGTAGCTGGGGGGATTGCTGGCATGAAAGCTGGAGCTGGCGGGTATGGTGTGAATACCGATGCTGTGGAAGGTGCGGTCTTGTCTGGTGGTTTTGCCCAAGCCATGCCAAGTGCGCCCATGATGGAAACCACAGCCGCCTGCGGGCACTTCCACAAATACCAGTTCGGGTTCGCTGACTCCAGCATTTTCGGCGGCTTGGAGCATTGCCCAACGGTAGTCGCGGGTGGGGGCATGGAATTCCCCTTTGACATTGATTAAATCCCACTTGTGGGAACCGCGTACATAAACTAGCGTGCCATCGGCTTCGCTGGCATCTTCGAGGGCAATCCAGCAGGTCATCATTTCGGGGGGGGTGAGGTAGTCGATGTAAGCGCCGTCTTGGTGCAGAGCGAGGGAGGTAGCTCCAGGAGGCTTGAGCCACATGCTGTCTTGACCGATTCTAGCCCCTGTCCAGCCTGCTAGGGTGGCGCTGAGTCGCCCGATTTCTTGAGATAAAACTAGACTGGCAATCAGGCGATCGCTCTTCCAAGCATTGCACATCTCCCGCGTCACATGATCCAAACTCATCCCCGGTCGCCAATACCACTCATCGGGATATATTCCTGTCTCAAATTCCCCATAAAATAGCCGCTCGATGCGTTCTGCCAACTGCTGGGCAAAGTCGCTGGTCAAAAAGTTCTCGATGATCAAAAAACCATCGTTCTCAAACTGCTGAATTTGGGCTGGAGTTAGGGAAATGGGATAGTTGTTTGCCATGAACTGCTCCTCTGGTTGTTATAACAAGTAAGTATAGTCCATGCTAAACTGTCCTTCAAGGAAAAATGTATAGTGGATAACTCTATGCACCAAAATACACCGCCAACTTTGGTTACTGGTACTTTGACCATTGCCGCTAGTGATTACTCTGCCCCGCCGATGAGTTTTGTGCGGGATGGGGAATATTGCGGGTATGAGCCAGAGCTTCAGCGGTTAATCTGCCAGAGGTTGGGCTTAAACCTAGTGCGGCGCAATTTGCCTATGGCTGACTATTACCAGAGCGTAATCAACCGTGAGTGCGATGTGGTGTGGTTCAATCAGGCGATTACCCCAGCGCGATCGCAACTGGTGAACTTCACTCAGCCCTATGGTCTATTTGATGAGGCGGTACTGGTGAAACAAAAAACGCCAATTTTCAGCCCCAGCGATCTCAACGGAAGGCGTTTGGGGGGATTGGCTGATAGCACCAATCTGGAACTGGGCAAAACCTTTGGTGATGTAACACTAGTTCCTTACCCTGGTAGCGATAATGTCTTGCCCGAGATGCTCACAGCCCTGCGGGCAGGGGAAATCGATGCCCTAATTGACGATGAGCTGGTGCTGGTCAGTGCGGCGGAAGCAGACCCCAGTTTGCGCATTGCCTTTAGCGTGCCTACCCGTGTGCCCTTTGGCATTGGGGTTCACAAAGAAAATCAAGCCTTGCTCTCAGCCTTGAATTCATGCCTAGAACAGGCGATCGCCGATGGCAGTATGGCGCAAATTTGGCAGAAATGGATACCCTACAAACCCTTTCCCCTTTAGCAAAAATCAGCCTCAGCCGTTATGATCGAAGCTGGTCTTTTGATCCCGCCCCATGCCCCTGACTCTCTACGACTTTGCCCTCTCAGGCAACTGCCACAAAGTTAGACTTCTGCTCTCCTTTTTGGATGTGAGCTACACCAAAATTCCCACCAGCGTTAAAAATGGAGAAACCAGAACTCCAGAGTTTTTGCGAATCAATCCTTTCGGGCAAGTACCCGTATTGGTGGAGGGAGACTTAACCATCAGGGATTCCCTCGCGATTTTGGTGTATTTGGTGCGAAAGTATGCCAATGCCGATAATCAACACTGGTTGCCCGCCGCACCCGCAGAAATGGCTCAAGTGCTGTCTTGGGTAGCTGTGGGCAATGGTGCGGTGCAAGATAGCATTGCCACCTTAAGAAAACATTACTTTTTGGGAGCGCAGGTGGACAAGCCAGCCCTAGAGAGCAAATCCTACGATCTGCTAGGCATTTTTGACCAACATCTGGCGCAACAGCGATGGCTTGCCAGTGCCTCACCCACTATTGCTGATATTGCCTGTTTTCCCTACATTGCCCTTGCAGGTGATGCCCAGCTCAGTCTGGATAAATTCGGCAATGTGCGCCGCTGGTTGAGGGATTTTCAGAAATTAAAAGGCTATGTATCAATGGCGGGGATGCCAGAATTTTAGATAGTTATGCCCCTACTTGTAATCCTGTTGTTGCAGTTGCCTTTTGTATTTATTTTGCTGTCTCGTCTGAGCAGTGCGCCCCGAAGTATTCCTGCCCTCGAGCCAGTGCATCTTGCGAAAACTTTGCCAGTCAGCGTAGTGATACCCACCCTCAACGAAGTGTTACGCCTGCCCACCTGTTTGACTGGAGTACAGCATCAGCCCGTCAGGGAAGTGTTGGTGGTGGATAGCAATTCCCAAGATGGCACGCGAGAACTGGTACAACATCTAGCGGAAAATTTTCCCGTACCCCTGCGCCTGATCACCGACCCCCCCCTCCCGCCCGACTGGGTAGGCAGACCTTGGGCATTACATCATGGCTTCTTGAATAGCAGTCCTGACAGTGATTGGATTTTGGGCTTGGATGCAGACACTCTGCCTCAGCAGGGCTTAGTTGCCAGTCTCGTGCAGACTGCTGAGGCTATGCAGTTGGATATGTTGTCGTTATCTCCCAGATTTATTCTGAAAACAGCGGGGGAGCAGTGGTTACAACCCGCCCTGTTGATGACTTTGGTGTATCGCTTTGGGGCAACGGGCGATCCGCAACAGTTCCAGAGCGATCGCATCATGGCAAACGGTCAATGCCTGCTCATCCGCCGCCAGTGGCTAGAGAAAATAGATGGCTATTCCCTTGCTAAATCTTCCTTTTGCGATGATGTGACCCTTGTGCGTGCCTCCGCCCAGAGGGGAGCTAAGGTGGCTTTTTTGGACGGCAAAAATCTCCTGCAAGTGCGGATGTACACCTCCTTTGCAGAGACATGGAGAGAATGGGGGCGATCGCTCGATCTCAAAGATGCCAGCAGTCCCAGCCAGACATGGTTTGATTGTCTGTTTCTCCTCGCCGTGCAGGGCTTGCCCCTCCCTTTAGTGCTGGCGTTACTTGCTTTGCCTACAGAGGGCATAGTCTATAACTGGCTGTTGGGGATCAATGGCTTTTTACTGCTAGTGCGTTGGCTGTTGTCAATTGGCATCAGAGACAGCTACACCGAAGTGGGGCTGTGGTTTTGGCTGTCCCCCCTCGCCGATCCCCTAGCAGTGGTCAGAATTTGGCTCTCGGCACTGACCAAACCCAAACGCTGGCGGGGCAGAGAATACACCTAGCTGATGGATGGAACGGTTTAATCTGATTGGCTGGGTAATCCGTAATTAGAATGTCAACCTTAGAATTGAGGAACACCTAATGCAAGTTACTTTTCTCACAGCGATCGCTACGGCTGTGATTTTAGGCAGTGGATTTGCGATCGCCGAAACCAATAAATCCGCCAATACCACCCCTAGCACTGCTTCTGCTCTGCAAGCTCATCTTGAAAAGAATAACCCTTGTGCAGGCAAAACTGCCAAGCACCCCGAAATCTATACCGAAAACGGCGTAGCCCTCGACGGTCAGGATGTAGTCGCCTACTTCACCGTCAAACGCCCCGTCCAAGGCTCAAGACAATTCACCTACCAATGGAATGGCGCAGTGTGGCAATTTTCTAGTGCCCAAAATCGCGATTTATTTGCCCAAAACCCTGAGAAATACGCACCTCAATACGGTGGCTATTGCGCCAAAGCCGCCAGTGATGGTCATTTGGCAACCACTATTCCTGAAGCATGGGAAGTGCGAGACGGCAAACTATACCTCAACTACAGCTTGGAAGCACGAAAAGAGTGGCGGGTGGACACGGAAACCAAAATTGCCAAAGCCAATGCCAACTGGAAAGGCATCTTGGCTAATGATACCCTCTATCGGTAATTGTCTTCTCGAGTTTTAGCGAACCATCTCTGAAAAGTGCGAGCAGGTCTCTTATGTTTTATTTTGTCAGTGAGTCTGGCATTTGTGAAAACCTGCCTGTAATCAGTGGGGAAAAGTTACGGAAGCCTTATCGCCTGTTTCGTTTCCTCACTGATCTAGAAAATCTCTTAGAGCAAGAGCAGGATGACTACAAGCGCCTGCAAGCAATTTGCCCGCTGGTCGTGCATTTACTGCAAAGTTCTCTATGGTTGCAGTTGCCAGAGCTAGAGCCAGACCCTGAACTGGGTTGGGCTGTGCAGACCCTCTATGAGGAACCATTCTTTCCGCTCACAATTCAACTGGTGGCTTGGCGGGCAGGAGAAGTTTCTCCAATTCATAATCACGGGGCATGGGGTTTGGTAGCAGTGATTCAAGGGCAAGAAAAAAATTCCTTTTGGCGCAGACAACCGACCTCAGAGTTTCCCGATCGCATCATTCCTGTGGGCGATCGCCTGATTGAGGAAGGACAAATTATCACTTTTTCTGCCTCAGCAATACACAGCATTGAGATAACTGGTTCAGAGACGGCAATCAGCCTTAATTTGTATGGAGCCACCCAATATGATCGTCGTTGGCAGTTTGACCCCATCCAGCACCGAGCGGAACTTTTTTAAGTCTGCCATGACATTGATCCAAGCCGAAGACAGCGAATTGATCCATCTGTGGCAAGCAGGCAATCAGCAAGCCCTTAGCATACTTTATGATCGCTATGGAGCTTTGGTATATCGCCTCGCCCTGAGGATTTTGGGCAATGCCTCCGAAGCAGAGGACTTAACTCAAGAGATATTCACTAACCTATGCCGACAGTTCAAGTTCAATGACCAGCGGGGGTCTCTCACCTCCTATTTGCTGATCATGACCCGTTCGCGGGCGATCGATCAAATTCGCAAAGGGCGATCGCGGCAACAACTTGTGCAAAAATTCGGTCGTCTAAGCAATACAGAGCAAGCCCAGCCGATGGATAGGATAACCACCCAAGAATTATCGCAAAGAGTGCGTTCTGCCCTGCAACAACTGCCAGACAAGCATCGCCAAGTACTGGAGCTAGCCTACTACAATGGCATGAGCCAGTCGGAAATTTCCGCCAGTTTAGCCATACCGCTGGGTACTGTTAAATCTTGGTCTCGCAGTGGCTTATTGAAATTACGCAAATTATTGGCAGACTTGGGAGATTGATCATGAGTGAATTACCCCGTGAAATTGCAGAATTGTTGGCAGGATATGTGTTGGGAGACTTAGAACCCGATGAATTAGAGGTAGTTAATAACCTCCTGCAAACTCAGCCAGAACTTCAGGGAGAAATCAATCGCCTGCAATTTACCCTCTCTCTGATTCCCCTATCTCTGCCAGAAGTCGTTCCCCCCGCTCGCCTCAAATCAGCAATTCTGGGAAAAGAATATACATCCACCCACCAAACTAAATTGGTTACTGTGGGGATGATTAAACAAAAATGGCTGTGGCTATGGGGCGGCTTAGTGGCAATGCTAACCGTTGGTTGGCTATGGGATAGCTATCATCTGCGGCAAAAGGTTGCCAACCTAGAGCAAAATCAACAGCAAATTGCCAGCTCAAACAGCAAGATGCTAATGCTCAAGTCCATGGATCGCAGTGATAGTGCGTGGGGTGTAGTAGCAGTGGAGCCAAAGCGAGGCATGGCGGTAGTGCAAATCCGCAACTTAGAACCCGTATCCCATGACAAAGTGTATCGGCTATGGGTAGTAAGCATGAACGGCAAAAAAATTGACTGTGGCGAGATTCGCCCCAACGCTCGTGGTGAGGTGAATGTTGAGTTCCCTCTCAATGAGACCCAACTGCGAAGCGCACAGATTACCCTTGAACCAGTTCAGCGATCGCCCCAACCCACTGGACCACTAATCATGCAAAGCGAAATCTAAGTTTCATCAGTTTTAAGAGGCTGTGTATAAACAAAGATTAAGTGGAACAAAACCAGATACTTCCTTCCCAGTGTAGGAATAGACAAAACGGTTACACTGGACTGACTCCCCTCGCCCAAAGGGTGAGGGGAAAACTGCCAATTTGAGAGTGGGAGAGGAATAGAAAATTCCATAATCTTCATTAAGCCGATGATACAGATTAAACCAGTGCACTCGCCCCGCAAAGACTACCCGAATATCAAGCCTTGCCCCAGTTGCGCCACCAAGTGAAAAGAATCGTGGCATTGAAGATACTGGAATACACCCCCGAAATAAAACCAACCATCAACGCCAAAGCGAAGAACTTGAGCGTTGCCCCACCAAAAACAAAGATAGCAATTAACGGCAAAACCGTAGTCAAAGTTGTATTGATGGAGCGGGTCAAGGATTGGTTTACCGCAGAATTGACTGCATCACTCAAAGGCGTTCCCTCCTCAGCATTTTTGATATTTTCCCTGATGCGATCGTAGATAACCACCGTATCGTTTACCGAGAAACCACAAATTGTCAATAGAGCCACAATGAATAAGCTATCCACTTCCACACCAGCCGTCAAACCCAGCCAAGCAAAAGTTCCCAGAGTAACCAAAACATCGTGCAGTAAAGCCACCACAGCAAACACTGCGTAGTCTAATTGAAAGCGGAAACCCAGATAGACAGCTATACCCAAAAAGGAGATTAGCAGAGCAGTCAAGCCAGAGGTCAACAGCTGAGAACCAATCACAGGACCAATTCTCTCAATTTGGGATTTTTGCGGATCGACCGTCCCTGAACTTTTCAACGCCTCTTGAATACTGGTTTGTAAGGCTGTGCGCTGTTCCGTATCCAAATCCACCGTTTGAATGGAAACACCATACAGCCCATTCCCCTCAATCACCTGAATCACGCTATTGCCAAAACCTTTGGCTGAGAGAGCCGATCGCACCTCTGCAATGTCAATCGGCTTAGCACAGGTGGATGGCGTACAAGAAAGACCGACCACCAATCTCGTACCACCAGTGAAATCAATCGCTGGTTTGAGAGGCAAGCCAGTGCTCTGCCAAGATATGACCATTCCCGCAATGCCCGCCAAAATTACCAGAGTGGAAGCAATAATATAGATTTTGCCGTACTTAATTACATCTAATTGCATATTTTCAAGTTCCTAAAGCTAAGTTGGGGAATACATCTTTCAGTGTCAAACTAAAACCTGCAACTACTACTTCACCAAACAGTATTTCACCCTTCTTGATCAAAGCGGATGGCGCATTAGCACTGTGATATAGCAAAGCGAACTCTTCCTCAGTGTGAATTAACCATGCCAGCTTTGTGCCACTCTCAAAATATTCCACCAATTTATCGTGCATTTCACCAAAGGTATTATTGGGAGAAATAACCTCGATCGCCAAGTCTGGTGCGCCTTCAATACTAAAATCAGCATTCACTCTTTCCCTAATGACAAAAGATACATCAGGAATACGCATATTTCCTTTGCTCATGCGAAACATGGTGCTGGAATCAAAAATAAATCCCATTGATGGAGTGAAAGAGTTTACATATTGATATAATCTGCTACTCAGGTTAATACAAATAAGACCGTGTTTAGGCGTGACTGGGGGCATAACTACTTTTTGTCCGTTGATAATTTCATAGCGTTCTAGGCTCTCATCGATCAAGCAAACTTCAGTTGATTTAACTGAGAGACTGGGGATAGAAGTAGTAGTTTCAGGTTGTTCCAACACCGCAATCATAACGATATACCTCTATTAACTGGTAACTAGCTTGCCGATCGCCTTTACGCCATAGAGATAGGGTTTTTTCAGACTGGGGTTAGTGATGATGGTCAACAGTAGCGCCCGTGACAGGGTAATTGCCGTGAACATACTGGTTGCCACACCCACCGCCAAGGTAACTGCAAAACCTCTGACAAAACCTGATCCCAGCCAAAACAGAGCGGCGCAGGCAATTAGAGTAGTCACATTGCTATCCAAAATGCTAGACCATGCCCGATTAAAGCCCGCTTCCACAGACTTGTATAAACTGCGCCCTGCTAGTAACTCTTCTTTAGTTCTTTCAAAAATCAAGACATTGGCATCGACCGCCATGCCAATACTCAAAATAAACCCTGCGATCCCAGGTAAGGTCAAAACTACTCCCAGCAAGCTGAACAGAGTGTAGGTAAAGATGGCATAAGCCAACAACGAGAAGTCAGCCACTACTCCCAACAGGCGGTAGTACACTACCATATAGATCAGGACAAGGATCAGCCCCCCCACCCCAGCATAGACACTGCTCTGCACACTGTCCGCCCCCAATGTAGCCCCTACCGTGCGATTTTCCACCAAACGGATCGGCACGGGCAAAGCCCCAGCTCGCAGTTGTAGCGCTAGTTCATTGGCTTCCTGTAGTTGGAAGTTGCCTTCAATCACTGCCTGCCCCCCAGTGATACCCCTACCTTGAAACTTGACATCCACACTGGCAAGGCTGATTGCCTGATCGTCCAAGAAGATACCAATCACTCTGCCTGTGCCGCCCAGCTCCCCAGTCATTTTGGCAAATAGCTTCCCGCCTTCTTCATTAAAAGTTAGGTTCACATTCCACAGCCTGGGGACTTGGGCAGGAGCGGCGACAGCATCACGCAACATAGAGCCAGTCAAGCCCACGCTGTCAAATAGCTCTTTGATGGCTAGGTTATTTTTTTTGATATTCTCTTTGGCTTCCTCTATCAGTTTGGGGTCGGCTTTGTCCCCTGCATTTTCTAGTAGTTTCAGCCTTAGGTTCAACTGTTGGGCTTCATTTTGGCGCACCCGCAGTTCTGCCTCAGTGCCTTGGCGCTGTTGGCGAAATTCTAGTTGGGCAGTTTTACCAATTACTCGCTCGGCTTGGGCGGGATCGCTTACTCCTGGTAACTGCACGGATAGTTGATCTTCCCCCACGATGAGTACCACCGCTTCTGATACTCCTAAGCCATCAATGCGCTGTTGCACAATAAAGCGAGCAGATTCCATGACCCGAGGCGTGATTTTGTCAATGCCTTGCTCGGGGTTGGGTAGAGCTTGCAGGGTCAGTTGTGCACCGCCTTGCAAATCAAGTCCTAGTTTGGCTGGTCGGGCGATCGCCCAGTAAATAGCTAGACCCAGAATGATCAGAATAATGGCAAGGACGCGTGGCGGTTTCAACATTTGGCAGAATGCAGATCGAATCAATGCTTATCCTAGCACTGCGGAAATGGGTATAATCACAACGAAGGGAATTGATTAACCTAAAGCTTATGTCCACCATGCGTACTACCAGAAACCGTCAAGAATCTTGGTTGATCCGTTGGTCTCCCATTCTCGTAATGGTGCTAGCCCTGTTTGGCGCCAGCTTGACGGGCTACCTTACCGCCAGCCACTTCCTTGGGGGTGGGGTTGCGCTCTGCGAAGCTAAGGGAGAAGGTTGCGATCTGGTTTTGAGTAGTGAGTATGCCAAGCTATTTGGTATCCCTTTGCCCTTGTTTGGCGTGTTGGGCTATTTGACCCTAGCAGGACTGGCGATCGCTCCCAAGTTTGCAGGAGACAACAAATCTCAAGAGAAGGTGCGCTCTGTCACCAGTTTCTTGCAATTCATGGTATCCACTGCCACCCTTGTGTTTAGTGGTTACCTGATGTACTTACTCGCCTTTGTGTTAAAGACCCCCTGCCTCTACTGCATTAGCTCGGCTGTGACTGTTACCACAATTTGGATTTTGACAGTCTGGGGCAATCGCTGGGCAGACACAGGACAACTGGTATTTACGGGCTTTATTGTGGGGATCATCACTGTTACAGGCACTTTAGTAATCTATGGCATTCAATCGCAACTGGTGGCGGTGAATAATTCCTTTGCAGGGCGACTGGTAACCCACCTACAGCGCACCGACAGCAAAATGTATGGCGCTTATTGGTGTCCCCACTGCCGCGAGCAAAAAGCTCTGTTTGGTGATGCGGCTAAGCAAATTCCCTATGTGGAATGCGATCCCCGCGGCGAAAACCCCCAAGTAGAACTCTGTCGTCAAAAGCAAATTACTGGCTATCCCACATGGGAAATTAAGGGCAAGATGGTGTCTGGTCTGCACACCCTAGATCAACTGGCTGATCTTAGCGGTTATCAAGGTAGTCGGGAATAGCCATGCGAACCGCACCCTGATCATGGCAAATGCTAGGACTGGGGAAATTCGAGCAGTTTCGTAAGGGCAGGCTTGAACTTGCTGGTGTTTAACTGCCTATCTCTGCTAAGGCGGCAGAGGTAAAATTGAATTTTTCTTCATCAACAAGTGCCATACCACTACGCTTAGCTAAACCTAACTAAACCTAGCAAGTCGGCATTACTGGCTTGCATAGCAAACAGCCTATGATTTAGTTTGCTGTGCATTAAAAATGTCCAGCACCTGATGGCAAAACTGGCGAAAATCCTTTTCCCCATCAGGAATTGGGGTGATTTCTCCGCAAAACTCCCAGTTGGCAATGGTAGAAAACCGCCAGCACTGCCCCCGATAGTTATAGGCAAGCGCTTCGATGCCGATCGCTCTGGTGATACCTTCGCAGGGGTCTTTGTGCAGGCGAATTTGGAACAGGATGCACTTGGCTTGCAAGAGTCGGCTGATCCCGGGGAAAGTAAAGCCGATGTCCAAAGAGTCGGGATCAAGGGCTTCTTGGGGCGAATTGACCCACGGTTTAAGATCGATCACCACCGCAGGGAATTGACTCTTGAACAGATTGGCGATCGCCCCTAACTTACTGGCTATGGTAAAGCTATGCACTCGTTCAGCGGCATTCATGGTGGTGGCTCCTACACCCAAAAACTAAGTTAGATAACTTAAAGATTTTTGGCTGAATAAATTGAATCCAATGATACTGCTACCGCTGGCAAAGATGGGGGGACAATGGCAATTAGTTTGGTAACGCAGTCTAGTTTTAGAGGCTGGGCAAAAGTTGCCGATTTCACAGACCATTGCCTACTGACTTTGCTATTGATTATCCACAGAACTTATGGGGATCATAAAGAAAAAATAGAGATATTGCGCTATGTAACAGAGCGATCGCCCCTGTATAATTGATGTAGTGCATTTAGGGTGTGTCCTTTGGTAATTCAAGGCTACGGCTATCTTTTAGTTTTTGTACTGGTCTGTCTCACTGTGCCTGCGCTCGGGCTGGGACTGTCTAAGTTAGTCAGCCCCAACCTCAAATCTGCGGCGGGTAGAACCACTTACGAATCAGGCTGTGAGCCGATCGGCGGCGCATGGATTCAATTTAATATCCGCTATTATATGTTTGCCCTCGCCTTCGTCATCTTTGATGTGGAAACCGTGTTCCTCTATCCTTGGGCGGTGGCATTTAGCAAGCTGGGCTTATTCGCTTTTGTCGAAGCATTAATTTTTATTGCTATCCTAGTATTAGGATTAGTTTACGCATGGCGCAAAGGAGCTTTGGAATGGTCATGAATTCTGGCTGTGTCAAGTATGACTTGAGTATTGACGAGCAAAAGCAGAGGCTGATTAATCCCATCGCCGCTCCAGAAGTTACCCAAGACTTGTCCAATAATGTGATTCTTACCACCCTCAATGACATTTACAACTGGGCGAGAATGTCTAGTCTGTGGCCCATGCTCTACGGCACTAGCTGTTGCTTTATCGAGTTTGCCGCTATGATTGGCTCGCGCTTTGACTTTGATCGCTTCGGACTGCTACCCCGCTCTAGTCCCCGTCAGGCGGATTTGATTATCACCGCAGGCACGGTCACCATGAAAATGGCTCCCGCTCTGGTCAGGCTGTACGAGCAGATGGCAGAACCTAAATATGTAATTGCCATGGGCGCATGCACCATCACTGGGGGTATGTTCAGCACTGACTCCTATACCACGGTGCGGGGGGTGGATAAGTTGATCCCCGTAGATGTCTATATCCCAGGCTGTCCGCCCCGCCCCGAGGCGATCATGGATGCCATCATCAAATTGCGCAAAAAGATTGCCACTGAAGGTTTTGACCAGCGGGCGAAGATTCAGCGCACCCATCGCTACTTCTCGGTAAGGCATGAGATGAAGCCCACAGAGCCGATCCTGACTGGGAAGTATCTGGAGGCTCCCAGCCGTACTGCCCCACCCAAAGAGTTGGTGGAGTCTGGGATTCCCCTACCTGCATTGCAAATGGCGCAAAAGGAGGCGGTGGCAGTCAATGGCGGAAATTGAAACCAATGAATCTAATGCGATCGCCCCTGTAGAGTTGCCACCTGTTTCCCAGTGGCTAACTGAGAATGGTTTTGCCCACGAGTTCATGGGTTTAGACCATCAGGGTGTACCGATTCTCAAAGTACAGCGGGATTATCTCCTGCCTTTTGCCACGGCACTATATGCCTATGGCTTTAATTATTTGATGTGCCAATGCGGCTATGATTCTGCCCCCGGTGGCGACTTGGTGAGTGTGTATCATCTGGCTAAATTAGTGGATAGCCCCACAGACAAGCCTGAAGAGGTAAGGATCAAGGTATTTTTGCCGCGCACTAACCCCTCTGTGCCGTCGGTGTATTGGATTTGGCGCACTGCCGACTGGCAGGAGCGCGAAACCTACGATATGTATGGCATTGTCTATGAGGGACACCCCAACCTGAAGCGGATTCTCATGCCTGAAGACTGGGTGGGCTATCCCCTGCGCAAAGATTATATCACTCCAGACTTTTACGAGTTGCAGGATGCTTACTAGCCTAAGCGGTAGCCCTTGCCGTAAACCGTGTTGATCAGGGAGTGCCTCCTGTCCTCGCTGTCAATTTTTTTGCGCAGTAGTTTGATTTGAGCGGTCAAGGCATTGCTGGTCGGAACTTCTGGGCTGTCTGACCACAGGTACTGGCTGATCTGCTCGTGGGTGAGGAGCTGGTTGGGGAAGCGCAGAAAATAGGCGAGCAGTTGGCATTCTTTGTCCGAGAGGGGAATGGCTCGCCCCGCCCGATAGGCTACTTGGTTTTTGAGATCGAGTTCCAGATCGCCGTAGGCTAGTTTTTCTGGAGGATTGGGGGGGCTACCCCGCCGTAGGAGGGCGCGCACTCTAGCTAGGAGTTCCCGCAGTTCGAAGGGCTTGACTAGGTAGTCATCCGCGCCACTGTCTAACCCCGTTACTCTGTCATCCAGTGTATCTCTGGCGGTGAGCAATAATACTGGAGTGGGATCGCCTCTGGTTCTTAAACCGCGACATATCTCAATCCCAGACATCTGCGGCAAAATCCAATCCAAGATTAGCAGGCTGTAGCCCCCTGTCTGCGCCATTTGCCACGCCATTGCGCCACTGTTGGCGATCGCTACAGTGTATCCTTCTTGACTCAGCACTTTGTGGAGTGGGGCGGTTAGCTCCTCCTCATCATCAACTAACAGGATTTGCATTACGGGAAACTCGCTGTAGTGCCTTGAGTGCTTGCTGGGTGCGGTTGATCCACTCCTCATCCTTGGCTTGTTGATACAGCTTGAGGGCTTCTTGGTAGGCAGAAACTGCTTTGGCTGTATTGCCCTGTCGAGCATAGAGCGAACCCAGACCAAAATGGGCGCGGGCAAGGGTGGGACTGACGGCGATCGCCTGATTGTAGGCATTGAGGGCTTGCTCCATGTTGCCCTGATCCATCAAGGCAGTGCCAAGACTGGCATAGTTGCCCGCCAATTCCTCTTTGGTTTTGGGCACTTGCAGGGCGATCGCCTTTTGCAATACCTCAATTGCTCCTGCACTGTCCTTAATGCTGAGGAGCAGGTTGCCCAAATTGCTGTAGGCGATGTAGTTATTGGGATCAGCCTTAATCGCCAGCCGAAATGCCTCGATCGCTTGGGTGAATTGATTTTGGTCTGCCAAAATTCTGCCCAAGTTGTTGTAGGCGGCGGCATAGTTGGGATCGAGGGCGATGGCTTGACGGTAGGCGGCGATCGCTTCAGGGATATTGCCAAAACGGCGCAAAGCTAGTCCCAAACCATTGTAGGCACTGGCAGATTTGGGATCGAGACTGATACTGCGCTGAAACGCGGTGATCGCTTCACCCACATTTTGCCGTCTCAACAGCGCATTGCCCAGATCGTTGTGAATTGCCGCATTATTAGGCTCCAACTCGATTGCCCGCTGGAAGGCAGTGATCGCTTCGGCAAATTTCTCTTGAGCCAAGTAGGTCAAACCTAGATTGTAACTAGCACTGGGGAAGCGGGGATTGATAGAAAGTAATTGTTTGTATGCCGTCTCGGCTCCTGCAAAATCACTGGTCTCAAACAGAGACACCCCCAGCAAAAACAGGGAGTTGGTATTTTGGGGTTGCAGACTAATTGCCTTTTGCAAAGCGGCGATCGCCCCCTGCCAGTTTTTTTGTTGATAGAGTATAGAAGCCACACCATTGTAAGCGGGGGCATAATTGGCATCGAAGGCAATGGCTTGCTGAAAAGCAGACAGAGCGGCGGCAAGGTTATTGCGCTGTTGCTCCGCTAAACCGATGTTGAAATGCACGGCTGAAGGGCTGGCTCCATTGAGCCGCAGGACTTCCCGATAGGCGGCGATCGCCCCTGCTGAGTCCCCCTTACTGTAGAGCGCCACCCCCAAACCATAATAGGCAGGTGCATAGTTTTTGTCCAAGCTCAGAGCCTGACGGTGCGAAGCGATCGCCCCGTCTAGGTCTCCCATCTGGCGCAGAGTTACCCCCAGACCATAATGGGCAGAGACTAAGCTGGGATTGATGGCGATCGCCTGACGATAGAGGCGCACCGCTTCCGCTAGTTGGTTCTTCTCCCTAAGTTTATTGGCTTCCTCGATTAGGGTAATCGGATTATTTGCCTGTGCCACAATGGCAACGCTAGAACTGGCAGTTGCCTTCCCCAACCAAGAGCCGTGTATCACCGTGAGGAGAGCAGTCAAAATAACTGGTGATCTCATGGCTAGTTCCTCAATGTTCCTAGCTAGACTAAAGGAGAATCTGGCATAAATCAACCCAACGCATCAGGCGGATTTGGCAATCTATCCCAGTGCAGAAATTAGTTAGCCTCGTAGGTGCGCTTTGCCTTTGCCGCCTCACTGCGCAGGGCTTCCAGCCGTTTTTCTAGGATATTGCGCATTCTGCCCCGATTATTCTCGCTCAGCAACTGCTTGAGGGCGCTACCCAGACTTTTGTAAGCCGCTGGCACGGGGTAGTTATTGCGGATAGCAAGGCGAATTGCCCCCTTGTCTGCCTCGATCAGATTGCGAATGTCCTTTTTGCTAGTGCCTTTGCGCCATAGCTGAAAGCCAGCGATCGCACAGATGCCCAATGCCACCGTAAACAACAGTCCATTCTGCACCCACAGTTCACCCACAGCACCACCCAGACCCACCGCCAACGCCGCCACTTCCCAGCCATCTTTGGGAATAGTATCGTTTTGGATACGGGCGACCTCGTGCCAGAAGAGCAAATTGCGCTGATCTTCCGCAAACCGCTCCCAACGCACCATATCGATCAGGATCACCACTTCATCACCGCCAGCCTCCTCGCAGGTAATCAGAGGCGGGCGTACCCCGTCAGCATTCATCACCTTGACCCACGCTTGCAGTTCGGGGGGCAGGAGTTCTTGCAGGCGACGGGCTTCGTAACGAGCAAAGGTATTGCGCAGAGAAGAGCTAGGGGCTGGCATGGGACTAGCTAAAAACGATTGGACTGTGAATTGCTATTATTATAGAAGCCGATGATGAGATTCGAACTCACGACCTATCGATTACGAATCGATTGCACTACCGCTGTGCTACATCGGCATTGACTTACTCGGCAAATTCACATTCAGCATAAAATATTCTAAGCTAAAGTTTAATGCAAGTTTTCCCCCAACCCCAGCTATGAATTGGTGGAATTTATCCTTTATTGCTGTGGCGGCGGTCAGCACCATCAGTTTGCAGATAACGCAGTTAAACCGCCGTATTAGCGGACAAACCCCCGAAGGCGATCGCCAGTGGGTGATGCAAGAATCTGCCCGCTTGTCAGTATTGCAAAGATTGCCCGCCCGTGGCTTTGGCTTCAATAACTTGATCTCAACTTATACATTTTTAGGATTTTTGCAATACTTTGGCGACGATGTGGCACGCTTGGCGCACGGCACAGGCTACGGCTTGACCCCTGCCTACTTCCAAGTAATCGTACCCCGCGATCCCCGCTTCATTCAGAGCTATCTATACCTATCGGTGGGTGTATCCATGTTTTCGGCTCAGCCCCGCCAAGCCATTACTCTCTATGAAAAGGGGACAGCGGCGATCGACCCCAGCATACAGCGCTACGGCTACACCGTGTGGATTCGCAAAGCCACAGACCAGTTGTTGTTTCTAGGAGACAGTCAAGGGGCGCGGCAGTCCTACCTCAAAGCCGCTGAATGGGCAAGCATTCCCCAATTTAAGCCCGATGACCTGCCCGAAACCCAGATCATCCCCAACTCCAACCCGCCCACCAACTACATCACTCAATATGCTCTGGGCAATGCCGAGTGGCTCAAAGATAACCGTGACCTAAGCAGTGCCCAAATTGCCGCATGGCAGATGATCTTAAATACTGCTACCGATCGCAAAACGGTAGAGATTATCGCTCAGGAAGTAGATAAATTAGGCTTTAAGATTCAAGCAAGTGCTGAAGGAAATGGCATAATTGTCCCCAAGTGAGCATGGAAATATATGCGCCGCCGTCAGCCCAAAGAGCCGACCCATAAAATCCTCACCTTTGCCTATAGTGACCTGCATCTGGGGTTGAGAATTGAGGGAATCCAAAAAGTTCTGCGCCTGCCGCAAATTCATAAAACCAGTGCATCTGCGCTGGGTATTGCCCTAGTGGGTGCAGAGGAAGTATTGGTGCTTGACCTATACCATAATCTATTCCAAGAGGAGATGCCCAATAGCACAGACCCCCGTGAAAAACGCTACTTTATTACTATCAGGCATGGTGATATTCTCTATGGCATTCCTACCCTGACTATGCCTGTTTTACAGGAAATTCCAGTAACAGCAATTAAACCTACTCCAGCGCAGTATCGCGAGCATGATCCATTGGGAGTGGCAAGTCATATTTTTCAGAATGGAGAAGTAACTTACTTTTTGCTCGATCCGCAAAGTTTGTGGCAAGCACTGGTGGCAAAACAAAATATCAGGCAGAGTTTGGCGCAATTTGTCGAAACTGATGCATTTGATGCCCCAGTGGATGAAATGCCTAATTTCTTAGATGACTTCGCGGAAACTGCATCTAACAGCGATTTTTCTGTAAGTTCAGCACCGATGCTCATGGCAGAAACCGAATCAATGGCAGTATTTAATGATTTTGATGCGCCAGTAGATGCCATGCCCAATTTCCTAGATGACTTTGGCGATACTGAACCAGCGATCGCTCTTACACCAAGTCAGTCAACCGAACTATCAGAATTAGATGACTTGGGAATTAGTTGGCAAAGCCAAGATGATGATTCCCACGGGCTGAACTTGGATGACTTCTCTGATTTTGATGATGTCATGCACCAATCTCCAATAATCCCATCTCCCACCACCAGTCAGGACAGTTAAATTTCCTGTAACACCCCAGCAGTCAGTATTTAAAAACAGCAAGTTAGTCTTCATAAGTCATCATGGGTAGGGATGTTAGGATTTTTTTATGCTTGTTGTTCTAAAAACTAGACTATACTTGAACTAGGGTTAAAAGATAATTTCATCTGTGTAATCTGACAATAACCACAAAGCCAGAGAAGACCTTTTGAGTTATAGGAACACTAAAAGTGAAAGCGGAAACTGCTGATGAATACATAAATCTTGGCAATATGCAGTTTGCATTGGGTAACTATCAAGGAGCGATCGCCAATTTTAGTGAAGCCATCCGCCTCGATCCTTATTTTGCTGGGGCTTACAACAATCGTGGGATTATTAAGTCTGAGTTAGGGGACTATCAAGGAGCGCTTGCTGACTACAACCAAGCTATCACC
>Ga0272446_1001108_pt1 | contig 40240 bp, 32 predicted proteins | sample YNPCB0061_FD_194587 | JGI IMG/M metagenome (GOLD analysis project Ga0272446, IMG submission 194587) | Hot spring microbial mat communities from Yellowstone National Park, WY, United States - YNP-CB-006-1 | ecosystem: Environmental > Aquatic > Thermal springs > Hot (42-90C) > Sediment | place...
CTCGCCGCGCATCGAAGATCGCCCTGCGCACAGCATCGGTGGTTGCTGCTGCACCAACCAGCGGCTCACCACAATGCAGGGTAAAGCCACTAGCCGGTGAAGTGAGCATACGGGCCACCTGGTATGCGGTCTCCTCGGCGTAGCGCAGTGGTGGCAGCCCGGTTTCAGGACCGCCGTTAATGCCGATCACCAGAGCGATGTTAGGTTGCGTCTCGGTCATTCCTAACTTATGTCACGAATGTAAGATTCCCGATCCTCTCTCCCCCTTCTTCACCTAAAGGAAGGATGTCTCCCATCATCCGGCGGGAAGGGTCAGGTGAGGAGTAACTACCCACGCGACTTCTGCGCCGATGCCGGCACAAAACGAGCCAAAATAATCCCCACTTCATAAAGCAGATACATCGGCAGCGCCAGCAAAAACAGATTTACCGGATCACCGGTAGGCGTAATAAATGCTGCAATAATGACCACCAGCACCAGCGCGTACCGCCGATAGCCGGCCAGTTGACGGGCATTGGTGACATTCAGGTAAGCCAACACATAAATGATGATCGGCAGCTCAAACACGATCCCGTTGATCAGCAGCAGCATCGAAACCGTCTCGAGAAAATCAGACAAGGTTGGTTGGGTCTGGATCAACGGTGAATCAGAAAAGCCAATCAGAAACCGAATAGCGACCGGTGTCGTCACAAACCAGCCAAACGCGATACCGGCCAGGAAGAACAAGGTAACAAACGGGAGTGCCCGAAAAATCAGGCGACGTTCGTCAGCGGTAAGACCAGGGATGATAAAGGCCAAAATCTGATAGACAATAACCGGCATGGCCAGGATCACACCGACCACCAGCGCCACTTCCATATAACTGGTGAACTGCTCGGTCGTCCCAACCGACTGAATCGGCGCAAAGCGGTCATTGATTGGTGCAAAGGTCAGGATCAGAATATCGATCAGTTTGACCGGCCCCTGTGGCCAAACAGCTACAAAACCTAATACCATCCCGATCAACACTGCAATCCCGGACTTGATAATCCGGCTCCGCAGTTCGATCAGGTGTTCAATAAGCGACATCGAGGCATCATCGGTCTGATTTGCTCTTGCCGGTCGGGTTGTCATGATCGTATTGTCTCCTCCGTCACGGGTGAAGTAGAAACGGTCGGTTGCCAGTGCTGATCGAGTAACCCACGAGCCTGGAGCTGAAAGACAATGGCCTGCAATTCAGCCGCCAATTCATTCAGGCGGTGCATAAGTTCATGCAGTTCGGCAGCAGTGATAGCGGGTTGATCAGCATGAGGATCGGCAGGCGTTGATGAAGCGGTCGACTGCTCATCGGGAAGCGCAAGCGGTTGATCGGCTACAGGCTCAGGTGGGGTCGTTATTGTTGATGGTTCACCAAACAACTTACGATCTTCCTCGGTTACCGGCTGCACCACTGCTGAAACCGATACGGTTGGTGTTGTCGGTGAAACGGTTGCCGCCGGAACCGGCGGTTGAGCTGGAGGGCGAATAACCGGTTTGGTCGCCGTCTTCGCCTCATCGAGCACGGTTTGGGCTTGCTGACCGGCAGCCTTTACTTCGTCAAGAATAGATTGTGCTTGCTGACCAGCAGCTTTCACTTCGTCGGCAATCGCCTGCATATCTTGCTGCACATCGAGCTGCTGGCGAGTCCGGATCAACTCATCACGCAACTGAGCAATCTCACGTTCAAACTCGTTGCGTATCTCGTTGATCATCTGCAATTCAGGCGATTGCTGCTGCCAGGCCAGAAATTTGGCGACCTGCCTGCCAGCAAAACGACCGATCTCCGGTAACCGTTCTGGCCCGAAGAGAACAAGAGCTAGGCCCGCAATCAAGATAAATTCAAACAGGTGAACGTTGAATATTTCCATACGCACTCGCGCTATTGTGGTTCCGTGATTCCTTTTCTTATCTTACCACAGTACACCGAGAGAAGTGAAAATCGAAAAGTGAGCGATGAGAAGGAGGGCTTTGCAACGTTTTCAGCCAAATTGCTCAACAACGGCACAACACCAACAAGTGTCACACACTTGCTTCCGATGATTCCCAACCCACGCGATCACCTGGGAGCGCGGGCCTCCGGCCCGCATCTTGGCATATCCCTGGGAGCGCGGGCCTCCAGCCCGCATCTTGGCATATCCCTGGGAGTGCGGGCCTCCGGCCCGCATCTTGGCATATCCCTGGGAGCGCGGGCCTCCGGCCCGCATCTTGGCATATCCCTGGGAGCGCGGGCCTCCGGCCCGCGTCTTGGCATATCCCTGGGAGCGCGAGCCTCCGGCCCGCGTCTTGGCATATCCCTGGGAGCGCGGGCCTCCGGCCCGCATCCTGTTATGTCCCTGGGAGCGCGAGCCTCCGGCCCGCATCTTGGCATATCCCTGGGAGCGCGGGCCTCCGGCCCGCATCTTGGCATATCCCTGGGAGCGCGGGCCTCCGGCCCGCATCTTGGCATATCCCTGGGAGCGCGGGCCTCCGGCCCGCATCCTGTTATGTCCCTGGGAGCGCGAGCCTCCGGCCCGCGTCTTGGCGTGTCCCCGAGAGCGCGGGCCTCCGGCCCGCATCCTGTTATGTCCCTGGGAGCGCGAGCCTCCGGCCCGCGTCTTGCTGGAGGGTGGAGGGGTTAGGGTGTACAGCTCGCACGACAACTTCAGGCGGAGATACACCTGCAAGCACCCTGCTCATGGTTCAGGATGAGAGGCAACTATAACCCTCTTCCTCTCCCACCCAGGGAGAGGAAGAGGGTTAGAATGAGCTGGTAACTACCACCTTCCTCCCCCCATGTGGGAGGAAGGTAAAAGGCTACTCGGCAACGTGGCTGAAGATGTCAGTCTCGGAAATAATACCGACCGGTTCACCGTTCTCGAATACGGCTAGCCGACGGATATTTCGTTCGACCATCAATGCCGCGCATTCAGTGATGGGCATTTCGGGGCTGACACTCAACAATGGTCGGCTGGTCAAGTCACCAACGGTCAAGCCGTCAATAGCTCGACCCTCACGAACCACTTTCTTCAGCACATCACGCATCGTCATAATGCCCCACTGCCCACTCTCATCGGGCTTGACGATCACCGAATGGATACCGCGTCCACGCATATAAATTGATGTTTCGCGGAGCGAGGCCTCAGCCGGTACTGCCACTACTGCCCGCGTCATCACTGCCCCAACACTCCCGTGGGGATAGACACGACCATCTGCCCGACGCAGAATCTCGGGGCCGAACGTCGGTGTAGGATGAGGAACATCACCGGCCACGATCTTCTCCATGTTAGCAATGATCAGGCTGGCAAACTCCGACGTCTTCACCTCACGAGCGCCTTCCATCAAGCGGGCAAAGTCGTAGGTTACCGTCTTGTCGGCAATAGTACGCTCAAGACCAGCGATAATCAGGTCAGCGGCTTCCGTCCACCCCATATAGCGGAGCATCATCTCGCCCGACAGAATCACCGAGCCAGGATTAACCTTATCGAGGTCGGCATATTTTGGCGCCGTACCGTGGGTTGCCTCGAAGATCGCATGGCCGGTCACGTAGTTGATATTGCCGCCAGGCGCAATGCCGATACCGCCCACCTGGGCTGCCAGCGCATCCGAGAGATAATCACCGTTGAGGTTGGGAGCAACAATCACATCAAATTCATCAGGACGGGTCAGCACTTGCTGAAAGATAATATCAGCAATCGCATCTTTCACCAGAATCTTACCTGCTGCCAAGGCCTCTTTTTGTTCGGCATTGGCAGCCGCCTCACCGCGTGACGCCTTTGTTCGCTCCCACTGCGCCCAGGTGTACACATAATCACCGAAAGCACGCTCGGCATATTCGTAAGCCCAGTCGCGGAAGGCGCCTTCGGTAAACTTCTGGATATTTCCCTTGTGCATCAGGGTGATGCTCTTGCGCTTGTAGGTGATCGCATATTGGATCGCCGCCGCCATGATCCGCTCAGTGCCAATCCGGCTAATCGGCTTAATACCAATCCCAACCTCAATTTTACCTTCAGGCGCCTCGCCGATCAGCCGGCGAAACTCATCGGTCTTTTCAGGTGTACCGAAGCGGATCTTTTCAAAATCTTTAGGAAACTCGCGCTGTAAAAACTCGAGAACCTTGGCCGCTTCCTCACTGCCAGCACGGTACTCGATACCGGTGTAGACATCTTCCGTATTCTCGCGGAAGATCACCATATCGACCTTTTCGGGGTGTTTGACCGGCGATGGAACACCGGCAAAGTGGCGAACCGGTCGCTGACAAACGTAGAGATCGAGATGTTTACGCAGAGCAACGTTCAACGAGCGAATACCACCACCAACCGGTGTCGTGAGCGGGCCTTTGATCCCGACGAGATACTTCTGAAATGTCTCAATCGTCTCGTCAGGGAGCCAGTTCCCCGTCATGTGAAATGCTTTTTCACCGGCTAGTACCTCAAGCCACTCGATCTTCCGCTTACCACCATAAGCCAGCGCAACCGCAGCGTCGAACACACGGACGCTCGCACGCCAGATGTCTCGCCCAGTGCCATCACCTTCGACGAACGGAATAACCGGATGATCGGGAACCTGCAAGCGTCCGTTGATGATCTGAATAGCTTCGCCTGCTGGCGTCGATTTCATGGTCACACTCCTTACACACCTTACAATAAATTGCGGCTTGTATTATAGCCGACAATCGCTATCTTGACCACTATCACGCCGAATGGGAGGGGGGGTTCGGAGATGTCAGGTTTCGGTCGGGTTCACCGGTGACCATCTTTCGCCCGCGTGGTCTCCCTGGGTGCGCGGGCCTCCGGCCCGCATCGGTGATGTTCTCCGGTAGAGCTGCTTGAATACATCGAGTTTTCCCGGGGGGCGCGGGCCTCCGGCCCGCATCGGTGATGTTCTCCAGTAGAGCTGCTTGAATGCATCGAGTTTTCCCTGGGTGCGCGGGCCTCCGGCCCGCATCGGTGATGTTCTCCGGTAGAGCTGCTTGAACACATCGAGTTTTCCCTGGGTGCGCGGGCCGCCGGCCCGCATCGGTGATGTTCTCTGGTAGAGCTGCTTGAATACATCGAGTTTTCCCTGGGTGCGCGGGCCTCCGGCCTGCATCGGTGATGTTCTCCGGTAGAGCTGCTTGAACACATCGAGTTTTCCCTGGGTGCGCGGGCCTCCGGCCCGCGTCGGGCACGGCGGGGACGAGTAGCATCAACAAGACAAACAGGGGGGATAGCGCACGGTCGGCACAGAAAACAGTGTACATCCGCACGTGCCACAGACGATTTGGGAATCCCTCCATTGCTCGCAATCTTCATTATCCTCTCCTCACCATACCTCTACCAGGTACGGTGAGAACGTCGAAAAGCCCTGGCAGAAAGGAAACCGACATTGCTTTGCCCAACATTTGGGTTCTCCTGCATCGAATTGATAGGTAACCCTGACGTAAACATTCGCTACTTTCTGCATTCACCATGCCGGATTAATTGCACAATTTTTTGCGACGTGTTGCACCAGTAATTTTCATAGTTCGTGCTGATTGACACAACCTTGAAGACAGGTATAATTCCTTTGGAACCTCTGCTCACGTCGGTGGATTCTGCGATGACTCGCTGCGAGGCAATATATGCTTGAACCGTATATTCCGGTACTCATTCTGTTTCTCATTGCAGTCTTCATTGCCATCTTCGTCATCACGTTATCGGCGCTGCTCGGACCCCGACGGAGCACGCCGCGGAAACTGGCACCTTACGAGTCGGGTATGGACCCGGTTGGACCGGCCATTCGGCGTATTCCGGTGAAGTTCTATGTCGTGGCGATGCTCTTCATCGTCTTCGACATTGAAGTCGTCTTCTTCTACCCCTTTGCCCTTGTCTTCCGCCAGCTCGGCCCAGCCGGTCTTGTCATCATGGGAGTCTTTTTCGTCGTGCTTCTCGTCGGCTTTATTTATGAATGGAAGAAAGGGGCGTTGCGATGGGAATAGAAGAAAAAGCCGGTAATCTCGGCATTGTCACCACAACGCTCGAGACGGTTGTGAACTGGGGGCGAACGAATGCGATGTGGCCCCTGCTATTTGGTTTGGCATGCTGCGCTATCGAGATGATGGGGGCACAGGCGAGCAATTACGACCTTTCACGGTTTGGGATGGAGTTAAACCGGGCCTCACCCCGCCAGGCCGATCTGATGATTGTTGCTGGACGGGTCTCGCGGAAGATGGCACCAGTGGTACGTCGCCTGTACGATCAGATGCCCGAACCAAAATGGGTCATCGCGATGGGTGACTGTGCCGCCTGTGGCGGTATTTTCAATAACTATGCGATCGTTCAGGGAGTCGACGAGGTTGTGCCGGTTGATGTCTACGTTGCCGGTTGTCCGCCCCGCCCTGAAGCACTGATCGATGGGATCATGATGTTGCATCAGAAAGTGATGCGCGAGAAGATTAGTGGGCGGAAGGAATCGCCGATCCGTATCGATCAGCCCCTGGTGCAGGTGAAGTGATATGGATAATCAGACGGTACTTACTGCATTACGCGAGAAATTTGCCGGTGAGATTCTGGCTGTGAATGAGTTTCGCGGCGACCTGAGCCTGACACTCACGCCACAAGGATATGTGGCGGTAGCCCGCTTTTTGCGTGATGATCCAGCGTTTGCCTATACGTTCCTCGAAAATCTCTGTGGCGTCGATTACCTTGGGCGCACACCTCGTTTCGAGGTTGTCGCGCATCTGACCAGTATGCGCCATCGCCATCGGGTGTGTCTTAAAGTTGGGTGTGATGAGCCAGAACCGACAGTGCCGTCACTCACGCCACTCTTCCCAACGGCGAATTATCAGGAGCGGGAGGCATTCGATCTGTTAGGCATCCGGTTTGAAGGCCATCCTTCGCTCACCCGCATTTTACTGCCTGATGATTGGGTTGGTCATCCGCTGCGTAAGGATCATCCGCTTGGCGATGAAGAGGTTGCGTTTACGTTCAATCAAGATCGCATCTACGCTCATAAGCCATTTGTAAAGGAGTAGGTGCATGACCGAATCGATCACTGTTCCGACGCCACAACAGATTATCGAGCCGGCGGTCGCAGGTCGCACCGAGACGATGGTGCTCAATATGGGACCGCATCACCCCAGTACTCACGGTGTGTTGCGGTTGGTGCTTGAACTTGATGGTGAAGTGGTCGTTAATGTCGCACCTGATGTCGGGTACCTGCACACCGGAATTGAAAAGACGATGGAGAGCAAGACGTACCAGAAGGCGGTGGTCCTCACCGACCGGATGGATTATCTGGCGCCGCTCTCCAATAATCTTTGCTATGCGCTGGCAGTTGAAAAATTGCTCGATGTTGAAATTCCCGAACGTGCCCAGATTGCGCGAGTGTTGCTCGTCGAGTTGCAGCGGATCGCGTCACACCTAGTCTGGCTCGGTACGCACGCGCTTGATCTGGCGGCAATGAGCGTTTTTCTGTATGCGTTCCGCGAGCGTGAGCAGATTCTCGACATCTTTGAGCTGGTGTCCGGTGCGCGGATGATGACCAGCTATTTCCGGATCGGTGGCCTGGCCTACGATCTGCCATCCGATTTTATTCCGACTGTGGAGCAGTTCCTCGCCATTATGCCATCTCGGATCGACGAGTACGAAGATTTGCTGACGACGAATCCGCTATGGCTAGAGCGGACGGTCGGGGTAGGGGTGATTGATGCCCAATCGGCGATTGCCCTCGGCCTGACCGGCGCAAATTTGCGGGCAACCGGTGTTGCATATGATGTACGCAAGGCGATGCCTTACAGCGGTTATGAAACCTATTCGTTTGAGATCCCTGTAGGCAAGAATGGCGATATTTATGACCGCTATCGGGTACGAATCGCCGAGATGCGCCAAAGTGTGAAGATCATCCAGCAAGCGACTGAGCGTTTGCGTGAGTTGGGGCCAGGGCCGGTTGTCACACCGAATCGCAAGGTAGCTCCGCCGCCAAAGCGTGAGATCACCGAGAGTATGGAAGCCCTTATTCACCATTTTAAGCTGTGGACTGAAGGTTTCAAACCACCACGTGGTGATGCTTACGTCAGTATCGAGTCGCCACGCGGTATTCTTGGTTGCTACGTGGTGAGTGATGGTAGTCCAAAGCCGTGGCGCGTCCATTTCCGTGCCCCATCGTTCATTAATCTGCAAAGTCTGGCCCATATGGCAAAGGGGCGGATGGTTGCCGACCTGGTTGCGTTAATTGCCAGTCTCGATCCGGTGTTGGGTGAAGTGGATCGATAACCGAATCATGCACGGTATATGCTGTAACCTGCTGGCACTGCGTAAGCAGTGCGTACCAGGATAAAGAAGAGCTGCGGAGGGGATTTGTGACTCTGCTCGACATACATCAAGCTGAGATTGAGACCATTCTTGCTCGTTACGCCAGTAAGCGTAGTGCGGTGTTACCCCTATTGTACCTGGCTCAGGACACGTATGGTTATCTGACCGATGAGGCGATTCGTGAGGTGGCGACGATTCTCGATTTGCCACCAACCGATGTCTTCGAGGTCGTAGGATTTTATACGCTCTTTTACAATCGTCCGGTAGGGACCTGGGTATTACAAGTTTGCGACGACGTACCGTGCTGTTTTTGTGGAGCCGAGGAGTTGATCGCTGCCTTAAAACACTCGCTCGGTATCAACGAGGAAGAAACGACACCCGATGGGATGTTTACTCTGCAACGGGTGAAGTGTCTGGCGGCCTGTGATCGGGCACCGGTCTTGCAGGCTAACCTCGATTATGTGTACGATGTCACACCCGATCGCGTCGACACCTTGCTCAACAACCTGCGTGAGCGTGCTGCCGAAGCACGGAAGCGCGGCGTGAGTGGCCGCTTCGCCGAAGATTATGAGTTCACCCGTGATGGCCGTTTGGTTCAGATTGAACGGTTTTCACCCTATCGGCCACGTGAGTTCGCTGGCGAAGCGTCACCACCGCCGGTAACACCACCCCCGGCGGTGGCGCCAGAGGCTGATTCGGGGGTTGATCGTTCAGAAACGCGCAAGGCCTCACCGTTGTGATGTCGTTCTGAGCAGTTCGCTATTCAGTGCGCTAGAAAGTTGGTTTCGATGGGGCTGACTGAACATATCGTGATGCGGGAACTCGATATTCCCGACATTTCCGATTTTGCCGTCTATCGTCGCCATGGTGGTTGGGAGGCGTATCGCTACGCCTTAACCGAGAAGACACCGGCTGATATTGTACAGATGGTGAAAGACTCGGGATTACGCGGTCGGGGTGGTGCTGGCTTCCCAACCGGGGTAAAGTGGGGCTTTCTCCCTAAAGGTGTCTATCCGCGCTATCTGCTCTGCAATTGTGATGAGTCTGAGCCGGGAACGTTCAATAATCATCAAATTATCGATAAAAATCCCCATCAGTTAATCGAAGGAGTGGCGTTGTCGGCTTACGCGATTGAAGCGAATGTCGCGTACATCTATATGCGCGGCGAGTTTGCCGCTGCCGCACGCACGCTCGAGCGAGCGATTGCCCAGGCCTATGAAGCCGGTTTTCTCGGCAAGAACATTTTGGGCACCGGCTTTGATCTCGATATTTATGTTCATCGCGGCGCTGGCGCCTATATCTGCGGTGAAGAGACTGCGCTAATGGAATCGCTTGAGGGGAAAATCGGTCAACCACGCCTCAAACCACCCTTCCCGGCAGTTGCCGGTCTGTACGGCAAACCGACGATTATCAACAATGTTGAGACGCTGGCAAACGTTCCTCGTATCGTCGAGAAGGGAGTAGCCTGGTACCGATCACACGGTACCGAGAAGAGTCCTGGCACGAAGTGTTTTTCGCTCAGTGGTCATGTGAATCGGCCTGGGAATTATGAGTTACCGTTTGGCGTGCCACTTCGCGAGTTGATCGAGTCGCCCGAATATGGTGGCGGGATGAAGGGTGGTCGCCCGGTCAAGATTATCATTCCCGGTGGCGCTTCTGCGCCATGGCTCACCGCTGACCATCTTGATCTCCCTCTCGATTACGAGAGCCTGGCAGCCGCCGGTTCGATGCTCGGCTCGGGGGCCGTTATTGTGTTAAACGATACTGTATCAGCCCCCTATGTCGCGTACAAGATGGACGAATTTTTCAAACACGAGAGTTGCGGAAAGTGTACACCCTGCCGTGAAGGGACCCACTGGCTGGTGCGCACATTACACCGGATGGTAGAAGGGCACGCGACCGCTGCTGACATCGACACGCTGCACAGCATCTACCGCCAGATGGCCGGAAATTGCTTCTGCTTGCTCGGTGAGAGCGCCGTTATGCCAATCAAGAGTGCGTTGCAGCTCTTCCCGCACGAGTTTGAAGCGCTGGTAAAGCGCAGCAGTAGCCGGAATGGGCATCAGATTCCGCTTACCGTTCGGCACTAAACGGATTGACCATTAGCACATCGTGGGCTGCGATGTGCTTTAGCATAAGGCAACGTGCAATGGCAGATGTAACGCTTACCATCGATGGAGTGCAGGTAACTGTGCCTGCCGGTACCAATATTGTTGATGCTGCTCGCCAGGCAGGGATCGCAATCCCAGTCTTTTGTTACCATCCACGGCTGAAACCGGTGGGGATGTGTCGGATGTGTTTAGTGCAGGTTGGTACGCCGAAAGTTGATCCGGCAACTCGTCAACCGGTCCTTGACGCCAATGGCCAGCCGGTGATTGCGATGATGTCAAAATTGCAAACCGCCTGTACAACACCGGTCAGTCCGGGGATGGTGGTGAAGACTACCACCGAAGAGGTACGGTTTGCGCAACGGGGCATTCTTGAGTTCCTGCTCACATCTCACCCGCTCGATTGTCCAGTATGCGACAAGGGCGGTGAGTGTCCGTTGCAGAACCTGACTATGGGCTGGGGTCCGGCAGTTTCGCGCTTTGACTATAACGATAAGGTGCATTTCGAGAAGCCGGTAAAGCTAGGCGATCTCATCTACCTTGACCGCGAGCGCTGTATTCTCTGTGGTCGTTGTGTACGTTTCCAGGATGAAATCGCCGATGATCCGGTGCTTGGGTTCGACAACCGTGGTCGCAACTGGATGATTATCTCAAAGTCGGATCCGCCTTTCAACAGCAAGTTTTCCGGTAACACGACCGATATTTGTCCAGTTGGTGCGCTAACCAGCAGCGATTTTCGGTTTAAGGCACGGGTCTGGGAGTTACAAAGCAAGCCGGTGGTCTGTACCCTTTGTCCGGTTGGCTGCAACCTGACACTCGACATGCGCCACGACCGTCTGATGAGGGTGATGCCGCGCGAAAATGCTGCGGTCAACGACATCTGGATTTGTGACAAGGGACGCTACGGTCATCGCTTTATCGAAGCACCTGATCGGCTGACAACACCGCTGGTACGGCGCAATGGGAAGCTTGTTCCGGTAAGTTGGGATGAAGCCCTCGAAGTCGTTGCCGATCAGTTGACCCTCATTCGCGCACGTCATGGCGGACAGGCGCTGGCCGGTTTGGCCGGCCCACAGCTCAGCAACGAAGACCTCTACCTGTTCCAGAAGTTATTGCGCGAACTGGGGAGCGAGAATATCGATACCGGTATCGGCGGACCGGCAGCCCTGCCACCCGATGAGATTGGTGGCTGGCTGGCGCCTGGCCCTAACACTGATCTAAGCAAACTGGGATCAGGAACCGTCGTGTTGGTAATTGGCGCCGATCCTGAAGAAGAAGCGCCACTTTATATGCTGCGGTTGCGTGGCATTGCCCAACGGGGAGGCAAGCTGGTTGTTGCCGGCTTGCGGCCAACGAAACTTGAGCGCTCGGCAACGCAGGTTGTGCGCTACCGCCCTGAAGGTGAACTGGCTTTCGTTCAGGGACTATTGAAGGCCGCGCTTGAACATAGTTCCCGGACAGCCACCCTCGAGCGATTGGCAGGCTGGAAAGAACTCCGTGCGGCGCTAGAACGAGTTTCTCTGAACAATCTGGCCACTGCTTGCGGTTTGACGGTTGACGGGTTAAACCAACTGGCAAAAGATTTTCTGACTGCCAGTCAAAGCCTAATTGTCTATGGCTGGGAAGCACGTAGTGCAGGGCCGGCCCTAACCGAAGCGCTGGCTGCACTGATGTTGCTCAGTGGACGCACCGGTACGGCAAATAACGGTATCATTGCCCTGTTACCCGGAGGCAACAGTCGCGGCGCGATTGAAATGGGAGTGCGACCTGATGCCGGGCCGGGTTATACACCGCGCAAGCAGCGTGGCCTGGATGCCAACGGTATCTGGGATGCGGCGAGAGAGGGAAAGGTACGGGCTATCTGGTTGGCCGGTGTCGATCCGGCAGCAAAACTTCCGGTGGCGCGGGCGGCACTCGAAGCGGCTGAATTTGTGATCGTACAAGACCTCTTCCTGACGGCCAGTGCGGAATATGCCGATGTTGTCTTGCCGACAGCCAGTGTTGCCGAGCGCGAAGGAACCTACACCAACGCCGAGCGACGGGTGCAGCGGTCGCGACAGGCCTGCGCTCCGGTTGGTGAGTCACGGCCAGACTGGCAGATCGTTGCCGCAGTTGCCCAGGCTCTGGCGATGGTGCCAATTGGCGGTGGGCGAAATGGGCCGATCCCGGTAACTACCGAGGCCTGGTCGTATATGGTAGCCGCCGATGTAGGAAATGAGATCGCAGCCCAAGTGCCAGGCTATGCCGGAATAACGTATGCAGCGTTGGCCGCAACCGGTACCGGCGGAAGCTGGGGACGGCAGTTCGATGATGCCATTTATTACGATGGCACCAGCTACACCAATACCGAAGGTGTCGGTCTGGTCTTACCGGCTTTGGCAAGCAAAGGAACGGTAAACCTCACCTTTACCGGCAAAGTCACTCGTTTCGCTGCTGAGCGACCAATGCTGCTTCTCGAACAGGTGCTAGCCTACGACGGTGACCGCCATCTGCGCGGTTCTAAGCTACAAAGCCTGATACCACGTGGATACGCGGCAATCAGTGCTGACGATGCAGCAAAGCTGAACATTCATAGTGGCGATCGGGTGCGGTTGATCTCAGCAGCCGGTGAAATGGTCATCCCTGCTCGGGTGCTAGCCGATGTTCCAAATGGTATCATTCTGCTACCTGCCGGCCTGGCTGATGTTATGGCCGCTGAGATCGAGACCGGACCGCGTACACGGGTGAACCTGGCGAAAGTCGTAACGGAGTAGCTGCAAGCGCTGATCTATGGGCTGGATGTGCATTCGGATCAGCACTGAGGGACATACGTATGGATTGGCTGACCATCCTGATCATCGTGATCCAATGTTTTGTTATTACGCTAGCGGTGACAACCGCCTTCGCGTATCTAACCCTGTTTGAACGACGGATTCTGGCACGGCTCCAAAATCGGGTCGGACCGAATCGGGCCGGGCCGGCAGGGTTGCTTCAACCAGCCGCCGATGCGGTCAAACTCTTCTTCAAAGAAGATATTGTACCGGCAATGGCCGATAAACCGGTGTATCTCCTCGCTCCGGCAGTAGCGGTTATTCCAGCGCTCATCATTTGGGCGGTTATTCCGTTTGGCTGTCTTAACCTGAACTGGGATTATCAGGCCTGTTATGATCCGGCGCGCACCAACCTCTGGAACATTCTGCAAATTACCGATCTGAACATTGGGGTGCTCTACGTACTGGCCGTGACCAGCATTGGCGTCTACGGGATCACCCTGGCCGGTTGGGCCTCGAACAACAAATACTCAATGCTCGGCGGCATCCGTTCCTCGGCACAGCTCATCTCTTACGAACTGGCGTTAGGTTGTGCTGTGCTCAGTGTGGTGATGACGTATGGCACCCTTTCAACGCATGAGATTGTCACCCAACAGCAGGGAGGGTTGTGGGGAATTATTCCGCAACTGCTAGGTTTTGTCCTCTACATGATCGCTGCCACTGCCGAGGTCGTGCGTGCGCCTTTCGATCTGGTTGAAGCTGAGCAAGAGCTGACGGGTGGTTATAACACCGAATACGGTTCAATGAAATTTGCCCTCTTCTTCATGGCCGAGTACATCAAACTGATAGCCGTCTCGGCATTGGCAGTAACCTTCTTCTTCGGGGGCTGGCATTTTCCAGGTCTCGACATTCTCGGGCGTGAGGTAACGGCGCTAGCAGGGCCGGTAGCGGGAAGCATTGTCTTTGGGATTGTCTCGCTTGGCGCCTTTTTGCTAAAGGTGGTCGTGTTTCTCTTCATCTCGGTATGGGTACGTGCATCCTGGCCACGATTGCGGTACGACCGCCTGATGGATTTGGGCTGGAAATGGTTGTTACCGGTCGGTTTGCTCAACCTGGTCTATACAACGGTGGTTATCATCTTGATTCCTGATCGGGTCGTACATTCGTGGGTGCTGTTCGGTTTAGGGGCGATCACCATCGCCATCGCCATCGGCTTCAACCGCACGCCCAAACCGATTGATAATGTAACCCTGGTGAAGGACATCCAACTACCGAACTGAGCCGCTACACACGTGATTCGATTTGTGGGTGAAAACGAACGTCGTGCGGCAAGCGAAGCATTCGACCCGCTGAAAGGGATAGCTCATGATCAGAGAACTGGTTAAGGGGTTAGGAACAACGCTGCGTTACATGTTTAAGCGACCGGTCACCGTACAGTATCCAGAGGTGAAACGACCGGTACGTGAACGTTTTCGTGGTCGTCACGAACTAAAACGGTTCGCTAATGGACAGGAACGCTGCATCGGCTGCGCTCTCTGCGCTGCTGCCTGCCCGGCAGATGCAATTCTGGTGATTCCAGCCGAGAACGATCCGGCCAACCCACGCTCACCGGGCGAACGGTATGCAGCGGTTTATGAAATTAATATGCTGCGCTGCATCTTCTGTGGTTATTGCGAAGATGCCTGTCCGACGAACGCCATTGTGCTCGAGCATCAGTACGAGTTGAGCTTCTATGATCGTCGGGCAGCCATCTATACCAAAGAGATGCTGTTAGTGCCACCGGATAAAGGCCATGGTGAACCACCGCCAATTTTACAGCAGCTCAATCGGCAACCAAGCCCACCGGCCAAGATTGATCTATAGACGACTGACACGGCATAGTTGGAGATCATCTGAGATACGCTGGTAAGCGGAGCACAGAGTATGGAACTTATCTTATTTCTTATTACCGCACTGATTGCGATTGCAGGCGCCGTAGCAATGCTAGTCTCACGGAACGCAGTGCATAGTGCGCTCTTTTTGCTGCTGAACTTTGCTGCGATTGCGGTGCTCTTTTTGTTGCTACAGGCTCCTTTTCTGTTTACAATTCAGCTTACCGTCTATGCCGGCGCGATCATGGTGCTGTTTCTCTTCGTAGTCATGCTCTTGGGTGCGGAAAAGGTAGAAGACACGCCAGATCGGATTGCCTGGCAACAACCACTGGCGTTGCTGCTGGGATTAGCATTGTTGGTCGTGTCGGTCGTAGTCGGCCTGGGTGGGGCGACGAATCCGCCACCGGAGAGTGAGGCGCTGATTCAATTCAGTGATCCGCGGACATTGGGGGCGTTGCTCTTTACCGACTACCTCCTGCCATTTGAGGTAACCGGCTTTATTTTGTTGATCGCGGTCATTGGGGTAGTAGTACTGAATCAGCGCAGGAGGAAAATCTAATGGTGCCCACCTCGTACTATGTGCTGCTGAGCGCCATCTTGTTTACGATTGGAGTGCTAGGGGTATTACTGCGACGCAACGCGATTGTGGTCTTTATGGCAGTTGAGTTAATGCTCAATGCCGCCAATCTGGCCTTAGTTGCCTTTGCCCGCGAACGTTTGGGTGTTGAGGCCCAAGCCATCGTCTTCTTTGTCATTACGGTGGCTGCTGCTGAGGTAGCAGTCGGTCTGGCACTTCTGGTCGCAATCTTCCGTACCAAGCGTACCGCCGATGTTGACGAAGTCAGTACATTGAAGGGCTAGCCAATCTATGGAACTGTTGATCTGGCTTATTCCGCTGTTGCCATTCATTGGCTTTCTGTTAAATGTGTTTGTGATTCGCCGCGAACGCACAGCCGGGTTGGTGGCGAGTGGGATGGTAGCCGCCGCATTCGTGGTGACACTTATCGCGGTAGGGGTGTTAGCCAGTATGCCACCGGAAGAGCGGCGGATCGTCAGCACTGCCTGGGAATGGATCAACACCGGCAGTTTTCAGGTACCGTTTGCGATTATGTTTGATCCGCTGACAGCAGTCATGGCACTGCTGATTACCGGTGTTGGTGCACTTATTCACGTCTACTCGATTGGCTACATGCATGGTGACCCGCGGGTGGTGCGTTATTTCGCCTACCTCAATCTGTTCGTCACCATGATGCTCTTCCTGGTGATGGCAAACAACCTCCTGCTGCTCTTCCTGGGATGGGAAGGGGTTGGTCTCTGCTCGTTCCTTTTGATCGGTTTCTGGTTCGAGCGCAAGACAGCCGGTGAAGCGGCAGTGAAAGCATTTGTGGTCAATCGCATCGGTGATGCCGCATTTATACTGGCAATGCTGGCAATTTTTACCTACTTTGGAACTCTCAATTTCTACAGTGAGGGAGAAAGTGGCGCACTCGGCTTTCTGGAGCGGGTAGGAGACATTGCCGGCCTACGAGTTGGTCCAGACTGGCAACCGATTTTTGTAAGTACAGCCATCTCATTTCTGTTACTAATCGGCGCCACTGGCAAGAGTGCGCAATTTCCGCTCTTCGTCTGGTTGCCTGATGCAATGGCTGGCCCGACCCCGGTATCGGCGCTGATACACGCGGCAACGATGGTGACCGGCGGTGTTTATTTGATGGCGCGGACCGAGCCGCTGTTTGTCGCCTCTTTTACGACTCAGGGTTGGGTGACCTGGATTGGTGCGTTGACTGCTCTGATGGCCGGAACAGCAGCGATGGCTCAATGGGACATCAAGCGTGTGCTGGCATATAGTACTGTTTCGCAGTTAGGCTTTATGGTGGCAGCCTGTGGGATGGGGGCGTATGTGGCAGCGATCTTCCACTTGCTGACCCACGGTATTTTCAAGGCATTACTCTTCCTGGCTGCTGGTTCGGTTATTCACGGCACACACGACGCCCAGGACATGCGGCGAATGGGTGGATTGAAAGACGCAATGCCGGTAACGTTCCGCACGTATCTGATCGGTGCGTTAGCACTGGCCGGTATCTTCCCATTGGCCGGTTTCTGGAGCAAAGATGAGATTCTGGCGCACGCAATTGGGCATGGTCACACACCGATTTTCATTATTCTCTTTATCACCTCACTATTCACTGCCTTCTACATGGGTCGCCAGGTAGCACTGATCTTCTTCGGCACGCAACGCGATCCGGGCTATCACCCTCATGAAAGTCCGCAGGTGATGACAGTTCCGCTGATCGTGTTAGCCGTCGGAGCTGTCATTGGTGGTGCGATCAATCTCCCAGTTCTGCACTGGCTGACCGATTGGCTGGAGCCGGTTTTGCACGAGCAGGCCGGCGAATTCAACCTCTGGCTGGCCCTGATCGCGACCATCGGGGCAGTAGGAATGGGATATTTGGGCTGGTGGATTTACACCACTAACGCCGCCAAAATTAAGATCGGCGGCAAAGACCCAATCTATCGCTACAGCGGTGACATCTGGGAAGGCATGGCAGAGGCCTGGTACCTTGATCGTCTCTATCAGCGCACGGTTGTTGCTGGCTTTGAGCGCTTATCAGATTTCCTGGCCCGCGTGTTCGATCCACAGGGTGTTGACGGTCTGGTGATGGGAGTTGGTCGGTTCTTTGGCGGTTTGGCCAACGGTTTGCGGGCAGTACAAACCGGTTACGTTCGCACGTATGCCCTGGTATTCACGGTTGGCGTCTTACTTGTGATCGGGTTTATGCTCTGGATTGCTCGCTAACAGAAACATTGTACGATCGCATCCACGATTGATGCCGTACCTGTCGGTAACTACTGTCTACACTGAACCGGAGTGCAGAAAACAGTTGGTCGTGAACTGCTGATGAGGCATATCACCCTCGTTGCAATGAGGATGATCATACCGACCAGCAAAGCTGATCGTGGCGAGACTCTTGCGGCAAGGTTGATGTGACTTCAACGAGGGAGCGTTATGAATCAGTTAGGCTTTCCACTCCTCTCGCTCATTCTCTGGCTGCCGACAGTCGGAGCGCTGGTGCTCTTGTTCGTACCGCAGACGAATCCTGAGCTGGCCCGCCGGGTGTCGCTGACAACGATGGTGATCGGTTTTGTTCTCTCCCTGATCCTGCCACTGCGTTTCGAGACGAATCCCTTTCAGGTAGCAGTCGTTGGTGCGCCACCAGCAATGCAATTCGTCGAAGAACTCCCCTGGCTCCCAATTGTGGGAGCGACCTACAGCCTCGGAATTGATGGCATTAGCCTCTGGCTGGTGATGCTGACCACGTTTCTCGGCCCGATTGTGGTGCTCTCAACCTGGGATTCGGTACACAAAGATGTACGCAACTTCCAGATTCTACTCCTCATCTTACAGACAGCGATGATTGGGGTCTTTATCGCCCAAGACCTGCTGTTGTTTTACCTCTTCTGGGAATTTACGCTTATTCCGATGACATTTCTGATTGGTATTTGGGGGAGCCAAAACCGAATCTATGCGGCACGTAAATTTTTCCTCTACACGTTTTCCGGATCGGTGCTCATGCTCCTGGCCCTGATTGCGCTGCATATCCTGCACCGTGATGCGATAACTGCTTTTGAACCCGACTTTCGCGGAACGTTCAGCTTTGGCCGGTTTGTCAGTGATCTGCGGGCCGGACGGTTTACGCTCGACACCATAACCGAGCGCCTGCTGTTTGGTGCTTTCTTTCTAGCCTTTGCCGTGAAAGTTCCGCTCTGGCCGTTTCACACCTGGTTGCCCGATGCACACGTTGAGGCACCAACTGCCGGTTCAGTTGTTCTGGCCGGTGTTTTGCTCAAGCTGGGTGGGTATGGTCTTATTCGCTATAATCTTACCCTTTTTCCGGCAGCAGCACAATGGGCAGCACCGGCATTAGCGATTTTAGCGGTGATTGGCATCATATACGGCGCAGCCGTTGCCTTTGCCCAGTCAGACATGAAAAAGCTGGTGGCGTACTCGTCGGTCAGCCATATGGGATTTGTAGCGCTGGGCATCTTTGCCCTTAACGCAGAAGGGATCAGCGGGGCAATCTTACAGATGGTCAACCACGGCCTCAGTACCAGCGCGCTCTTCCTTATGGTAGGGGTGCTGTACGAGCGACGCCACACCCGTGAACTGGCCGAGTTTGGCGGGTTGTGGAAGGTGATGCCGATCTATGCCGCATTCAGTTTACTGGTAGCCCTCTCCTCAGCCGGCTTACCGGGGCTTAATGGGTTCGTGGGTGAATTTACCATCATTACAGGCGCCTTCCGCTCGCCGATCTTAGGGTGGGTCTACGTTATCTTTGCGGTCGGTGGTGTTGTGTTAGCAGCAGCGTATCTGCTTAAACTGTTCCGCTCTATTTTTATGGGTGAGGTTTCGCATCCGGCAAACGCTCATCTTCCCGATCTGAATCGACGGGAGTTAACCGCTTTTGCCTTATTGAGTATCCCAATTGTGGGGATTGGTATCTATCCGGCGCTGTTCTTTGCCGGGATGCAGTACAGCGTGACGGTGCTGGTTGCTGACTTGATGGCACAAGTAGCCGGGCGGTAATCATCAGTAAATCATTGTGTTTTTGCCCAGGCGAGGAGGAAGAACGAATGGAAGCATTGACGATCCCGCCGGTGGATCTGGTATTGATAGCGCCCCTTTTGGTAGTAGTAACGTGGGCAACCGGCCTATTATTGGTTGACACCTTCTTCATCCCGGTTGGGCGCAAGAAGCTCACCGGCTATTTGGCGATTGCCGGTCTGGTGGTGGCCGGTCTGGTCGGGCTACCACTCTGGGGGGTGAGCGGAAGCACGTTTGGCGGTATGGTACGTCTCGATCCCTTTGCCCTAACGCTCACTTGGGTCTTTTTGCTGATCGGTATCTTAAGCATCACAATGTCGCTCGACTATCTACCGCGCCAAGATATAGAGCAGGGCGAGTATTACCCACTTATTATGTTTGCGGTCAGCGGGATGATCCTGTTAGCGCAGGGCGCCGATCTAATCGTTCTCTTCCTGGGAATTGAGACACTCTCGATCACGCTCTACATTCTGACCGGTTTTGCCTATCCGCGCCTGACCTCAGAAGAAGCAGCGATGAAGTATCTGGTGTTGGGTGCGTTCGCGGCTGGCTTCTTCGTGTACGGTATTGCGTTGATCTTTGGTGCAACCGGCTCGACCCGGCTGAGTGAAATCGGTGCTTACGCCGCCGACCGTGATTTAGGTGACACGAACCTGACCCTCTTGCTGGGTGGGGCAGCAATGGTCTTGATCGCCTTCTCATTCAAGGCTGCGCTGGCGCCATTTCACATGTGGATACCCGATGTCTACCAGGGTTCGCCGACTCCGGTAGCTGCCTTCATGAGTGTGGGCACGAAAGGTGGAGCGCTGGCAGCACTGGTTCGCCTGCTGTTCGAGGCATTACCGACATTAAACGAATACTGGTTACCAGTACTGGCCGGTCTGACCGCATTGACCATGGTGGTCGGCAACCTGGGGGCCATTGCCCAGATGGATGTCAAGCGCATGCTAGCCTACTCTAGCATCGGCCATGCCGGTTATGTCATGCTGGGCGTCATGGTTGCCGGTGAACAGCGCGGTCCAGAAGCGTTCATTTTTTACATCCTGGTTTATGCCCTGAGCAATCTGGGTGCATTCGCGGTATTGATTGCCCTAGAGCATCAGGGTGAAGAGGCATGGCAACTCGACGATTTCGCCGGTCTGTATCAGCGTCAGCCGTTGCTGGCTGTAGCAATGGCGATCTTTATGTTCTCGCTGGCTGGAGTACCGCCGACTGCTGGATTTATGGCGAAGTTCTATGCACTGACCGCAGCCTGGGAGGGAGGATTACCCTGGCTAGCGCTGGTCGGTGTCCTAACGAGCGCAATTGCAGCTTTCTTCTACCTACGGGTTATCATTCGGATGTTCATGACCGAGCCAGAGGGAGAACCTGCGCCTGAACTTAATCGTGGTCTCACAATCGATATTGTCGTAGCAGCAGCAGGCACGATCATCATTGGCTTGATCCCGGCTCCGATCTTTGCACTAGTCGAACGTTCAGCGGTCGCACTAGGGGGCTGATGCGATACTGAAGTGAAGGTTCGTGTACAACAAACAGGGGCAGGTTTTAGTAACCTGCCCCTATCATCTAGCGTGAGCATTACTCTTTGCCCAGCAAAAAATGAATTGTATCGATCAAAACCTTCTCCTCAACCGGTTCAGGAACAATCGCAATCGTCCAATCACTAGCGTAAGGAACCGATTGTAACTCGTTCATCGGCAACCCACTGACGATCACGATCGGAATATTCGCCGTCGTTTCATTCGCACGAAGCTGTTCAATAACCTGCTCTTCGGGCGAGGCTAATGCCGGCATCACCACGATAAACAACGCCGGGAGCGCTGCCGGCAGCGCATCGGGGGTACAAGTGGTCACGCGGAAGTCTTGTGCTGCTACTATCGCAGCGAGCCGATCGGCGGTCGTGCTATCGGTTGATACGATTGCAACCTCTCCCATTCTATCCTCCGCATCGCAGTGCGCATACGCTTTCATTGTAGCACACTGTTGAGGGAAGTGCTACTCTTCACCGCTCCCCGGCACAACCACATTAAACCCGGCATCGACGTAATGAATCTCGCCGGTAACGCCTGCCGCCAGCGGCGAACAGAGGTAGAGGGCAGCGTTGCCAACATCCTCAATCGTGACATGACGGCGGAGGGGGGCATATTCGGCAAATTGTTTGTGCAGGCTGCGGAAATTGGCGATACCGCTGGCAGCCAGAGTACGGATAGGGCCAGCGCTGATGGCATTGACTCGAATGCCACGCGGGCCAAGGCCAGCAGCCAGATAGCGGACGCTGGCCTCAAGCGCGGCTTTGGCGACACCCATCACATTGTAGCTGCCAATGACCTGACGAGAGCCATGGTAGGTTAACGTTAACACACTGGCGTTAGGAGCGAACATTGGTTCAGCCGCTTTCACCAGAGCGATCAGCGAGTAGGCACTGATTTCGAGGGCGATGCGGAATCCTTCACGGGTAGTGTTGAGAATGGTGCCGCTTAATTCCTCTTTGTTGGCGAAAGCAATGGCATGAACGAGAAAATCGATCTGACCAAAGGTTTCACGGGCACGCTCCATTAAAGCAGCGATCTCTTCATCGTGTGCGACATCACACGGCACGATGAGTGGTGAGTTCAGGCTTTCGGCAAGTGGTCGTACCCGTCGTTCGAGTGCCTCACCCAAGTAGGTGAAGCCGATAGTAGCGCCCTCGCGATGCAGGGCCTGCGCAATGCCCCACGCAATCGAGCGATCATTGGCTACACCAAGGATCAGGCCTTTCTTTCCTTCCATCAGGCCCATACTGTTTCCTCCATCAAGTTGTAAGCAAGCGTTGATGTGCTTCACTAGCGCGCTATCTTACCATACTTTGGCAGGCGATAGCGTGAGTAGAGCGCTGTATCTTTGTCCCACTGGCTTACCCGGTACGCCATTGGGAACAGGTTGCTGCTGAGTAGGATAAAAACGTTGAACCACACTTCACGGCTGGTCACTGCGTTTCACTCTTGAGGTAGGGTGGTCAGGAACATACTACACGGTGTTTCATCAGGTTCTACCTACTTACATTACTGTGTCGTCGAATGTTCGTGCTTATAGTCGGTGGTGTGTTGAGCGAGAGATAGCCTACGAGAATAAGAGATGAATAACGAACCAGACATATTTACCGTCGGTTACGATCTCTTTCGATTCGGATCGGCTGCTCAATGATATGATCGATTTGTCACAAAGAATAACAGAGTAGCGACTATGAACCGTTATCTTCTCTATATCTTTCTCGCCTTGTTCATGTTGAGCAGTTGTCAGGCAGAGACCACAACGCCGATTCGGCTTAACCATCTCGAACCGCTACCGGCACCGACGCCTGTCACGTCACCACCTTTGCGCGTGTCGGTAGCTTCGGTTATTTCACCACAGGGAACAGTGCAAAGCTATCAGCCACTGCTTGACTACTTGAGCACCCGATTGGGTCGTCAGGTTATTCTCATTCAGCGCCGTACTTATACCGAAACCAATGAATTGATCGGGCGAAACGAGGTTGATGTTGCGTTCGTCTGTACCAGTGCCTATATTGATGGTCGCGACCGCTATGGAATGAGCCTGTTGGTAGCACCGCAGGTCAATGGAAAAACAAGTTATCATTCCCTGTTGATTGTACCGGCAAGTAGTTCAGCTCAAACGATAGCTGACTTGCGCGATAAGGTATTTGCGTTTACCGACCCCACGTCATTTAGCGGACGGGTGTACCCAACGGTACTGCTTCATGAGATGGGTGAAGTGCCTGAAACCTTCTTTCGAGACACTTTTTTCACTTACACTCATGATGCAGCAATTGAAGCTGTCGCCAATGATTTGGCTGATGGAGCCGCTGTTGACAGTTTAGTTTTTGATTTTGCTGTTAAGCGTAATCCTGAATTACTAAGTAAGATAAAGGTTATTCACACCTCACCCCCCTTTGGCATCCCGCCAGTGGTAGTCGGTTCAGGGGTACGTCCGCAGTTGCGCGCCGAATTACAGAACATTCTGCTGGGGATGGCCGACGATCCATCACCGTTAGCGCAGAGAGCGCTGGCAGAACTGGGTATCGAGCGGTTTGTCATGATCGATGATGCTGCCTATGCCAGCGCTCGCCTGTTACGATCACGGGTAGGATTATTATCGCCATGAATGCAAAATACGCGCAACATCGTCTCATCATTTGGTTCACGAGAGCCTGGGATGTTCTTGGTGCGGTCAACATTCGCGCCAAAATCCTGGGCATCGTGCTGGGCCTGGTCATCCTGATGGGTGTGGCTGCAACCATTGAAGTTCGGCTGCTGCTAGAACAAACCCTCACGTCTCAGACCTACGAACGTTCGGTAGCAATAGGCCGTGATCTGGCGGCACGAGCAACCGATCTGGTACTGATGCAAGACTATTACGGTCTGTTCCGCCTGCTGCGCGATACCCAGATCAACAATCCTGATGTACGCTATGCATTCATCATCGATTCAGAAGGAACAATTGTTGCCCACACATTTGGCAGAGGTTTCCCGGTCGGTCTACGTGACGCCAATACAGTCACAGCACAAGAACATCATCGCAGCATCTTATTGACAACCGATGAAGGCGACATTTGGGATACCGCTGTGCCGATCTTTGATGGTCGAGCTGGTATCGCCCGGGTTGGACTGTCGCTTGCTGCTCGCGAACAGACTGTTACCGCCGTTACCGGTCAATTACTTTTGACCACGTTCATGGTGGCAGCGATCGGAATCACCGCAGCAGCTTTCCTTACCTGGATACTCACTCGTCCGATCTTGCAGTTGGTAGAACTAACGAAGGCTGTCGCGCAGGGTGATTTCAGCCAACGTGCTCGACGTTGGGCAGATGATGAAATCGGTGCGCTGACTGATGCGTTCAATGCTATGAGTGAGGCATTGGCTCAGGCTGAACGTGAACGCCATGAGCGTGAGCAGATGCGGACGCAGTATGTAGCGCAAATCATTACTGCGCAAGAGGAAGAACGTAAGCGAATTGCCCGTGAACTGCACGATAGCACCAGTCAGGCGCTAACTTCACTTCTTGTTGGATTACGCTCACTTGCCGATCGTTATCGTTTACCAGACCTCAAGCAACAAGTAGATGATTTACGTGGGATTGTAGGACAGGTCCTGAACGATTTGCACGTACTGGCTCGCCAATTACGGCCAAGCGTCCTTGATGATCTCGGATTAGCAGCCGCCTTACAACGCTATGTAGCAGATTGTCGCGCTCGCAGTAAACTCACGATCGATCTGGCCCTCATTGGTCTAGACAATGTTCGCCTGATGCCGGTTGTGGAAACCGCGCTCTACCGTATTGTCCAGGAAGCATTAACCAACGTGATCCGCCATGCTCACGCTACGACCGCCAGTGTTGTCATTGAGCGCCGATCTGATCGAGTGCGGGCAATCATCGAAGATGACGGATGCGGGTTCGATCCTGATACCACCCACGGTGATGGTCACCTCGGTCTGAACGGTATTCGTGAACGAGCCGAGCTCTTGAATGGTCAGCTCATCATCGAATCGGCGCCTGGACATGGTACGACGCTATACGTTGAAATACCTTTACCCCCAACGAGCGAGGACTGCGATGAGCCGCATTTTACTGGTTGATGATCACGCCGTGTTGCGTGCAGGTTTACGGTTATTGCTTAATAGCCAACCTGATTTACAAGTAGTTGGTGAGGCTGAAGACGTGCGGACTGCACTTCATCAAGCGACAGTATTACAACCAGATCTGATCTTGCTCGATCTCAGTCTTACCGGCGGCAGTGGTTTAGCGGCAATTCCATCGTTTCAGAAAGCAGCACCCCGCGCACGGATTCTTGTGCTAACGATGCACGATGATGAGGGCTATGTGCGGCAGGCGCTAGCTACCGGTGCGCACGGTTATGTCTTGAAACGCGCTGCCGATACCGAGTTAATTGCGGCTATTCGCGCTGTGCTGCGTGGCGAGTTGTACATCCATCCTGCCCTCACCCGCCAGTTGCTTGAGGGAATTCTGCCCCAACCGCCGTCGGTAAGTCCATGGGAGAGTCTCAGTGACCGTGAACGGGAAGTGCTATTGCTGGTAGCACGCGGCTATACCGCAGCCGAAATAGCCAACCAGTTGAGTCTTAGCCCAAAAACGGTAGAAACGTACCGCACACGTGGCATGGAAAAACTCGGCCTGCGATCACGAGCGGCGCTCGTTCAGTATGCGCTCGATCATCACCTGCTGACTGCGAACTGAATCCCTTCACGCACGGTAGAAGATTGTCAGGAAAAACCTGACCCCATCCGTACCAAGAATCCAACTTTTCCTGCTAGCGATACGGCTGTCTTTTTCATAGAGTGTGGGTAGTAGGGATGTCACATCCATCACTATAGTGAATTGCACAAGGAGTTTGGCTTATGTCCCGGCAACCGACTATTCCCTTAATCCCAGTGAGTCGCCGAGGTTTTCTCGGCGCCCTGGTAGCCGGTGCTGGCGTCCTCGCTGTGGCTTCAGTAGCACCATCGGCTATCACTGAAAAACCAACCGATACAATCGATATGCTTACCCCAGAGGAGGCATTGGCTGCCTACGAAGCGGAAATTGCCCGTCTCCGTGCTGCCAGGATCAGCGGTGCACCCATTGACCAGCTTGAGCGGATGCGTACTGATCTCCTACGCGCATTGACCAAACCGGTCGCTGAACGACGCTGGGTGATGGTCATCGATTTACGTGCCTGCGTGGGCTGCCATGGCTGTACGATTGCCTGCGTGGCCGAGAACAAGTTACCGCCTGGGGTTGTGTATCGACCGGTTATTGAAGAGGAAATTGGTCGCTATCCAAATGTCAGTCGACGTTTCATTCCTCGTCCATGTATGCAATGTGACAATCCACCGTGCACAGGAGTTTGTCCGGTCTCGGCCACCTTTACTAATGAACACGGTGTCGTTGAAGTCAACTACGAGCAGTGCATTGGCTGCCGGGCTTGTATTGCCGCCTGCCCCTACGGAGCCCGCACCTTCGACTTTGGTTATACCTACACTGCAAACACCCCATCAGCAGCGATGATGCTCGGAGCCGAGCAGGCCGTGAGTTATGAGCAAACAAGCACTTTCGAGTATAGCAAGGTTCACGCCCGGCGTGACCTGCACGACTCGCCGGTTGGGAATGTGCGCAAATGTCACTTCTGTATGCATCGGGTGCTCAACGGTCAACTACCGGCCTGTGTCACCACGTGTATCGGGCGGGCAACGTTCTTTGGCGATGCCAACGATCCGGAGAGTCTGGTAAGCGAACTGATCGCTAGACCAAACGTGATGCGTTTGAAAGAAGAACTTGGTACTGAACCACGAGTGTACTACTTGCAGTGAGAGGTAGACTTATGTTAAAGCGACTCCTTTACATCGCTGGCATTCTCGGCCTCCTTATTGGCCTGTGGGGCTTGTACGACCGCCTCGTCTATGGCCACATGCACGCGAACTATGGTTCGTATGTGGTGTGGGGACTATGGGTAGCACTCTATATGTTCTTCGCCGGAGTTGCAACCGGTTCCTTCATGCTGGCAACTCTCGATTTACTCTTCGATCTGCCGCTCTTTCGTGGTAGCGGACGGATGGCGCTCTGGGGAGCATTGGTCACGCTCCCTGCCGGTCTGGCCGCCATTGGTCTCGATCTGGGTCACATGTCTCGCATCTGGAAGGTTTACCTCCAACCTCATTTTGGCTCTGTCATGGCACAACTGGTCTGGGGGTACACGATATTCCTGGGGATCATCATTATAAGCCTCTGGCTCAGTTTTCAACCACAGCGATCACGCTGGTTGAAACCGATCATGGCGGTTGGTCTGATTCTCGCCATCTTCCTGAGTGGTGGCATCGGTGCTCTCTTGGGTGTCAATCAAAACCGCGTAAGCTGGCACGTCAGTAATTTGCCAGCCCAGTTCCCCGTCTTTAATCTAACCTCTGGTGTAGCCCTAATGCTCATTGCTATCGGTTGGTTTGGCCCGCAACACGATCCACGTCGAACACAGCAACTCCGCGTCTTGAGTCTGGCGATGATCGTGTTACTGTTAGTCAAAGGCTACTACCTCTGGAGCGACGTGTCACAGGCCCTGTACCAGAATAGCAGCCACGGTGCAGCAGCGATCAATCTGGTGCTGTTCGGTCCTTACGGCTGGGCCTTCTGGCTTTTGCAATTGGGTATTGGAATGCTCCTGCCGTTGATAATTCTCACCATGCCAATTGGAAAACAGGGCTTTGCCGCAGGACTAATGGGTCTGTGTATCCTCATCGGTCTGGCTGTTGCCCGTGCCAACATTATCTTTCCGGCGCTTAGCCTACCGGAATTACAAGGTCTGGGCGAAGCCTTCCACGGCCCACATCTCAGCTTTACATACAGTCCAAGCCTAATGGAGTGGGCAGTAACGGCTGGAATCGTCGGTGCAGCAACGATTGGCTTCTTGGTCGGTACTGATCGGCTGCCGCTCTTTACCCGACCAACAACCGAAGCGACTGTAACCGCCGATTGACCTAAATTGATAGCGAATGTTCGCATGCAATACGAACAGGAGTGTTGATATGAAACGACAGAAGACTATGCCCGGCGCTAAAGATATGAGTCGCCGTGATTTTCTCAAAACCTCAGCGCTGATCGGTGGTGGTGCTGCATTGCTCGGCTTTGGCCCATTGTCCGGATTGGCCCGCAGTGAAGCACCGACTGCTGAACTACCACTGGTTGATGCCACCAATTCGATCCAGACTGTCTGCCTGCAATGCAATACTGGCTGCGGCCTCAAGGTTAAACTGATTGATGGCATAGCGGCTAAACTTGAGGGCAATCCTTACAGCCCCTGGACGATGGAACCACCACTCCCTTACAGTACGCCTGTTAGCACTATTGGGCCAATTGATGGCGCCCTCTGTCCAAAAGGACAGGCCGGGATTCAAACAGCTTACGATCCGTACCGTCTCATGCGGGTGCTGAAACGCAAACCGGGGACACCTCGCGGCGGCGGTCAGTGGATCACGATTGACTTCGATCAGGCGATTAATGAGATCGTCGAAGGTGGTGATCTCTTCGGCGAGGGGCCGGTAGAAGGCTTACGAGCACTCTACGCCCTCAAAGACCCCAAACTGGCAACAGAGATGGCTGCTGCCGTAAAAGGTATTCTGGATGCCAAACCAGAAGAAAAGTCGGCTCTGGTTGAGCAGTTCAAACGTGACTTTGCGGATCATCTCGATGTGTTGATCGATCCCGATCACCCCGATCTAGGACCGAAAAACAATCAATTTGCCTTTATCTGGGGTCGGTTGAAAAATGGTCGCGGCGATCTCGTCCAACGCTTTGTGAAATCAGGCTTCGGCTCGGTCAACGCTAACGGTCACACGACTGTCTGCCAGGGATCGCTGTACTTCACCGGCAAAGCTATGAGCGAGCAGTTTGATCCGGCTACCGGCAAGTTTAGCGGCGGTCAAAAATTCTACTGGCAGGCCGATCTCAGTCATGCAGAATTCGTCATCTTCGTCGGCACCAACCACTTTGAAGCCAATTATGGGCCGACACCACAATCGCCCCGTATCACGCATGGGGTCATCGACGGGCGTCTACGCTACGTTGTCCTTGATCCCCGGTTGAGTAAACTTGCCAGCAAGGCGTGGAAGTGGATACCGATTAAACCAGGCACCGACGCGGCGTTCGCTATGGCAATGATCCGCTGGATCATCGAGCAGAAGCGCTACAACGCAACGTTTCTCGCCGCCGCCAACAAAGCGGCAGCTACCGCGATCGGTGAACCGAGCTGGACAAACGCGACCTGGTTGGTCAAGATCAAGGATGGAAAGCCAGGTAAGTTCTTACGCGCCAGCGAAATCGGGTTAACGACAGTAGTCGAAGAGACCAACGCTGAAGGGAAGAAGGTCAAGAAATATGTGACCACTGACGGCGCCAGCTTTGCGTTCGATCCGTTTGTTGCGCTGGTTAACGGTGTTCCCACTCCCATCGATCCCAACAATCCCGATGCGGCGCCGGTTATGGGCGATCTGCTCGTCAGTACTGAACTGAACGGGATTCCTGTCAAGAGCGGCTTGCAGATCATCTACGAAGCTGCCAGCACGCATACGATTGAAGAATGGGCTGCAATTGCCGATGTGAAGGTAGAAGATATTATTGAGATCGCTTACGAATTTACCAGCCATGGCACTCGTGCGGTAGCCGATATTCACCGTGGCCCGTCGCAGCATACCAACGGATTCTATACCAACTTCGCCTTCTACACGCTCAACGCGCTGATCGGTAATTTCGATCATCGCGGTGGACTGATCAAACCTACCACATACGACCGGCTGGGCAACAAAGCAAAAGGGCCGTTCATGATTGAAAAGATGAACAATGGGGCGAATGTACCGTTCGGTATTGACTTGCTCCGCACCAATACAGCCTACGAGAAATCGACCCTATTTAACGGCTATCCGGCGCGCCGACCGTGGTTCCCGCTAGCAACCGATATCTACCAGGAAGACGTTCCCTCGATGGGAGATGCCTACCCGTACCAGATCAAAGTTGCCATGTTCTACATGTCGGCGATCAACTATGCCCTACCGGCTGCGCAGACGGTGATCGAGATATTGGCCGACCCGAAGAAGATTCCGCTGATCATAACCTGCGACATTATGGTCGGTGAAACCAGCACCTACGCCGATTACATCTTCCCCGATTTAAGCTTCCTTGAACGCTGGGAATTTCATGGATCGCACCCAAGTGTGCCTTGGAAAGTAGAGAACATTCGCCAGCCTGCGATTAGTCTTCCCAACTGGCCGACGGTCAAAGTCTTTGGTGAAGAGATCCCGCTTAGCTTCGAGGCACTCGTGCTCGCCATCGCTGAACGGCTTGAACTACCCGGCTTCGGTCCCAACGGCTTTGGTGAGGGTATTCCGTTCACCCGTCCTGAACATCTATACCTCAAACTGGCGGCCAATGTTGCTTTCGGTGAGAAGGAGGACGGCAGCGATGGCGTGCCTCCGGCCGACGACAACGAACTCGAAGTCTTCCGCCAGGCACGGCGCTTCCTGCCACCGAGTGTATTTGACGAGGCGACATGGCGTGCCGCCGTCGGAAACGATGAGCAGCTCTGGCGCCAGACCGTGTATGTGCTCAATCGCGGTGGACGCTACCAGGCCTACGAGAAGGGCTGGAAGGGTGATCTGGCCGGTAATCCTTACGCAAAACAGATCAATCTGTACCAGGAGAAGACGGCCAACACGATCAATTCCATGACCGGTGAGCACTTGATCGGTTATCCTGCTTACATTCCTGCCGGTCTTGCTGCCGATGGTTCGCTGGTGATCGATGAAGGCTATGATCTGCACCTGATCACGTACAAAGAGGCGATGATGGCCAAGGCCCGTGGGATTGCCAATTACTGGCTCCTGGCACTGATGCCCGAAAACCCGATCCTGATCAACCGCATCGACGCCGAACGGCTCGGTTTGCGCGATGGTGATCGAGTCCGGATCAGCTCAGCCAGTAACCCTGAAGGTGTGTGGGATTTACGCAACGGCACTCGCAAGCCAATGATCGGGAGAGTCAAGGTGATCGAAGGTATTCGACCTGGGGTTATCTCCTTCCCGCTGGGTTGGGGGCATTTTGCCAGCGGCGCCAGCAACATCGTAATCGACGGTGTGACGATCCCAGGCGATCCACGGCGAGCGGCTGGTGTTCATGCCAATGCAGCGATGCGGGTCGATCCGGTGTTGGGAAATGTAACCCTGAGCGATCTGGTTGGCGGCAGTGCTGTCTTCTACGACTCGAAGGTGAAATTAGAGCGGGTTGGATAAGAGGAGGGACGAATATCGTCGCTTTTGATGAACACCGTCTCTGGGGCGCAGAAACGTCTCTCTGCGCCCCACCTTTATCGTTTAGACGAGCGGTAGCACACAGGTAAGGGGCAGACACCAAATCCGGCAACGGCGGAGAGAGATGACATCTACGCTTCAGCAGTCGCCATGCGATAGCCGTGGCACCAGCTACCATAGCGGTCTTTTGGTATCATTTTGCAGATACCATCGGGTCATCCCTCTTGAACATCACTCGCGCTCTGGTATCATAACAATTGTTCGCAAGCACATCATGCAAGGAAACCGATAAGCGATTTGATACCCATAGCAAGCCGGTTGCATCGCCTCTACGACTCAGCACATCAACGACGAGGCATAAAGGGAGGGCAGGCCTTCGGTCACAGAGTATGTTTATTTTGCATAAAAGTGATAACGAACTGGTATAGATTGTGAAGGTCAATGGAACAGAAAGCGGTACGGCGATGATACATCACTGTTCTACAACTTGAAAACGATGTTGCAACGGAAACCACCCTCAATCGGTATGTGCAGGGAGTGGGAAACAGGAGCGACGAAACAGCTTTGCGTACTGTGACAATCCGTGCCCTGGCGAAACAAGAGATAGTCGCACGTTGATCGTAGACCTATCGCCGCCACTACGCATACCCTGTTTTGCGGGAAAACGACTCTTCAATGTTCCGTTGCACACAACCAACGACGACAGGTAACCAATCACAACTTCAAGGAGGAGACCGGTGTCAATTGATGAATTGATCGACTCTGCATCACTACAAACAGTTGTTGCACCTGAACCACTGGCCGATCTTCTACGCCGCTCGTCGGCCATGCATCGCCATCTATGCCCGCGGCAAGTCCTTGGGGCGCGGATGGGAATGTACGCTGGCGAACTGTTAGGTCTAGCATTACCGCAAACGAACAAGCGGCTCTACACCTTCGTTGAAACCGATGGCTGTTTCGCCGATGGGGTCAGCGTTGCCACCGGTTGCTGGTTAGGACGACGCACAATGCGGTTGATCGACGTGGGCAAGGTTGCTGCGACATTCGTTGACACGCAGAGCGGGCAGGCATTACGCATCGCACCTCGCCCTAACGTGCGCGAATTGGCCCGTGGATATGTCCCCGATGCACGTAGTCGGTGGCATGCGTACCTGATCGCCTATCAACTCATGCCGCTGCATGAACTCCTGGTTGCCCAACCGGTCACCTTGACGGTCGATCTAAAAGCTATCATCAGCCGCAACGGACTACGAGCGACATGCGAACAATGTGGCGAAGAGATCATTAATGCTCGTGAAGTTGTACACGATGGGCACGTGCTCTGTCGCACGTGCGCGGGGGAACGGTATTATGCAACAGTGGATCGAGTATAGACCGCACCTCAGCCAAATCACGAAAAGTTCGGATACGGGAACACCAGGTTTCGCAACATAAAGAGCGCACAACAGCCCCCAACGGCAATAGAAAATCCCTGGTCTGCTGCGTGCAAACCAGGGATTGCTATCCTTCAACAGGACGAACGCGAAAAGATCAATATCCGCACGTACTGCACCCACCAACCGGCGCATCGTCGTCTTCCTCGCTGTAGTCGGTATCACGCGCCCGGAACGAGTGACCGCAACCACAGGAGGATACCGCATTCGGGTTATCGATCTTAAAACCACCACCCATCAGCGTATCGACAAAATCAATCGACGCGCCGTAGAGGTACTGGGCACTGATCGGATCAACCAGCACTCGCAGGTTACCGGCGTAGAACTCATTATCCCCTTCGCGTACCTCATCGTCGAAGGTCATGCCGTACTGAAGACCAGAACAGCCACCACCGGCAACGAAAACGCGCAGTGCGTAGCCTTCCAGCTCTTTTTCCTGCATCATCTTCAGCAGGCGGTTCACGGCCCCTTCACTGATCGAGAGTACCGGTTGTGGGGTAGCCGGTTGGAGCGAAATCTGATTGATATCAACGGTCGTCATGAGCGTTACTCCTTAACCATAAGTACATAGACGCCGGAGCAGCTATCTCCTTCGATATGTGAAGTATACACGATGTTGGCACAAAATGCTAGTATTTTCTTTCGTAAGGTGGGGGTATTGTCAGGTACCCCTACGCAGGAAAGGGGGAGGCTGGTAGAGGGGAGCGAGGTTCGCGTTCCTGGTTGTTACTCCCGCTTGGGTCTGCTATTACCACGGTGAAGATGGCAACGCCTGACAGCGAATGCTTCAGCTACTGTGAAGCACTGGCAGCAGGAAGCGCCTGTCAGGCGGCGTAAACTATTCATCGGATGGGCCAAGAAAACGTTCACCATTGAAATGTATTAGATGACTCGGTGCTTCGGCTACCCATACTTCGGTCTCCCATGCAATTTCCTGAAGATACTTCATCATCACTTTCCGCGTGGGAAATGCTGTCACAAATACCAGTGAGGCTTTACTATCCCTAAATAAATCCCTAAGTTCATTATGACGTTTGATGTCAATCGGACCGTGGCTAGTAACTGCTTCAATAAGAACTAGTCAGTTTTTATTTTCTAGATAAACAACTACATCAGGCATTTTGCTGTGTTCATCAACGATGATACCCAAACTTGCAAAATAATCTTGTTCATACACTCTAAACTTATCGCCAGCATCACCAATGTAAATAACCCGACCACCAGGCGTATAGCGAGGGCAGAACTCTTCTATGATTTGTTTTATGAGATCGTTTTGTCCGCCCGCAGTGATCTTGACCTCTCTCCCATCTGGCAACGTTACTGGAATGAGAGCCATCTCTCGTTCTTTCTCACGCAATCTGCGTAACTCTTGCACATTCTTAAGATAGACTTTCAAGTTTACATCCCATTCACTAGTGCCGTATGTACGAATGACCTTGAGGAAACTATCATCAATTTGATACTTTGTCTTTGGACTATTAACGGGTCGCGTTATGTCGTCGGGGTTAGCAACCACTAATCCCATTTGCACGAATTGGTAAACTGTAAAACGACGAACCGTTTCGCGAGTATTCGGTGCATAGGAAATACCAAAATGTTCACGAAAATAATCCATCATTTCAGTAATACCACGCAACGGATTTGAAGCATCGCTCCAATCTGTGTTTGGCTTCATATCAAGCAGTGCTAGCAGGGTCAGTGCAGAACGTTGATTCAATTGCGCTTTGGGTATTTGTAGTGCACGCAGAATGTTAAGGGCTTCTTCAATTTTCTTTTTAGCGTTTAAGTCCATACTCGTAGTGTCCATTCCTAGTATTCCTAGAACTATTTGGTCTAACTCTTCCTGTTTTGGAAATGTGTCACCTATTTCTTCGCCTAGCGCCAATAACTGAGAGAGCGAGGGGTATTTGAGGCTACGCAAATCTGCTGCATTTACTTGTGTATGGCCGCTAAACTGCCTAAAGTATTCATCCACAAGTGTTGAGTTAAGAAACGCCGCTAACCCTTTTGCCAATAACGGAGGAAGTCCTCTTCCGTTTTGGTGGTAATAGTTTAAGTGATTTTCTATGCCTATGAATTTAGAATTTAAGCGAGCAGGATCACATACAGCTGCCACAATACGCCTTTTTTCTTCTTTGGCCGAGAAGCGTTTAACCAAGACATACCAGCCAGCGGGTACGAGTAGATTTTCGGTCTCTTTTGTCAACCTTATAGCGGATGGTTTTTTGTTTTGTCCATTGGGCCAAGCAATATAACCTTGAGAAAAGTTGCTTGGATAAATCAGCGGAACGGTTTCTGCATCTGGTCTTTCCGTTAGGAAGTCAATAGCACGGAAATCAATAACTTTGCCAGTGGAAACCGTGATACCTATTTCGTCAATTGATGTAAGGAGACTACGAGCCTGTTGCCCAATTCTCTGGCTCAATCCATTGGGGACGATATGGATAAATACGTTGGGATCATCAGGATAAACCAGTTGATAATAATCAACTTTACGAACAGTTATATATGGATCATCGGGGTCAGCGCTCGACGAAATGATTACGTTTCCTTGCCGACGTGACTTTGTGGCATGCAAAATTACATTTTCTTGTAAAACATCGTCTTCTTTAAAGGCTCTATCCCTATAATCAAAGATATGGAGCCGATTTATGGACATCGTTTCCAGAAGAGCTTTTCGGAATGGAAGGAAATAGGGACCATTACAAAAACTTCTCGGAGTAATCGCAACTAGTTCGCCGTTCGGCTCCATCAACCTGATAGCGAGCCAAAGAAAGGCTGTGTACATATTAGTAGTCTCGATTCCAACTTTCTGCAAAAGACGGTGTGTAGTGGATGCCGTATTGATCTTTTTATAGGGAGGATTAAGAATAGCAGCATTGAAGGACTTATGCGTAGTAAATAATGTACTTCCACGTATGATCTCAACACTTGCCCTGATGAAGTCATCTTGTAGAATTTCATATGAAAAGGAAATCTTTTCTTGGTGGCATATTTCTTGGCAAGAATCAAGCGTTATATGAAGATATTCTACCAGGGTTGGATCAATTTCATATGCAGTTACCGTAATCGCTGACGGTTTTGGTAACCACTGAGATGCTTCAACAACGAGGGCTGCCGATAATGAGCCAATACCAGCGCCTGAATCAAGGATATGCAAGGTGCTCGGTCGTTCGGCAAACATACGTGCCATGAACCGTGCCATCTTCTGGGGAGTAAAGAACTGCCCTTTTTCCGCACGATTCGTTGTCAATTTTCGATTAGCTTCCAAGCGCAGAAAATCTACTCGCTCAAGAAGATTGTCATGCCGTATAGAGCCTGCTAACAATGTTGTAGCTTTCATCGCTTGAATGCTACTACTTTCGGGAGTGTCAAACCCCCACCCAATGATGATGCAGAGATGTCGCTATGCTGCTCTCTGCGCACAACTATCACTGTATTGTACCACAAGCATTGTGATGGAACACAAAGCCGGTAAACTGTCAGAGCAGGTTGGGGATGTGCAAAACCCCAATAAGCCATATAGCTCAGATCAGAGAAAAAACGAAAGCCTTCTAATAAGCCTTCTATGAAATGGTAAGTTGCAGGTGCTACTCGACTACCGATAAGTGCTTATATCATCTCACGGTCCAACGGATGAAACCCGTCGATAAAGGTACAGGTGCAGCGCCGCTGTGCCCCGACCGATGCATCACCATAGGCAAGGGATGGTACCGCCGTGCACCGATGAGTGGCACCTGAAATTATACATGGTCTCGATACGGGGTATACTTTGGATCATCATTTTCAAACCTGTATCCAGCAATTGTTTGACCGTAATAATCTCACGACCGATGGGCAATACTTCGATACCGTCAGCATGAATTCTCATCGCACTGGGCACAAACAATGCAGTGCCACTTCCGGCAAACGGATTCAGAATCCCCTCTGAGGTAACGTGGGAGGTATGAATACTCGATTAGCATAGCCGAGAATGTTTCTTTCAATTTGTGCCAGTGATAGAAGGGTCGCGTCCTGTTAGCTTGAAAGCTAACTAGCACCCGTGAGAGGGATGGGTGAATAATGAACTTACTTTGAATTCGCTGAAATAGCTCTGCATCGAGACGATCTATCTCGTTGAGGACCGCATCTTGTGGACTGGCAACGGTATTGGGAGGAGGTGCTGACCAGAAAACCACGGTATACTCCGGTGTCGCAACGTTTCAAAACTAAGGACTCATGGGCAGGATAGTATAATAACACACATTGACGTCAACCGTTTCATCCTCTTTAACCCCTGTGTCGAAAAAATCTGAGGTAAACTCCTACAAAGTGCTATCATCTGCATTCTTGGAGACATAGGCTGCATGAAAGAGAATGTCGTCATCCTTATCGAATACATTGAAGCCCTTTAGATGAGTAGTTCCCGTTGAGTCATTTACACTAAAAATGAGTCTAATCGATGTAGACTTGTATTATGGATGTCTCTGTGTCTAATGGATGACCTACAAGATCGTATATCGCATCCAATACCAGTTTACGAATAGCCGGAGTGTCCTCGCTAGCCACTATTTGCAACTTGAACCAACATAAAACGTCTTGCCCAACGTCATGGTCGCGCACAATTTCTCGATAATCGCCAAAATCGTAGCCATCATCTTAACAAACAGCAGCGCACCGCTGTCTGGCGAGCTGTCCAGACTCTGGCGCAGCAACAAGAGCGCCCGGATAAGCGCGCTCTTGCCGCTGGAGTTGCGACCGAACAGGAGTGTGATCAGTCGCAACTCAACCCAACCGCTGTCTTCAAAACCCATAAAGTTCTGCACCCGAAACGCAGTGACAGTCATCTTACGATTTCCTCATGGTAAGTTGCAGGCGCCCCTGTTTGTTGCGACCGATCACCCAGACCCAGATCGTCTTCCCGACCGGAAAACGTTCTTCCATATCAGCGATGTCTCGTACAGGAGGATCTAGGCGACCTCGAGTAAGCGATGCCTCCTCACCAAGGATGTCAACGACGACGCGGTCTTTTTCGATACGCACCACTCTGCCTTCCAGATACATACCCTCGCGCACTTCATCTATCGATGTCGGGCGGCTTGGCTCGACCCCTCTTGCTGCCGGGGGGCGCGACGCCGACGACGCCGAACTGCGACCGGCGGGATCGACGTGCAGTGGATCCGGCAGCACCGGACGATCTTTGTATTCGTTGATCTTGCCCCGCTTGATGCTGGGGTCCTGGCGCTCGATCTCCATGTAGCGGGTCAACGCTTTATCCGGACCAGGCCACTCCAGCATGCGCAGCAACATCTGAATGCGCTCGACCTGGGCTAGACTCGCCTGTTGTGCCGCACCGATCCGGTCGCACATAAAGGTGTCGAATGCTTCGACAAACTCCGGGATGCGGTCGGTAGCTGCCGTCACACTTTCCTGCCAGGTCTCGCCATCGAAGAGTGTCTGGTAGCGTTGCCGCCGATCTTCAAGCAGCAGGTTGACATCGATCTTGATGGCGCCCATGCCGTAGGGTTTGCCCATACCGATGCTGTGACGGTACGCTTTTCCCGGTTCGCCGGGCAGGGTCAACGCCCACAGCAACGCGCCCAACTCTTCGTCGGAAAGGTTCTCGAAGCGGATGCGCCAGCGGAAACGCACACCGGCAGCAACCGGACGCATCTGGGTATGTTGCGTGTCGTGTTCCCTTTCGCGCCCCTGCGCATCGCGCAACTTTTCCAGCGCCTCCTGCACATCGGCGACAGTGATCGGACCCTTGTGCCAGTAGAGTTTATGACCACGAATGACGCTGACCATCGGGTCGGTGTAATCGTTGCGCTCCCTGACCAGTTTGGGGTTGCCGCTGCGGTCGCGTCCCTGCTCCTGCGGATCAGGCGTGCGCTGGGTCAAATAGTGCTGGAAGGTCGTTGGCTTGGGACTGGCCAGGATTTTGGGCACAATCGGCTTATCCGACCACCAGATGTTAGATTGTCCTGGCTCAAGCAGCGCATCGCCAACGAAGACGCGACTGGCGTAGGCGCGCGCTTTGCCCTCACCCCTGGATTTGGTGTAGCCAAAGATTGCTTCAGCCAGGTCGAGATCTTCTTCACGGCGCAAATCTTCTGGCACAAAGTCAATGGGCGTGTGTAAATAGGGCAGGCGCATCATCATGGTGTGACCAAAGAAGACGAGTCGCCCATTCTCTATCAGGTAGAACACCGGCTGCCCGTCGCGCAACACGCCGTCTTTCCCCAGCAGGCTTTCCTGTTCCTGGCTGACCTGATCTTTGTACGCCGCAACCAGTTCATCAGGGATCCGAATCAGTTGAGCCTGCTCATCAGGCGGATAGATAACCGCCTCGCTCCGTTTTGAAGCCATCGGACCACTGCGCACCAACGCGCCTTCGATCAGACCGGAAGCCGGTGTCGCCGACGCGCGGATTACCCTGGCATACTTAATGCGTAGAAAGCCGCCACGCACATCCTGGTAGTCATACGGTCCGGCCTGAAAGAAGATCCTCGAGGCATTCTTGCAACCCGGAATCTTCGTCAGGTTGGGCGGGATGCTGTCGCTCCGAATACGCGCGAAGGTTGTGCCGCCCATCTCTCTGGCAGGATGGATGAAGTACTCGCCACGATCTTTCTTGATGTAGCCGGCTTTGACCAGCGGCGTGTAGTGCCAGGCCATTTTTCCGCTCCGATTGCGACGCTGACCGTCATCACGCATCACTCGCTTGCGGTATTCGTTGCCATGGCTGGTGGGGTCGCCGACGGCGCGGTAGACCAGTGGTTGATCGGACACCCACTGCACTTTGCTGTAGCTGATGATCTCGACAATCTGGCGCAGCATCCCGCGCAGGCTGCTGCCCGGAATGCGTGGGGTCTTGTCCGGATCGGCGAAGAAGAAATCTGGCTTGTTGCGCACCTGCTGACGCCACGGCGTCTGTTCGCCCTCGCTACGCTCCTGCCGCTCAAACTCCTCAGGAGTCAGCGGGGCGCGCACGTAGACCGGCGACGCAGTGGTGATCACGCATTCAATCGTGCCAGTGTGGCGGTCGGGGTGGTAGCAGTCCTGGTCGGGCAGCGTCGCTGGATCGATGGTGACCACCTTTTCCGGCAATGGCACAAAGTTATAGGGCGCTATGGCAATCTCTTTGGTTGGGTTTACGTGCCTATGAATTGTCATGACACTCTCCTTACGCTTCCGGCAGAAGCTGCACCAGACGGCTCATTGTGATGCTGGCTTCACCGTCCTCGTTTTCGGTAATATAGTGGCGCACACGCAGACGTAACTGATGATGTTTGAGTTGCTCCGCAGTGATGACAATCGGCACTGCGTGACGCATGCCCTGCGCGCCTTCGCGCAGCAGCGTGAAGCCGTCTTTGACAGTCTCCACAGTGTCGCCCCACAGGATGT